>CXWL01095254.1_pt1 | contig 14569 bp, 15 predicted proteins | sample 590931 | NCBI WGS metagenome assembly CXWL01 (sample SAMEA3498368, study PRJEB10139) | groundwater metagenome | biome: water well; material: biofilm material | place: Germany | collected 2015-04-27 | reverse complement strand
CACCCAGAATATATGATCAGTTGTTTGCTATTGGGGCGGGGTAACTGCCGGATTTAGGTTGATGGAGGCGATGAGGGCTTGAGAGCCTTATCTTCTTCAACAATTATTGATGCCGAAGAAACTCAGAACCTGGAAAGATCAATCACAAGTGTAAGATTGAGCTTTAGTGAGTTCGTGTTTTTACACAGTCTGGGCCAATTGAGGTCGTTCACTTATAACGATGCCCGATAACATTGCTGCTGTACACTTCATCTATGGCTACAGATCCAGAAAATCTCTATCGGCAATTGGGCCGCCTTATCGAGGCAATGCCGGATCTCACACAGTTTCCTGTGTCAAATGACGTTCACCTATGGGTAGGGCGTGCTTATGCTCTTGTGAAAGAGGTTGGAAATCTTGCGGACCCTGCAATTTTTACTGTTACAGCAAACAATTTAGGTACGACTAACCGCATTCAAGCAGCAAAAGAAATAAAGAATATGGTTTATCGCGCTTTTGCCGTGGCAGAAATGAAAGCTCCTGCTGGTGCAAGCGGTGCCTTTATTCCCGTAGGTGATAGTTTCGATGCCTTCGCCGCACTGTCTAGAGTATTGCGGACTGCTACCGAGGATGTACTAATAATTGACCCATTCATGGACGAAACAGCACTAACAGAATTTGGTAGTGCAGTCCCAGAAAAAGTGTGCTTACGTCTAATGTCAGATCAAGCTAGTTACAAACAAACTTTGCAACCGGCAGCTAATAAATGGATTCAACAGTATGGTGAATCTCGGCCTTTGTTTGTCCGTCTTGCACCACCAAAATCATTACATGATCGTGCAATATTTATTGACCAGGCGACAGCGTGGACTCTAACCCAATCCCTAAAAGATTTTGCAAAGCGATCTCCTGCTGAGATAGTGCGAGCTGACGATACTGCATTGTTGAAGATAACCGCTTATGAAGAAATATGGGATTCATCGCAGGTCATCATCTGAAACCAGCCCATAAACCAAGATGTTGCGGACTCCATAAAGGCCCGCATAAACTACGCTGGCTTTTCTTTTCTCAATTCAGGGGTGGAAAATGGAAAAAATCAAACAAATAGCCATTTTGGCAATTTCCTTTGGAGTTACATATTTCGTGGTGAAATATGCCGTAATTGGCTATCAGTCGCAAAACTACTCTAGCAAAATGGAAAGCAGTATGGAAACGATGAAGCAAGAGGCGGTCGCGGCAAATCCAAATCTCACAGCATCAGAAGCATTGGCAAAAGTTGCCAAAGAGCAATCCGAAACCAAATTAGCCAACTTATCTTCTTCAACTAAACTTTCATCGGCGGTGGATATGTTTTTTGGCTTTTACTATGTCAATGTGAAATGGAGGAAAGAATACTGCGACAAGTTGGGAGTAGATATTTCTCCATTCATTTCTGCATTTAAACGAGCCAATGCTCCTGAATATCAAATTATGGTAGCGGAACATCAACAGAGAGGCGTGAACGTTGATTTCTTTTTATCCAAATCCGACACCACCATGACAAACACAATCAATCAGGCGATGGCAGATGCTAAAACTCAACTTCAAGCCCAATCCACCAAGGAGGTCTGCGAATTGATGAGAGATAATTCCGATGCATTTGCTAATGAAATGACTACAAAAAAGGTTCATCCCTCGCTTTATTCGGGACTGCACGGCATGTAATTCGCAATATTTAAGCCACAAGGGGAGTGTATGACGACTGCTACAAGACGGACGCTAGCCATAGACGGTCGTTCTAGCAATTTTTCCAAATTTTGACCGTCCGCTCCGTCCACGATCCAGAAGTTCACTATTGAAATTGGCCTGCTACATTGCAGCCACACGCCACGGGCGGCAAAGGGTTAATTTGAGTCACTCGCAACAAATCAGCGTCCCCACACACATTTTGACTATGACTCCCCCCACCTCCGTCCTTGTCTTTGCCATCGGCAACGAATCGCGCGGCGATGATGCGCTAGGCCCCTTACTGTTGCGCCGACTTCAATCTGCGGACATGCCGCGAACCGAGTTCATCGAGGATTTCCAATTGCAGGTCGAGCATGTGACCGATCTGGCAGGGCGGGAGGGGGTGCTGTTCGTCGATGCCGACGTCTCCTGCAACGCGCCGTTCGAGTTCTCTAACATCACGGCGGCGCATGACAACAGTTACTCCAGCCACGCGATGACACCCTCTGCGCTCTTGCATGCCTATCGCCAGTTCCACGGTGCGGATGCACCTCCGTCATTTCTGCTGCGCATCCGCGGTTACGGGTTCGAGCTGGGCGAGGAGCTGAGTGCAGAGGCAGTGCTCAATCTTGAGCAAGCCACAGGGATGATACGTGCATGGTTGGCTGACATTCACGCATCGCGGGAGTAAGCTTCGAGCGGGGCTTTTGAGAGGAAGAACATGTTCCAGATACGCATTCACGGTCGGGGTGGTCAGGGGGTGGTGACTGCCACTGAGATGTTGTCGGTCGCCGCATTCGAAGAAGGGCGACACGCTCAGGCTTTCCCCAGCTTCGGTTCCGAACGCACGGGTGCGCCGGTGGTCGCTTTCTGCCGCATCGACGACAAAGAGATACGCCTGCGCGAACCCATCATGGAGCCGGACGCGCTCATCATCCAAGACCCTACCTTGCTGCATCAGATCGACGTGTTCGCCGGGTTGAAACCGGACGGATATGTGTTGCTCAATTCCGCGCACAGTTTCGAGGCATTGGGATTGGGCGAACTGGTCAAGGAAAAAGGCATGGAGCGTATGTGTTCCTTGCCAGCCGCCGAGCTGGGGCTGAAGCACGTCGGACGTCCCATCCCCAACGTACCGCTGTTGGCGGGTTTCGCCGCACTGTCCGGATTGATCAAACTGGAGTCGGTCATCAAGGCGATCAATCAGAAGTTCTCGGGCAAAGTGGCGGAGGGCAATATCGCCGCTGCCACCGAAGCCTACGCGCTGGTGAAGAAACAAATGGAGGAGCGTACCCATGCTTAAACAGATCGAAGGCTCACAGGCCGTCGCCGAAGCCATCGCGCTGTGCCGCCCCGAGGTGATCTGCGCCTACCCCATATCACCGCAGACGCACATCGTCGAGGGACTGGGCGAGATGGTGAAATCCGGCGCGTTGCCGAACTGCGAGTTCATCAACGTGGAGAGCGAGTTCGCGGCGATGTCGGTCGCCATCGGCTCTTCGGCGGCGGGTGCACGTTCTTACACCGCGACCGCATCGCAAGGTCTGCTGTTCATGGTGGAGGCGGTGTACAACGCTTCCGGCCTCGGCTTGCCCATCGTGATGACCGTGGCGAACCGCGCCATCGGCGCGCCCATCAACATCTGGAACGACCATTCCGACTCGCTCTCGCAACGCGATTCCGGCTGGATGCAGTTGTTCGCCGAGACCAATCAGGAAGCCGTCGATCTGCATATCCAGGCCTTCAAACTCGCCGAAGAACTCTCCATGCCCATCATGGTATGTATGGACGGCTTCATCCTCACGCACGCCTTCGAGCGCGTGGACATCCCGTCGCAGGAGCAGGTCGATGCCTATCTGCCTCCGTTCGAGCCGCGTCAGGTGCTTGACCCGGCTGAACCGATCTCCATCGGCGCGATGGTCGGCCCGGAAGCGTTCATGGAAGTGCGCTATCTTGCCCATGCCAAGCAGTTGCAGGCATTGGAACTCATCCCCAAGCTGGCGGATGAATTCAAACAGCAGTTCGGACGCGACAGCGGCGGATTGATCCGCACCTACCGCATCGAAGACGCGGAGACGGTGATCATTGCGATGGGTTCGGTACTGGGCACCATCAAGGATGTGGTGGACGACATGCGCGAGCAGGGCCACAAGATTGGCGTTCTCGGCATTATCAGTTTCCGCCCCTTCCCCTTGGAGCAGGTGCGCGCCGCACTGATCAACTGCAAACGCTTCCTCGTGCTGGAAAAGAGTTTGGCGGTGGGGTTGGGAGGCATCGTCGCCACCAATGTGCGCATGGCAGTGAGCGGGACCGGTCTCAAGGGATTCACCGCCGTTGCCGGATTGGGCGGACGTGCGATCCCCAAGTCTTCTTTGCAAAAACTCTTTGTGCAAGCCGAGAAAGAACAACTTGAACCTGTGAGTTTCGTCGATCTTGATTGGGATGCGGTCAACAAACAACTGGAGCGCGAGCGGCAGATACGCCGCTCCGGCCCCATCGCCGAAAACATGCTGCATGACAAGGGTATGTCGACTGCGGCGAAGTTCGGCTGAGGAGAAACGAGATGTCATTCCAACCCGTGAAGTTCTACCAGACCGGCACCTATACCGTCGGCAACCGTCTGCTCGCGCCTGATGAGCGCAGCGTGCAGGCAGGTGAGATGCGCAGCAACTCCATCAGCTCAGGTCACCGCGCCTGCCAAGGTTGCGGCGAGGCGCTCGGTGCGCGTTATGCCATCGATGCGGCGATGGCGGAGAGCAATGGACAACTGATCGCGGCGAATGCCACCGGCTGTCTGGAAGTGTTCTCCACACCTTATCCGGAATCGTCCTGGCAAGTGCCCTGGATACACTCTTTGTTCGGTAACGCGCCTGCGGTCGCCACCGGTATTGCGGCAGCGATGAAGGTGAAAGGACGGCACGATGTGCGCGTGGTGGCACAGGGGGGTGACGGCGGTACGACCGACATCGGTTTCGGTTGTCTGTCCGGCATGTTCGAGCGCAACGATGACGTGCTCTACATCTGCTACGACAACGAAGCCTACATGAACACCGGTGTGCAACGTTCCTCCGCGACGCCGCCCGCAGCGCGTACCGCCACGACGATGTCGGTCGGCCCGGAGCCGGGCAACGTGTTCGGCCAAGGCAAGAACGTGCCGGAGATCGCCATGGCACACGGTATACCCTACGTTGCCACTGCCACGGTGGCCGATCTGCGCGACCTTGAATACAAGGTGCGTAAGGCGATGAATATCCGTGGTGCGCGCTATATCCAGCTGTTCGTGCCGTGTCCCTTGGGTTGGGGCACAGCCTCGCATGACACCATCCGCATGGCACGACTCGCCAAAGAGACCGGCATGTTCCCCGTGTTCGAGGCCGAATACGGAGAGGTCACCGGCGTGTTGAAGATCAGGAACAAAGTGGCGGTCGAAGACTATCTCAAGCCGCAGAAACGTTTCGCACACCTGTTCGGCAAGAACGCGCACCCGGAAACCGTGGCGCGCATGCAGGCGATCGCAGACCGTAACATCCGCAAGTACGGCCTGCTGGAAGAGGAGGCGAACTGACATGCCAAGCAAACCCTTTGCCATCACACTCAAACCCGGCACCTCATTGTCTAACCTCACGGGTTCTTGGCGCACCGCGCGACCGGTGTATCTTGATCGACTGCCGCCGTGCAACAACGCTTGTCCGGCGGGCGAAAACATCCAGGGCTGGTTGTTCCATGCCGAATCCGGAGATTACGAACAGGCTTGGCGCATTCTGGTGAAGGACAATCCACTGCCTGCGGTAATGGGTCGTGTGTGTTATCACCCGTGCGAAGGGTCATGCAATCGCGGCCAATTGGATAGTGCGGTGGGAATCAATTCGGTGGAACGATTTCTGGGCGACGAGGCGATTAAACGTGGCTGGAAATTTGAGGCTCCCAATGCGGCCAGTGGAAAAAAAGTTTTAGTCGTCGGAGCGGGGCCGTCCGGTTTATCCGCTGCGTATCATCTGGCGCGTTTGGGACATCAGGTGGAGATACACGAAGCAGGCCCACTGGCGGGCGGCATGATGCGTTTCGGTATTCCCAAGTATCGCCTGCCGCGTGAAGTGCTGGATGCGGAAGTGCAACGTATTCTTGATCTCGGTGTTGTCCTCAAGCTCAATACCAAAGTGGCCAACATCGAACAAAGCATGCAATTGGGCAGCTTCGACGCTGCGTTTCTGGCGGTCGGCGCGCACATCGGCAAACGCACCTACATTCCTGCAGGGGATGCGGCGCATATCGTTGATGCAGTGTCGGTATTGCGTTCGATGGAAGGCGAAGACAAACCGATGCTGGGGCGTCGGGTGGTGGTGTATGGCGGTGGCAACACGGCGATCGACGTGGCGCGCACCGCCAAACGTCTGGGGGCGACCGAAGCGATCATCGTGTATCGCCGTACCCGCGAGAAGATGCCCGCGCACGATTTCGAAGTGGAAGAAGCATTGCAGGAAGGCGTGATGATCAAGTGGCTCTCCACCATCAAACAAGCCGAGGCGCACAGCCTTACCGTGGAAAAAATGGCGCTGGACGATAAAGGATATCCGCAGCCGACGGGCGAATTTGAGACAATCGAAGCCGACTCGCTGGTGTTGGCGCTGGGACAGGATGTGGATCTGTCATTGCTGGACAGAGTGCCGTATCTGGAGATCAAAGATGGCACCGTGCAAGTGGCAAGCAATATGATGACCGGTCATGCGGGCATCTTTGCGGGCGGTGACATGGTGCCGTCGGAACGTACCGTTACCGTGGCGGTGGGGCACGGCAAAAAAGCCGCACGCAACATTGATGCGTGGTTGCGCGGCATTACCTACGAGGCCAAACCCAAACCAGAATTGGCGGCTTTCGACAAACTTAACCCCTGGTACTACTCCGACGCCGACAAGACAGTGCGCCCGATGCTCGACATCATCCGCCGCCAAACCAGTTTCGACGAGGTGCAAGGCGGACTGGATGAAACCAATGCCTTGTTCGAAGCACGCCGTTGCCTGTCGTGCGGCAACTGTTTCGAGTGTGACAATTGCTACGGTGTGTGTCCCGATAACGCGGTGATTAAACTCGGTCCGGGTAAACGTTTCGAGTTCAAATATGACTACTGCAAGGGTTGCGGGTTGTGCGTGGCAGAGTGTCCTTGTGGCGCGATCAAGATGGTATCCGAGGACATCTGACAGCCGACCTTCAACAGGGAGGCTGATTTTCTCCAGACTTGACGTGTCGAAACAAAATTTGTCAGCCCGTTACCCAGAAAACCGAGTGAGAAGTTGATTCAAACCACTGTTCACAGCGGTCAAAGTTTCTTGCTGACTTTCATGATTCCCGCATCGTCGAGGCTGGTCTTGATGGCGAATCCCAAACGCGTCATCAATTTCAGCATGTTGTGGTTGTGGCTCAACACCTCGCCTTCGATGATCTCCAGTCCGTTGCCGCGTGCCGCTTCAAACAGTGCAACCATGAGTTTCTGGCCCAATCCTTTTCCGGTGATTTTGTCGGCCACTACCAGCGCGAATTCGCATGATTTGCCATCCGGATTGATGGCGTAACGGGCCACGCCCAACTCTGTTTCCTCGTTCTGATCACTGGTCACGGCCACTAATGCCATCTCGCGGCTGTAGTCGATCTGTGTCAAGCGTGCCAGCATGTCTTCGGTCAATTCCTGCACACTGTTCATGAAGCGGAAATATTTTGTTTCATCCGACAAGTCATGCACGAACCGTTTTACCAGAGTTGCATCTTCCGGCCGGATTGGGCGGATGGTGATGTCGGTGCCATCGGCCAATTGCCAGTGGCTGACCAACTGTGCGGGGTAGGGGTAGATTGCCATGTGCGCATAACGATCGGCGCTGGGCTGGCGATATTCCACCACCACGCGCGCATCGGCCGCCAGCGCTCCGTGCTCGTCGAGAATCAGCGGGTTGATGTCCATTTCCTTCAACAGCGGCAATTCGCACACCATCTCGGAAACACGCAACAGCACGTCTTCCAGTGCTTCCATGTTGGCCGGTATCATGTTACGGAAAGAACCCAACATCTTGGCGATGCGCGTGCCTTGCACCAGATGTGAAACCAGAAAACTATTCAACGGTGGAAGCGCGACCGCACGGTCACCCATGATCTCGACTGCTGTTCCGCCCGCTCCAAAGGTGATCACCGGACCGAATACAGGATCGGTGGTCACACCGATCATCAGTTCGCGCCCGTTGGGTTTGACGATCATCGGTTCGATGGAGATACCGTCCACTTTTGCGTTGGGCCGGTTGTGCTTCACATTGTCGATAATGTGCTGGTACGCGGCGCGCACCTCGTGGGCATTGTTCAGATTGAGTACCACGCCACCCGCGTCGGTCTTGTGGGTGATGTCGGGTGAATTGATTTTCATCGCGACCGGGAATCCCAGTTGCTGTGCGATGAGTAATGCTTCGGCAGGAGAATGCGCGACCATGGTGCGTGCCACAGGAATATGGAATGCCGATAGCAGTGCCTTGGATTCCATTTCGCTCAACACCTTGCGATGATCTTGCATCGCACCTTCGATGATGAGGCGGGCACTTTCAACATCCGGTTCAACGTGGTGCGACAACGGGCCGGGCATTTGCATCAGCAATTTCTGGTTGCGGTAATAGGCGGATAAATGTGAGAACACTTCGACAGCGGGTTCCGGTGTGCGGAAGTGCGGACGATGTGCTTTGGTAAATGCATCACGCGCTTCTGCGACCTGGGTCTCGCCCATCCAGCAGGTCAGCAGCGGCTTGCGATGGGTGTTGGCCAATTCGATCAGCGCCTGTGCTGACTCCAGAGGTTTGGTCATCGCCTGCGGGGTGAGGATGGCCAGCACACCGTCTACACTCTCATCCTCCAGGCAGGCTTTCACGGCATGGTGATAGCGATCTGCCTGTGCGTCTCCGATGATATCCACCGGGTTGCTGTGCGGCCAATTCGGCGGAAGGTACTGGTTCAGATATTCGATGGTGGCATCCGACAGGGTCGCCATGCTGAGGCCCAGATCGACGGCCCGGTCGGTTGCCATTACACCTGGACCACCACCATTGGTTACTATCGCAAGACGATTGCCCACGGGTTTGAAACCGCACGACAACGCCCGTGCAGCAGTGAATAATTGTGTGACTGTCTGCACACGCACCACACCGACACGACTGACGGCGGCATCGAAAACATCGTCCGCACCGACCAATGAAGCAGTGTGCGACATGGCTGCTTTGGAACCTGCCGGATGGCGACCGACCTTGACCAAGATCACCGGCTTGATTCGCGCGGCGGCACGCAGGGCACTCATGAAACTGCGCGCATTACGGATACCTTCGATGTACATTAGGATGCTCTGTGTCTGAGGATCGGATACTAGGTAGTCGAGTATCTCGCCGAAATCCACATCGGTGGACGAGCCCATTGACACCACACTGGAGAAGCCGACGTCGTTGCGGTTTGCCCAATCCAGAATGGCCGTGCACAACGCGCCGGATTGTGACACGAGGGCAATGTTGCCGACATTGGCCGCGCCTTTGTTGAAGGTGGCATTGAGTCCGATGGAAGGGCGCATGATACCGAGGCAATTCGGGCCAATAAGGCGGATGTTGTAGCGGTGCGCCGCTTCGACAAGTTGTTTTTCCAGTGCAATGCCATTGGGCCCGGCTTCGCCAAAGCCGGCGGTGATAATGACAGCCGCCTTCACTCCGTGCAGCCCGCATTCTTCAATGATGGCGGGCACGGTTTGTGGCGGAGTGGCAATGACCACCAGTTCGACCGGTCCGCCGATGTCGGCGATTTTTGCGTAAGCGCGTTGACCTTGCACCTCGGAATTTTTCGAATTGATCGGATACAACGCACCTTTGAAACCGCCTTGTAGCATGTTCTGGAAGACGATCTGACCGACTGAATCCGGACGCTCACTGGCACCAAAAACAGCAACGGACTTGGGTGCAAAAAGCGGATTGAGGTAATGTTGGCCCATGATTTTTACGAGAGTTTGGAGGTAACGCTTGAGGTCGTTATGATAGCACCGTCGTGTTGCCAAACTATTTCGGAGATGCCCTTGCAGACTGCATATATCAGCCATCCGCTTTGTCTCAAACATGACATGGGTACACATCATCCGGAATGCCCGGCACGTATCCATGCCATCGAGGACCAGCTCATCGCCTCGGGATTATTCGGTTATTTGCAGCATCATGAAGCCCCCGAAGTGACGCGCGAACAGTTGCTGCGTGTGCATGAAGCAGCCTATCTGGATGCCATTGCCGCTGCCGCGCCACATGAAGGCTTGGTCGAGCTCGATGGTGACACCACAATGAATCCCTATACCTATCCGGCTGCATTGCGCGCGGCAGGAGCGGTCGTAAAAGCGGTGGATATGGTCATGGCAGGGCAGGTGGAGAACGCGTTTTGTAATATTCGTCCGCCGGGTCATCATGCCGAACGGGCACAGGCGATGGGGTTTTGCATTTTCAACAATGTCGCCGTGGGTGCGGCCCATGCACTGGCAGCACACGGACTCAGCCGCATCGCCATCGCCGATTTTGATGTGCATCACGGTAACGGTACAGAAAATATTTTCCTGGATGAACCCCGTGTGATGCTCTGCTCAACTTTCCAACATCCGTTTTATCCCTATTGTGGTGCAGACACGGGGAACGAGCACATCCTCAATGTGCCATTGTCTGCCGGGTCGGGTGGTTCCGAATTTCGCGCTGCCGTGGAAGAACAATGGGTACCGGCACTGGAGTACTTCCAGCCGCAGATGATTTTGATCTCAGCCGGCTTCGATGCCCACCGCGATGATGAGATGTCCTCATTGGGATTGCTTGAGGCAGATTACGCCTGGGTGACCCAAGTGTTAAAGCGCATTGCGGAAAAATACGCAAAAGCACGTATCGTTTCGGTGTTGGAGGGGGGATATGAACTGCACGCGCTGGGCCGTAGTGCGATGGCGCATATCAAGGTGTTGAGCGGCTTGTGAGCCACAAATTGTCCGGCGAATCGTGAACCTCATTGAATGACGTGCGGAGACAGCTGCTCAGGAAGTTAATCTATGGCGGGAGAAATCTCACTTTGATTAGGAACAATCGGATTGACGATCAGTGGTACTCGACATCCTGTTCATAGCCCGCGTAATTATTTTGTATTTCCGTGATGACCGTCTTAATTTTGGTATTTGAAAGTATCTTCAGCACGATAGTGTTTCTGTATTCGTCCATTCTTTCACGCAGAATTTCATGGAATTCAAAAGGTACTGCTTTTAGCCATGCGTTCCAGCATGATTCGACATCCCACGATGTTTTACGGACACCCCGGATCAAAATTTCAAGATCCACTTGTTTGATCCTCGCGACGATGGGTGCGACGCCGGCGATCGCAAAAATTACCGCAATCGCGATGACCGCATGCGCATCGAGTTCAGGATCTTTGACCGGACCGGAGTAATGTTTTGTACGCAGCCATTTTGCACAATTGACGATACTTTGATTGTTTTTCCGGTTTAGCAGCGCACTGGCATAGGTAGCGTCGCCGGCCCAAGTGGCATTTGGATCGGCGCGACAAATCTCCAGAAAAGTTGCCTTAAGATTGCGCTGCTGCACGAAAGGGTCTCTTTCAAAATCCGATACGATGGCTACATAGGGCAGGGTGGCGAGTTCCTTGATGTGCCGGAATCCCATCTGAAAGACATATTCTGCACCGTGTTTCAGCAGAAACGATAGCTTCGATTCGTTGTCCTCCGCAATACCGGCTTGGCTGATTCCCAGAGAGATACATCCGACTGTCAGATAGAACGCTTCGAGAATTCCATCTGCCGTTCTGTCATTGGTGAATTTCTTGGCGACCAGTACATTGATTCCAGTGAGTTCCTGAAAAAGAATACGGGCAGCATCTTGATTATCGGAACGTAGTGCAAGCGCATCCAGTGCTTGCACTAATTGAGGAGGGCGTTTTGTGAAACTGGTGATCTGCATGGAAAGTGTTAGAAAAGCCAATTGACGTACTAAGAGAAAATATCCTCACCCAAGCTTGGGCGGCCACTAATCTTTTTCGTGGTAAGTGTTTTACTTGGAACTTGCTTGCGAAGTCTTAAAAGTAGCTCTCGGGTTGTCCTGCCTATTGCGAACTCATGTTCACGGTCTTCGTCCTCATCTTCACTATTTTCTTCGTCGGATCTGACTTGTAGTTGATTCTCACCTGGCATCCAATCCGGGAATATCTCGAACAACACCCGATCCCATGCTTCTTCATTGGTGCGGGCGATTTCTAGGGCAAGTGGGATGACATCGTGATCCGAAGTCGTAGAACCGCTTCGATGTGCGCCCAGATTGTGGATATCATTGGCGATCTCGATTATTTCTTCGGCCGCCGTTGAAAAAAGTACTGCAAATGCCGTCGTACCCCAATCAGTCAACAACGCCTCATGGATCAGTTCTGCGCGTCGTTCCGGTTCATCAGCAGAGAACACCACACCGTGAATGTGCGCGAACAGTGATTCAGCAAGGACTTCCGGTTCGTCTTCGATCCAGTCTTCGTCCCATGTGGCTGCAAAGAATGCCAAACTTTCGGCCCATGCCTTGGGTGGGATGAGGAGTGTTGCTAGGGACAACTTGCCCCCATCAAATGCTGACAAGTGCAATGAAGCGACCTGTGGTTCCAGTGTGTTCAGTACCTCAACAACTGCGACATCGCCGAATTTCTCCGCAGTCTCATTGATAGCATTTTCCGCATGCTCAGTCGAACCCGACAAAACCAGTTCGGTGATTTGAAGTTGGATAGAGGGGAGGTTCTTAATATCAGGCATTCTCATCTCCGCGTGTATCGAATAGATGTTCGATATTTTCGCCTTCGCGTATTAGGCTTTCGTCCTCATCCTCGGCATTATCCTTGTCCTCATCAGCTTTAAGTGCATCGAGAGAATGATCTTCATCGGTCCAGTGCTTACTGTTCTTGAATAAGAATGCGGTGATGACGGCCTTGCGTGCCAATTGAGGGTTAGAGTTCGAAACAGCCGCCAATGCCTTACTTGCTATTGCGTCCGGACACGAGACCATTTTAAAAACCTTCGACGCATCTCCTTCTTCGTATTGCTCTCCAGCAACCAATAATCCGGCATGATTTTCAAAATTCAGGTAATCAGCCAAGGCAAAACTCAACAAATTTACATCGTCGATCTCGGTGCCATTTGCAAATTCGCCTAGCAGTGATTTGATCACACGGTCATAGTTCCTTCGATCGGGTGGATCACCCAAGGTGTCTTCGATCTGGATTCCCAGTTCACGCGACTGGTAAGCAAATTCGGGGTGGATTCTTTTCATAATATTTCGTCAAGTTAGTTAGAGATCAGGGTGTTGCAGTTCAATCCCGCAACGTGAGAAGAGCGATTTCCATAATGTTTGCGCTTCTCTTTCCGGATTAATGATGATGCGATTATTGAGACTATAGTTATATTCAGCTCTTTTTTTCGGATCTGACAGCAGTTCATACGCCTTTTGTATTGCATTGAACTGCATTTCAGCACTGGAGAGAGGATTTCTATCCGGATGGTGGCGCATGGCAAGTGCGCGGTAAGCCTTTTTGATTTCTTCGGTCGAGGCGGTCGGAGACACACCAAGGATGTTGTATAGATTTTCCAATAATCACCTCATGAGCAAACGGCATTTTAACCAGTAAACCACTTTGGTTTACAAATACTGTCCGAATTAAAAGTTTTGAAAGCGTGTTATTCCATTTCTAATTCACAAATGAATCCAAAAGAGCAGCCATGATCCATGGCCATGAAACGATGTGGCGCACGGTAACGGGATTGTCTTCCAAGGTTTTCAGTCCCGAGACCAGATGATCTTCCAACGCATCCAGGCTTTTAAACACCCGGTTATGAAAGTACTTCTCGCGCAGCTCGTCCCAGACGTGTTCGATCGGGTTGAGTTCTGGAGCGTGGGGAGGAAGTTGCAGAAGGTAGATATTCTCTGGTGATTTGAGCGCATCGCTGCGATGCCATCCCGCCCCGTCAATCACCATCACGATGCGCTCATCGGGGTGGCGTGCCGAGACTTCATTGAGGAACAACTGCATGCACCCGGTGTTGACGTGCGGCAGGATCAGACTGTCGAGCTCGCCCGTACAGGCATCCACCGCACCCTAGGCGTAGGTATATTCGTGAGTGAGCATGGCTTGGCAGATTGGGCGCATTGGCTTGGGCGCCCAGCACCGGCGCACGTCCGAGATGCGCCCAAAGCGCGCCTCGTCCTGGAACATCAGCTTGATGTTTTTGCCTTGCGCCCAGTCTTGGCGGATAACGGCAAGCGTTGCGGGGAGTTTTTTTTCCACGCTTGCTGAGCCAGCGGGTCACTTTGAGGGTGGCGCTTGTCGGGCGCGAGCTTTCTCCAGCCGTGGCGGTGCAACAAGTTGTAGGCTGAAGCCAGCGCGACCGCGCGCCCCAAACGCTGGTCCAGCGCCGCTTTGATTTGGCCGACCACGAGCACGCCACCCGTGGCGGCTTGCTCCAAAAAGGGCGCCAAAAACTCACGTTCTTCTTCCAGGTTCATGTTCTGGCGCTTGCGCCCACCCGGCGTTGGCGCATCGGGCGCACCCGCCACTTGCCCCCGCATGAAGCGATGCCGCAATTGACATGCCCAACCGGGGGATACGCCAATCACCTGGGCGGTGTCAGCCAGGCTCATGGCGTAGTCCAGCGGCAAGAGCACCGCCTGCGCTTGGCGCAACTGCTCCACTGTCCGGGCTGAGGCTATCGCCTCGCGGGCTCGCATCAATACTTCTTCATCTCCACTGGCTGGTCGTGACATGATTTTCTCCATCGGGGTTGATGGAGGCGTATTGTTACATCAATGGATTAGAAATGGAATTA
>CXWL01027039.1_pt1 | contig 14570 bp, 14 predicted proteins | sample 590931 | NCBI WGS metagenome assembly CXWL01 (sample SAMEA3498368, study PRJEB10139) | groundwater metagenome | biome: water well; material: biofilm material | place: Germany | collected 2015-04-27 | reverse complement strand
GAACGCCCGTCACAGCTGGCATATCCGACTCCGTAGTAGATCGCTGGTGAATAATCCGGGCTAAATCCAACTGTCCTGGGTGGGCCGCCGCAACCACTCAGACGAGTCAAGCCAGCTTGACATCGCCAAGGCTTGGCGCTACCGTCTGCAATGGAAAGCGGACTTGACGTGGCAGCCCGAATCGACAATCGCATCAAAGAGCTTCGCACCGCTCGCGGCTGGACGCAGCAGCAGCTCGCGGAGGCGGTCGGCGTGTCGCGCCAGAGCATCAACTCGATCGAACGCGACCGCTACGTGCCGAGCCTGCTTCTGGCCCTCACCTTCGCCCGGGTCTTTGCCTGCCCCACCGACGAGATCTTCGTCCTGGAGACCAACGCATGAAGATTCCCGGCCTCGGCGTCGTCATCGACGAACGGTTCCTGCAGCACCGGCTGCGCTCGACCAGCGTCGGCGGCATGGCCGCCGGCTGCCTCGCTCTCGGCCTCTTCGCCTACCGGTACTACGTCGATCACCTGTGGAGCTCCGACCTGCTCGCCGTCGGCGTCACCATGGTGGTGGTCAAGCTCGGCGTCCTCACCTGGTACCGCCTCACCGACTGAAACTGGAGACCCCACCATGAGTCCCGACGAAACCGCTCCCCGCGCCAAGCGCCTCTTGCGCATCGGCATGGTCTGTTTGATCGTCGCCAGCGCCGCGCCCTGGCTCCTCCACCGCTACGCCATTGCCAACGAAGACGCCTACGACGGCCTCCGCGGCCTCCTCTACGGCATCGCGATCGGCACCCTGTTGCTGTCCGTCTGGCTCACCGGCCGGCAGCGACGCGCTGACCGCGGCCGGCCATAGGCCGGGGCCGACCCCGCGACCTCAGGGCTTCGCCTGGTACTTGCGCCAGAGCGCCCGCTGCTTGTCGTCGAGGTCGACGGGACGGCCCTGGATCCACATCCGCTCGACCTGGCCGCTGAGAACGTCGAGGACGTCGCCCGGGGCGACGAACAGGGTGGCGTCCTTGCCGACGGTGAGCGAGCCCTCGCGGTCGGCGATGCCGAGAATCTCGGCGCACGACAGCGTCACCGCGCGCAGCGCCAACTCTGGCGCCAGGCCGAAGGCGACGGCCTGGCCGGCCTGGAGCGGCAGGTTGCGGACCTGCCAGGTACCACCCGCCGTCAGGCAGAACGACACGCCGGCGGCGGCCAGCCGTGACGGGCGGGTGAACGCCTGGTCATACGGGTCGTCATCGCGCACCGGCATGTCGAGGAGGTCGCTCAGCAGCACTGGCACGTCGGCGGCGGCGAGCAGCGGCGCGACCGCGTCGGCCTCGCGACCGCCTGCAATCACGATCCGCAGGTCCTGCTCGCGCGCGAAGTCGAGCGCCTCGACGATCTGCCGGGCGTCATCGGCAGCCACGTAGAGCGGCTGCTCCTTGGCCAGCACCGGCTGCAGCGCCTCCCACCGCAGGTCGGCACCTGCGCCGCTGCTGCCCTTGGCGGCCGCATAGGCCCGGGCGTCGGCGAAAGCTTGCCGCAGCGCCCGACGGGCCGCCGCTTGGCGCTCGAGACGCCGCTCCTGGTCCTTCGGAGCCTCGCCAGGACCGCCGCCACCGACCTCCGGCCACTCGAGCCAGACGCCGTCGATGAGACGGACGGCGGCGTCCTCCTTGGTCCAGCCGTCGAGGTGGACGAGCATCGAGCGCCCCGACAGCAGGCCGCCCGTCGGCACCACCTGGGCAGTGGCGATGCCATGGTTGCGCACCGTTGGCAGGATGACCGAATCGGGGTTCCAAGCCACGTGGGCGGCCACCTCCGGGTGCAGCTCCCCCACCTCGGCGAGGTCCCTGGTCGACCGCACGGCGTCGATCTCGCGCAGGCCGAGCGCCGTGTTGGCCGCGATCAGGCCCGGATAGACCCGCTTGCCGGTGACGTCGACCACCTCGGCGTCGGCCGGCGGCACGAGCCCCCGGCCGATGGCAGCGATGCGTCCGTCGACGAACAGCAGGTCGGTCGCGAGCAGGACGCCGGAGGCGGCCGTTTGGGGGCCACTGCCGGAGGCGGCCGTTTGGGGGCCACTGCCGGAGGCGGCCGTTTGGGAGCCACTGCCGGAGGCGGCCGTTTGGGAGCCACTGCCGGAGGCGGCCGCGTGGGGGCCACTGCCGTCGGCGACGGTGTAGAGATCCCCACCGCGCAGGAGAACCGGCCGCGTCTGCGAACTGCTCGGAATGCGATCGTGCGCCGCCGCAACTCCGACCGTGAGGCAGCCGGCTAGCAGCCAGGGGACGGCCGCGCGCGACCGCGCGCCGCCGGGCGGGAGGCGACGTGTCTCAGCGACGCGCATGCCAGTAGTCCTCCACCGTCTCGCAGTTCCAGTTACTCGGCGCCGGCACCTTCGGCTCGGCGCCGACGTCACCGCCTTCGGTGCCGAGGACGGCGGCGACGAGCGCCGCCTTCTCCGCCGCGTCGCGGGCTCGCAGCTCGCGGTCGGTTGCCAGGTCGAACAGCCGGGTGCCGTCGACCCAGGTCTGCTCGACGCGACTCTCGACCGACAGCGGGTTGCCGCTCCAGATCACGAAGTCGGCGTCCTTGCCGGGCTCGAGGCTGCCCACCCGGTCGGCGATGCGCAGCTGCTGCGCCGGGTTGATGGTCGCCATCGCCAGCGCCTCGACCTCGCTCATCCCGCAGTAGGCCACCGCCTTGCCGGCCTCCTGGTTGAGCCGGCGAATCGACTCCGGCGAGTCGGAGTTCACCGAGGTGACGACGCCGCGGTCGTGCATCACGCACGGGCTGTAGGGGATGGCGTCGAGGACCTCGGCCTTGTACGCCCACCAGTCCGCGAACCCGGAGGCGCTCGCACCGTGACGGGCCATCTCGCTCGCCACCTTGTAACCCTCGAGGATGTGAGTGAAGGTCTGCACCCGGAAGCCGAGCTCCTCGGCCAGGCGCATCAGCGCCAGGATCTCGCTCTGCACGTAGGAGTGAGCATGGATGAACCGCTGGCCGGCGAGGATCTCGGCCAGGGTTTCGAGCTCGAGATCCCGCCGCGGCGGTACCACCCGAGCGCGTTCCTTCTCGGGCAACGCCCGGTAGCGCGCCCAACCCGCCGCATACTCGCGGGCGGCGAGGAAGTGGTCGCGCATCAGCGTGTCGACGCCCATCCGGGTCTGCGGGTAGCGCGTCGTGAAGCGGTCGCCCCAGTTCGCCTGCTTGACGTTTTCGCCAAGGGCGAACTTGATCGTCGGCGGCGCGCCGGCGAGCTTCATCGCCTCGGCCGAGCTGCCCCAGCGGTGCTTGACGATCTGCGCCTGGCCACCGATCGGGTTGGCCGAGCCGTGCAGCAGCTGCGCCGTCGTCGTGCCGCCGGCCAGCGCGCGGTAGACCCCGACGTCCTGGGCGTCGACGACGTCACCGATGCGCACCTCGGCGGTGTCGGCGTAGCTGCCCTCGTTGACCCCGCCGCTGATCGCCAGATGCGAGTGCTCGTCGATGATTCCCGGCGTCACCTGCTTGCCGCGGCCGTCGATCTCGCGCACGTCCGCCGGCACCGCCAGGTCACGCCCGACGGCCACGACCTTGCCACCCCGGACGAACAGGTCGGCGTCAGCGAGCACCCCTGCCGGGCCGCTGGTCCACACCTTGGCGTGACGCACGACGACGTCCTCGGGCCGCGGCGGGCTGGCGAAGCCGAACGCCGTGTCGGGGAAGGTCGTGTGCGACAGAAGAGTCGGCACCTTGCGCACCGTGGGGGCCGATGCGGTCGACAACGCCCCGTGGGCGGCCACTGGCGCCACGGCCACCGGCTCGAGCGTCGTCAGGCTGCCGTCCGCCCACTCGGCGCGGGCGGCGAGCACCGCCTGCCGCTCGCGCAGGCGCGGGCTCGCGGCCGACGAGAGGTCGATCAGCGAGAGGCGGCGCAGGCCGCTGACGCCCAGCGTCTCGAGATCGACGGCAAGGTCGAGACGGGTGTCGCCGGCCGCCAGGTTGCGCGCCGTCACCTCGGCGGGCTTGGCGGCGGTTGCGTCGCTCTCGACACCGCTCGGCGCCGCCGACGCGGGTCCGCGGAAGGTCGCCCGCGGCGCCGCGGCGTCGCCGGCCACCTCCAGGGTGATCGCCTGGCCGGCGAGCGACAGCGTCCAGCTGCCGCGCCAGTCGCGAGGCGCCTCCCAAACGGACCGTCCGTCGATCCACGTCGACACCACCCGTGGCGACGGCTCGGTCGACGCCTCGGCATCCTTCACCGGCGCCTTCGCCGCGGCGCCCCAGGGCGAGGGCGCGGGGACGAACAAGTCGCCGTCGGCGATCACCAGGTTGGCGCGCCGGCCGGCGTCGAGGGTGCCAACTTCGGCCGCGACGTCAGCAACGCCGGCCGGCACCGTGGTCAACGCTGCCAGAGCGGCGTCGGCCGCGAGACCGCAGGCGATGCGTCGCCGCACGTTGGCGAGCAGCTCCTCGCCGGCCGCGAGCCCGTGGGCCGAAAACGCCACCGGCACGCCGCGGGCGACCAGCACGCCGGCGTTGCACGGCGCCCGCTCCCACTGCCGCAGGCGCGCCAGCGCGACCTCGCGCTCACTGCCCGGCGCCGCGAGATCGGGCTTCCTCGGCAGCGTCGCCGGCAGGATCACCACCTGACCGAGAGCCGCCACCTCGCCGGCGACGACGTACTCGCGGTCGCTGCCGACGTGGATCAGCCCGCGCCGCAGCTCCTGGCCGATGCGCGCCGCCCGCAGCAGCGACTGCTCGTCCCCGCTGTCGAAGAGCAGCGGGCCGTCATCGGCGGCCAGCGCCATGACCGCGGCGTCCGCCGTCACAGGGTGCAGTAGCGGGTTGCGATCCGCCGCCGCGCGCGACGCCTGCCACCAGCCGGCGTCGAGCAGGGTTTGCCGAATCAGCGCGATCGACCCCATCAGTGACGACGGATAGGACTGCTTCGACGAGCCCTTGTCGAAGGCGGCAAACTGCCGCGCCTCCGGCAGCAGCACGACCTCGCCCACGGCACCAGGCGCCAGCGACAGCGTCACCGCCCGCCCGCGGAAGATGCCGTCGAGCCGCGCTGACTGCACCACGGTCACACCGCTGGCCAACAGGGCCTTCGCGGCTTCGCGATCCGGCGCCACCTCCTCCACCCACCGCCGCTCGGCATGCACCGCGTCGTTCCATGAGCGCGCCCCGGCCTGCGTCCCGTCGTACTGCGGACCCTGACGACCGCCGCCCTCGTCGCTGGCGCCGGCGGCCGCGTCCTTCGCCGCCAGTCCGTAGTCGCTGTAGGGATCGACGAACCCTGCGTAGACGTGCGCCCCCGGCAGCGCCAACCGCACCGCGTCGCCCGGCACCGCCGTCGTCGCCGCCGGCCCGACGGCCACCACCCAGCCGTCCCGAAGCACCAGCGTGCCGGCGGCAATCGTGCGCCCGGGCGCGACATGGATCGTCGCCCCGGTGATCGCTGTCACCCGCGGCGTGTTGTCGCGGATGCCGGTGCGTGGGACGGTGGCCGTGTCGGCGTGGGCCGTGGTGGCGGCAAAGAGGAGCGGGAGCAGGCAGAGGCGGAGCGGCCTGAAGGAGCTCGAGGTCGGGAGCATGGCGGGCGCAGGATACGACACCATGGCGCTCCCGGCCCTCAGCCCTCGGACGCGCCACACGCGGGCGGCGGTATGCTCGTGCATCAGCCTATGGAAGTACCCAGCAACGCTCTACGGCCGGTAGACACCACGGCGCCGCCTGGCAGCCTTCGCAAGGCGAGCCGCACCGCCGCAGCAGTCGACGAGACGGCTTCTGTGGAGAGCGGCTGGATGGTCGACGCCGCAGCCGCCACGTTGCAGCCGGGTAGCGTCTTCGCTGAACGCTTCCGCGTCGGCGAAGAGATCGGCCGCGGCGGCTACGGCGTCGTCTACCGCGCCTTCGACCAGGGCACCCGCCATGAGGTCGCCCTCAAGGTGCTACGCAGCGACCGCGCGGACCCGATATCGGTACGACGGTTCCAACGGGAGGCGACGCTCGGCCGAGAGCTCGACAGCCCGCATCTGGTTCGCATCTTCGACACGGGAACGAGTGGCGACCTCGCCTACCTGGTCCTCGAGTACCTGCCCGGAGGCACCCTGCGCGATCGGATCGCCCAGGGCCCCCAGGCGATCGAGGCGGTGCTCGCGCTGGCCGTCGATCTGACGCGCGGGCTCGCCGCCCTGCATGCGCGCGGACTCGTCCATCGCGACGTCAAGCCGTCGAACGTCCTCTTCGACGAGCGTGGGCGCGCCAAGCTGGCGGATTTTGGCCTGGTCAGCTGGCGCCAGGGCGAGCTGACACTGTCGATCGCCGAGACCGGACTGATCGGCACCGCAACCTACCTGTCGCCGGAACAGGCGCTGGGCAAACCGGTAGGGCCGCAGAGCGATCTCTTCTCGCTCGGCGCCGTGCTGTTCGAGGCACTGAGCGGCCGTTCACCGTTTCCCACCGAATCCGTCGCGGCCGTGCTGGCGCGCATCGCCCAACCGGCTCCGCGACTGCGCTCGGTCGTGCCCAACGTGCCCCGGTGGCTGGATAGCCTCGTCGCTCGACTGCTCGAGCGTGAGCCAGCCGACCGCTACGCCACCGCCACCGAGCTCCTTGCCGACCTCGAGCGCCAGCGGCTCGGCCCGCGCCGCCTGTCGGTCAGCGGAGCCATCTCGACCGTCGCCCGCCGTGCCCACGCGTCGGTGCTGATCGCCATCTCACTCCTGGTCGCGGCGGCCGCTGGCCTTTGGATCTGGAGCCGCAGCGACCAGCGGTTCGACCACTTCCGGTGGGACTCCGCGGCGCAACATGGCTCCGTCCAAGGCATCGACCGCCGCGGCCGAGTGCTCTGGGAACGCCACGATACCGCGGCCTTCCATCCGCGGGCCGCGACGCTGGCACGCCTGGACAGCTCGACCCCGCCCGCCATCGTCACGAGCGTGCATGCGCGCTCAGACGGGACGCCCGCCGCGTACGGGACGCTTTCTGTACTCGATGCGCAGTCCGGCCAACTGATCCGCCAGGTACCCTTGCATATGCCGGAGAACATGGAGCGCACCCTCCAGGGCCTGCCGGAGCGGTACTTCCTCCACTCGATCCACGCCATCGACCTGAATCAGGACGGCATCGACGAGGTGATCGCGAGCTTCGTCCACGCCACCGACTCTCCCTCCTTCACCGTGCTCTGGGAGCCGGCGCTCGATCGCGCGCGGTCGCTGTTCCTCGCCGGCGGCCACATGGCCCTCGCCGCGGTCACGGACCTCGACGCAGACGGCTCCCCCGAGCTGCTGTTCACGGGCTACAACGGCATGCTCTGTGGCCGCTATCCCGCCATCGCCGCGCTCCGCCTGACCATTCCCGTGGGCAGCCTGCCGCTGCGCGTCAGCAGTGCCTTGGGCGGGGCCGCGCTGCCAGGGCTCGGCCAGCTCGAGCGCGGTCGCACCTATGCCACCACATCCGGTCTCGCCTGGTTCCGTCTCCTGCCCCGGGGCGACATTTGGTACGGCCAGCTCGGCGATGATCGCCTCGCGCTCGACCCAGTCACCCACCGCCTGCGCCTTCGCTACGACGACATCGATACCGAGCTCGAGCTCGACGGTGGCGCCCCCGAGGATCGCGTACAGCCGCCAGCAGCAGCTGCCGCGCGGCTCGATGCCTACACCGCGATCGAACGGGCTCGCCGCCTTGCCGGGCTCGGCGACTGGGCCGGCGCAGTATCCGCGACCCAAGACGCCCGGGGCCTCGCCACGCGAGTCGCCGACCCCCCGCTCGCCGAATGCGCCGCCCGAGTGCAGGCCGAGATGCTGCTCGGCGACCGACGCCTCGAGGAGGCCGACCGCTTGTATACGGCACTGGCCAGCGGCGAGGAGGCGGCGTCCGAGATCGCCTACACCGCGGCGGCCGCCTACCACGCCGCCGGCGAGCTGGCGCGTGCCATCGACTGGTACCGCCGCGGCCTGGGCCCGGCCGGCGGCAATCGCGAGGGCAGTCGACAGCGCATCTACTTCCTCGAAGGCTTGGTCCTCGCCCTCGGCGAGCTCGGCCGGTGGGATCAGGCCGAGGCGGAGGCCCGCCGCTACGGCGCGAGCTTCAACGACCCCCAGCGCGCCGCGGTCTTCGCTGCTTACTGCCGCCTACGCCGGGGCCTTGCCCCCGGCACCGAGGCTGGCCGCCCCCGCGCCGTCGATCTCGGCATCGACACCCTGCGCTACCTCGCCCTCGAGCTCGAGCTCGCCGACCAGGGACCCTCGGCAGAGCTTCTCGAGCGCGCTCAGCGCGAGCTCGGCAACGCCTACGAGACCCGCGGCGCCGTCCGCTCGTTGGTGGCCCTCGTGCTGGCCGCCCTCGGCCGCCAGACGGAGGCATTGGACGCAGCGCGCCAGGGGGTGGAGGAGCTCGAGGCCCTGAGCCGCTCGAGCCCGGTCGCCCACGCCTTCCTCGCCGTCGCCGTGGCGCGATCGGCCGAGCTCGAACGCGGCGCTGCAGCCCACCCAATCAGCGGCGCTGCTCCGGTGGCTCGCCACTAGCGTTGCGGGCCGACACCAGGCCCCGGCGATCTGCGCCGGCGGGGCGGAGCCGCGTGGTCAGGGCGACAGCTCGCGCAGGTCCGCGGACTCACGAAGGCTGTCAGGTGGGATCACCGGCTCGTCGACTCCGAAGACCACGACCTTCACCAACGATGGCGCCAGGTCGGCGCCGACGGATTTAAGAGCCTCGAGCACGAGCTCCGTGCAGTAGAACGCGCCGTCGTCGGTGTACTCGAAGCGGTAGTCGAAGGGCGTGCCGAGTCTCGCGAGGAGGAACGCCCTCAGTGACCGGCGCTGGGGGGCGCTGAGTCTGTCCAACCTGAAGTAGCCGACCGCGCTCACCTGCGCACAGGCAATGAAATCGTCGAGGCGGGTGAGCTGAACGCCACCCGAGTCGGAGCCCTCTTCAGGCAAGGCGTGGACCACGTAGGTATCCGATCCAAATCGTACGATCATGCCGACGTGGGAGTACCGGGAGCGCTGGCGCTGATTCAGGACCAGTCGAGCGAGAGCGTCCCTTCCCGCCCGGAAGACGATGTCACCGTCGACGAGGGCCGCCCCACTCCTCGCCGGGCACGTCGCGCTCGGCTCAAGAGCCCGCCCGACGCGTGCCGGCTCCGTGCACAAGAGTACCGAGCTGGCAAGCAAGGCTCCAGCCAGTGCGCACCGCCGCCTACTTTCTGGGCGCAAGCTTCCACTTCCCGTCCTCCCTGAGCAGCTTCACACCTTCCGTCTTCGACTGACAGGAACCGCCGTAAACCACCGTTGCGTTTCCGGTGCGGGCTTCGCCCTCGCCTTCGAGAACCACCTTGATGGACTTGATGCCACCGCACTTGACGATTTCGGTGCTTGCTTCCGCAAGCGCACCGGCGAGCTTCTCGGTGCCCATCATCGCCGTAAACTGGGACGACAGGCAGGACTGTGCTGCGGCGATCTCGCCCTTGCCGAGTGCGGTGTAGAAGGCCTCGACGGTACCCTCGGGGGAACGCGCGCAGCCAACCACGAGCAGCGCAGTGACCATCATCGCGCGAGCAATTCGGTTGTCCGTCACCTTCGTCTCCTCTCAGATCCCACAGACCCCCTGGGCTAACGAGCGGGCTTGGCACTCGGCAAGCTTCGGCAGGTCCCACGAGCAATTACGTGCCGGTCACATCATCGCGGCCAAGGCAACCTTGGTCAGCCAGAGCGAAACCACGATGACCACCGGCACGGCGGGCGGCCCGGAGCGCTCTCCGAGCTTGCCAATAGCCGTCAGACCGCGATGGAGCATCAGGACCAAATAGCACAGGGCAAAGAGGAGGATGAGCGCGATGACCTCGAAGTTGCCCATACCGAGCAGTCCGCCGGCGAGGATCCCGAGCCCGAGCGGCGCCAAGGCGGCACCAGCCGTGAACATATCGGCGCCAAATCCCGGGGGAGCGCCCACCAGCCTCCTGATTCCGAAGGATGCCGCCGCTACCGTCGCAGGTGGCACGAGCATCGCGAGGAAGATCTTCACGAAGGTCGCCGCGTCCATGCCACCGTAACCGAACAGCCCCCCAAAGAGTCGGCGCCCACCAATCGCAAAACCGATCGTGGCCGCGAGAGCGAAGCCGACGCCGAGGGCAATTCCAGCCGCCTGGGCCCGCGCCGAGCCCAGCGCGTCCCAGCTCGCAACCATCCCCGAGACGGGGTCCTTTGTTAGCGCCGACAACGCCGAGGCGGCGTCTCGTGACGACGCCTTCACCTGCGCGCTGATCTGAGCGCCCAACACCCCCGCAGCGCTTGCAACTGGCCGGCCGCACGTCGGGCAGCTCGCAGCCGCTTCGGCGACTTCCACACCGCACTGTTGGCAATACACCATGCTCCCCTTTCGGTCGACATTCTGGGCCCCGGAACCCCAAAGCGTCCGCATCGAGGCCCGCAGCCAGGGCTCGCCGGCATCGGCACGCCCAATAGGCAACGCTGCCAGCGGTTCCTCATCCCTCACCTCAGGCGCCAGAAGAACAAGGCATTGCGTGACGTCAGGCCACCCTTGCTGTTCGCACCGCCGTAGATCGTCAAGTGCAGATGGTCGTTCTCCGCGCCTACTCGGCCCACCCTACCGATAGGAGTGGACGTCGTTACCCTCTGCCCAGGAGAGAAGCTCGGGATCGAGGCCATGTGGACATACCCGGACCACCAGCGGGCGCCATCGACCTCGGTGTGCTCGATCAGGAGCCCACCAAACGTGACGCAGGGCAGGCACTGGCCACCGTACTTGACGACTCTCCCTGGAGCCACCGGGTACACCTCCCGGCCAGCGTCCGAGTTGTCTCCGAGGTTCACATCCCAGGCGTAGGTCTCGTCAGAGGCCGGAATCCGTATTCCTCCGGGATGATGAAAGCCGCTCTGATGCTGGCAGAAGGTCCAGCGCCCAGGCACGCCATCGCAGGTTGAGTTCTCGCGACCCGTAACGCGCAGCCTGCCAATGACAGGCGAGGTGACCATCCGCACCGAGGCAAGCCCGAACATCCCGTCGGCTCCGGTCACGCCACGAAGGGTCCTCGCTGCGCCGGTCAGGACGCTGATCGAAGCAAGCAACGGGGCCTCTCCGCGCTCGCCCCGCGCCACGGCGATTAGCCCTTGATCAGGTCCAAAGGCCAGGCCGTAGACGTGCGCCAAGCGCGTCGAACCGATGAGCGCCGCCCGACCTGTACTGACGTTGACCCGGATCAAGGAGTCGTCGCCCCCATCTGTCGCGGTCGCGTAGAGAACGCCACTAGGGGAGAAGGCTGCGTCGCCGGACGCCCCAAGGCCAATGTCGAAGTCGCCGACGCTGGTGGCTTTCCCGCTCCTCCGGTCGACCTTCAGCAGCGAGCCATCGTCGCCGCCGAAGAAGCTCACCCTTCTGCTCACCGCGTACAGGTCACCATTCGGTCCCGCGACAAGCCCGTTCACCGTTGTCCCGGAGCCAACCCCCAATCCCGTCCCAACGACGGCCGCACGCCCCGTTTCCTGGTTGACTCTCACCAACCGGTTGTCACCGGTGAGACCGAACAGGGCGCCATCACTGGTGAACGCGATGTCGAAGAGGCGATAGCCGGCTCGGCCAACCACCTTAGCGGAGCCCGTCAGCGGATCGATCCGAAGGAGAGCGCTCGACCCGCTTGCACCACCGCTATCAACGCCGTAGAGCCAAGTCTCTCCCGCCCCATCGCGACTAGCAGATTGCACTTCCGACGCTTGCAGGCACTCCGCCGCCGCAACCTCTCTTGGATCGAGCTCCTGTGCTCGGCCCACACTCGCCGCCAATCCCACGCACACGGCCAGGACGTAGCCCTGCGCCCTTCTCCTCTGAGCTGCACCAGTCGCGACCATTTCGCGTCACCCTTCCCTCGAATAGGACCTACTTCGGCCACTTGGCGAGGCTACCGTCAGCCCACACAATGTCCGCCCCGCAGTCGCCCCCGGGGAACGCGCCCACTCGGTAGTCATCCGTATCGAAGGCGCCATCGGAGCCCCTGCTCCGAATCAACAGCGCTCGCCCCCCTGGCCCGAGGCCTCGCAGGCCAAGACCGAGCGACAAGGACCGGCCCCAGCCGTCAAACCGCTCAACTCGTTCCAAGTAGGTCGGAACGACGCTTGCCTCTGCTTCTTCCGCGGTTACCGCAGCATAGTGCGAAACTCGAACAGCACTCCCGGGGCCGGGCGGTGCCCCGCCGAACCTGTCGGCGTACCATTCGGTCAGTCCCCGCCCCATCTCCGAGAGCCGCCTCACCGTCTCCCTTTGCGCGTCCCTGCAGGCTTCGCCATCCGCTGCCGCACTAGCGACTGTCCCGCGCTCTCGGCAGACGCTGGACCCTGCGGGTGAGCTCCCTTCGCGCACCGTTCGCTTGGAACCGTCGCACTCGACGAACCAGGCTGCCGCACGCCATCTCTCTTCGGCCCATGGGCTACGCATCACACCCGTTACCACGTACTTCTCCAGAAAGGCGTCGTAGAGCACAGTGGCTTTGCCGCGGAAGCGAGTCCCGTCCGGGGTCCAGGTGTCCCCGATGCCGGCGGCGCGAACGACTACCTCGGCCCCAATTGGCGTGTAGTGCTCTTCGAACGCAAACAGGACCTCCTGCTCGCCGTCTGGTAGTCCCGAAATGCGGAGTATCTCCGTGACCTCGTTATGGGCAGTGACGAACCAGTATGCGCCATCCCCGTTCCAGTAGTCTGAACCTCCCCTGTCCGTCACCACTGCCCGGAACGTATCGCCCATATGGGGCGCCTCCAGTCTCGTCCGAGCAGAGAATGGACCCAGCACTCCCCTGGTTTGGAACGTCGTCACCAGCCCCGCCAGCTCTGCCAGCCTGGCATTGCCGTATCCTGGAGGCAAGCGACTCGTCACCTCCAACGACTCCGGTACCCAGAGTCCATACTCATCGACTGTGTGAGCCTGGACAAGCGCTCGGGCCGCCGCCCTCGAAATCGTGCCCCAACCGCAAGCCCCATGCGCCAGACTGACCGCTACGACGGCAGTCGAGGCCAAGTAACGTACCCGGGCTCCGGCAAACTCCTGGCAGCAAGACATTCGCTTCCTCCAGTATCGACCCTACTTCGCGGGATAGGGCGTTGCCGCGCTGGCCTCGGCCCAAGGACCCCTCGATCGGGGCTGTTCACTCACGGGCAAGCTCGAGCTGCCCAGCTAGGCCTACTGGCAACTATTCAGGCTTCATGCCGAACCGGCCAGTGCGTGCAGTTCAACGCAGGAACTTCACAACCTCGCTCGCGAACCTCAGCGCCGCATCCTCGGGTGTATCACTGTGGGCACGATTGCGCAGCAGCAGAAGGTTACCTCCCGTCGAACGCTCGCGCAGCCGCATTTCCAGCTTGATGTAGGGGTCGATCATCGCGACATATGCGTACGTGCGCTCGCGCTTGAGGTCGATGATCGCGACTCCGAGCTCGAGCGCTGCCTGGGCCTCGTCCGCAGCGGGCAGGACTTGCAGACCGAGGCCGGCGGCTGCGCGTTCGAAGGCCTCGTGCACCTTCACCGCCAGCTCCGGGGACAGGGAACCAGAGAAGTCCTGAACGGACGGCACGACGACGGTCTTGTAGCTCGCCAGGTCGAATCCCAGGTTCTTGAGCTTCTTGAGCTTGCCGTCAGGAGTCTTGACCCAGCCCCAGTCGAACTCGACGTCGTTGCGCTCGAAGTCCTCGACCATGATCCCGTAGTCGCTATCGGTGAGAAACTTGCCGACCAGCTCGTCGTCGTAGTCATCGCTCTTGAGAAATGTGTCGGCCGCCGAGAGGCGTGCCGCACCCGCGAGCAACTGCATTCCTAGGATCACCCACGTACAGCCACCACGCATCGTCCGCACTCGCCACCTCCATGCAAATTGGTCCCGAGCATCCGCACTTGGAGAACCGTCCGATTCAGCACGGAGCAAGGCTCGTACCAGGTGGATGCCCAGGCCGGAGTGCTCAGAATAGGGCGATCAAGGCGCATCCGCCGCTGCCAAAGATGCAACGGTCCTTGCGGTCGAAGCAACGCAATTTGCGGCCTGGCAAGTCTGGTTGCCTCGTCACGCCGCGACTGCGGCCCGCGTGCTTGGGCCGAGACGGTCTCTGCGGCAACGAGTGGCGTTCCTTCACGCCTGGGATGGGCACTCGAACCGCCTGGCTCGATTGCCGTCCCGATCAATGGCGGACAGGCAGGTGGAACGGCCTTTGCTCACAGTCTCCCGCAGCTCCCGACAAGAGCGCCTGCGCCTGGCCATCGTGACCAGGTTCTAGTTGCGCCTCTACGTGGAGCCTCGAAACTACGACCGGAGACTCCGCCATGCGCCAAGCCCACCCGCAGCCGACCACCCACCACAATCACTCTAGGCAAGCCCTTCGAGCCGCCGCCCTGACCGCGCTCCTGGCCCTCGGAGCCAGCAGCCGGTCGCAAGCGGTCGACCTCGGCTACCGTGGCTTCGATCTGCGCGCGGGCGTGAACCAATCCTCAGACTGGGACCGCGGCGAGACGCTTGGCGCCTCGATGGATCTCGGCGAGCTTAGGGGCTGTAACTTAATAACTGCTTGAATTGGTCGCTCATCTGGTGTAGGGTTGCTGGGTGGT
>CXWL01007122.1_pt1 | contig 14571 bp, 16 predicted proteins | sample 590931 | NCBI WGS metagenome assembly CXWL01 (sample SAMEA3498368, study PRJEB10139) | groundwater metagenome | biome: water well; material: biofilm material | place: Germany | collected 2015-04-27 | reverse complement strand
CGCCGGCACCCCGTCGGCTCCCGGCAACATGTCCGTGCAATAAACCGTCTCCTGAAGGAGGTAGCCGATGAAATCTCTCACTCTCATCCTCACGCTCGCAGTTGGAACCGTCTTGGCACTCGGCACGCCCGCCTGGAGCGACAAGAAGAAGGGCGAGGAAGGTGATATCGCCGCTCTGGCCAAAGAAGCCAAGATTACGATCGAGCAGGCGGTGAAAACCGCCGTGGAGAAAGTGCCCGGCACCGTCGTCGAAGCGGAGCTTGAAAAGAAGCACGGCAAAACCACCTGGGAGGTGGAAGTGCTCGGCGCAGACGGGAAAGTCACTGAAGTCTGCATCGATGCCGCGACCGGAGACGTGATCGGGACAGAAGCCAAAGACAAGAAGGACGGGAAGAAGAAAGAGGGGAAGAAAGGAAAGTAAGAACGTCATGCCGAAAGAGCTGAAACTGAAAAGTCACGATTTGCTGGTCGGGCCGGGCCGGGCACCGGCGCGAGCCATGCTTAAAGCCGTCGGGTTCACCGACGAAGATTTGTCCAAGCCGATCGTCGGAGTGGCCAATACCTGGATCGAGGTCATGCCCTGTAATTTCCATCTCCGCCGGTTGTCGGAGCGGGTCAAGGCCGGCATCCGCGCAGCCGGCGGGACGCCGATCGAGTACAACACGATTGCCGTCTCCGACGGTATTTCGATGGGCACCGAAGGGATGAAAGCTTCGCTGATCAGCCGCGAAGTCATCGCAGACTCGATTGAACTGGTGGCCCGTGGCCACCTATTCGATGCGGTCGTCGCTTTGTCCGGTTGCGACAAGACCATCCCCGGCACCGTGATGGCCCTCGCACGATTGAACGTCCCGTCACTGATGTTGTACGGCGGATCGATCATGCCGGGCCATTTCCAAGGGCACGATGTGACCATTCAAGACGTATTTGAGGCAGTCGGCAAGCATGCGTCAGGCAAGATGACGAACGCCGAGTTGAAAGACCTCGAAGACCATGCCTGTCCCGGACCGGGAGCCTGCGGCGGCCAGTTCACCGCAAACACCATGGCCATCGCGTTTGAGTTCCTGGGCATGTCGGCCATGGGTCGCAACGGCGTGCCGGCCATGGATCAACACAAAGACGATGTCGCCTTCGAAAGCGGCAAGATGGTGATGGAGCTCCTGAAGAAGGATCTTCGTCCCAAGCAGATCATCACCCGCAAGTCGCTGGAGAATGCGATCGCCGCCGTGGCGACAACCGGCGGATCGACCAATGCCGTGCTTCACCTGCTGGCGGTGGCCCGGGAGATGGGCGTGAAGTTGACCATCGACGATTTCGACAAACTGAACCGGAAAGTTCCGCTCCTCGCGGACCTCAAGCCGGGTGGTCGATTCACCGCGGCAGACCTCTTTGCCGCAGGCGGGACTACGCTTGTCGCCAAGCGGTTGCTGGACGCCGGGATTTTGCATCCGAATCAGCCGACCGTGTCCGGCCGCACCATCGGCGAGGAAGCCGCCGATGCGAAAGAAACAGCCGGGCAACAGGTACTGCGACCGCTCTCAAACCCGATCAAGCCCACAGGCGGTCTGGTGATCTTGAAGGGCAATCTGGCACCGGAAGGCTGCGTGGTGAAAGTCGCCGGCCACTCGATCATGAAGTTCCAAGGCCCGGCGAAAGTATTTGAGCGGGAAGAGGACGCCTTCGCCTCCGTCAAAGCAGGAAAAATCAAAGCCGGCGATGTGGTCGTGATCCGCTATGAAGGCCCGTCAGGCGGACCGGGCATGCGCGAGATGCTGGGCGTGACGGCGGCCATTGTGGGAGCCGGGCTGGGGGATTCCGTGGCCTTGCTGACCGACGGACGCTTCTCCGGCGCAACTCACGGCCTGATGGCCGGACATGTGGCGCCGGAAGCGATCAAGGGTGGCCCGATCGGCGCAGTGAAAAACGGCGATACGATTACGTTCGACATCGCCAAACGGCGACTGGATGTGGCGCTCACGGACAAAGAAATCAAAGCGCGCCTCAAGAAAGTCAAACATCCCAAGCCTCGATATACGACGGGAGTCATGGGCAAATACTCGCGACATGTCTCGTCGGCTTCAGAGGGAGCCGTGACCAGCTAGTAGATCGAAGTTTGTGCGTGTGACATCGGGGCGGAACACCTAACGTGTTCCGCCCCGATTGCGTTAGTAGTAGGTGATCTGGCGCTCCCGGCTGACCACGGTTTCCAGGAGCGAGAATGTTCCATTTCTCTCAGTCCACCGCTGAATCGTTTCCTTCGTCCAATTCCCCACCGTATCGAACTCATACGTCACGACGGACTTGCGGAGATGCGCACTCCGAAAGAACTCACTCTGCTGTTCGATCCGCAGACCGGCGTCGTTGTATCGATAGACATCTTTCCGCATCAACGTCCCGTCCCCTGAATAGAAACGACTTTCCTTGAGCCGGCCTAACGGTCCGTGATGATGCGTCGACTCCAGAACCAGCCGCCCTTGAAAATATCGGGCAAGATACACCAGCTTCCCTCTGATATCATAGAGCGATTTCTCGACGGTCCCATTCCCGGTAATCGCAAGATCCTCCGTGACGACGCCTCGTTCATCATACAGGCTGAATTCCGCATGGGCGAGCTCGCCGTCGTCGGTTGCCGCAATCATGGCGACTTGCCGGCCCTGCTCGTCAAACCCATATCGGTAGATCTTCTTGTACAGAGCATGGCCGTCCGGCTTAATCGTCTGTTCTTCCGTCACCCGACCGGCGTCATCGTAGGACAGGCGATATTGCACCGAATCGGTTTCCTGTGTTGGAAACAACTCGACCTTCGTCAGACGCCCGTCGCGGTCGTAATGATGGATGGTACGGAGTTGTGAATGACGGGTCACCGCCATCTTCACAGGCCCGGTCAATTCTTGCTTTGAGAGATCGCTCGTCGTCTCGCCACGTACCGAGCCCGCGGCGGGGCACAGTAGAACCCCGACGACAAGCAGAACTCGAAATAACGATGGATGCTCAGTCTGCATGCAGGTGGCGCATCATACACCGCTTGCTCCGATGAGGACACTCCTGAGGACGGAAACTCCTACCGTTCTTTCATACGCCCGCGCATCTCAGAAATCATCCCGTCCAGATCGGCCTCAGCCTTGCTTCGATCATTGACCAATTCATCCAAGTTGTAGGTACGGGGCGGGGGAGGAGTATTGAGCGGCTGAACAGGCCCCGCCTGGTTTCCCGGCCTAGCCATTCTGGGTGCCGGAGTCTGGCTGGGAGTTGGGCGAGGAACCGGGGTAGGCTGTGGCATCGGAGGAGACGGAACCATCGGCACCTCGGCCGCCGCACGAGTCGGCTCCGACGGGGGGCGCGCCGGCAACTGACTTGAGACAGTACCCTGCTCACGCAGCCACTGTCTGGCCACAGAAGACTNNTTGGAAGACATGTTTCCCCTTCACGCCGTTGAAATTATCAACTTCGGCACTGATCACTCCCGTTGTCAGGGTCCACAACCCTCCCTGCTCAGGGTGGCCGATCGCGATCACACGATCCCCGATTTTCGTCCGATCCGAGTCGCTCAGATCAATGACCGGAAGCGGAGCAGCCACGCTCTCAAGCTTGAGCAATGCGAGATCCAACGGAGAGGAATAGGCCACCAGCTTGGCGCGCACCATACGGGCCAGGTCGGCTTTGGTATCACCGCTCACACGGGCCGGCTTCAAGAACACGGAGAGGCGAGGATAGGGCTTCCCGGTTTTTTCATCGATGACCACATGCGCATTCGTGAGCACGACTCCGTCGGCCTGAATGATGGAGCCTGTTCCCCCGCTGCCTCCCTTTCCGCTGTCGGAATGACCCATGACCATGACGACTGCCGGTGAGGCCTGCTCATAGATCTCACGCGGAGTCAGCTCCTTCGCTTCAACTCTCATGTGCCCCTGGCCAATCAGAACCGCAAGAAGGATCAGTACATATTTCATCAATATCTCCTAGCTTCCACTAGTCGTCGTATCCGGAGAGAGACTCTTCCCCTTGCCCGCTACATCTACCGCGGACTCCCCGTTGCCCAATATTATATGACTCAACGGACAGAGCCGCCAGGCGTTGACCAGCGGACAATACGACAGCGAGTGGGGAAACTTGAGAAGCGCCCTATTGGCGCTTAAAGAAGTCGGCGACCATCTCGACCACGTAGGTCAATTGGGCGTCATTGAGTTCGGCATAGATGGGAAGGGACATGACTTCTTCGGCCGCCCGTTCGGATAAGGGGAAGGCCCCCTTCCGATAGCCAAGATCCTGGTAACAGTTCTGCAAATGCATAGGGAGCGGGTAATAGATCTCGGTCCCGACGCCCTTCTCCTTCAGATGAGCCCGAAGTTCATCTCGCTTCGAGACCCGCACGGTATACTGATTGTAGACATGGAAATTGCCCGCCTTCGTCGATGGCAACGTCACGCGATCCAGCAAACCCGCCGCTCGAAACAACTGGTCATACCGGACTGCATTGCGCCGGCGGCCTTCAGCCCATTGATCGAGATACTTGAGCTTGATATCGAGCACGACGGCTTGTAACGCATCCAACCGGCTGTTAATCCCGACCGCTTCATGAAGATAGCGGACCCGGCTCCCATGCACACGCAACATGGCCAGCGCATCCGCGAGTTCCTGATCATTGGTCGTGATCATCCCGCCATCGCCGAACCCGCCAAGATTCTTCGACGGGAAAAAGCTGAAGCAGGCGGTATCTCCCAATACCCCGGCGCGCTGACCACCTTGTCCGGCGCCGATGGCCTGACAGGCATCTTCGATGACGTGCAGCCTCTTTGCCTTGGCAATCTGATTGATGGCCGGCATATCGGCACATTGCCCGAAAAGATGGACTGGGATAATCGCTTTGGTGCGAGATGTCACCGCACGTTCAAGTTGCGTAGGATCAAGATTGAACGTATCCGGCTGAATATCGATAAAGACCGGCTTCGCACCCAACCGAGACACGGCGCCAGCTGTGGCGAAGAATGTAAACGGGACCGTGATCACTTCATCGCCTGATCCTACCCCCATCGCCATAAGCGAGAGCAGCAACGCGTCGCTTCCCGAGGCACAGCCGATGGCGTAACGGGCACCGACATACTTGGCCAGAGACTCCTCAAAGGCCACCACGCGCGGACCGAGGATAAACCCCTGCTCGTCGCAGACCGTTTGGACCGCCGCCATGATTTCGGTCCGAAGCGGTTGAAACTGGGCTTTTAGGTCAAGGAGAGGAATATTCATGAATTCAAATCGTCCAGAAATACCATGCGTCGACCTTCAATGTACGCGTTACATTTACTCCATCAATACCTTGGACGCAATGTCTTTGCAAGTAGAGAATGGCGCTGTAGGACACGAACTAGCGAAAATCACGACGATGGAAGATGATACTCGCAGCCATCAGTAGAAATGCGACATAGGTCAACCCGTACGCCACAATGAGCAAGAGGTCCGCTCCGGACACCTCAATATGGTGAATGACATTCCCCTTGAGATTGAACCGCTCTAAATTCGGCAGAATATAATAGAGCCCAGTGACCACCGCGCGCATCCCTTCATCCATCTTCTCTCCGAAGGTCTTGAGATCCGCCGTCAGGTGGCCGATCACGTAGGTGGCCAGCGTGAAAATAGCGCTGAGCGTCGCACTCGTGAAGGTAGAACACAACAAGGCCACCGCCGTGATGACCATGAATTCCATAAAGATCAACCCCAGCGCTTTGAACAACATGCTCTCAATCGGCACAGCTTGCGCCAAGAGCACCAGCAACAGTCCCCCGGCCATAATCAGCGTATTAACCAAGAGCGTCAGGGTCAGACCAAGGTATTTCCCGACCAGAAACTGGTAGCGCGCGACGGGTTTCGACACGATGGTATAGATCGTTTTCTTCTCGATCTCTTTGTTGACAAGCCCAATTCCGACGAAGATCGCGATCAGCACCCCGAAAATATTGATACTCCCAAGCCCCACATTCAGCAATAAGCGATGAAACTCTCCCAGCGTCAGCCGCATCAGCAGCAACGAACTCCCGATCATGAGCAGCGCAAACACCAGGAGGTTGTAAAGCAACTTGTCGCGCAAATTTTCCCGGAACGTATTCAGCGCAATCGATAGGACCTTCATACCCGCGCCTCCACAGGTGACGGCACACCTTTGGCTTCACGAATAAACAGATCCTCCAGCGAGGCCTTATGAGGAGTCAGCGAAACCAGTTTGGCATGAGCCGCCCTAATAATTTCAAGAGACTCATCGACCTGACGCTGGTGACTCAGCACGACCATGACTCGTTCTCCGTTCAAGACCACCTTCGTTGCCAAAACACGAAGATGCTCCAGACCTTCCGGCGAGAGCCGATCAATGACCATCTCCACTTCTTGCGTGGTTCCTTGTTGGATCAACTCAGACACCTGTCCGCAAGCCACCAATCGGCCTTTCATGATCATCGCGACTCGATCACAGAGCAACTCGGCATCGTGCAAAATGTGCGAGCTGAACATGACTGTCTTGCCGGATTCTTTGAGACGGAAGATGAGGTCGCGCACTTCCTTCCGTCCGATCGGGTCAAGCCCGGACATCGGCTCATCCAGCACGACCAGTTCCGGGTCATTGATCAAGGCCTGTGCGATGCCCACGCGCTGCAACATGCCTTTGGAAAACTTGCGGAGCTGAAGATCCCGCGCGTGGGTCATCCCTACCAGATCGAGCAACTCATCCACACGCTTATTGAGAGCGGCCCCCCACAGGCCGAACAGATGGCCATAGAAGCTAAGGAATTCCTGGCTCGTCAGATAGTCATAGAAATAGGGAGACTCAGGAAGAAACCCGAGCTTGGCTTTTGCGGCCGGATCGCCAGCTGGATGACCAAAGATGAAGGCAGATCCGCTCGTGGGGTAGATAAGCCCCATCAACATCTTGATCGTGGTGGTTTTTCCTGCTCCATTGGGTCCCAGAAATCCGAAGACCTCGCCGCGAAGCACATCCAGGGACAGCTGATCGACCGCGGTCACTCGCCTTCCCCAGAATCCCACGCTAAAAATCTTAGAGAGTTGCTCTATCTGCACCACATGATCGGAACTAGGCGTCACGACTCACTCCCATGTTCGAGGGAATACATAGGCCGGTTCTATTTTTGGAAGAAGAGCAGCAGGAGCCTGCGTGAATTTGGTAAACGTCCTCAACCGATTGGGATGCGTCGAACTGGACACTCGTCCGGTCTTCGAATCCAGCAGATATTCACCGCCAAAGGGCTCTTGCGGGAGCGCCGTCACGATCCGACCATGCACCAATGCAGCTAGCGTCATGGGGAAAGATCCAGATGTTGCATAATAGACATCCACGGCGCGCTCAAGCACCTGAAGATCCCGTTCAATGATCACTTCTTTCATCCTGCTCTCCAAGGCTTCTCTCGTCTCTTGATCGTGCGTCTCCTGCCAACGTGCCTCAAGAAAGGCCAGAGCCGTATCCGGGCTTCCCGCCTCCGCAGCCATGCGAGTGGCGAGCCCTGGGAGATAGGATGGACCGTCCGGCAGGCGAGCCGCCTTCATAATATACTCAGCCCCCTTGGCTGAATCGCCGAGGAGAAAATAATAATTGTAGCCAAGCAGAAAGGGAATATTCCAGACATCGGGATTTGCGTCAGCCCCTCGCACCAGTAACCGATTCGCCAAATCCGGTCGATTTGCCAACTCACCAAGGATAACGCCCCCAGCATAATATGCATAGGCATATTGAGGATCGAGAGTGGTAAGCACGTCCAGTGCGTGATATATCCACTCATATTCGTCTACGCTGTTGCGCTTTTTCCCAATCACCTGCACTAGTCTGAGCCAGAGAATATCAGCACCGAGATGGTGATAGCCCAGCAGGGACGGCTTTAAGTATTCTCCTCGGGGGAGCTGGGAAAGGTCTTCAATTTGCGCAACAGTCCGATCTTGCCGTTGGTCCAGTTCACCTTGCAACCAGCAGACAAAGGCTAATATGGCAAAGCCAGCTAAGCCGAACAGAAGCCAGTTTAGACCACATGTCGTGCGATAAATTTGAAAAGCGATCGAACCTGTCATCCAGGGAGACCTGAAGGTGAGAAGCAGGAAATCCCGGCAGCCAGTAAATGGCTGCCGGGACCTGTGACTTTACCTAGTAGATACCAATCGTACAATCTGCAGCGCCGTGATCAACTGAGGCACCCCAGGATGAAACGGCACCGTCGCCATCCAGATTACTCTGAGCTGCTACGACAAAGTTATTTTCACCACCCGCTCCAACACCAGCAGGCCCAGCAATGGCCACCGGACAGGAATTCACCTGTGGTGCCGCTGCTCCCGCCGGCACATAGGAAGCCCCAGCCGCGAGCAGTGTTGCATTTAATCCATAGCGGTAATTCACATTGCCCGTTGCTCTAAATCCAATATCGTTGAACGTGCCTGTAAACGCAGCCGTACACCAAGCAGGGGCGGGAATTGTTGGCGCAGCCCCTACCCCCCAGGTAAAGGGCGTTGTTTTAGTCCCGCCTGCAGGCGCAACTACACCTTCAGGAGTAATACCAACGTAACAGCCTCGCTCCGCCTGGAAAGCTACTTGAGAGGTTTTGATCGCCTGGAGGTTGGTCTTCGCCTCAGACTGCCGCGACTTCAGCTGATACTGCAGGAAGTTCGGGATGGCGATGGCCGCCAAAATACCGATGATCGCCACGACGATCATCAACTCGATGAGGGTGAAACCCTCTTGTTTACGCAATGCCTTAAACATCGTACTGCCTCCTGGTTGATGGTTCACTGACAGCCCACGTTCACACTCTGCTTCTTCTTGCTACCCGAGGCGCTCGTGTTGGCGCCTACCAGGGCTATAGCAGGTTTGATGCCGGTCAGCGTTAAAGACGAACGTATCACCATCTCCCTGGAAATCAACAAGTTACAAGAAATCCTCCGGCTGAGCATTTATGCTCCATGACCGACAGCCCTTCCACAATCTGCTCAAAACTGCCGAGAATTGGCATCTCTCCTCTTCTTCCTGCACAGAAAGCGGACAAAGTTCATGGGCTGACTCAGTTCTAAGCGGGAACCTGAAATCTCTGGAGAATGAGTGATCGAGATGGTTTCATGGAGAATAATCTCTTTGAAACCATTGATGAATTTTGGCAGCTGATCGCAGGAAAGAAAATAGTTGACTGATTGCCGTCTTTATAGATAAAGGGCGAGGCAGTCCGCGGCGTCTCGTACGAACCGATCGGAATAAATACGGCTATGGGGCAGATTGCTTAGACTGTATCTTCTCTGATACGCGACGTTTGGCTTGCTGGATACGATCCTCGCTGGCAGGATCACCCAGGCCCTGCTCTCGGAACCGTTGAAACAGCTTTTCGTTCGAAGGATCAAGTTCCAATGAATGGAGCCAGGCTTCCTTCGCCTCGGACAACCTCTGCTGCTTCACATAAATTTCTCCAAGATGCTCATAGATCACTGGATCGTCACCCACCAGCGCGACTGCGCGCTTGATCTCGGTCAATGCCTCATTGAATTGCCCTGCCTTATAGAACGCCCACCCAAGACTATCGACATAGTATCCGTTGTCGGGCTTGAGCGCGACAGCCTGCCTGGTCAATGACAAGGCCTGCTCCACCTTGACGCCCCGTTCTGCATAACTATATCCGAGATAATTCAAGGCATCGGCATGGTGCGGGTCCAGGCTCAGAGCCGACTCCATCGACTTCACCACATCGTCAAAGCGATTGAGCTTATCGTACGCAGTCCCCAGGTTGAAATGCAGATCCGCATTCTTCGGATGATGGCGAATCCCGTCCTCAAAAGCGCTCAAGGCTGTATCAAATTGCTCGGCCTGGAGGTGCGCGAGCCCCAGCACAATAAAGGGTTCCGGTTGTTTGGGATTAATCCGCGTAGCCTCCGTCAAATGGAGGATCGCAGCAGGATAGGCTTTGAGCCGATACTGTAACACTCCAAGATGCATGTGGCTGTCAGCATATGAAGAATCGAGCTGAACATTAAACTGATACGCTTCCACCGCTTTCGGGAACTCCTTCGTTTCCTCATAGAGATAGCCGAGATAGTCTCGCACTTTGAGTTCGGCAGGCCGCGCTTTGAGCACCGCCTGGAGAAGCTCAATAGCCTTAGGAAATTCCTTTTTCTCTCCATAGATCAATGCCATCCGCAGCTGCGCATCGAGATCGCCAGGCTCTTCTGCCAACATCTTGTCGAGTTCCGCGAGGCCTCCGGCATAATCCTTGGTATTGACGTAGAGCTGGATCAGATGCTGGCGGATATCCTTATTATTGGGGTTCACCCGTTCAAGGTACCGCTTGAGCACCACAATCGCTTTTTCTCGCTCCTGCCTGGTTTCGTACAGCGAAGCCTGGGCAAGGTACGCCGGTTCAAATGCCGCATTGACCGCAATCGCCCGTTCGAAACTTGCCAACGCCTCGTCCTGTTTGCCTGATTCAAGGAAGATCCGCCCAAGATAATAGTGCCCGATCGGCGACTCCGGCGAGACTTTCAATCCCTGCTTTGCGGTCTGCTCGGCCTCCGCCAATCGCTTCTGATTCACGAGGATAATCGCTTTGGGGAAATAGGCATCACCCTGTCCTGGATCATGTTCAATCGCCAGATCCAGCAGTCGCAGTGCTCGATCCGGCTTGCCGGCGCTGGCAAGAATGCCGGCCATCTGCGTGAGCTGTTGGGCGTCCTGACCGGTCCCTTCGCCGACTTCCTCCGCATAACGAGCCGCATTGGCCAGATCGCCCAATCCGAAATAGATCCCGGCCAGGCGCGCTTTCACTGAACGTGAGTTTGGATCGGTTTTGAGCACCGCTCGATATTCCTGGATCGCTTTCTCATTGTCTTGAGCCAACTCGGCTTGATATCCCAACATGAAATGATACGACGCCGAGGCGTCCGCAGCCGGAGCCACGGCCGGCTTTTTCGGTGCTGCACTGGCTGATGCAGTTTCCTGCGGATGCGGGGCCGCCGCACAGGCCACCACCACGAGAGGAATGAGAACCCCCAAGAATCCACGCCCCGCGCACAGCGGCATGTGACCAGGGGATGACAATGAGGAGGCGACCGAAGACCAGCGTCGTATATTCACAATAGCCTTGGGGGAAAAGGACTCGGAGTGCATCGTCAGCTGGAAGGAATTATACCGACAGGAGAAAAGACCCGTCAAACGACTTCACGATTATCGAGGCTTTCAAATTTAGCGAACCGATCATGGAAAAACAGATCCCGCTTTCCGATCGGACCGTTTCGATGCTTGCTGATGATAATCTCTGCAATGCCCTTCCGCTCGGAGTTCTGGTCATAGACATCTTCGCGATAGATAAACATCACCACATCGGCGTCCTGCTCGATCGCGCCGGACTCACGCAAGTCGGCCAACATGGGGATCGGAGGCTTTCTCGCCTCTACGGCTCGACTGAGCTGCGAGAGCGCCACCACCGGCACATTCAGCTCCTTGGCCAAGGCCTTGAGCGACCGGGAGATGTCGGAGATTTCCTGCTGCCGCGACTCCGAATCACTCCGCCCCTGCATGAGCTGCAGATAATCGACGATCAGGAGATCCAGCCCCTTCTCAGCTTTGAGACGGCGGGCTTTCCCTCGCATCTGCTGTACGGTAATCCCACCCGTATCATCAATATAGATCGGCGCTTGCTCCAGTCTTCCCGCCGCCTCTGCCAGTCTCCACCAATCTTCCTTCTGCAGCTTGCCCGTCCGGAGCCCATGCGAATCGACCCGCGCTTCCGAGCTCAACATACGCAACACGATTTGCGGCTTGGACATTTCGAGACTGAAGATACCGACCACCGCTTTGGCATGAATTGCAGCATGCGTCGCAAAGCCCAAGGCCAGGCTGGTCTTGCCCATACTGGGACGAGCCGCCACGATCACGAGGTCGGACGGTTGCAGCCCTGCGGTAAGATCGTCGAGATCGTAATACCCCGTCGGGACTCCCGTGACATGCTCTTTCCGCTTCGACAGCTTATCGACAAGATCAAGACTCTCTTTGATGATGTCGTTGATCGGCGTAAACGATCGTTCCAGTTTGCCTTGGGCAATGCTGAACACAGAACGCTCGGCAAAATCGAGCAGATCGTCGATGGAGGTCGTCCCTTCATAGCCTTTCGTCAGCACTTCCGTCGAAGTATGAATGAGCTCACGCGCCACGGCTTTGTCGCGCACAATCTTGCAGTGATACCGGATGTTCGCGGAGCTGGATACCGACTGGACCAACTCCGCAAGAAAGGCCGCGCCGCCGATCGATTCCAGCTCCCCCTTCGCTTTCAACCGCTCAGTCAACGTGATCTGGTCGATGACTTCCCCGACATCGGATAAGTCGAGCATCGCCCGATACACTTTGCGATGGGCCGTGCGGTAGAAATTCTCTTCAACGAGCAGTTCCATCGCTTTCGGCATGGCCTGATTGTCCAGCAGAATAGCGCCCAACACAGACTGCTCCGCCTCAAGATTTTGCGGCGGCAATTTCGGCTGAGAAAGATCGACGGTCGCGAATGGCTTCATGACGTCCTCTTCGATCCCTTTCGGATCCGTTTGGACGCATCCGCCCCCGCTACGCTTGCAGAAGACTGCGCTTGCAACCCGCGAAACAGACGATCGACATTTAACGCAAAACCCGTGGATGGAATATTCCGCCCGAAGCGACCGATGAGATGGTCATAGCGTCCCCCACCTCCCAATTCGACCCCGACCCCTTCAGCAAATACGTCAAACACCACACCATCATAGTAATCGAACCCTCGGAACTCACCCAAGTCGAGAATAAGAGCGTCCCGGTAACCCGCCTTGCACAACGTCTCATAGACCATCGTCAACCGAGCAAGCGCCCGTACGGCCGACCGATCTCCCTTTGCCAGCGCTCGGCCCCTGGCCAATACCTCGGCTTGCCCACATAGCTCGGGTGCTTCCAAAATGGACGTGGCGTAGCGGCTCGCGACCCGTTCGCTTCTGAGAATTTCTTGCAGATGAGGAAGATCTTTGCGAGCCGCAGCCTGTTCGGCTCGTTTTTGCCCAGCTGATGACAGACCTGCTCTGACCAGCAACCCCTTAAAAAACCCGACATGCCCGAGCGAGATCTTGAAGGAGCGAAGACCGACCTGCTTCAAACACTCGATCATGAGGATCAGCATCTCACTGTCGGCACCGGCATCATCCGCCCCAATATACTCTGCACCGACTTGAAAAATTTCCCGGTCGCGCCCGGCATGCTCCGGCTCATAGCGAAACACAGAGGTGCGNNTCATACCCTCGACGGGTCAGACGTCCGAGCAACTGCGCCTCAAGCGCTCTGACTTGTTTCGCTGCGGCAGGCAGAATGGTCGCCATCCCCGACGGGACCAGCGACCGATCACGCAAAGGATGGGTCTGACCGAGATCAACGCGCGTCTTCAAAGGAGCAGGAGGCATAGCAGACCGATGCGCGTCTACGACCGTTAGGAAAGATTTGCTACTTTGACCGACAGAATATTGGAGCTGGACTTGATCTTATCCAGCACGGCCGCAGGGAATACCGTATCCGACCCGATGATCAACAAGGCATTCCCGCCGCGTTTTTCGAGCGCGCACTGCATACGCACGATATTGATATTGTTCTCGCCGAGCACATGCCCCACCATTCCGATCACCCCGGGGCGATCGACATTGTGGATAAACAGCATGTGTCCTTCGGGAACCACTTCGACCTTGAAGCTGTCGATTTCCACCACCCGGGCGTCCTTCTTATGGTAGAGCGTGCCCGCGACCTGGTGCGTGGCCTTTCCTGCCTCAACCTTGACGCGAATCAGGCTGGTAAAATCGCCGGCGTCCGTACTCTTAACCTCTTTCACTTCGATGCCACGCTCTTTTGCCACGACCGGAGCGTTGACGTAATTCACCGGATTTTCCATGATCGGCGTCAGCAAGCCTTTCAACACGCCGATTGTCAGCGGCGCGATCGAGAGCGATGCCACTTCCCCGCTGTATTCCACCGTGACCCGTTCAATTCCGCCATGGCACAATTGCGACAGCAGGGATCCCATTTTTTCTACGAGCGTGAGATAGGGCTGCAACCGCGGCAACAGTTCCGGCGCAATAGACGGAATGTTCACCGCCCCCCTGGCCACACCCTTCGTAAAGTAATCCACTACCTGCTCGGCGATTCCGACCGCGACGTTCTCCTGTGCTTCCGTCGTCTGCGCCCCGATGTGTGGCGTGCAAATAAAATTGTCCAAGGCTAAGAGAGGATTGTCCGCCTTGACCGGCTCCTCTTCAAACACGTCAAACGCTGCAGCAGCCACCTTCTTGCTCTTCAACGCTTCGACGAGGTCGACTTCGTTGATAATCCCACCGCGGGCGCAGTTCACGATCATCACACCGGATTTCATGGTGGCGATGGCCTGCGCGTTGATGATGCCCTTCGTTTCAGGCGTTAACGGCGTATGGACCGAGATGATATCGGCGCTCTTAAACAAATCGGGCAATGTCATCATTGTCACGCCCATTTTCTCCGCCCGATCCGCAGCCAAATAGGGATCGTACGCGATCACTCGCATACCGATTCCTTGCGCCATTTTC
>CXWL01009546.1_pt1 | contig 14575 bp, 8 predicted proteins | sample 590931 | NCBI WGS metagenome assembly CXWL01 (sample SAMEA3498368, study PRJEB10139) | groundwater metagenome | biome: water well; material: biofilm material | place: Germany | collected 2015-04-27 | reverse complement strand
CCCATGGCCAGCCTGTTACCCATGTCCCGAGGCTATACATCTGAGACCCGCCCCTACGAACGAAACCCGATGCTCGTGTAGGGGCGGGTCTCAGACCCGCCCTCGCGCCTCAGAAGGCGTGGTCGTCCAACCCGCCGCAGAAGCGGCCGGGCGGGCCGACGTAGGTCTGCTCCTCGCCGCTCGCCACGTCGCGCAGATGGATGCTGTAGCCGAGGTCGGACAGGGCGCCCCAGAGGAACAGCACGCGATCGCCGAAGTCGAGCGTCTTGACCAGCAGCTCGACGTTGGCCGGGTCGGTGAAGGTGAACAGGCCCGACAGCTCCGACAGACCCGCCGCCGCTCCGGCCCCGCTCGCCCCGTTGAACTGGTTCCGCCAGTCGACGGTCACCGCGAAGCGCCCCTCGAGCAGGCAGAGAGTGGACCCAGCCGACTGGCACACAGGCTCGTCTGCGGCCCCGGGTGCCAGCCTCTTGGCGAACGTCGCATGGCTCCCAGGGGAGAACGTCGCCGGTCCGATACCCCCACACTCGCCCGTGCCGTTGACGTACACGCGCTGCCGTCCCGACGCCATCTCGGTGAGGGTCAGCGTGAAGCGCAGGTCCGTGAGCTGGCCGTAAAACAGCCGCACGCCAGCGGCGCCGCCGAAGTCGAGGATCTTGACCACCAGCTCGACATTCGCTGCGTCGTCGAAGGCAAAGAAGCCGGTGAGATCGGCATAGGGCAGGGCCAGGCCACGCCCGCTGGTGCCCGCGTACTGGTTCTCCCAGGCCACCTCCAGGCGATAGCGACCGCCGAGGAGGCAAAGCGTGTGCGCGTCGGCCCGACACCCCGCGGCGCTGTCGAAGCGCGCCACGCAGGAACGCGGCGCGTCCACGGTGACGGCGCCGTCAGCGCAGTCGGCGTCACCCGAGAAGCCAGCGAAAACCGAGCCGGGATCGGCACTTGCGGTGAGCTCGACGAAGGTGCCAGGCGATTGACTGACGGCGCATCGCGGCCCGCAGTCGAGCCCGACGGCGGCGGCCGTCACCCGGCCCTGGCCGGTCCCCGTGCGCGCTACCCGCAGGCCATACCGCGGCGGGCAGGGCGGCTGGCTGGCGACCCCGAAGCGGTCGAAGACGGCGGCGAAGAGGCCGCCGTCGGCTGCCCCGTAGCGCCCACACCAGGCCGTGGTGAACGCCGCGAGGTCGCAGTTTCCGGCTGGATCCAAGTCCTTCGTGACAACCGAGAGAAGATCGTTCGGTGAGCGCTCGTAGTCGTCGGGGCCATCGAGCGGACGGTCGCTCAGGTCCCACAGCAGCCGTTCGACCGCTCCCTCGTTGTTCGCTCCGTAGACCCCGTCGCCACAAGTGTCGTTGGCCTCGAGGTCGTCGCGAGCGAGCACCGAGGATCCGGCCGTCAGGTTGCCGACGGTGTCGACCCAGCTCGCGCCGGTGTCGTCGACCGCCGGCGAAGCCAGGGCGATGTTGACCGCCAGCCAGCTCGCGAGGCCCTCGCTCCACGCCAGGCGCGGGTCCTCGCCGGCCTGGCAGGTGCCATGGGTACCCCCGGGGCTGGCGTCGCAGCCCAGGTGGCGCGACAGATGGCGCGCCACCTGGCGAAGGACCAGGGTGTCGTCGTACTCGTCGGTGTCGGCGGTGGCGCCGTCGCCCTCGCTGCTGACATAGAGCGTGCCGTCGGCGTAGCAGGTGCCACAGGTCGGGCGCACGCCTTGGCGCCAGACGGCAACCAGCGGCGGCGGAGTCTCGCCGGTCCTCAGGCTGGCAAACTCGTGGCCGGCGGTCACCATGTCCAAAATGTTGAGGGCACCAGCGTCCTCGGCCCGCGTCACCGTCACCGTGCCGACGTCGAACGGGTCACTGGCGATGGTCGGAGAGGCCGCCAGGTTCGACCAGTTGTAGACCGCCCCCAGGCTGTCGCGCACCTCGCCGGTGGCGTCGGTCTTGGCCAGGAACAGGAGGCCGAAGCGGCCACCGACGGGAATGCCGACGTCGGTGGTGAAGCGGCCGTTCTGGTCGGTGTAGGCGATGCCCACGATTTCGGCGCTCAGGGCCAGGTCGACGATCTCGACCAGGAGACGGCGCGCCGGACGGCTGTCGGCGGCGACGAAGCCAGTTGGACCGACGACCTCGTTGGCGTAGCGGATGGTGCCGGTGAGCACCGTTGCCGACGCCGGCATCGCCGCGAGCGCGACCGACGACAGCGTAGCCACGAGGGCGAGCCGCCCGAAGCGATCGCTGCGGGCTCGGTGGCTCATGGCGTCCCCGGCGGCGGCGCGAACTCCACAGCGTGTGTCGGCACCGGCGCGGCGAGAAGGGCCGGGTGGTTGCGCGTCAGGCGGACGCCGGCGACGTCGTCCGCCAGCAGGAACCAGCGTTCCGTCGCCAGGATCGAGCCGGCGCCGCGAACGACGATACGCACCTCGGTAGCTGCCGCGCCGTGCCGCATGGGCAGAGCGAACCGGGCGCCCGACTCCGCCGTCATCGCCAGCAGCTGGACCGCGCGACGACGGCCGCGGAGCTCGGGGCCCCGCTCGCGGTCGCGAACCACCACGACCTCGCGCGACTCGAGGTCGACCCGACGCATCTCCGGAGCGCTGGCGTCGGCCACCAGCTGCAGCGTGCAGCTGACCCGCGCATCATCAGCCTGGCAGGACAGCTGGGGGCGGATGGCGGATGACGTGTCGGCGGGCCGCAACGGCGCGGCCCAGACCGCCAGCGCGAAGACGATCCATGCCTTGTTTCGCATGGCCGTGAACCCTACCAGTCTGGGCAACCCCGAGCGCCGCCCGGACCACCCTCGTCCTACGACTCCGCAGCAATCTCGACGGCGACCGCCGGCGCGTCGGGCTCGAGGAAGCGCAGCAAGCCCTCCCCTTCCGCCACCAGGGCGTCGGTCGCAGCAGGTGCCAGGCGATTGAAGGGCACCAGGCGCAGGGTCGCCAACTTCCTCTTGCGGTCGCTGGTCCAAGTTCCGGCGACGAAGCCGTCGACCAGGAAGGTGGCGAGGATGCGCAGGTTCTTGGTCGCCACCCGCGAGCGGTGCTCGTCGGCGATGACGCGCGAGCGGTCGGCGTGGGCGAGCAGCAGGTTGTCGAACTCGGGCAGGAAGCGTACCGGCGCCGGCACGTCGGCGGCCGGCCGCGGCGACGTCGGCAGGTCGTAGAGCACCCGGCCGCGGGCATCGGCGACCTCCAGGAGCTCGTCGCGCAACTCAACGAACAGCCCCCTGGCGTTGCCGAGGCCGGACCAGGTCTGAAAGTCAGCGGCGCCAGCCGGTCCGAACGCGGCGAGGTAGCGCCGCACCAGCTCTCGCGGATCGGGGTCGCCGGCCAGCGCCGCCGCGAGGAAGGTCTCGGCGACGGCGAAGGCGGCGTCCGGCGGATAGGACCAGGTGGAGTCGTCGGGCACCATGGCGAGCGGCAAGTGCATGCGGACGGTGTAGGCCAGCAGCCGCTCGGGAGCCCCGGGAAACAGACCCTGCAGGTGCTCGCGCAAGGCCTCGAACGGGGCCGGCCGGCGCGCGAAGAAGTCCCGGCCGACGGCGACGACGCGGTCGATGTCGGGCGAGCCGATTGGCTGCTTGGTGATGGCCGCCGCCCCCGCAGCGAGCACCGGCTGCAACAGGGGGCGCCAGGCGAGAAAGTCGGCTCGGGTCATCAGGTGCAGCGTGCCGCGCATCATCGTCGCCCGCAGCAGCCGCCGGTCGCTGATCGCCGCCGCCAGGTCCGCTCGTGCGAAGGGAGTCAGACGCGACCACAGCCCGATGAACGGCGGTTTCGGCACCTGGGCCTGCATGCCCGCCAGGGCCGCGACCGCCGCCTCGACGCCAACCGGCGCGCGGGCGAGCAGCAGCTGGCGCGTCAGAGTCGCCCGGTTGAGCTCGCCGAGGGTCATCGTCTGCCGCGCTGTCACGTCGTCACCTCCGCTGCCGCCGCCCCGCCTCGGGTCGCGCTCACCAGGTAGTACCCGAACTGGCGCCGGTTCAGTCCGCAGAGCGAGCCAAGGAACGGGCCCTCGAGATTCTGCCAGCGCTCCCGCTTCCACACCACGTCGCCCGCCAGCACCCGCTGGATCGCGAACTTGGCCGACAGGAACGGAATGTGGGCAAACGACGGCGCCACCCGCCAGGAGATGTCCTCGACGGTCACGTCGACGAAACCGTGGCTGGCGAGGGCGGCGACGAACTGGTCGATCACCGCCATCTCTCGCAGTGCCCATGCACGGCAGGCGCCGCGGTAGATCGGTCCAAACAACGGCCCGAGCGAGCCGCTGCGTTTGCGGAAGCCGTCAGCGATCACCACCCGGCCACCGGGCCGGACGATGCGCGCCATCTCGGCGATGAGGTCGGCCTTGTCGGCGCCGGTCGCGTAACAGCCGCTTTCGAGCGCATAGGCACCGGCGAAGCTGGCGTCGGCCGCCGGCGTGCGCGTGTAGTCAGCCAGCGCGAGGGTGACCCGACCGTCGAGGCCGCTCTCGGCCGTCAGCCGGTTGCCCTCGCTCACCTGCCAGGGGACGATGGTGTAGCCGCTGATCGTCGCCGAAGGCTGCCGGACCGCAATGTAGCGCGCGGCGGCACCCAGCCCGCAACCGAGGTCCGCCAGGACGACGGGGTCGGCGGTGTGCCCCAGTCGATCGAGGACCGCTTGATTCATTCGCTCGAGCATTGGCTCGCGGCGCAACGGGTTCATACCCCTCGCCCACAGGCCAAAGTGCATGTTGTAGCTGGGGCTCCAGGCGGCGTAGTCGGGACCCGCCACCTCGAAGTAGCGGATGATGTCCTGCTGGACCGCGGCAGCGTCCTGCCGGCCGTTCGGAGACTCGCCCATGGCTGGTGGTGGTGTCGCGCCGGCCGCAGCCGGCCTGGCCACGAGACGCTACCACGGCGTCCTCGCTTGCCCTGGCTCTACCGCAGCGCCGACGCCAGCTGGTCGAGCGCGCCAACGAAGCGGTCGCGGTCGTAGCGGTCGGGATCCTCCAGCTCGGCGAACAGCGCATTGACGCTCTGGCCCAACGGGCCCTTGCTCACCCGCGGCTGGCGCTCGGCGAGGTAGGCGACCAACGACTGCACCGTCAGCGCCACTTGCTCTGCGCTCTCGCGGTCGGCCTCGCGCAGCGTCTGGCCGTCAGCCGCCAGGGCGGCGAGGAGCCCACGCACGCGCCCTTGGTCGAAGCTCGCGCCCTCGATCCTGGCCGCCACGCGCGCCAGGCTCGCGGCCGCGTTGTCGGCGCTCTCGCGCACGGTCTGGCTCGGGGNNGTCTGGCTCGGGGTGAGCTGACTGACGGCGGCAGCAACCCGCTCGACGTCGGCGTCGAGCCCGGCGCGCTCGGCGGGGGCGACGGCGTCGACCAGGTGGCGCAGCACCAACCAGCGCGCCGGGCTCCACGCCGGCTGGCCGGCGCGGTAGCGGTAGCCGCGCACCTGCCGCCACTTGCCGCCGGCGAGGTCGTGATGGCACTTGTCGCAGCTCATCTCGGAGAATTCGGGCCAGCGCTCGCTCTGCGACCGCCGCGACAGCTGCAGCAGCCCCTGGCGGAAGGCGTTGACCTGGCCCGCCGCCCAGGCACGAACGCCGTGGGTGTCGACGCGGCCCCCGATGTCCTTTTTCTGGGCGAAGGGCAGCCAGTGCGACACCTGCTCGCTGTAGTTGTCGAGCTCGAAGACGAGCTCCGGGTGGCCCGCCGCCAACAGCTCGTGGTCGACCTGCTTGGCCTTGTTGCCCTGGTGGCACGACAGGCAAAGCTCGCCGCGCACCCGCAGGCTGCGCAGGTCGAGCATGCCGGAAGCGACAGAGTCGGCATGCGACCAGCCAGCCTCGTTGTGACGCGCCAGCCAGCCGCCTGCCGCCCCGTGACAGCCCTCGCAAGAGATGCCGTCCTCAGGCTCGAGGCGCACCGCCTGTAGCTTGCGCGGCGCCGCGAGCGCGTGGCAGGTCAGGCAGACCTGGCTCTGCAACGGCTTCTCCGCCAGCCGCAGGTTGCGGGCAATGCGCTGCGAGGTCTCGTTGCCGAGCACCTCCCAGGCACCGCGGTGCGGGTCGCTGTGAAACCAGGTCGAAAACTCGTTCTGCAACACGTCGTAGGTGTCGGTCGCCGTGGCGTTGCCGTGGCAGTTGGCCGACGCACAGTTGCCGGGGCCGACGAACTGCCCGGCGACCCAAGTCGTGCCCTGGCCGTCGAGCACGCTCGAACGGGCCGGCGGCACGATGTCCGTCGGCGTGCCGGCCGGATTGGCTGGCGGCGGTGGCGCCTGGGTGTCGGCCTGCGGCTCCGGGGCTGGTGCCGGTGACGGTGGCGGCGTGGGCTGATCCTTGACGGGCAAACGGGCGCGGCCGGCGAGGGCACCGCCGAGCAGGGCTGCCAGGGCCAACGCGATCGGGACGACGAGTCGATGAAGACGCACGCGGCTAGTGGGCATGTTCGGCCTCGTCAGTGACGGTGTAGAGCGCGGCGTCGCGCAGGTAGAGCCGTTGCATCTCCTCGAGATTGAACGGCCGCGCGCCGATGCGGTTGAAAATGCTCACCTGGTTGCCGCTCTCGTCGGCCGCGCGGTCGCGGTCGAGGCCGCGCGACAAGGCGTAGGCCGGGCCCTCGGTGTGCCGCGTGGCGATCAGGTGCGGCGCCGGCCGCGGGCTGAAGCCGGCGTAGCCGGGGGCAGTGTCGGGCGACGTCAGCTCGAGCACCCCCAGACCTCGCTCGCCGTTGGCGACGTAAGCGTAGAGACCGGCGTAGGTGGCGCCGACCTTGACGTCCCACACGTCATCGAGCACGCCGTCAGCCGTGAACGTCTGGTCGATCCTCGGCTGCTCCGGCCGCTCGACGTCGACGATGACGAGGCCGTGGCGACCACCGGCAACGTAGGCGTAGGTGCGCGCCAGGTAGACATTGCGCGCCTCCTCGATCGCCACCCGCGCGGCAACCCGCGGCGCCGCCGGGTTGGTCACCTCGACGACCGTCAGCCCGGAGGCATCGGTGACGAAGGCGTAGCGGAACTGCACAGCCACCGCGGTGGCGACCCGGAAACCGTCGACAACCGCCACCACCTTCACCTCGTCCCGCGCGCTCGACGTCACCTTGCCCCGCTGGCCGCGCCCCGTCGGCGCGTGGACGCCGCCGAGGTCGAGAATGACCAAGCCACGGTCGCAAACCACGTAGACGAGGTTGCCGGCAACGGTGAGGTTGCGCGCGCCGACGAGCAGGCCGTCAGGGTTGTAGCTCGCCTCGCCGTTGATCGGCTCGCGGGCGAGGAAGTTGTTCAGCGGGTCACCGTCGGTCAGGGTGTCGACGTTGACCATCACCAACCCTTCCTGGCGATCGGCGACGAAGGCGTAGTGGTAGATCGGGTGGAGGGGCGTCTCTTCGTTCGCCGGGTCGCCGACCGCCGTCTGCCGCCAAGGCGCGACGGGCATGTTCGTCGGCAGGGCGACCGCCGCCGCGTCCCTGGTGCGGACATACGTGCGCTGCCCCAGCGGCGACACCGGCGCCGAGACGATGCGCTCCGAGAAGTCCTTGTTGTCGATGTTGGCGACGTCGTAGACGACAAGGCCCGCCTTGCCCTGCGCCGTGTAGAGAAACTCACCGCGGAGTTGCAGGCTGCGCAGGTCGCCGCTCGCGTGATGGTGATGGGATTCGGCGAGCTCGCCGCCCTTGGCCGCCAAGCGCCGATAGTCGTCCGGGTAGGCCAGCCGATGGAGGTAGCTGCCGTAGACCGCCTGCGGCTCGTCGAACTCGCTCACCGCCACCGCCTCGACGCCTTCCTTGCCGAGGCCGGCCCAGGCATACCGACCGACGAAGTTGACGAAGCCGGTGCCCTGGAGAAGGGTCTGCGCCATCCAGGCGTTGTTGTCGTTGCTGGCCGCGACGTGACAGTCGCTGCAGCCCTTGGTCTCGACGGTGCGCACGGTGTGCGGCACGTGCGGGTTGAAGGCTTGGCTCGAATAGCCGGGGGCCGAAATCGGCGGTTGCTGGATGTAGACGCGCTGCCGGTTGCCGTTGATCGACGACAGCACCAGGGCGCTCGACGAGCGGACCGGCGCCACCATGTTGCCCTTGCTGGTGCCGTTGATGCCGAGCATGAAGACGTCGGTGCGGATCACCTGCGGGTTGTAGGACGCGAGGTTGCGCGTCGTCTCGCCCTCGTAGTGCAGCATCTTCGACTTCAGGTTGGCTTCCTGCGGCAGGTGGCAGCCGAAGCACGAGGTGATCCACGAGGAGTGGCAGGTGTAGCAGGTGATGCGGTTGTCGGCGTGGGCGAGCCGACTCGGATCGGCCCCGCCGTCGCCCCAGGTCGTGCCGTCGCGCAACAGAGTCTTCGCCCGCGCCGACTTCAGGTTGTAGCGCGGGTTGCCCGGGGTCACCGAGTCCTTGACCTGCACCACCTCCCACTCGCGGCCCTCCTCCAGCATCGACCGCTGGAGCAGCTTGCCGTTGCGCCAGACGAAACGCTGCTGACCGAACGGCGTGGTGGCGAGCGCCAGGTCGGTGCCACCGGGAGGCGCCGCTGGGCCGGTGGTGCGCAGGCGGCTGTAGGCGTTGACGCTGCCGTGGCAATCCTGGCAGCCGATCTCGATGGTGTCGCCGTACTCGCCGTGCAAGAGGCCGTCGCCGTGCTCGTCCTGGGAGAAGTGGCAGTCGACGCAGTGCATGCCCTTCTCGAGGTGGATGTCCTTCAAATGCACGGCCTTGCGGAAGCGGTCCGGGTCGTCGAAGGCGACTTGGCCACCCGCCGCGTCGAGCAGATTGCCATGGCGGTCGCGCTTGAACACCGCCTGGAAGATCCAGCCGTGGCCATGGTAGTCGGCGAACTGGGTCTGCTCGAGGGTGGGGTTGAGCTCGCTCACCTTGGCCAGGAAGTCGAGGTCGGTCCACAGACCCTTGACCGCCGCGCCCTCGGGGTTGTGCTCGAGGCTCGCGATCTTGGCCGCCGGCGTCGGCGCGCGCTGCTCCTTGGGCCACAGCGCCGGCGCGTCGCTGACGTAGTCCCACATGGTGTAGCCGAGGTAGGTGTTGAGGAACGAGTTCGGCTGGTGCATGTGGCAGCTCATGCACTGGCTGGTCGGCACCGCGCGTGTCAGCCGGTGGCGGATCGGGTGTCCGGACTCGAGTCGCGGGATGGTCGGGTCGTCGGTCGCGCTCTGGCCGAGGTGCCCGTACTTCGCCCACGGCCCGGAGTGCGCGGGCTCGCGGTCGTTGGCGTAGACGACGTGGCACGCCGTACAGCCGCTGCTGCGAAAGTCGCCCGGGTGGTCGTTGGTGCCGAGGAACGACAGGTGCGGGTCGTTCAGGCGCGTCTTCTGGATGTTGAGCACGGCCGGGCTCACCCGCAGGCCGGTGCCGCGTCCGCGATTGCTGAAGCGGATGTCCGGCTTGCCGGCCTCGTCGCCCAGGTTCGGGTTGCCAATCTCGGGGAAGCTCGACGGCTGGAGGATGCCACCCGGCTCGAAGGCGCGGAAATACTCGCCGGGCTGGATGATCTGCCAGTTGGGCAACGGCAAGAGGAACGGCAGCGCCGCGTGGGTCGCCCGATAGTCGGCGAGCGGGTCGTCGGCGACGTAGCCGGGCACGATCTTCTGCGCCCGGCCATCGACGCCGTAGCTCTCGCCGAAGAGGGCGTGCTTGCTCGGCAGGATGCCGTTGGCGTAAGCCGCCGCCGCCCAGAAGACGCTGGCCGTCGCCATGGTGCTCTTGGGCACCGAGTTGACCTGCTTGGCGTGGCAGGGGCCGCAGGCGAGCGGCGCGGCGCGCAGATCGCCAGGATTCACGAAGCGCACGAAATCCGGCGACTCCTCGTTGAGCAGGGTGTAGGTTCGCTCCGGATTGGCCGACACCGACCGGCCATCGCGACCCCGCCAGCGGTCGGGAAAGCGTGGGGTGACGTGTGCCGCCGATTTCGCCTGGTCGTAGTCGACACCGCCCGAAGCCGTGCCCTCGGCGACGCCTGACGCGGCGTCGCCGCCGTGGCAGTCGGTGCAGCCGAGCTTGACCGCCGGCGAAGCGTGCATCGGCTCGATGCCGACGTGACAGCTGACACAGCCCGCGCTGTGCTCGGCCTGGAGCCTTTCGGCGGGAGACGGTCCGGCGGGGGCGAACGCGGCCGCGTCAGCGACCTCGCTGGTCTGCGCACCGGCCGCCAGCCACAGCGCGACCAGCCCGACGCCGAGGAAGGAGGCGACCAGGAGGCGACGGAGCAAAGAGTGTCGCATCAGCGCCTCTCAGAAGGTCAGGATGACGTTGGCGAACGCCTGCACGAGGGTGCCGGGGTCGTCGTAGATCTGGTCGAAGCCGCGACCCGGTAGCAGGCCGGCGACGCCGCCGACCACCACCAGGTTTTGGTTGAGCAGCGGCCGCCAACGGGCGCCGACGGACAGGTCGACACCGATCTCGCGGTCGATCCCGGACTGGAACAGCAGCCCCTCGAGCACCTCGGTGTGGTCGAAGCGCAGGTAGTTGCCGGTGGCCACCACCCGTAGCTTCGGCGTCAGGTCGAGGTCGACGCCGAGGCTCACGAGCTGAAGGCCCGGGTTGACGAAGTTGAGCTGCCCTTCGTCCTTGGAGGTACGCAGGTCCGGCAGCAGGCTGCCGCGGTTGACCAGCGTCACGCCGGTGCCGGCGAGGCGGATGCCCAGGCGATTCCAGAAGCTGAAGCCGCCGCCGGCGAAGTTGGGGTTGTCGAAGATCGCCTCGAAGCCCTCGGCATGGCGGTCGTTCAGATCATCGTCGCCGGTAGCGTAAAACGCCGCGATCTTGGGCCGGATCCAGTCACGATCCCAGGACAGCTCCACGGCCGCCATGCCGGCCCGGATGTCGACGGCCTCGCGGTAGAAGAAGCCGTCGGGGCCGTTCACCAGCTGGCGGCCAGCGATCGGGTTCAGGGTGTCGTCGCCGGTGACGTAGTAGAGCGCCGAGTCGAGGTTGAAGCGCCCGAAGTGACCGGCGCCGGCGTAGCCGAAGTACCACGCCGTGACCTCGTGCGGCGTGAAGTCGCCGACGGGGTCGGGACGAGCCAGGAAGCCGTTTTCGTCGAACGCAAAGCTCGGCTGGTCGCGGACGTAGTGAACCGACAGCTCGACGGTGTGGCCGACAGGTGTGTCCTGACGGAAGACGTTCAACACCGCCACCTGCTGTTCGCGCCGTTCGAGCAGATTCAGGCCGCTGTTGGTGTCCTTCTCGAGGCGGTCGAAGAGCGCCAGGTTGTACTGGTAGCGGTTCGACGCGTAGTTGCCGAACAGGCGCAGGCCGAGGTTGGTATCGCTGAACACGAAACCGCGGAAGTCGCTGTTGAAGGGTTGGATACCGGCACGGAGCGAAAGGAAATCGAAGCTCGGGGAGAGGTCCGCGAGCTTGACCTCGCCGAACAGCTCCTGGAGATTCAGGTTGCTGTCCGTGCGCGTTCGGCCCTCGCGAACGTCCGGGTTGACGCCACCGTTCTCCTGGAGTCGAAGATAGTTGAAGTCGGCCGCGAGCGTCGCGCGAAGGCGCCAGTCGATCGGGCGGTAGGCGGTGAGGCCGTGGAACAGCTCGGCGGTGAGGAACAGCCCCTGGTCGACAAACTGCTGGCGCTCGCCGCCGAAAAAGGTAATCGCCGGCTCGGTGCTCGAAGCACCCGACGGCGTCGGCAGGGTGCGCGCCTCGACCAGAGTGTTCACGACGCCGGTCAGCACGAAGAAGAGATTTCTGTGACCGGGGATCGGCAGGTCGCCCTTCAGGATGTTCTGATTGTAGGGGTCCCAGCGGCTCGGCTCCGCGTTGAGCTCGTACGGCGGCGGCACCAGCCGCCAGCGATCGGTCACCGCTTGGTAGTCCTCGGGTCGCAGTGGCTCGACGCCCGATCGCAGCGCCGGTTCGACGTCGAGCGGTCGGCGCGGCAGGCGGCCGACGACGATCGTCGAAGTGGCGGTGGCTGGACCGACATCGGCGCTCGCGGCGACGGTCACCTCGTGACTGCCGGCGCCGAGGGGTGACGGCCACGTCACCTCCCAGCTGCCGTTGAGGTCGACGACCGTGGCGGAGGATGCCCCATCGATCGTCACGGTGACCACGGACAGCGGCGGCAGCGTTGCGCGGCCCCGAATGATGATCGGCTCGCCCGTGCTGAAGGCAGTGCGGTCGGCGGCGATGGTGAGCGCGCTCGCGATCCCAGCATGGCCCGGGGCGGCGGACCCGACGTCGACTTGGGCTGCGACCTGGACACCCAACAGGAAGAGCCAGCCGGCTAGAAGCGGTGCCCGGGGCCGACGGCGCACGGCGGGTCCCTCGCTTACCGCGCCGGTTTCCCGCGGTGCTCGCCCGGAACCGACGTCCACGGGTTCGCCCAGCCCTGTTTGCCGGTCTCCGCGCCGCGGGAGCCCTCCGGTCGCTGGCGTCCCCCCGCGCGCCGTCGCCCCCTCCGGCCGTGAGACTAGGGCGAGGGGCCCAGGCTCCCCGAACGTCCCGAGCGAAGGGAGGCCGACGGAACTCCCGCGGTCGAGGAATCTCGGCTTCAACACCGACAGGGTCCGAGACATCAACCCTCCGGGTTCCGTGGGAACTTGAAGAACGGCAACCGTACCCCCCGGATCGACACCCGGTTGGCCCAGATGTCCTCCGGTGGCAACAGGCCCTGGGCGCCACCGAAGGTGACGTAGTCGTCCTGCTCGACGCCGTCGCCGCTGACGCCGAGGCCGCCGACCACCTCGCGTCCCTTGTAGAGCGGGGTGCTGCCGGGGAAGAAGACGATGCCGCTCGGGTTGGCGCTGGCGGCCTGGCGACCCTGCGTGCAGGGCGTCGCGGCGTCACGCAAGAAGAGATCGAAGAACGGGCCGCCGCCACTGCCGTCGATGCCCGGCGGGAACAGGGGTTGGGCACCAAAGCCGATGGTGCGGTTGGTCACCGCGGTGCCCGCGGGCAGCCCCGGAAGATCGACGGCGCCAGCCCCACTGAAGTAGACGACGTTGCGCGCCTTGCTGGCGGCGACGTCGATTGAAAAGACCGTGGCGTCGCTCATGCGGTGGAGAGCCAGCAGCGTGCCGTCGACGTCGGCGACGGCGATCACCATGCGCGTGCGGGAGCCGAGCGGCAGGCGAATCTGGGCGCGGGTGCGGTTGGCGGTGGCGATGGCCTGGCGCACCGTGCGGTCGACCTCGTCGGCAGACAGGCGAGAGCCGGCGCGGGGGCCGAGCAGGTAGCCGTCGCGGGCCGCTTTGCCGCCGAGGGGACCTACCTCGTAGCTGCCGTTGCCGCTGCCGGCTCGGGTACCGGCCGGGCGCCCGACCTGCTCGACGAACGGCAAACGGACCCCGTCGATGAAGACGTTCTGCGGATCCGGCAGAGGAAAACAAGGCACCGGCTGGGTCGCCGCGGTGAAGGCGCCGGTGAAGGCGGCGTACTCGGCCTGATTCGCCGCCATGCCCGCGACGCCGACGCCGCCAAGGACGGCGGCCGAGCAAGGGGCACCGAGGGCGCGGAAGAGCGGCACGCCGCCGGGGTTGACGGCGCGTGGCTGGTCGTCCTGGAGGTTGGCCTTGCCGGTGACGACACCGCGGCCGCAACCCAGACGATCGAGCCCGTCGCAACGCTCGCCGTTGCGCACGCCCGCGAGGGAACGGCCTTCTGCCACGTCCTGCCCGCGCTCGAGCGACGGGTCGAGCTGGCAGCCGCGGTTGGTGTTCTCGATGCCGTAGAGGGCGGCATTGGCGGTGCGGGCGACCCCCGGCGGGAAGTGGATGCCGCTGACGAAGCGCACCGTCCGCGAGGACAGCGGCGCCTGATCGTTGCTGAACAGCGCCGCCGTGCGGGCCACCCCAATCGCCGCGTCGTCCTGGGCCGGGTCGGCCGCCGGCCCGCGGTGGAGCGCGAGCACGTTGCCCAGCCGGTCGACCACGGCCACCGTCATCGTCGGCGCGTCGAGGCTCCGGGCGGTGGCCGCCACCACGTCGGCGACTTCGGCGCTGCAGAGGACGCCACCTCCACACACCGTGCCCGCGCCCTTGCCGCCGGCCCAAGCGGACAGCGTCAGCGTCCCAGCCGCCGCGGCGGTCACGAGCGACCACGTCCGCAAGCTGCGAACCAGCCGCCGAACCGCCAGCGCTCGCACGAGCTCAGGCATGGTGTCGACCCTCACGTCAGAAGTATCTGGAGTCGACTATATACAAGCCCGATCCATTCGGCGCCGAGCCCACTTGCCGTACAGTTCCGACCAGTGGCCATGGACGTCGACGCCGATGTGACCACCCTGCTCGTCGCCTGGCGTCACGGCGACGCGGACGCCTTCAAGGTCCTGTTCGACCGCCTTTACGAGGACCTGCGGCGGCGCGCCCGCGCCTGTCTGCGCGACGAGCGCCCCGAGCACACCTGGTCGACCACCGACCTGGTCCACGAGTCGTATCTGCGCCTGGTGGCCATCGAGCGCGTCAACTGGCAGGACCGCGCCCACTTTCTGGCCGTCGCCTCGCGGGCGATGCGGCGGGTGCTCGTCTCCCATGCCCGGGAACGCGACGCGGCGCGGCGCGGCGGCGGGGCGCGACTGCTCTCCCTGGACGGGGCGCCGCTCGTCACCGAATTGATGGCCGACTCCCGCGCCACCGACCTGCTGGCCCTTGATC
>CXWL01006557.1_pt1 | contig 14581 bp, 7 predicted proteins | sample 590931 | NCBI WGS metagenome assembly CXWL01 (sample SAMEA3498368, study PRJEB10139) | groundwater metagenome | biome: water well; material: biofilm material | place: Germany | collected 2015-04-27 | reverse complement strand
CCGCGCAGGAACTGGCGGCCGCCCCGCAGTTCAGCAGCATCGCCCTCGAGGTCGAACAGTTCGTCGGCATGGATCCGATCGTCGGGCAGAACCCCACCTTCGACACCACCTTCCTCGCTCGCAAGGGCATCCAGCTCTTCGGCCCCACGTTCGACACCTTCGACCTGGCCAACATGCTCATCCCCAGCCTGCAGCAGAAGTCGCTCGGGGCGATCGCCGAACACCTCGGCGTGGACTTCCCCGCGCGACACCGGGCGATGCTCGACGCCGAAGCGGCCATGTCCGTGTTCCTCGCCCTCCGCGCGCGCCTCGCCGCCTCTTCCCCTGATCTCCTCGCCGAGGCCGAGCGTCTCAGCTCACTCAGCGACTGGACCCTCCGCCATCTGATTCGCGAGGTGGCCCAGGAACACCCGCGCCGCCCCGGCGACAGCGAGCGCGACGGCTTCATGCACAGCTTCGTCAAGGTGCCGGTAGAGATTCCTGAGGCCGAGCCGCCGCACACGAAGAAGATCGTCGTGGCGCCGGAGGAGGGGGCCAAGCTCCTGACCTCGGTGGCAGCGCGAGAAGCCTTGGAGGAGTATGAGGAGCGCCGCGAGCAGACGGTCATGGCCCGCACAGTCGCCGAGACGATAAATGAAGGCAACCGCCTGATCGTCGAGGCCGGCACCGGCGTTGGCAAGTCGCTGGCCTACATCGTGCCGTCGGCCCTGCACGCTGTGCGCAACAACGCCCGCACCGTCATCTCGACGAACACCATCAATCTGCAAGAACAGCTTGTCGGCCAGGACATCCCGATCGCCCGCCGATTGCTCGCCTCCGCCGGTATCAATCCGGAAGAGCTGCGGGTCACACAGCTGAAAGGACGCGCGAACTACCTCTGCCTGCTGCGCTGGTCCTCGATGCTCCGCGTCGGCTCCCTCACGTCAGACGACGCGCGCGTGCTCGTGCGCCTGCTGTTCTGGTTGGGCGAGACCGACAGCGGCGACCGCGCCGAGCTTAACCTGCGCCGCGAGGAGGACGCCACCTGGCGCCGCATCAGCGCCCAGGAGGGCGGTTGTCTCTCGATGCAGTGCGCCTACGTCCGCGACGGCTCTTGCTACCTCCTCCGCGCCCGGAAGCGGGCGGAGAGCGCCCACCTGATCGTCGTCAACCACGCGCTGCTCCTGTCCGACCTGGCAACCGGCGGCAACGTGCTGCCCGAGTACAAGCATCTCGTCGTAGACGAGGCACATCACCTCGAAGATCAGGCGACACAGCAGCTCGGCTTCTCCGCCAGCGAAAAGGATCTCATCGACTGGCTCGACAGCGTCTTCGCGCGCGTCGGCCGAGACCGCGAGGGCGGTCTCGTGTCCACCCTGCACACCACGGCGCGCGCCTCTCAGGGCGCGATCACGGTCGCACCGCAACTGCAAGCGCTGGCCCAGACCCTTTCCCAGGCGACGACCCGCGCTCGGGACGCCGTTCCCGTCTTCTGGCGCGCAATCCAGGACTTTGGCGCGAACCACAGCAGTGGCCGCAACGACTACGACGAGCGCATCTCGATCAACCGCGGCATCCGCGTCCAGCCGGACTGGGGCGACGTGGAAGCATCCTGGTTCGCCACCGAAGACAGGCTCGCCGCCGTCTGTGGCGCCCTCGAGGAAGCGCACGCCATGCTTTCCGCCGCCAATCCCTCAGATCTGCACGAGCGTGACGCCGTGATCGCCGAGGTAGCGGATCTTCTCGACGACGGCCGACAACTGCGTGCCGGCCTCACCCGCATCGTCGCCAAGGACGAGCGCGATACCGTCTGCTGGCTCACTTTCGGCCGCCGAGACGCCTCTCCGTCGCTCTCCAGCGCCCCGCTTTCCGTGGCCGAGACCCTCAAGACCACCCTCTTTGGTCCGAAGGATAGCGTTGTCCTCACCAGCGCCACCCTCAGCACGGAGGACAACTTCGACTACATCAAGAGCCGCCTCGGCTACGAAGACGCTCGTGAACTGCTCCTCGGCTCGCCCTTCGATTACCAGTCGTCGACGCTTATCCTCGCTCCCAGCGATATGCCCGAGCCGGATCAGCATGGCTATCTCGCCAGCCTCCAGACCGGCCTCATCGATATGGTGAAGGCCAGCGAGGGCCGCGCGCTCGCCCTCTTCACGTCCCACAGCGGCTTGCGCGCAGCCTACAACGGCATCAAACAACAGTTGGAGGAGCATGAGATTCTCGTCCTCGGGCAGGGCATCGACGGCTCGCCGAAGCAGTTGTTGTCCGTCTTGAAAGACAACCATCGCACGCTCCTGCTCGGTGCCGCCAGCTTCTGGGAGGGCGTCGATGTCACCGGCGAAGCGCTCTCACTCCTCATCATGGCCCGTCTGCCCTTCGCAGTCCCCTCCGACCCGGTGTATCAAGCTCGATCCGAACTGTTTGACCAACCCTTCGAGCAATTCGCCCTGCCACAGGCGATCCTGCGCTTCAAGCAGGGCTTCGGCCGCCTCATCCGCCGCAAGTCCGACCGCGGCGTCATGGTCGTGCTCGATCGCCGCCTCCGCAGCCGCAAGTACGGCGACGCCTTCCTCCGCTCGCTACCCACCTGCGAAACCCGCGACCTGCCTCTGCGCGATCTGGGTGCGGAGATCACCGGTTGGCTGGCGCGTCCCCTAACTGAGCCCGTACGGTGACCATCGCCCTTCGCCCCGCTCAGGCCGCGGATGCCCCGTGGCTCGCCACGTGGTTCTCTGCTGCCGCGAGCGCCGTTGGCTACCCGCAGGTGGAAGTTGGAGATCTCTTCGCGCGGGCGGGGAGCGAGCGCGGTCTTCACGTCCGAATGATCCAACGAGAAGATGCGCTCGTGGGCGTCGTCGCCTATACCATCACCCCAACGAAGCCGCATCGAGGGATGTTCGAGCTCGTCGCCACCCCAAGAGCGCACGCCAGAAAAGGCGCCGGCATGACGGCCGCCGCCCTCGCCGAAGAAGAGATGCGAGCCGCCGGTGTCGAGACCGTCCTCGCCCCGGCCACCGCCCTCAACGGCATCAGCATGTACTTCTGGATCCGCCTCGGCTACGCCCCTTTGCCACACGATGAGTGGCCCTGCCGCCAAGAAGGCATCGCCTGGCTCCAACGAAACCTCAGTGAATAGCATGAACCCTCAGGGCAGGGGTGGGGTATTCGTGCGGCCTTCATGCGCGTCCGCAGGGCATCGTTCGGCCACCCTCACCAGTCTGTGCAATCTGGGAAATCTGTGGTTCATCCTCGAACCCCTCACACGAACGGCAGGATCGCCCGCAGCCCATCCAGAAAGTTCTGCCCGTAGTACGCGATCAAAATCCCCCGCACGATCTTTCCGCCGGTCACGGACACCAAGAACCGCCGGAACGGCATCCGCACCGAACCCGCCGTTAAGCCCGCCACCTCAAACGCCGGGTTCGGCACCGCCGACAGCACGAACAGCGTTAGCATCCCCCAGCGGTGCATCAGCCAGTTCACCCAGCGCACCACGCGCTCGATCGTCCCATGAAACGCGCGTGGCCCCGGCAGTTCGCGCCCGCGCACCAACTCCGCCCCTAGGTAGCCGCCGTAGTACGCCGTGATCTCTCCCACCGCCATACCCGTGCCACCGGCCGCCCCGACCAGCCACGGATACGCCGAGCTGTCGCCTTCCGTCGCGATCAGCGCTTGCGCCGCCGCCGTCAGGCCCGGCACCGGAATGAAGAACGTCGCCGTGCTGACCAGGTTCGTCAGGAAGATGCTGAGGTAGCTGGCGCCCGAGAGCTTGGCGCTGATCTCGTCCTCGAAGATCAGCAGCGCCAGCGCCTGTCCGATCGCCAACGCCATGAAGATGACAATGGAAACCAGCCGAATCGTCCGGTGCCGCCCGAACCACTCCGTCGCCCGCAGCACCGCCCGATCCAGCCGCGTCGGCGCCCGCGCGGCAACCCGCTCGATCGCCCCCTCATAAAGAGATGCGGAATCGTCCAAAGGCGTGTCAGGATTGTGCGCAGACATCGAAGCAGTGTACGTGTTGCTTCAGTGAGCGGACGCGAAGCGTGTGGCACAGCCGCCTCGGCTGTGTGTCAGGCAGAGATCAAATGACTGTCGTACGGGCTCGGAGTTCTGTGACGCAATTACAAGCCAGAACGGATTGGGCTCCCTCCCCGCCAGCGGGGAGGGCTGGGGTGGGGTAAACGTGCGGCGATCGATGCTCCCTTGGACGTGACCAACCCCCTCTACTCGGCGCCACTCAGCCCTCGTCCTCGTACACCAACTCCTCCACGTACGGCTCTTCCGCCCCATCCACCACCCGCCCGCGCATCCGCATCGGCACGATCACGTACCGCCCCACGATATGCGCCAGACACCCCGCACTCAGCAGCACCGCGATGATCCGTACCGCCACCGCGAAGTCAGAGTCCGGCCGGTCGATAAAGCTCGCCACCAGCACGCCAAACACAAAAGCCGCCAGCACCGGGAAGGTCAGCCACCTCCACGCCTTGTCCTCGTGTTGCGGTGGTCTCGTCATACTCTCCTCTTGTACGTCCGCGCTCGGACTGTGCGCGCTCCTGCAGCCGGCTTGCGTGGCACATTTGCGGCTTGGGATAGCCTAATAGGAGATTCGCCGCCCGCCAGGCATTTGCCGCAGGCGAACTGCAGCGCCATGAACTGATCGTCGATCCACACCGACCCGCAGTCTTTCCCCTCAGGCATGTCGTTCTGTTGGTTCAGGTGATACCGCTCGTCACACCAGTTGCACTCCGCCGTCATCGCCGCCGGCGCCGTCTTGCCACAGACCGCGCAGACGTACGTGCTGGGCGCAGATTCAGAAGCCATGAGAGTGCTGCTCGATCCCCGGCGCTGCCGTCGCTGAATCCCGGATGCTCTTCGCGAACCGCAGCGCCAGCGCCCGCTCGTCGCCCTCGTCCGTCGCCCAACCATCCAGCCGCGCCGCCCGAATCAGTTGCAGGCCCTGATGCACCTGCGGCCCCGCCGGCACACCCAGTGCGATCAGCTCGTCGCCGTGCAACAGCGGCCGGACGTGCCGCCACTCCGCAAGGTAGCGAAGCGCCACCCGCCCAGCAATTTGATCCCCCGCCGTCACCGCGTACGCCGCCACTGCCGCCGCCGGATATCGATCGAGCAGCACGACTACGCCCGAGGGCTTCGCGTCCGGCCGCCGCAACATCGTCGCGACCTCCGGCATCGAGGCGAGCCCCAGCACTGCCCCCGACTCGTCCTTCGGCAGCCGCAGCCGCTCGACAACCTCCGCCGCATCTTGCAACGACGTACCCGCTGTGAGCAGGGCGAACCCAAACGGCAATCGAGGAATCGAGCGAAGGTCCGCGTTAACCCACGCCGCGCTCCGCGCCTCGTCCCAGCGTAGCGCTGGCTGGATGGCTCCGAGAGCCCCGCCTGCTGCCGCCGATTCGAGGGCGGCGCTGGCACTCGGTTCCAACAACATGAGGTCCAGTTCGCGTCGCAGCCGCGCCCCACTGATCGACGCCACGAACCCCAGCCCTGCCTCGAGCAACTGTTGCGTCTCTGCTTCGAGGGTGAATTCGAGACGGGCGGCGTGCCGGATGGCCCGAAAGATCCGCGTCGCGTCATCCTCAAACGAACGCGCATGCAGCACCCGGACCCGCCGCGAGTCGATATCGGCCATACCCCCGACGGGATCGAGCAGGCGCGGTTCTCCATCCAGGCGCAGCGCCATCGCGTTGATGCTGAAGTCGCGTCGGCGGAGATCCGTCTCGATGTCCGCAGGCTCCACGCGAGGCAGCGCCCCCGGCTTCGTGTATATCTCGCTTCGGGCCGTCGCCACGTCGATATTGGCTCCGCGGATGGTGAAGCTGGCCGTGCGGAATCGCTCATGCGCCGTGATCTTCACGCCGGACACGGCTCCCCGCACGAGGTCGATAGCATCGCCTCCAGTCGTCAGATCGATGTCGACCAACGGGAGGATCAATGGGCGACCAAGCACCAGATCGCGCACCGCTCCGCCCACCGCGTACACGCCGTGAGCGTCCCCATCACAGGCCAAGCGCTCGATCATCAAGCGCACGGGGTCGGGAAGCTGTGCGAAGAATCGCGCCCGTAGCGAGATTGGATCGGCATCGCGCAATGTCATGCCCCAGTATAGGCATCCGCAGGAGCTTGACAGTCCGCCGTATTCGTACCTATGATAGCTTCGGCCTGGCGGCACAGGGCTTCGAATCGGAACGGCGGATGCACAGGGGAAGGAACCCCATGGCCGCAACCGGAGGGAAGGCAATCGCCAGTGGCGACAGGACGTGGGCACGTTCCGCGCCTCCCTTGGCCGTCTCCTCTGTCGATTGCAGCCCTGCACGACCGCCTCGGGCGGTCGTCTCTGCGTCGCCGCGCGGCGAAATCGTGCCCACCACGCAGAAAGGTGCAGACTTGTCGGACATCGCCCCGGGAAGCCGTTGGAAAGACCTCTCGGAGCGGCTCCGCCTCTCCTTCAAAGACCCTTCCCTCTTGCGGCAGGCCTTGGTTCACACCTCCTACCTGAACGAAAACCCCGGCATCGATGTCGGCTCGAACGAGCGTCTCGAGTTTCTCGGCGACGCCGCTCTCGGTGTCGTCGTCGCCCAGCAGCTCTACGACGAATACCCCGATGTCGACGAAGGCACGCTCACCGAACTGCGGGCGCACCTCGTCCGTCGCGACACGCTGGCCCGCGCCGCCGCGCGATTTGATCTCGGCGACTACCTGCAACTCGGCCGTGGCGAAGATGCCGCTGGTGGACGGAAACGCCCGACGAATCTCGCGCGCGCATACGAAGCCGTGATCGGCGCCATCTTTCTCGACGGCGGGCTTGTCAGAGTGCGCTCATTTGTAAAACGCACGCTGAAGCCAGAACTCTCCGGCCTTCGCAGCGGCACGATGCCGCACGATCCGAAGTCGCGCTTGCAGGAAGTGATACAGTCTCACTGGCAGACAACACCGACCTATAAGCTCGTGAAGACGGAAGGCCCCGATCACGCGCGACGCTTTACCGTGCAGGTCGTGGTCAACACGCGTGTACTGGGCACGGGCGACGGACGCAGCAAGCAGACAGCGGAGAAAGAGGCAGCGCAGGAAGCGCTGGAGACGATCGCGCGGGAGGGAAAAGCGCCGAGTGTATCTTAAGCGGCTCGATGTCCACGGGTTCAAGAGCTTCGCCAACAAGACCCAACTCCAGTTCACGCCCGGCGTGACCTGCATCATCGGCCCCAACGGCTGTGGCAAGACCAACGTCGCCGACTCCATCCGCTGGGTCCTCGGCGAGCACGCCAGCCGCACCTTGCGCGCCCGCAAGACGGAAGACGTGATCTTCGCCGGCAGCGACAAGCGCACCGCCATGGGCATGGCCGAAGTCGCCATCACCCTCGACAACAGCAAGCACTGGCTCCCCATCGAGTTCGACGAGGTCGTCGTCAGCCGCCGCGCCTATCGCAACGGCGACAACGAGTACCTCATCAACGGCAGCAAAGTTCGCCTGCGCGATGTCGTCGAGCTGTTCATGCGCGCCCAGGTGGGCCAGAACAGCTACGCCTTCATGGGTCAGGGCATGGTCGAGCAGGTGCTCTCGCTGCGCCCCGAAGACCGCCGCGCCCTGATCGAAGAGGCCGCCGATGTCCGCCTGTATCGCCAGAAGCTCGACGATGCCCAGAAGAAGCTCAAGGAGACCCGCGACAACGTCGAGCGCGTCCGCATGCTCGTCGGCGAAATCGGGCCCCGCATCAACCAGCTCGAGCGACAGGCTGGCCGCGCCGTAAAGTACCGCGAGTACGCGCAGGAGCTCGCCGCCGCCCTGCACGTGTACTACGAGCACCAGTGGCACGGGGTCAACGACCAGCTCCTCGCGGCCATCACCACGCATGATCAGCGTTCCGAGCAGTTCGCCCAGGTCCAGGCTGATGCGAAGACCCTTGAAGACGGGCTGACGCAGCTCCGCGGCATCATCGACGAACGCCGTCGCGAGATCGCCGAACGCGAGCGGCAGCTCCGCAGGCTCGAAGACTACGCCCGCGACCTCGAACGCCGCGTCGCCCTCGACAGCGAGCGCGGCGCCATGCTCTCCACCCGCGTTATCGAGTTAACCGACGAGATCGCCTCGCTGAAGGCAGATGTCGCTGCCCAGGAGGTCGAGGCCCCCATCGCCGACACTTCGGAGTTGGAGGCGCGACTCGCCGCCGCCCGCGAGGAACTCGCCGCTGTGCGCGCACGACTGGATCAGGCCGAGCACGAGATCTCCGACCTCCAACGCTCGGCCATGACCCACGAGCAGGAATCCGTCCGCGGCCTCGGTGAGGCCGAGAACCTCAACCAGCGCGTCACCGAAGCCGTCGATGCCATCGCCCGCCTCCGCCGCGAGCGCGACGCCCTCGTCGAAGAGCGCCGCAAGCTCCTGAACGAAGAATCCACCCGCGCCGACGAACTCACGCGACTCCAATCCGATGCCTCCGCGGCCGCGCACGAGATCGACGCCGCCGTCGTTGACCGCCAGCGCGAGACCAGCGTGCTCGCTCTCTATCGCGAACAGCAGCAGGCCGCCGAAGAAGAAATCCGCGCCCTGCGAACCCAGGTCGAGAAAGCCGCGGCCCGCCTCCAAATCATGGAAGAACTTGACGTCAAACCGCAGGCTCCGGACGCTGGGGTGAAGGCGATTCTGGAAGCGGCAGGCCAGCTCCCCCGCGAGTTGACGACGCCGGACATGGAGCTACGCGGCGTCGTCGGCCTTGTCGGCCAGATCATGCGCGTCCCTTCCGGTCTGGAGAAGGCCGTCGAAGCCGCGCTCGCCGAGAATCTCTACGCCATCGTCTTCGACCGCGAAGAAAACCTTCAGGCCGCTGTCAACATGCTCGTCGAAAACGACTTCGGCCGGGCGACGATGTACGCTCTTGATTCGTTCCAGGAATCGAGGCCCCTCAACCTCATCAAAGAGCGCGGCATCACCGGTGTCGCTTCGAGCATGGTTCGCTGCGAGCACAAGTATCGCAAGCTCGTTGATACGCTCCTCGGACGTACCGTCGTCGTCGAGAACATCGCCCTCGCGCGCCGGTTTGTACGGCGGGGCTTGGCCAGTGCTGTGGCCACGCTCGATGGCGTCCTCGTCCGCCCCGTTGGCTCCGTCGCTGCCGGCGCGACATCGACCCTCCGCGCTGCCTTCGCTTACCAGCGCGAAGTCGGCGATCTGCCGGAAGAGTTGGCCCGCCTGCGTCCCCTCGCCGAACAGAAAGAGGCGGCCATCGACGAGGCTATCCGGCGACAGACGGAGGCCCAGCGCCGCCTCGAAGAACTGGCTGTCGGCATAGACGCTCTGCGGGAACGTCGCGCTCAGGCCGACACGCTTGTCGCATCCTCCACCGCCGAACATTCTGGTCTGCGGCGCCGCCTCCAGTCGCTCGCTGCCGACATCGAATCGCGCGAAACCCAGATCTCGGAACAAATGGCCGCCCGCGAACGCGATGAGGCCGCCGCCACCGCTAAGGCCCATGCCGCGCACGAAGCAACCGAGCGCGAGCGCCACGAACGAACCCGGCTGGCCGCTGTGGAGCAAGGGCGCGCCCCTCTCCTCGCGCAGGTCGCCGAGCTCGGGGCGCAGGTCGCCCATCTCGATGGAGAGCTGCGCACCGAACATAGCGCCACCCAGGGCGAACGCCTCGCCCTCGAACGCATGCACCGGCTCATCACCCAGAAGGACGAGCAGCTCGCAAAAGCGCAACAGGAATCGCAGTCCGTTGCCTCTCGCCTCGCCGCCGCGCAACGCGAGCTCGCTGAAAAGAACACGGAAGTCGAGTCGCTGCGTTCCGACCTCGATCCCGCACGGCAAGAGATGTCTCAGATCGAATCCCGCGAGCGCAGCATGTCCGCCCAGCTCGCCGAGTCCAACGAAAAGCTGCGCTCCGCCGAACGACTATTCATCGATGCGGAGAACGAGCGCCGGAACCGCAACGATGAACTTGAGACGCTGCGCCAGACGCTGGAGCAAGAAGGTTTCGTCGCCACCTCCGACGGCGAAGTGCAGCGCCTCCCCGACCCCGAGCCAGATCTGTCCGACAGTGATGGAGTCGAGCCCGAGCGGGCGTACGTCGCCACATCACCCAACGAACCGCCATCGTGGCTGCTCGCTGACGATGGTGGTGATTCCGCCGACGGCGGTCTGCCTTCGGTGCGCGGTGGCGCCGCTGTCGATGTAGCCGAACTGCGCGACCACATTGCCGACCTCCGCGCCCAGATCCGCGGCCTCGGCCCGATCAACGAAGAGGCGGCGTCCGAGTACGGCGAGAGCCGAGAGCGCTTCGACTACCTCAGCGCCCAGCTGACGGATCTCTCCGGCGCTGAGGAGGAGTTGCAGGGCGCGATCAGCGAACTGGACCGCGAGATCCGCGACAAGTTCCGCGACACCTTCAAGGTCGTGAACGCCGAGTTCGAGCGCTACTTCAGCGCCTTCTTCCGCGGCGGCACCGCCCGGCTTGAGCTGGGTGACGTGGACGAGGACGGCCTGCCCGGCATCGAGATCTACGCCCAGCCCCCCGGCAAGAAGCTCGGCTCCCTCGCCCTGCTCTCCGGCGGCGAGCGATCACTTACGGCCGTCGCCTTGCTCTTCGCCCTGCTGCAGGCAAACCCGTCACCGATCTGCGTGCTTGATGAGGTGGACGCCGCGCTCGACGAAGCCAACGTCGGCCGCTTCGTCGAGGAACTCCGTGCCCTCGCCGAAAAGACGCAGTTCATTATCATCACCCACAACCGCCGCACCATCGAGAACGCCGACACCATCTACGGCGTCAGCATGGCCGCCGACAACGTCTCCCGCATCCTCGGCCTCCGCCTCGATCAAGTCCACGTCGACGAAACATAATCCCTGGGGCATGTACAGCCTCGTAAGGACAGGTCTAAAGACCTGTCCTCGTCTCTGCCACCATCACGCATGCGGCAGCGCCAACAGAACCGCACCCAACCTCAAAAAGCCCTCTGTGTCTCTGTGTTTCTGTGCCTCTGTGGTCAGGTCCCGCGTTGCGTAGCCAGCCGGTAAACTGCCGCGAGAAAGAGAGGCGTCCGCTGCTCCGTATCTTCAAGCGCACCAAAGAGACCGATCAGAAGACCGAGCAGGCTCTCGAACGCACCCGTAAGGGCTGGTTCAGTAACATCTCCGGTCTCTTCGACCGCGGCAAGATCGACGACGAGATCTGGGACGAGCTGGAGGAACTCCTCATCGGCGCTGATACCGGCGTCTCCACCACTCACAAGATTCTCACCGACCTCCAGCTCCGCGTCGAAAAGGACCACATCAAGGAAGCCTCCGAGGTGCGCGACCTCCTGAAGCAGGAGCTGCTCGATATCCTCCACACCGGCAAGGAGAAGGGGCGCATCTGGGGAGAGCAAGGCCCTCCACCGGACACCCGGCCCGCCGTGATCCTCGTCGTCGGTGTCAACGGCACCGGCAAGACGACCAGCGTCGCCAAGCTCGCCCAGGCCTATCGCGAGGAAGGCGACAAGGTCGTGGTCGCCGCCGCCGATACCTTCCGCGCCGCCGCCATCGAGCAACTCAAGGCCTGGGGCGAGATCGTCGGCGCCGATGTCGTCGCCCACAAGCAGGGCGCCGATCCCGGCGCAGTCGTCTTCGACGCGCTGACCGCCGCTGAGAGCCGGGACGCGGACGTCGTCCTGATCGATACCGCCGGCCGCCTCCACACCAAGTTCAACCTCATGGAAGAGCTGGGCAAGATCCGCCGCGTCATCGAACGCAAGGTGCCGGAAGGCCCCGACGAGGTCATGTTAGTCCTGGACGCCACCACCGGCCAGAACGCCATGGTGCAGGCAAAAGCCTTCTCCGAAGTCACTCCCATCACCGCCCTTTGTCTCACCAAGCTCGATGGCACGTCGAAGGGTGGCATCGTCTTCGCCGTCGCCGACCAGCTGGAAATCCCCGTGCGCTTCATCGGCACCGGCGAAAAACCCGAAGACCTCACCCCTTTCGATGCCGAGGAGTTCGTCGATGCGCTGTTCCAGTAGGGGAAAACGCACGTACCGTTCCACCCGTACGGCTTATTGCCTTGCAAGTCCACGCGCGTGTAGGGGCGAGGCACTGCCTCGCCCACTGCGTCCAACTCCGATGCGCTCGACCATTGTCAGCGCTTTCGTCCCTCGTGTGTACGGCTCAAAGGGCCGCCTGTACGATTCCCAGCGGGTAACCCCGCATTGCCCCGCACTGCGAAAACCAGTGAAATCAACCCGCATGGATGGGAACATCGGACCGAATCTCGTACGACGCCCGCTCGTAGGGGCGGCCCCACGCTCTGCCCTGCGGGGCATCGGCTCTGCGATGCTTTGCACGAGTGGCCGCCCGTCGTTGTGCTACCGCTTCACGCAAGAGGCCCGATGAGCGAGACACTGCGCTGGTGGTTCCTGCTATCCGTTGTCGGCGTCATCATGCTGCCGCTGTGCCTCGCGATGTTCCGCCGTTTGCCTGATCGCGGCTATACCCTCGCCAAGCCGTTCGGTCTCCTCTTCCTCGGCTACGTCTTCTGGCTGCTCAACAGCATCCAGCTCCTCCCGAACACGCCCGCCGGCATCATCCTGGCCCTCGTGCCGCTCGCCGCGCTCTCCGGCTGGTTTGTCTATCGCGAGCGCGACGATCTTCTCGATTGGGCCCGCGAGCACTGGCGCCTGATCGCCGCTGTGGAAGTCCTGTTCTTCTTCGCCTTCATCACCTTCGTCTGGCTCCGCAGCACCGTCGGTGAGATAACCGGCACCGAGCAGCCGATGGACTTGATGTTCCTCACCGCCGCCACCCGCGCCGACAATTTTCCGCCGAAGGATCCGTGGCTCTCCGGCCACACCGTCGCCTACTACTATTTCGGCTACTTGCTCGTCGCTGTCATGGGCCAGCTCGCCTCCGTCCCGACCGACGTTGCTTACAACATGGGCTTGGGGATGGTGGCGTCCATGGCGCTGGTAGGAGCCACGGGCATCGTCTACAACCTCATCCACATGCGTGAGGCTTCTCTCGCAGGCGGAGGCGCCGGAAGGTCCGCGGAGGCCCTCGCGCAGCCCGCGAAGGCGTTGAAGCCGCCCAGGCCCCAGCGCCAAAGCCGCCGCCAGGTTGACCCGGGCGAGGCAGGCTCCGCGCGTCCGGGAAACCTGATCCCTCAAAGGCTTGCCTGGCGCCCGTACGTCTTCGGCCTCGCCGGCGGCCTGATGCTCGTCGCCATGGGTAACCTCGTGTACGCCTTCGTATTCGCGTCGGCGTACGGCATCGGCGGTTCCGGCTTCTATAGCTGGCTCGGGGTCGATGGCCTCGCCGCCGACGAAGCGCGTCATGGTCGGTGGTATCCGTCGGAGTTCTTCGGCTTCTTCGGCTCGACGCGTATCTATCCCCTCGACAATGCCGGCTTCCAGGTGATCACCGAGTTCCCGATGTTCAGCTATCTGCTCGGCGACCTCCACCCGCATGTCATGGCCCTGCCGTTCGTCCTCCTCGTCGTCGCCCTCGCCCTCACGCTCTACCGCAGCACCGAGCCCCTCGACATCACCTTCTGGCTCCAGCGTCCGCTGCTGCTTCTTGGGTCAGCGGTGCTGCTTGGTGGATTGATCTTCATCAACACCTGGGATGTGGCGACCCTTGCGTTCGTCATCGCTGCCGCCGCCTTCGTCAGCAACTTCACCCGCGTGCGTCATGTTACGGTCGATCTCTTCGTGCAGGTGTCGTCGTTCGCCGCCCCGTTGATGCTGCTGGCGTTCATCTTCTATGTCCCGTTCATTCTGTCGATCGCTGGCAACTCCCAGGCCGACAGCTTCAATGCCGTCGTCACCAACGACCGCATCACCGTCGGCGGGACCCGTCCGGTCCACGCTTTCCTGTTCTGGGGCCCCTTGTTCGTCGTCATCGTGCCGTTCGTACTGTCGCGGCTATGGGCTGCCCGCGAGCGTCTCACGGGGCAGCGCGTGGCCTTCGCCTTCGCGCCGGCCGCTGCCATCGTCGTTCTCTGGGCGCTGCTGTTCCTCGTCATGGTCGCGACCAATGCCAGCAACCTCGGATCCAACTACGGCAACCTGCTCCAGCAGATCGGCGACCGTGGCACCGGCTGGTTCACCGCCATCTTCGTCGCCGGCTGCCTCGCCGCCGCCTTGCTCGCCATCTGGGCCGAGCTCACCGCAACCGATGGCCGCGAGGAGCGGGAAGGGCCGCTGTTCGTGCTCACTCTGGCCGCCGTCGGCTTCTTGCTCATCCTCGGCTGCGAGTTTTTCTACGTGGGCGATGTATTCAAATCCCGGATGAACACCGTGTTCAAGCTCTACTACCAGGCCTGGATGCTCCTCGCCTTGGCGGGCGGATTCTCCTTGTATTACTTGACCGCCTCCTGGCGTTTTAGCTTTGTGCAGGAGCGCCCGTTCCGCATTGTCTGGGCCGCTGGAGCCGTGATCGTGCTTGTCGGAGCCGCTTTGTACCCAATTGGCGGAACCCTGAACCGCGCCCGCCCGTACAACGAAGGAGGAGTGATCGTCATCGGCGGGCAACTGGCCGGCCTGGCGAATCGCAATCCCGACGAACTGAAGGCCATCGACTGGCTGAACGACCGAGCCAAGGGACAGGATTTCGTGC
>CXWL01019318.1_pt1 | contig 14582 bp, 17 predicted proteins | sample 590931 | NCBI WGS metagenome assembly CXWL01 (sample SAMEA3498368, study PRJEB10139) | groundwater metagenome | biome: water well; material: biofilm material | place: Germany | collected 2015-04-27 | reverse complement strand
CCCGAGCTTCGCCGCCTTCGTGTCGTACCACTGCGAAATGTCATACGTTCTATCGCTAGCCATAATATGTCCCTCCCTCCACTATATAAATCTCAGAGACTGCGCTTTCCTACTATTTGACTGCAATGATTTCTAGAGAAAAACGCCTTCCCCTTCCTCTCACGCACATATAATTTATACTCATCACGATACTCTTTTCAACTCAATTACCCCCACCACTCTCATGCGATACTAGCCCTAACATGCTCAGCTTTCCATTCTACATTATAACTCATTGATAATTTATGACTAACTTAACGTCAGCAGACAGCGAGATTAATGGTTAGCACGTAAGACCTACATCCAGAATTACCACCGATTTGAACATTCTGCGTGAAGGACAGGGATGAGAATTCCTTACTGCTGATGAAGACCTCACCTCATAGTTAATCCATTTCCATGGATATCCTCAAACTCTGATTAGCACAACGTTGATACGCTCTCATCCATAAGAGTAGGATGAGCGCGCTTTCTCATTTTCAAATTTCTGACGATTTGGAGTGACGCAGTGCCAGCTAATAAGTGGGTGCGCCAATTGCTGCTCCTGGCCCTCATTGGGGGATCTTGCCTAGTGGGTTCCCAATTCTTGATGCGCCCGGCTGTCCAAAAGGACGCGCTCATCGCCGATATCATCAAGAACTGGCAAGAGGCACATCCGGCGGCCGAACGTTTCGTGATCTTGTCTGACTTCAACAACAATGCGGTTCTCGATAAGGATACAAACCTTATCTGGGAGCTCTCTCCAATGCCAACGACCGTGACATGGAACGAAGCCCGCACTACATGTGTCACCCGAGTAACCGGTGGTCAAAAAGGCTGGCGCCTACCGGCGCCCTCCGAAATGCGTAGCCTCGTGGGGCCGGCCGTGGACTCCCCGATCCCCAATATCCCCCCAGGGCATCCATTCTTGAACATCCAGCCAACATCCTATTGGACAGTAGTCCCCGAAGACAATCAGCCTTCCTATGCGCGATATGTGGATGCATTCCTTGGTAACGTCCTCAGTTTCATCAAGATCTACACCTATCCAGTCTGGTGCGTGCGTGGCCCAATCAAGTCGGACGAGCATTGAGCGGAGCAGTCACTTTGCTGGTGTAGCTCTGTAACAAGTTAACCAACGGTCTTACGAGGTTTTTCCTGGGGCAATTGTTTGCTCGCAGTGTAGCTCACTCACCTCACCCACTTCCCCAGTGCCCCACATTTTCAAAAACCCTCTCCCCTTATGACTCCATTGAAAGCGACGATCCACATCGCGAGGGTACGAATCGGTATTACTGATACACACGCTGGCGCATCGAAAGAAGAATCATCAGGCGACTGTGCAGTGCGGTGAGATCATCGAGTAGTTCGATCTTGGTATCCTGCAGAAGGTTTCCGAAAGCGCGAGCCCCCTGACCACCCATGGCGACAGGCCATCGGCTAGCCAATTGTTCAAGCTCTTGGAGCTGTAGGAGCATTGCTGCCTCGGTCTTTGCTTCGGTGAGAGAGAGTAAAACAAGATCAGGTCTGATCTTCTCGCAGAAGAGAACGAGATCTGAGATAGGAAGGTTACAGCCCAGATAATAGACCTGGCAACCTCTGGTCGCTGCGGTATAGGCAACGGCTTGGGCCCCTATTTCATGTGTCTCACCTTCCGGACACGCGATCAACACACGCGGACCAAATTCGTTCACCGGCAGCTGATTCATCACCGAAAACAACTTCTGCTGGATGACCTTAGTTACATAGTGCTCAACGGCAATCCCAAGTCGGCCTTCGTGCCACAGTTCCCCGATACGCCGTTGTAGTGGAAGTAAGATCCGCTGGACAGCCTCTTCAAATGGAATAACGGCCACGGCACCGTTGAGCTTACGCTCGAACCCCACCTTATCAATCGGCTCAAGCAATCCCACTAAATCATCTAGCAGATGGTCGTGAGGTTTCTGGTCTTCGACGGTAAAGGGGGTTACCAAACGCATACGTGTGACGAGCGAATCACGCCCTTCTGTCGCAAGACCACCAATCGTTGAACCTTGTTCCATCTGGGCCTTTACAAAACGAAGGAGTGCGACATCCTCATCACTGTATTCGCGATAGCGATTCGAACTTCGCGAGGGTTGGACAAGTCCATACCGCCTCTCCCACACACGAATCACGTCCTTTGAGAGTCCAGTCAGTTTTGCAACCCTATGAATTCTATGTTTATTCATAAACATTCATGAATTGTAATTTATCGTCCAATGTTTGTCAAATATACTTTCTATGTACCATTGACACATTGAACATTATGCATTATACATTGGACATACAGCATACATACATTGAACGTAAGACAGGGGGTCATCATGGAAGGGAGGCTCAGGAAATACTTGAGCGTGTCGGGTGGTGCCCTGCTTCTTGGCGCCGTTCTTACGGTCGGAGCAATCGCCGTGGTATTCGGCGGCGAGCACGCCCTTTCCAGAACCGAGTTCTGTGTGAGCTGCCACTCCCAGACCTACCCCTATGAGGAGCTGAAAAAGTCCTCACACTATGGCGCGCTAGGGGCCGATCCAGGCTGCAAGGATTGCCACGTGCCTCAAGGCCTCGGGAACTTCCATCTCGCGCTATGGACTCACACCTATGACGGAATCCGGGCGGTGCTCGCGGAGATGAAATATGACTATTCGACGATCGAGAAATTTAACGAGCGCCGGCCAATCATGGCCCACTACGCTCGCATGTCGCTGAAAAGCTGGGACAGCGTCACTTGCCGCGAGTGTCACAAGAATACCAAGCCACCGGGCGCATCGGCGAAGGCCGCGCACAAGAAGATGGAAACCGGGGGAGCCACCTGCATTGATTGCCACCAGAATCTGGTCCATAAAAAAGTCCCGGAGAGCGATCTCAATGCAAGTTTGGCCCAGGGCATCATGGTGTTGAAGGAAGTAAAAAACGAAACGGAAGACAAGGATGAGAAGGACTAGTCTATCCCTCGTGACCCGTCCTAATCCAAAGACGTTGTCCAATTGTCCGTACAACACTACCAGATGTCCAATGAGTTGAGGTAGCAATAGGAGGTCGCGCATGAGTGGCAAGATGATCGCGCAATGCATCATGATGTTGGTATCGGGCCTGACCCTCTCAGGAGGGATCGCCGCTTCGGCAGAACTTATGCCGTTGGATCCCGTTCCGGCCCCCTATGCAGACAAACACATGCCCGCCGGCTGGTGGACAGATCCAAAGGTCATTGAGGAGGGAAGACAGATTTATGTCGGTGAAGCCGACCCACTTGTCTCCTGTACTGGGTGCCATGGCGAGGACGGTGATCCAGTAAAAAGTGGGGAGGGGGTTCGTAGCCTGAAAAATACTAAACGCTTCTCAGACAGCTATTGGTTCTGGCGGGTGGCGGAAGGGATTCCAAAGACGCCAATGATGCCATGGAAATCGCTCCTCTCAGAAGACCAGATCTGGCAAGTCGTCGCATTCATGCATACCTTCTCGCATGGAGGGAAACCTGTCGAACACAAAGATTATACGGGGTACAAGCGACCAGAGAAGATCACCCCCAAGAATGTGGCACCGATGGTCCTCGTGCCCGCCGGGGACTTTACCATGGGGAGCAACGAAGGTAGTGACAATGACAAGCCCGAGCACAAGGTCTTTCTCAATGCATATTATATGGATGTCTATGAAGTAACGGTCGGGCAATATGCAAAGTTCCTGGACGCCACCAGTATAAACCCACCACCGAAGTGGATAACTATGAACGAGCCGCCTCATCAGAAGCGCCCGGTTGTCAATGTCGATTGGGCGGATGCGAACAACTATTGCCAGTGGGCCGGTAAGCGGCTGCCGACCGAAGCCGAATGGGAGAAGGCGGCACGGGGAACGGATGGGCGAATCTATCCCTGGGGTAACGATCCACCCGATCCACTCCGCGCTAATTATGGAAAGGAGAAGGAGCAGTGGAACAACCATGACGCACTGGTGCCGGTGGGGCAATTGAAAGACGGCAAGAGCCCCTATGGGATCTATGATCTGGCGGGGAATGTCTGGGAATGGGTGAACGACTGGTATGACCCAGACTATTATGCAACCAGCCCATCGCGAAACCCGCTAGGACCGAAAAGCGGCAAATACAAGGTGATGCGAGGCGGCTCGTGGGATCTCGCCCCAGAGCAACTGCGATCTGCGCGTCGAGACTTTAACATAACGTCGACCACAGACTACGCCTCGCCGGCGTATCGGAACTTCAACAGTGGGTTCCGGTGTGCGAAGAGTCCGTAAGACTTTGTTCCCCGGGCATGCTCGATGATACCAAGTCACCACATGCAACCAAAATGCTCCGAGACAGCAGAACCGTCCCATAAAGGTATGGCAATAGTATTGGATCACAGACATAGCATTCGACGATCAGACGCGTAACCAAAGGGATGAACCGCTCCAAAATATTTTCCAGAAACGGAGAGCTACCAATGACACGATCTAACACCCGAATCGCTCTCACGCTGGCCGGAGTTCTAGCCACGCTCCTGGCCAGTCCCCTGCCTCTCCAGTCAGCCTTCGCTTCAGGTGGGGCACGACGTGATGTCGTGCGGCAAGAACAGCAAAACGTCAAAGATGCCATCGAGCAAGCAATGGAAGCAGTGGAACACGGGGAACAAGGTCATGCCGAGAAGCTTGTGACCCATGCCGAAGCCTCGCTGCGGCTCGCCCTGAGAGGAGGCGAGAACCTGCATTTGGCAGAAGCGATGACCAATCTGAAAGAGGCGATTGCGCACGGTAAGGCCGGTCACGCTGACGTGGCCACGAAACATGCCGAAACTGCCGTCACCCATCTCTCTCAAGTCAAGTAACAGATGATCAGCATCTCGAGAAAGAGGTCTTGTACGAGCGGGCAGGGCCATTTCCCCTACCCGATCACGGACCGTGCCGGCTTGAACCGGCTGATCTACAAGCGTCTCTTGTGCAGGTGTGCGGGCGACCGGTGAGCCTCAAGCGGTTCCGTGCAAACCAGGCATAGGCCCTCACGACAAGTGGCTCGACTAAAGAAAGACGACTGAGTCTCGCCAAGAATCCCAGGCCGACCGCCTCCCACATGGCTCGGAACACATCGACGCCGGTAATCACGGTCCCGTTCACCCAACGAGCATGAATGATTCTCCCAAGTTCAGCGGGAGATATGTTTATGGATGTTGGGTCATAGTCCGGCCGTGAGAAGTCGCAAAATACTAGTAGCCGACGCTTATCCAACCGCCTCATGAGGGCGATTTCTCGATCGCAAATCGGACAGGTTCCATCAAAGAATACGGTGAGCGGGTAGGATGCCATATGATCGACCTCTCCTCGTTATCCGCGAGATACAGTTTGCCTCATCAGTCGATCCAACCTGTGATCCAACTCAGCAAAGGTCTCCAGAACCCGACCACATGTTCATACGACCGTTGATCAATACCTCACGCTTGGCGAGCGCGCCATCTTCCTCTCGGCAGTTTCGATATCGATTCACTCCCCTTGTCAGTTTCATACGACCAACTCGACGTCTCCAGGCTTGAGCGACATCTCTCGATAGGTCCATAAGCTTCATAACTATACAAATTTATAAATTCATTCAATCGAATTGTCCAACGTATGTAACATATTTCTTCATTAAACACTTGACACATTGGACACTATTACTTTATACATTAAACATGCTTATGACAAACATTGAACTTCAAGCAATGGAGGTCGTCATGGCAAACACAATGGCAGACAAAACGCATACGGGACATCGCGCGAATCATGCCGATTCTTCTGCGGTGGCGAATCAATTGACATGCACCAGATGCGGCGGACTGATGGTGAACGAGTTTTTTATGGATGCACTAGACGGTATTCGCGAGTTGAAGTTCCCGGCGAAACGCTGTGTGCAATGTGGTGAGGTGGTCGATTTCGTCATTTTGATCAATCGACAGCAGGAGCAACAGCCATTACCGATTCAGCTCGTGAGGGAGATGTCATCACACAATCGTATGACGAAAGATCAATAGAGGTATGTGCAGCCAACCAGCTGATCCTGGTTATCCAAAACAAGGAGGGTGTCTCATGCGGAGTCAAATGGTGTTTCAGGTCGGATTCGGAGTGGCATTGATGGTAGCAGCCGTCTCAATCGCCACAGCGGCGGACATGGTGCTCATCCCCAAGGGTGAGTTCACCATGGGGAGTAGCGAACATTCAGATGAAGCCCAGCACCAGGTCGTGCTTGATGCCTATTCAATCGACAAGTTCGAAGCCTCCAATGCACGCTACAAGGAGTTCATGAAGGCTGCCGGTCACCCAGCACCGGCCTATTGGGACGACCCGCGGCTCAACAAGTCCAACCATCCAGTTGTCGGTGTGAGCTGGACTGACGCCAACGCATTCTGCAAGTGGGACGGCAAACGGCTTCCGACGGAAGCAGAGTGGGAGCGAGCAGCCAAAGGTCCACAAGGCGACAGCCACTACCCATGGGGTCACACGCTTGATCCTAAGAAGGCCAACTATGGGCAGAACGTGGGCCGCACGACACCTGTTGATTCCTACCCGGACGGTGCGAGCGGCTTTGGTGTCTACAACATGGCCGGCAATGTCTTCGAATGGGTCGAGGATTGGTATGACCTGAAATACTACAAAGAGAGCCCTGCCCTGAACCCCCGGGGTGCAGAGAAGGGTTACAATTTTGCCAATCAAGGACCGGTGAAAGTGCTCCGTGGTGGGTCCTGGCTTGCGCCGGAAAGCTCACTCCATACGAGTCACCGCTTCTGGAATCAGCCTGATAATAATTCATACGGAGTCGGACTTGGATTTCGTTGCGCAAAGTCAGTCCAGACGGTGTCTGACGAAGCAGTGCAAACAGGACGTGACGCCTTCATTCAGGCGCTAGTCGCCATGGGGGCTGAAAAGCATGCTGAGGCATTAACTGCTATTGAGAAGGCATTGGCCTCGGATCCGGGTAACCAAGAGTATCTCGCCACCCGTGAGCTGATCCAAAAGAGCATGAAGAAGAAATAGTCGAAGGGCTAAGGGAGGGGGCATAGGCCCCCTTTCGATAACCAGGTCGTGAGGAAAAGACCGACGTGAATACGCCTGACACCGCAGGGGCAACTCAAACAACAGGGATCCAAGCTGCAATCCCGAGCACCTCTCTCATCCTTCTCACTGGTGCGAGCGGGTACATTGGCGGCCGTCTTCTGCCGTCATTGGAGAATCAGGGTTACCGATTGCGCTGTGTGGCTAGACATCCAGAGATTCTTAAGCAGAAGGTCCGGTCCTCAACCGAAGTTGTCACCGGAGACGTCCTTGATCGAACAAGTCTCGACAACGCATTGCACGGGGTCGATGTGGCCTATTACATGGTTCACTCCATGAGTTCGACCGGCTCGTTTGAGGAGACGGACCGACAGGCGGCCAAGAACTTTAGCAAAGCGGCGAAGGCAGCTGGCGTGAAGGGGCTGGTCTATGTGGGAGGCTTGGGCAGCGATGAGGAAGAACTCTCGGCGCATTTACGCAGTCGGCACGAGGTTGGAGACATCTTGAGGCAGTCGGGCGTGCCGGTCTGTGAGTTTCGCGCATCCGCCGTGATTGGCTCCGGCAGTGCCTCGTTTGAGCTGGTTCGCGCGCTGGTTGAACGCTTGCCAATCATGCTCACTCCGAAATGGGTCAAGGGGAAGGCGCAGCCAATCGGAATCGACGACTTGCTGGACTATTTGATTGAGGCGCTTCAGATTCCTCTCTCCACATACCGTATCTATGAAGTCGGCGGGGCAGACAAAGTCTCCTACGCGGATATGATGCGGGCATACGGGCGGCAACGCGGGCTTAAGCCTCGTATCATCCCAGTGCCGGTCCTCACCCCCTGGCTGTCTGCTCTGTGGCTGGGGTTGATCACGCCAGTCTACGCTCGCATCGGGCGGTCCATTATTGAGAGCATTGTTCATGTCACCGTGGTACGGGACAACGCTGCGCTCACCGCCTTCTCTGTACGTCCGATGGGAATCGATGAAGCCATTCACCGAGCCCTTGCCAATGAGGAGACGCATTTCTCCGAGACGCGATGGTCCGATTCGCTCTCTTCTTCCGGCACGCAGCGGTCGTGGGGTGGCGTCCGTTTCGGCACGCGGATCGTCGATTCACGGACGCTGACGGTCGAAGCGCCGCCCAACATCGTCTTCAAGTGCATTGAGAGAATCGGCGGTGACCATGGTTGGTACGCCTGCAACTGGCTGTGGCGGGTGCGCGGCTTCATCGACCTACTTCAGGGAGGCGTCGGCATGGGACGTGGACGGCCTTCTTCCCACACTCTCCGCGTCGGCGACACAGTCGACTCATTTCGGGTCGAGGCTATTGAGCCACATCGCCGTCTGCGGCTGAAGTCGGAGATGAATTTGCCCGGGAGAGCATGGCTGGAGTTTGAGGTGACGAAGGAAGGCGCTTCAACACAGATACGGCAGACGGCAATCTTTGATCCGGTGGGACTGAAAGGACAACTGTACTGGTATTCCCTCTACGTACCACATGAGTTCGTGTTCAATGGAATGTTGAGGGGAATCGCGCAAGCCGCGTTGCGAGAGATGAGAGACCTCGCTATGCCACAGATACAAAATGGGCACACCGCGACGCAGCGCCGCCGCTGAACGGGGCGCAACGAGAGAAGCGAGACTGCTTCCTATGGGGAAACGACGTGCTAAGGAGGATCTGCCATGCATACAGCAAGAATCATTGTGATCGCGGTGTTGGCCACCGCATTGACGACGGTGAGCCCGGCAGTCCGTGCGGAGGAATCCTTGATCCCGAAGGACATGGTGTACATCGGCCAAGGAGGATCGGTGATGGGTCTCGACCGGGAAGAGTCCGTAGCCACGGGCAAAAAGCTCACACTTTACGAACGACGGATGAAGACACCCTGGTCTGCCGAAGCACTGAACGACGAAAGTCCGGCTCATATGGTGTTCTTGGATCCATACTTCATTGATAAGTATGAGGTATCAAACAAAGACTATGATGATTTCATCAAGGCGAAAGATCACCCGGCTCCGGCCTACTGGGACGATCCTCGTTTAAATAAGTCTCAACTGCCCGTCGTCGGGGTGAACTGGGAGGACGCGAGAGCCTTCTGCGAATATCGAGGCAAACGGCTGCCGACTGAAGCAGAGTGGGAAAAGGCCGCCCGAGGTCCAGATGGTAATCTCTATCCCTGGGGCAACGCTTTTGATCCAGCGAAAGTCAATTATGGGAAAAAACACGATGCCACCATGCCCATTGACTCATACCCAGAAGGAGCCAGCTATTATGGCCTACACCACATGTCCGGCAATGTCTTCGAGTGGGTCTCCGACTGGTATGACCCCCGCTACTATGGACGGCTCGAAACGAGCGTGAATCCAAGCGGCCCGGCTCAACCCTTGTGGATGGGCGGAACCGGGACATACGTGGATCGTCTGACGGTCGGCGAGAAGCGGGTCATACGCGGTGGCTCCTGGATCGCCCCGGAGGGCACAGCTAGGACAACCCACCGATTCTGGAATCACCCTCTGAATAACAGCTACGGTGTGGGTCTGGGATTCCGCTGCGCGAAGACTGCCCCACCAGAAATCGATCAGCGAATCAAAGACGCCGCCATCTTGACCTACGTCGAAATGGGACGAGAGCGCTTTGCAGAAGCTCAGCAAACCCTCGCTCCAGCACTGGCCCTTGACCCAAAGAATAGGGAGCTCCTGGATCTTCGACAATTGATCGAGCAATCGATGAAGCGACCGTGAAGGAAGATTTCCCGGGACCTGTACATGGCTCGATCGTGACGGAGGGGCACCAATGATACCTAAGAAGATTCTTTATCGAGGGATTGTCCTCATCGCCCTACTTGGGGCCTCATCCCTCCACGCTGGTCCCATCGATTCACCCGGACACGCGCATCAGGATACGGCTCAATTGGTGCATGAGGCCAATCATGAAGTGGACCACGCATGGGAGGTATACCACCGGGCAGCATTGGGAGGAACAGTGGCCTCACCTGCTCTTCAGGCGGAAATCGAGCAACACTTGCACGAAGCCCGAACCCTCGTCACCCAGGCGCAAGAAGCAGCTGACCGAGGAGACGACCGACAGTTGGAGGACCTTGTCAAGCAGGTGAGACTCCATACCACCCAAGCCATTAAGGGTAGCAAGGAGCAGAAGAGATGATCACTGGTCTGTGTCGCAGATCAACTCAGCTCAAGAGAATGACAATGGCAGTTGTCACAGCTCTGGCGATGATGCAATGGCTCACCCTGGAATCATTCGCGGGAGCGAAAGAGCTTGACCCGGTGCCGATGGTCACGATTCCAGCCGGAGAATTTCTGATGGGCAATCCAGAAGGAAAAGGTCGGGATGATGAGAGGCCGCAGCGATCTGTCTACCTCGATGAGTTTGCGATCGATCAAGTCGAAGTGACGAATGAACGGTATATGGCCTTTGTGAAATCCGTTGGTCATCGCACACCACCTAATCCCTATGGCACCGGGCCTCTCCAATCCATTAAGGGCATTGAGCAACTACCCGTGGTCCAGACCACTTGGTATGACGCCAAATCCTATTGTAGTTGGGCGAAGAAACGGCTGCCGACGGAAGCAGAATGGGAGAAGGCCGCTCGCGGGACCGACGGCCGCCTCTACCCCTGGGGGAATGAACCACCCACTGCGAAGCGAGCAAACATTGATCGAGAGTGGGAAGACGAGCGCACCCTGCATGCTGTTGGATCCCTTCCCGATGGAGATTCACCCTACGGAGTCAAGGATATGGCTGGAAACGTCAGGGAGTGGGTCTCCGATTGGTACGACGCGGATTACTATCAACATGCGCCCAATCGGAATCCACAAGGTCCCGACAAAAAGGGAGTGGTTCGGTCGATTCGTGGTGGGTCCTGGCATAGTCCAGCATCCGATATCACCACATCGGCGCGCGGTCGTGGCGGGTTCGCCTTGCAAACTCATGGCACCGGGTTTCGCTGTGTCCGTGGTCTGGAGGAAGTGATCCAGAAGAAGTAACCGGTTGTAGTGACCGTGCGAGATAAGACGATGGCAACGACAAGAGTTCGGAGGCCGGTTTATTGGCTTTGTAGAGGTGACGCCGAAACTCCGCACGGCGTCGCCCGCTAAGGCAGACAGGTCTCCTCTTCATGAGGAGCCTGTCTCCTTGGCGAACTGTATAATCACCACACGGGTAGGTAGTTCCAGACTCGGATGAGAAGGAGGAACGATATGGATATGAGTCTAGTCTTTTTGATCGCTGTTGGATTTCTGGCTTGCAGTATGGCAATGGGGCTCTATCAGACCGCTACCATTGTCGTCAGACGTCGGTCTGTGAAAGGCAGGAGGACCAGGAAGAACGAAAAGGGAACCGGCTTGTCTTTTTCACCATACGCTTGATGCAGATAAGGCAGCCGATCGACATCACACTGCGGGCGGAACAGAAGCACGCGATTGACCAGATCTGTCGATGGCTCTTTGAGGAGCTATGTTTATGAACATCGTCGTAGCTGGGGGAACAGGGTTCATTGGTCAGGCGCTGTGCACAGCGCTCTTACACAGTGGCCACAGAGTCAGTCTACTGACAAGGCATACGGGGCAGGTGCTTCACCGGCCCGACGCACACGTGAATGTCGTGGAATGGAATGCACGAGACACGGGCCCCTGGGAGGAGCTCCTTGAGGGAGCTGATGCAGTCATTAACCTCGCCGGGGCACCAATAGCCGACGGACGCTGGACCGACGAGCGCAAGCGACTCCTTACCGAAAGCCGAGTCCTTACTACCCGCTTACTAGTGAGAGCGCTGTCCCGCCGGTCATCGAAACCCCGCGTGTTTATCAGTGCCTCTGGCATCGGCTATTACGGCGCCAGCGATGACCGCCTATTGGATGAAGGTGCGGCTCGTGGCACCGGATTTCTCGCTGACCTTTGTCTTGCCTGGGAGGCGGAAGCGATGAGCGCCGCAGAATTTGGGACCCGCGTGGTCCTCTTGCGAACCGGCATGGTCCTCGAGGCAGACGGTGGTGCGTTGGGCAAAATGTTATTGCCGTTCAGGCTGTTCGCAGGCGGCCCGATTATGCCGGGAACCCAGTGGGTCTCATGGATTCATCGTGGTGACCACATCGGTCTGATCCAATGGGCCCTCACCACGACCACAGTTTGCGGTCCGATCAATGCCGTGGCCCCAGAGCCAGTGAGGATGAACACGTTCTGTGACGTTCTCGGTCAAGCAATGCACCGACCATCGTGGCTTCCCGTTCCAGGCATTGCATTGAATATCCTCCTGGGAGAATTGGGAACATTGATGACTACCGGCCAACGAGTGATTCCGAAGAAAGCGATGGCAGGAGGCTATACGTTTCGGTATTCGACGCTCGAATCCGCGTTGCGAGCCGTGCTCAAGAAACCGATCGTCGCAGAGCATATGACATGATCGACGTCCGAGAATCCTCGCGCAGTCGCAGCGCTGTCTTTACTAGGATGTGTAAGTGTTCGGTGAACAATTAGCATTTAACGGGAGGTGCGCTATGAGAATCTCCGGCTTCCACATGATGGCAGGGTTGTTCATGGGCCTTCTCGTTGTGGGATCGGCGATAGCCGACCAACCAGCGAGCCAGGCTCCGTATGGGCATGGAGACGATACCAAGCTGCCCAAGGGTGTGATCGGTCTCTCTCTACAGATTGGAGCCGAGCGGATCGGTGATCCGGCCATTCTGTATGTCGGCATGGTCCATCCGGAGGGACCAGCTCACAAGGCGGGACTTGGGCATGGCGATGAGGTCGTGAGTGTTGATGGAACACCCGTAAACGGAAAGCGTTATGAGGAAGTGATCGGCATGATCCGAGGCGAAGCAGGAACCGCCGTGAAGGTTGGAGTCAAGGGTGAACACGGCCTCCGTGAGCTGTCCATCACACGAGTGGCAGGTGACAAGCTTTCAAGAGGACCATCGGGATCACATGGTAACCCAGCGCCTTAGAACTTCATGAAAGGGAGTAGCCTGTGCGAGGAATAGTTTGGTTCAGGCGCGATCTTCGATTGCACGACCAGCCGGCTCTTACCGCGGCCTGTGCGGAATGCGACGAGATCATCCCGCTGTTTATATTCGATGAGCCGTTGCTGCAATCGCATGAGTTTGGATCAGCCTGTGTGAACTTCATGCTGGGATGCCTCGAAGATCTAAACGCTGCGTTGAGCGGACTGGGAGCACCGCTCCAATGGAAGCGGGGTGAACCGATCGAACAGGTCTTACAAGCAGCACGTGAATGGAAAACTGATGTGGTCTATTGGAATCGTGACTACGAGCCGGGAACCATCGAGCGGGACCGGCTGGTGCAACAGCGTTTGGCAAAGCTCGGAGTGGCGGTGCGGACGTTCAAAGACCATGTTGTGTTTGAAGCATCTGAGGTGCGGGGCGCAACAGGTGAACCATTGCAACGGTACAGCGCCTATCGCGCACGCTGGTGGACCAAATGGCATACAACAACCCCAGCAGTTCAGCCGATCCCAATCACCCTTGCAAAAAAGAAAGCCGCACCGCTGCAACTCTCTCGTCCTCTTCCCACCGCCGGTGAGCTGGGGTACGAACCCATCGTCTTGGCGTTTGAGCCTGGCGAGCAGAACGCCCTGAAGCGATTGCGCTGGTTCATGAAAGGACCGCTTCATTCCTATGCGCAAGGTAGAAACCTGCCGGCAATCGATGGCAGTTCAACACTTTCCCCGCACTTCCGGTTCGGAACACTGTCACCGCGCATGACCATTCACGCAGCGTTGAATGCACTGACCAAAGGCGGGCCAGTCTCCCGGGTTGATGTCCTGACCTGGGTTGATGAGTTGATCTGGCGTGAGTTCTTCCAGCAAGTCCTCACATCCTTTCCACATGTCGCGAAGGGCCCGTTCAGAACAGTCATCGTCCCACCAGCTCGACCAGCTGGGAATAAACGGGATCGGCTGTTTCACACGTGGTGTGAGGGAAAGACTGGCTATCCCATTGTGGATGCAGGCATGAGGCAACTCAACCAGACAGGATGGATGCATAACCGTGTTCGAATGATCGTCGCGTCATTCCTGATCAAAGATCTCCGGATCGACTGGCAGAGCGGCGAACGGTATTTCATGCAGCATCTGATCGATGCTGACGTGGCGGCAAACAACGGCAATTGGCAGTGGTGTGCCTCAACTGGCACCGATAGTATGCCCGGCTATCGAATCTTTAACCCTGCGCTCCAGAGCAAGAAGTTCGACCCCGACGGAACCTACATTCGCCGGTATGTTCCTGAACTGGCCCGTGTATCGGCGAAGAGGATTCATGAGTTGCATCTCATGACCGCAGATGAGCAAGAACGCGCTGGATGCCGAATCGGGACCGATTATCCTTCCCCGATTGTGGACCATCAACTCGCTCGTCAGGAGTATCTCAACCTCGGAAAGCAGGAGGCAACGAGATGACGACCTCCCCGCTTCGCCTTGGCATCAGTCGCTGTCTTCTCGGAGATGAGGTTCGCTTCGACGGAGGACACAAGCAGGACCATTTCCTAACCGATGTCTTGGGCCGCTACGTCGAA
>CXWL01006067.1_pt1 | contig 14583 bp, 25 predicted proteins | sample 590931 | NCBI WGS metagenome assembly CXWL01 (sample SAMEA3498368, study PRJEB10139) | groundwater metagenome | biome: water well; material: biofilm material | place: Germany | collected 2015-04-27 | reverse complement strand
AGCCCGGCGACCAACAGCGTCGCAAACTGGCGGGTCAGCATCGCCAATTCGGGCGCCGACAGAACCTGAGATCTCCCGAGCGGAGCCGAGATGGCGACGCGATCATGCGCCAACCCCCGGCCGGTGGCTTGCCCCTGCTCAACCACGTCGGTGGGGAACACTCCGTCTTTGCGGAGCTTCAGACGGGCGACCTTCACGCTCTCAGCATCGACGATGCCCGCAGCGGATCCGCCGTCGCTCTTATACCCGCGGTATTGATAGACCGGCATGGCTAGAAAACTCCAGGACGAGAAGCGCACAAGATGCTCAAAACGCTCTCCCGGCAATGCAGGTTGAGGTCAAGGTTGAGGGTAAGCGAAGATTCCGATCGCTTCATGTCAGCCTTAACCTTAGCCTCGACCTCAGCCTTCACCTTCAAGCCTCCCACCATCTTGCTAGAGTTCGATCTCCTGCTGCGTAATCCGCATCACTTCTTCCGTCGTCGTCACCCCTTGAGCCACCTTCATCGCGCCTTCCTGCTTTAACGTGATCATGCCCTTGGCGATGGCCGCCTGTTTGATCGCCGATGAATCGGCTTTCGCCCCGATCAAGCGGCGCACTTCGTCGTCGAGCACGAGCAATTCATAAATGCCGGTACGGCCGCGGTACCCGGTTTGCGAACAGTTCGGACAGCCGGCGCCCCGGTAAAACGTAAAGGGCCCCTTGCCATCCAGGCCAAGACGGCCAAGCTCATCGACGGTGGGCTTATAGGGTTTCTTACAATCGGGGCAGATTTGCCGCAGCAAGCGCTGCGCAAGCACGGCCATGACCGAGGAGGCGACGAGAAACGGCTCGATCCCCATATCGATCAAGCGCGTCGCCGCGCTGGCCGCATCGTTGGTATGCAGCGTGGAAAATACCAAATGGCCCGTGAGCGACGCATGAATCGCAATTTCCGCCGTCTCCCGATCGCGGATTTCTCCGATCATGATCACGTCAGGGTCCTGGCGCAGGATCGATCGCAGACCGGCGGCGAAGGTGAGATTGATCTTGGGATTGACCTGCATCTGCCCGATCCCGAGCAACTGATATTCGACCGGGTCTTCGACCGTAATGATGTTCTTATCGGGCGCGTTGATCTGGCTGAGCGCGGCATAGAGCGTGGTCGTCTTGCCGCTTCCTGTCGGGCCCGTCACGAGAATAATGCCGTGAGCCAGCTGGATGAGTTGCTGGATGGACGAGAGCCGGTCGGTTGAAAATCCCATCTCCGTCAGGTTCAGGAGGCGGTTCTCCTTTTCGAGCAGACGAAGGACCACACGTTCGCCGTGCGAGGTGGGGAGCACAGACACGCGCAAGTCGACGTCTTTTCCCGCCGTCCGGATGGCAAAGCGGCCGTCTTGAGGCAGGCGCTTTTCCGCAATATTCAGCCCCGCCATAATCTTCAGACGGGCGATGATGCTGGACTGCAATCGTTTCGGCGGGGTCAGCACGGGATAGAGCACGCCGTCGATCCGGTACCGGACCACGAGGCCGCGTTCGAATGATTCGAAGTGGATGTCGCTGGCCCGCTGACGAACGGCCTGAAACAAGACCGAGTTGACCAGGCGAATAATCGGAGCCTCGTCGGTCGCATCGAGCAGATCTTGTGGCTCATCCAGCTCATGCGCCAGTTGATCGAGGTTTTCAGCCGCCGCCATATCCTCCATGACCTGTTCAGCCCCGGCGGGACTGGCCGCCTCGTCATAGACGCGGTTCAAGCAGGCCAAGAGGGCGAGTCCTGTGGTCAGCACCGGTCGGATCGGTTTCCCCAACAAGAGGCGCAGATCGTCCAACGCCACGGTCTCAAGCGGGTCGGTCGTCGCGACGACGACGGCCCCGTCTTCATGGCGCAGCGGCAAAATCCGGTAGCGGCGGGCAAAGCTGATGGGGACTCGCTTAATCAGCTCATGATCGATATGGGAGACTTCCAGATGCGGCAACCACGCCAGCTCAAACTGTTGGGCCAAGGCTTCCAGCAATTCTTCTTCTCGAAGCACCCGCAAATGGAGGAGGGCTTCGCCGAGGCGGCCGCCTTTCTCACGCTGATAGGCCAACGCCTCGTCGAGTTTGGAATCCAGGAGATTAAACTTCTCTCCGAGAATCCGCCCGAGAAGCGGCCTGCCGAAGGTGACTTGCTGTTCGGATTCGCTCACAGTGCTCCGTGCCCCATCTCACCATTATAGGAAGACCAAGACCTTAGACTAACCGTCTTGAAGCTCAATTCCAAGTTTCTTCGCTGAACCACAAGTAAAACAAGGACATCTCCGGAGTCGATCCAGTGACTTCTTTACCGGCAACCAAGGAAAGATATGGAAGAACAACCGCGGGTGAGATCCCGGGTTAACCCTAAGGCCCCGCGCGAACGCTCACAACTGAAAGACCGGTGTTCGTGAAGAGATGCAACGAGCCAGGAATATGCCCCGAGGAGTGAGGGAGCGACTTATCGGAGCTCGAAGGTCATGGTGGTCTTCTGGTTGTTGCGAACCATATCGACTTTCACCGTCCGTTCATTTTTCAATTGTTGGAACAGACTGAGCATCGTGGAAGGATCACGCACATCCACACCGTTGACCCGCTGCAACACATCCCCATATTGGATGCCGATCTTCTCATAGAAACTGGCAGGAGCGATGTAGTCCATGCGATACCCGTTGGGGGCGCCATTGACCATGAAAGGCACGGCACGGGCCTGAGACAGCAGTTTCGGCAAGTCGGCCATCGCCGCTTCGACCTCCCGTCGATCGATCACTTTTTTAATCGGGATCCCGGGCGCCGCTGTAACAGGAGCGCCGGCCGTCACCACCGGAGCCGGCGGTTTGTCGGCCGTGGAGAGTTCCAGCAACTCCTCCTGGTCGCCGCTCCGAATCACCAGGCCGTCCCGGCGAATGGCGCTGACCTCTCCCAAATCCGGTATCTGATCGTGCAACCGGTAGAGCACCTGCCGCTTCGTGGCCAATTCCTCGACGATCGCGAACACACCGCGCTCGCTTCCTAACACGACGCCTAAGAGGCGCAGCTTATTCGCCACGCCCAAAGCCGCCCGTACCGGCGCTTGCGAAGCGGTCCCCGGCACGCCGGTCATTCCCAGCGGGGCAGCGGGCAACAGAAAGAGCCCGCTCGACTGAATTTGATCCACCCATTGCTGCGGCACAAACGTTACCGGAACAGCCGTATGAGCCGGTTGAGGCGCCGCGCCCTTCGCCGGAGGGAGAGCTAACGCCGCGGCCACAAACGCATTGACGCCATGCGCAATGAGCAATGCGCCCACAGCAAGATAAGCGCCAATGGTCAGTCGCCGTAACGGTTGATCGCCGAGAATATCCATGCCGGTCTGTGTCTTCCAGATAAGCGAGTGTCCGTCCATACTACGCATCGGACGATCGACAGGCAATACTTTTGTCGAGTTGTAGAGAAGCAGGTCATCCTAGCGTAAGAGGAATTATGGGGGTAGGAACCCCGCTTTACGAATAACCGAGTGTACATCGAGCGTCACCTGGACCGCTGGCCTGAATTTGCCAAATCCTAATCTATTGATACATTAGATATGTTTACACGGCCATCATGGTCTGGGTCTTGCTGATTCCAGTGTAGTTCAACAGTTGTGACTAAAGGAGTTGTGTCCGCATGTCTGAGTCAGACGTTCCTGAATCATCCCTCAACGACCGCGCCGCCGAAGCGTACGAACGGGGCCTCGCGTTGCGGAAAGCCGGTCTCTTCAAGCAGGCGATCGAGCAATTCGAAAAGGCCACGAGCGATCCCGCTCTCGCCCTCAAAGCCTACGCCCAAATCGGACTCTCGCAGAAGTCCTGCGATCGATACGAAGAGGCGGTCACGGCCTTTCGCAACGCGCTCAAGTCACCCGGCGCGTCGACNNATCGCCGAAGCCCTCGAGGCCTATCGCTGGCTCCGGCGGGAAGACAGCCTGTATCGGGACGTCGGGGAGCGCATCGATGCGCTGAGCACGGGACGGAGCCAGGCTGAGCAGCGATCCGCACAGAACCACACGAAAGCGGGAGCAAGTCAGCACCTTCACACCTGGCAGAGCCTTCTGCGGAACGCGAAATNNAATAATGCGTTCCTTGTTGCCCAATCCCCAAGAATGAGATAAGTATTTTCCTCCGGCTTGATGCATTCAAGGACATATCGCCCCCATACTACGTACAGACAGTTGGTGTAATCGTCCGTGGCAAGGGGCGGGGCTGCTGCACTGTAGTACCGCAGGCTTATCGGCCGTCAAGCCGAAGACCCATACCACGTTAGGCCGACACACTCATAGGGAGATCTGATCGTGAAAAAAGCCCTGATCACCGGCATTACCGGACAAGATGGATCCTATCTCGCCGAGTTTCTCCTGGCCAAGGGATACGAAGTCTACGGCATCATTCGCCGATCCAGCTCGTTCAACACCGGACGGATCGATCCCATCTACGAAGACCCGCACGTGCCCAACGCCCGACTCAAACTGGTCTACGGGGATTTAAACGATGCGAGTTCGCTCAATCACATCATCCGTACGATCCAGCCCGATGAGATCTACAATCTTGGGGCGCAGAGCCATGTACGCGTGAGTTTCGACATTCCGGAATACACGGCGGACGTCACCGGCCTGGGCGCCATCCGGCTACTGGAAGCCATTCGTGAGTCGGGGCTGACCCCGAAGTTCTACCAGGCCTCATCGAGCGAAATGTACGGCAAGGTGCTGGAAGTGCCGCAACGGGAAACCACCCCCTTTTACCCGCGCAGTCCCTACGGCGCAGCCAAGGTCTATGCCTACTGGATCACCGTGAACTACCGGGAAGCCTACAACCTGTTTGCCTGCAACGGCATCCTGTTCAATCACGAATCGCCGCGTCGAGGCGAAACGTTCGTAACCCGCAAGATCACCCAGGCCGCTGCGCGCATCAAGCTGGGCATCCAGAAGGACCTCTTCCTCGGAAACCTCGACGCCAAGCGCGACTGGGGCTTCGCCGGCGACTATATCGAAGCGATGTGGATGATGCTGCAGGCGGACAAGCCGGACGATTATGTCGTGGCGACAGGGGAGACCCACACCGTCAAGGAATTCCTCGAACTGACCTTCGACCGGCTCAAGCTGGACTGGAAGCAGTATGTGAAGATCGATGCCAAGTACTATCGTCCGACCGAAGTCGACCTCCTGATCGGCGATCCTGCGAAGGCTCAAAAAGAGCTGGGCTGGAAACCCAAGGTCGGATTTTACGAGCTCGTCAACATGATGGTCGACGCCGATCTGGCGGCGGAGAATGCGAAACTGGACGGCACGCGGAAGAGAGGATGATTGGATGAATATGAATTCCTTCTGGACAGAGAAACGTGTCGTCGTCACCGGTGGAGCCGGATTTTTGGGCTCGTTCGTCGTCGAGCAACTGCGCGCCAAGGGGTGCAAGAACATCGTCATCCCGCGGAGCACAGACTACGACCTGGTCCAGATGGAGGCGGTCAAACAACTGTACAACGATGCGAAACCGGACCTCGTCATCCATCTGGCCGCGCGAGTCGGCGGCATCGGGGCCAACCAGGCCAATCCAGGCCGGTTCTTCTACGACAACCTGATGATGGGCACGCAGCTCATCGAAGTGGGGCGCCAGGTAGGGCTCAAGAAATTCGTGGCGCTCGGCACNNCAGTCGCAGGCCTATCGCCAACAGTATGGCTTCAATTCCATCGTCTTGTTTCCGGTCAACCTCTACGGACCCCGCGATAATTTCGACCTCAAGACTTCGCACGTGATTCCGGCGCTCATCCGGAAATTCGGCGAAGCCAAGGATCTCAAGAAAGACCAGGTCGAACTATGGGGCGATGGCTCACCAAGCCGGGAATTCCTCTACGTCGAAGACGCGGCAGAAGGCATCCTGCTCGCCGCCGAGCAATACAACGACAGCCTGCCCGTGAATCTGGGAACAGGGGAGGAAGTCGCTATTCGTGATCTGGCGGAATTGATCGCCAAAGAAGTCGGCTTCGCCGGTCCCATCAAGTGGGACATCACCAAACCGAACGGCCAGCCCCGCCGCTGTCTCGACGTCACCCGCGCCAAAGAGTTCTTCGGATTCCAGGCGCGCCATCGGTTGCGCGAGGGGCTCAAGAAGACCGTCCAGTGGTTCCAGGACAACCGCAACAAGCTCCGGGAAGTGCAGTTCTGATCGGAAAATGGCGTTGGATGCCTGAGGTTGAAGGTATCAGGCGTAAGCCACCCTGTCCGAGGTAACGACCTCTAGCCTCACGCACTCATAGCGCTTCCAGCTATCCCCCGAGCCTTCTTCATATGGGCACCCTTGCACAAGGCATACGCTTACGATAAAGTAAGGACATGCGATTGCTGTAAGGAGGTATGATGTCCACATCGACAATGACGAGCAAAGGCCAAACAACGATCCCGAAAGACATTCGCAAGCGACTGAATCTGCATCCTGGGGACCGCCTGGACTTCATCGTCGAGGAAGACGGCCGAGTGGTCGTGCTCCCGGCAAGCGTAGATGCATCGGAGTTAACGGGAATGCTCAAAGCGCCCGCCAAACCAGTCAGCGTAGCTGAGATGAATCAAGCCATTCGCAAGCGCGGAGGCCGGCGATGATCGGACTCGACACGAATGTCCTGGTCAGACATTTGGTGCAGGACGATCCCGCGCAATCACGCGCGGCAACACAAGTGATCACAGAGCGATGTACACGTGACGAACCAGGATTTATTAATCGCATCGTGCTGTGTGAACTGGTCTGGGTATTGGAAAGCGCCTACGGATACTCAAAAGACACAATCGTACTCGTACTAGACAAAATTCTGAGAACCAGCCAACTCAAGATTGAAGATACGCAGTCAGCGTGGATGGCCTTCCGGATGTATCAGAAAGGGAAGGCCGATTTTGCAGATTGTCTGCTCGGAGCGACCAACCAGATCAGCGGCTGCGAGACGACGGTCACCTTTGATCGAGCAGCGAGCAAGCTCGACGCCTTCCAGCTGTTATAGAGCTCATTTAGTCACAGGCTCTTACGCCTTCTGACGTTCAAAAAATGCAGTGGGCAGGGAAGGGCGCTTGGGATCCGAGGTAACGACCTCAACCTTCCAACCTCCAACAATCCTTTTTCCTGCCTCAGACCTCCCCATCCCCAACGGCTCGAAAATCTTGCCTTCGCCAACGGCTTACCTATAGAGTAAGGACTGCTCAGCACTGTAAGGATATCATTGAGGAAGACGGACGAGTGGTGATGATCCCGGTACGTGTAGGTGCATCGGTCTGCTGGAGCGGGCCGGAGAAAAGACTCTCGACCATTTATCTTCTTTTCTTAGTCCGGTGGATGCTGGTGTGAAGGAGGGCATGATGCAAACGCAGCTTGTCGAATCGAACCCGTCGATCATGATGGGCAAACCGGTTATTGCCGGAACACGCATCACGGTTGAACTGATACTTGAAAAGCTTGCTGCCGGTGAGTCTCCGGAACAGATTATCGCCGCGCACTCGCGTTTGACCCGGGAAGCCGTTTCGGCAGCCTTGGACTTTGCGGCGAAAGCGCTGCGAGCGGACGTCATTTATCCGACTCCCGATCAGGCCGCATGAGACTCGTCGCCGATGTCACCCCCCGGAATCAGCGATGACAATGTGTTGAAAGCAGCGACCGAGCAAGGCTCACCATTGATCACCACGGACAAAGATTTCGGTGAATTGATATTCCGCCAACGCCGCCTTGATGCCGGAGTGATTCTGGTGCGGCTGGCCGGCATGACTCAAGAAGCAAAGGCCGAAGCGGTCGCGGCGGCCGTGAAGTTACATGGTGATCAGATGCGCAATGCCTTCAGCGTCATTTCTGCGGGAATGGTCAGAATCCGTCCGCAGGATGCGAAACAGGCATGAGCGGCATGTTCTTTATTCAAGAACGAGGGATCTCCGTTTACGACGTGAATGACCAGTGAACAAACCGCGCGTTCGGAGACGCCAATCTGCGCCCCCCATTACCTTGTTCCGAGCGTCAATCAGGCGCGCACGCTGGACGCGCTCATCAATGCCATTCCTGAACCTGACACACTGGTGATGCCGTCCACCCCAACCCTTGAACATCACTTTGAGGATATCCTTGAGGCCGTGGAAGAGATCCATAATCTGTCAGCCACCTTGAGAGTGATTCCGCCGGACGACACAAACCGCGATGAGTACGAGGGGCGACTCTATGCCGCTCTTACGCATTTGGATCATCACGTAAAGCCCGCCATCAAAGAATGGGATCGAATCGTAGACCGAATGCCGGAGGCGTAAGCGATCCTTCTCACCGGAGGATGCCCCGCACCTTCCTCTGACTCCCTGCCTCCTCAACCTGAGCCTCAGCCTTCACCTCAACAGGGGAGCGGGTCGCCTTCTTGACCAGGCTGAGGGGACTCGCTATTATGATGGGCGACGATCCGCATGGGGAAAGGCCGATCACATGGCGAAGACAAAAGCCAAGCGACAGTCAAGGGAAAAGAAGGCGGCAATCGGGATCTCACGGGAAGTGTGGGAGTGGGCCAGAGCAAACCCGAGGTATGAACACCTGATGGATGAGCTCGAGGACCTCGAAGATCTGCGGCGCGAAAAAGCCAAGGGGGAAAAAGGCATCCACTTCGCTGAAGTGCTGAAGGAGTACGAACTCCTACACCGCGTTCATCTTCCGCGCTGATGGCCTACGAGCTGTTGCTTCAACCTCGCGCTCGCAAGGACTTTCTGGCCCTTCCTCCCAACATCGCAAAGAAGATTGCTCAGGCGCTTCACACGCTTGAACTCGAACCGCGATCATCCCAATCCATCAAGTTATCGGGAGGCGGAGGCCATCGTCTGCGAGTCGGGGATTATCGCCTCCTCTATGAGATCGACGATGCCACGAAAAGGGTCATCGTGTATCGTGTCAAACATCGCCGAGAAGCCTATCGATAGTCCGGTTGACGCCTCTCCCTTGTCCTTCCCTCGAATAGGCGACCGTGAAGACCGGCTCCCATCTCGAACGATGCCACATCATCGGCGACTGGATCGTACCGACCATTCCAGCCATTCGGCAAGAGCAATGGCTCTCATAGAAAGGTGACGCAGCGGCCACACAAGACAAGGCGCACAGACTGAGGGACCTTTCCCCCAGGAACATCGATTGCCCTTCCCCACCGGACTGCGNNCCTCAGCCTTCACCTCAACCTCAACCTTGGATTGTTCAGCACTCTGCGCGGCAGATCACTTCCTTGTTGCCCAATAAGCCCAAATCAGCTAAGTAATTCCTCGGTGGCGTAAACATTCCGCCACACGAGCCTGAACATGAACGAGCAAGAATTGTCGAAGTAGCCACAACCCGAACGAAACCGGAATAAGCCAAGCCACATGATAAAACGCATTGATCTCATCGCCGGAGCCAGGCCCAACTTCATGAAGATCGCCCCGATCATCGATGCGCTGAAAGCGGCGGAGAAGCGGGGAGGCCCCTTACGCTATCGCCTGATTCATACAGGGCAGCACTACGACCGGGCCATGTCCGGGAGCTTCTTCGAAGAACTCGGCATTCCCGATCCCGATATCAATCTCGAAGTCGGGTCCGGCACACAAGCAGAGCAAACCGCCGGCATTATGGTCGCCTATGAAAAGGTCTTACTGAAGGACAAGAGCGATTTGTGCCTGGTAGTCGGCGACGTCACCTCGACCATGGCCTGCTCGATCGCAGCGCGCAAACTCGGAGTCCCGGTCGCCCACATCGAAGGCGGCATCCGCTCCGGCGATTGGACCATGCCGGAAGAAATCAACCGCGTCGTCACCGACTCCATCACCAACTGGTTCTTCACCACCAGCGAAACGGCCAACGAGAATCTCCGCCGCGCAGGAATCACCGACGATCGCATCTTCTTCGTCGGCAATACCATGATTGACACCCTGCTGAAGCAGATGCCACGGCTACGGCCGCCGGCCTGTTGGGATCAGCTCAAGCTGGAGCCGGGAAAGTATTTTGTGATCACCCTGCATCGTCCGGCAAACGTAGACGGGGAACAGCAGTTACTGCGTCTTCTGCAAGCCATCGCCGAAGGGACGCGCGGATTGCCGGTGGTGTTTCCGGTCCATCCACGGACCGCAAAAAACCTGCGCGACCTCGACAGCAAGACGCCGCAACTGAGCTACGTCGATCCGCTGGGCTATCTGGAATTCAACTATCTGGTGAAGCATGCGAAGGGTGTGATTACCGATTCGGGCGGCATCACCGAAGAGACGACAGTGCTCGGCATTCCATGCCTGACCCTCCGCGACAACACCGAACGCCCGGAGACCATCACCATCGGCACCAACGAACTCATCGGCACCGATCCAACGAAGCTGCCTCCGGCGCTGGCGCGATTGATGGCGGGGCAGTGGAAGACAGGCGCGATCCCGCAAAGGTGGGATGGGAAGGCGGCGGAGCGGATCGTCGAGCATCTGGAGCGGATACTGGGTAAGAACTGAGGTGGCGCGAGCAGGACGCGATAGGTTCGGTCTTGCGTGGCGCCGTGACTTGCCATACAGTGCCAGGTGGAGCATGAGCACGGCGTCACGCTGCCTTGAACCTCGGGCCATGCGGGTGAATCGTACTGGCGGNNGTCATGCATCGTGAATGGGTATCAGGAACCGGATGGACATCGCGACGATACAGGCGAAGGTGAGCGCCGGCACGTATCTGTACAGTCGCCATGCGGATAACGAGCGAAAACTCGATCACTTGACCTTCAGGCACGTCAAGGACGCGATACTATCCGGTGCGATTCTCGAGCAATACCCCGACACTGGCCGTGGCGAGACCTGTCTGGTCGTGGGAGTATCCGGGAACACGCCGATCCACGTGGTGTGCGGGTGGCATGGAGAAAAGATCGTGTTCGTAACCGTATATATTCCACGTCCACCGAAATTTACCGATCCCTGGACACGAGCGAGGTGACACGATGCACAAGGTTCAATGCAATTATTGCGCAGGCGAAGCATTTGAGTCGAGGCAGGTGCCGTACTTGTACGAGCACGAGGGCAAGTATTTGCTCGTGCCGAACATGCCTGTGGAAGTGTGCGCCCGATGCGGAATGGAATACTATGACGGCAAAACGCTCGAAGAGACCGAGCGGCATTTCGATGCGATCCACCGGCACGAGGAGAGCCCGGACAGCATGCTCGAAGTGCCCGTCAAGAAGACCGCGGCCATGGCATAGATCGCCTCTGTGAGACGAGCCGACGGCCCATGCCGGGAGACATGCCCCCACACTAACGAACATCGGCACCGACCCGAGCAAACTGCCTCCGGCGCTGGCGCGATTGATGGCCGGGCAGTGGAAGAAAGGCGCGATTCGAAATGGGATGGCAAAGCGGCCGAGCGGATCGTCGTGCATCTGGAACGAATACTGGGTGCGAACTGAAGCGGGAGCAAGCAGCCAGCGCTTTGTTCGGCCTTGCCTGATAGGGAGACTTCCCAGAGAGTACGAGCGACCAGTGCACCCGGTCTCGGCACAGCTGAACAATGCGCACAGCACAACACTGCCGCACAGCATCATATGAATCGATGGACATGCACTGAAAGTCCAATGGCATGGAGGAAACAATGAAAGCATTGGATCGTATCACCATGGACCCCGCGGTCATGGGAGGGAAACCCTGTATCAGGGGTATGCGAGTGACCGTCGGGACGATCGTGGGCTTGATGGCAGCGGGAAAGGCGATCGAGGAGGTGTTGGCCGCCTATCCCTACATCGAACGGGAAGATGTCTTGCAAGCCCTTACATACGCAGCCTGGCGCTCGGAGGAAAAGGACCTTCCCTTGGTCTCCTGATGAAATTTCTCATCGACATGAATCTCTCACCTGACTGGCTGGACGCGTTCACCGCGGAAGGGTGGGACGCTGTACACTGGTCCACCGTCGGCGAGCATCGCGCAACCGACGAATTCATTATGACATGGGCCAGAGACCATACCTATGTGGTCGTGACGCACGATCTTGATTTCTCAGCATTGCTCGCATCAACGCACGCAATCGGTCCGAGCGTCATCCAGGTGCGCACACAAAACGTACTGCCCAACGCGCTTCGAATCGTGCTCATCAATGCCATCAAACAATTCAGCCGCGAACTCGAAGAGGGGGCGCTGATTTCCATTGACCTCCAACGCGCCAGAGCGCGCGTCTTACCGTTCGAATAGAGTGAGGATCTAAGGGTTGCACAGGTCGTCTTGGATAGGCTTCCTGCATCGTGCCTGACCCTGCGCGACAACACCGAACGCCCGGAGACGATCACGATTGGCACTAATGAACTCATCGGGACCGACCCAACCAAGCTGCCTCCGGCGCTAACACGATTGATGGCCGGGCAGTGGAAGACAGGCGCGATCCCACAAAAGTGGGATGGGAAGGCGGCGGAGCGGATCGTCGAGCATCTGGAGCGGATACTGGGTAAGAACTGAGGTGGGAGCAAGCAAGAAGCGCGTGCTTCGGTCTTGCCTGATAGCGAGACTTCCCATAGAGTAGGAGCGGCCCATGCGCCCGGTCTCGTCACACATGAGTCATACACGCAGCACAGCATTATATGATTCGATAGACATGCGCTGAAAGTCCAATGGCATGGAGGAAACCATGAAGGAATTGGATCGTCTCACCATAGACCCAGCGGTCATGGGAGGGAAACCCTGTATCAGAGGCATGCGAGTGACCGTCGGGACAATCGTGGGCTTGATGGCAGAGCGGGAAAAGCGATCGACGAGGTCTTGGCAGCCTATCCCTACATTGAGCGGGAAGATATCTTGCAGGCGCGTACATACGCAGCCTGGCGATCAGAGGAAAAAGACCTGCCCTTGGTAATCTGATGTCGTTGCTGACCAGAGCGCGTGTCATGTCGTTCGAATAGCGCGGAAGCAACAGGAATGATCCCCAGTGCTTTACCCCTGATCATGTGCGCAGTTCAAAGGAGGGCCGCATTGTGAGAACCGCCGATGCCACAGCAGAAGTGTTCATGACCGCATTTGAGTCCTTACCGAAGTCCGAGCGTGAAGCGATCATGCAGCGACTCTTTGCCAACCCGGCATTGAAGGAAGATCTCATCGATGTGGCCACATGGTATGAGCGCCACACAGAACGGGCCATTCCGTATCAGCGTGTGCGTGGACGCCTGAAAAAGGCCGGCCGTCTGTGAGCTACCGCCTCGCCATCAAACCTTCGGCAAGTCACGAACTGGAACGGCTGGACAATCAGGTACTTCATCGGGCAGACGAGGCAATCCTAAAGTTAGCTGAAAACCCACGGCCACACGGCGCAAAGAAACTCAGTGGCCTACCCTTGTATCGCATACGAGTAGGGACCTTTCGAATCGTGTATGAGGTGAATGACGCACAGCATGTGGTGACCATCGTGACGATCGGTCACCGCCGGGAAGTCTACCGAAAATGATCAAGGCCTGGGGGCAGAATACGCGTCAGAGCAAAGGGGTGGAGGAAATACCCTGCGCGACAACACCGAACGCCCGGAGACCATCACCATCGGCACCAACGAACTCATCGGCACCGACCCAAGCAAACTGCCTCCGGCGCTGGCGCGATTGATGGCCGGACAGTGGAGCCCCACGGCTTTAGCCTACTCCGCCGAAGTAGAGTCGNNTATCTTCAGCGAAACCCGCCGAAGCTTCAGCGTAGGCGGGTGGAAGACAGGCGCGATCCCGCCAAAATGGGATGGGAAGGCGGCGGAGCGGATCGTCGAGCATCTGGAGCGGATGCTGGCGAGAAATTCAGAATCCTCCGACACCGTAGCCTGAGCGAACCATGGGTAATATCTCCGCCAGGCGAACGAATGAGAGCCCATGTGCGATGGCAAGACCCCGCTGGCTTCACGCGCGGCAGTGGAAGAGGCGCCTATTTGATTTGCGGCCACAACGAGTCTATATTGTAGCTTCATTCTGGTGAGGAGGAGCGCGCTATGTCACAGGTCGGCGTCCGCGAACTCAAGAATCGACTGAGCGGCTATTTGAAGCGGGTCCAGGGCGGCGAGGAAATCGTCGTGACGGAGCGCGGCCGGTCTGTGGCGCGAATCGTTCCGGTAANNAGCGCGTTGGTGAAGCTCTATGTGGATGAGCCGCTGTCACAAGAACTCTCGGCTGCCGTGGATGAGGCGGAAGCGGTCGCCACGTCCCTGCTGGCCTATGCTGAAGCCCGGGCGGCGTTCGCGCGAGCGCGCCGGGAGGCGCGGTTCTCTCCTCACGCGTATCGTCACATCGTCGAGGCGTTCGAAGAGGATTGGCCCCGCTATGTGACCGTCGAGGTGACGGATCGGCTTGTGAAACATGCCGGTGATCTAGCGGCATCGCGCGCATTGCGTGGGTATGATGCACTGCATTTAGCGTCGGCATTGAGCTTGCAAGAGTGTATCTCTTCATCGGTGATGTTTTTGGCGTTTGATCGGGAGTTGAGCGTCGCGGCGAAGCGGGAAGCGCTTCGCATTCATCCTCTCGGAGCGTGAGACCCCGACGGGGCATGTCGCGAGTTCAACAGAGCCGTCCCAGGATAGAACACGGCGTCAGGAGACGGCGCAACAGGCATGATCATCAAGACAGTGGCTGACACC
>CXWL01025597.1_pt1 | contig 14584 bp, 16 predicted proteins | sample 590931 | NCBI WGS metagenome assembly CXWL01 (sample SAMEA3498368, study PRJEB10139) | groundwater metagenome | biome: water well; material: biofilm material | place: Germany | collected 2015-04-27 | reverse complement strand
CGGGCATGGAGCGTGCCGAGTTGCTCTCCATCAACGGCCAGATCTTCACCGCGCAGGGCAGGGCCCTGAACGCCGTCGCCAGCCGCGATGTCAAAGTGCTGGTGGTCGGCAACCCCGCCAACACCAATGCCTACATCGCGATGAAGAGCGCGCCCGACCTCAAGCGCGGCAACTTCACTGCGATGCTGCGCCTCGACCACAACCGCGCCGCGAGCCAAGTTGCCGCCAAGACCGGGAAGGCTGTCGCGGACATCCGGAACCTGTGTGTCTGGGGCAACCACTCGCCCACCATGTACGCCGATTACCGCTTTGCCACCATAGGCGGCGCCAGCGTCAAGGACATGATCAATGATCAGGACTGGAACGCCAATGTGTTCCTGCCCACGGTCGGCAAGCGCGGTGCCGCGATCATTGAGGCGCGTGGTCTGTCGTCTGCGGCTTCCGCAGCCAACGCCGCGATCGACCACATGCGCGACTGGGCCCTTGGCACCAATGGCAAATGGGTCACCATGGGCATCCCGTCGGACGGTTGGTATGGCATTCCCCAAGACACCATATTCGGGTTCCCGGTGGTCTGTGACGGTGGCCAGTACAAGGTGGTTGAAGGTTTGGCCATCGACGAGTTCAGCCAGGCCTGCATCAACAAAACGCTCAAAGAGCTGCAAGACGAGCAAGCGGGCGTCGCCCACTTGCTGTAAGCGATCGAGGCAATGAGTGCCGCCGATCCCGGGGCAGTGGCAAGCGTGGGGGCGTTCGGTCATCCACGGCAAGTTCTCCTTGGTGCGCAGGCGGGCGCGGTCGCATTGCCCGTCTGCGATCACTACAGTGGCGTGGAAGCGCGGATGCGAAAGAGCTTGGCGCTGCAGGCCGAGTTGACCGAGGAGTTTGGGGTCTGCGTGCTTGATGTCACCCTGGACTGCGAAGACGGCGCGCCGGTCGGGGGCGAGGCGGATCATGCGCGGATGGTTGCCGAGCTGGCGCTTCACGCTGTCGCCGACTCGGCGCGTCAGAGTCGTGGGCGGCGCATCGCGGTCCGCGTGCACGCCGTCGATCATCCGTCGTTCGAGCAGGACATTCAGATCCTGCTCGGGCAGGCCGGTTCCGCCTTTTGCCATGTGATGATTCCGAAGGTCGAAACCGTGGCCGACGTGGTGCGCGCCGCATGGACAATGGATCAGGTAGGTGGATCGGTCCACGCCGGCGCAGGCTTGCCCTTGCATGCATTGATCGAATCCGCGGCGGCGGTTCATCGCGCCTTTGACATCGCCGCGCATCCACGAATCCAATCCCTGAGTTTTGGGTTGATGGATTTTGTCTCGTCGCATGGTGGCGCTATTGCGTCGAGCGCGATGCGCTTTGATCCAGGCACTGGCCAGTCCACGTTGGACCAATTCCATCACCCTTTGGTGGTGCGTGCCAAGCTGGAGATCGCGTCGGCTTGTCATGCCCACGGCAAGGTGCCATCTCATTGTGTGATCACCGAGTTGGGTGCCCCTAACTTGATCGGCGCGGCCGCGCGTCGCGCGGCTCAGTTCGGGTACACGCGGATGTGGAGCATTCATCCTGAGCAGATTCGCGGCATTGTGGCGGCACTGTCGCCGAGCGAGCACGAGATCGAATTGGCCGCACGCGTGCTGACGGCCGGATCGGCTGAACAGTGGGCACCGGTTGCGGTCGACGGGCGCTTGCATGACCGTGCCAGCTATCGGTACTTCTGGCAAGTGCTTGAGCGCGCGCACCAGACTGGGTGCAAACTACCGGCTGGTGTGGAGGTGTTCTTCACCGATTCTCAAACCAGTCATGGAGGTGTCCAATGAAAATTCAGTTTGCCTTGCTATTGCTGATTGCCGCGACACAAATTGCTTCGGCGCAAACCGCCGCCAAACCGTCAACCAGTCGGCAAGAATTGAATTCAAAGGCCAACCAAATGGCGGCGGGTATTCGCGCCGCCGAGGCGGCGCTGTCGCCGGCGGAGCTTGCCATCGCGCAGCGTGTGCAGCTTGGTCGACTACCGTGCGAACTTGGCGTCATCGTAACGCTCGCTGCGGACCCGCGAGCACCAGGCTACTTTGATGTCGCCGTGAGAAATCTGAAGTTCCGCATGTTTCCGGTCGAAACCACAACTGGCGCGATTCGCCTGGAGGACCGAAAGGCTGGTGCCGTCTGGTTGCAGTTGGCGAACAAGTCGATGTTGATGAATCAGAAGCTGGGTCAACGCTTGGCCGATGCCTGCGTCAGCGCTGATCAGGCCATCGTGGCCGAGTCTTTGAATCGCAATCCGGCGCCCAGCGTGCTTGATGCCCAACCGGCCGCCGCTGTCGCGACCACCGCGAGCGAAGCGATTGGGTCGACTGCCAAGTAAGTGGATGCGTCGGCACGTGGATCGGAACGTCGACGCCGATTATTTTGAAATGAAGGAGTCTTTCATGTTGCAAGCCTATCTCGCCCATGTGGCTGAACGCGCCGCCCTCGGCATCCCCCCATTGCCGCTGTCCGCCAAGCAGACCGGTGAACTGATTGAGTTGCTTAAGGCCCCGCCGTCCGGCGAAGGGCAGGTGTTGGTGGAGTTGATCACCCGTCGTGTGCCCGCTGGAGTGGATGACGCCGCCAAAGTCAAGGCTTCGTACCTGGCTGCAGTGGCGCATGGTAGCGAGAAGTGCCCCTTGCTTAGTCGCGAGAAGGCCACCGAATTGCTGGGCACCATGCTCGGTGGCTACAACATCGGTCCGATGGTTGATTTGCTCGATGACGCGCTGGTGGGGGGCATTGCCGCCAACGGTCTGAAGAAGACCTTGCTGATGTTCGATCAGTTTCATGACGTCAAGGAAAAGGCCGACAAGGGCAACGCCAACGCAAGGGCCGTGCTGAAGAGCTGGGCTGACGCGGAGTGGTTCACCAGCCGGCCCGAGGTACCACAAAGTATTACCGTCAGCGTCTTCAAGGTGGCTGGCGAAATCAATACCGACGACTTGTCGCCTGCGCCGGACGCCTGGAGCCGCCCCGATATTCCCTTACACGCCCTGGCCATGCACAAGAATGCCCGGCCGGGACTGACGCCTGAAGAGGATGGCAAGCGCGGCCCGGTCAAGTTTATTGAAGACTTGCGCGCACGCGGCAATCTGGTGGCCTATGTGGGAGACGTGGTGGGGACCGGTTCGAGCCGCAAATCTGCGACCAACTCAGTGCTTTGGTTCACTGGCGAGGACATTCCGTTTGTTCCCAACAAGCGTTTTGGCGGCGTTTGTTTGGGTGGCAAGATCGCGCCGATTTTTTACAACACCATGGAAGACTCTGGGGCCTTGCCGATCGAGCTCGATGTCAGTCAGATGGCCATGGGGGACGTCGTCGAGTTGCGTCCCTATGAAGGCACAGCACTCAAGGACGGCAAGGTCATTGCCGAGTTCAAGGTCAAGAGTGATGTGCTGTTTGACGAGGTTCGCGCAGGTGGCCGCATTCCACTCATCATTGGCCGTGGCCTGACCGCCAAGGCGCGCGAGGCGCTCGGCCTGCCGGTGTCGACCCTGTTCCGCCTGCCGATCAACCCGGCCGATACCGGCAAGGGCTTCACCCTCGCCCAAAAAATGGTCGGGCGTGCTTGCGGCTTGCCAGCGGGTAAGGGCGTGCGACCTGGCACCTATTGCGAACCCAAGATGACCAGCGTCGGCTCGCAGGACACCACGGGGCCGATGACCCGTGATGAGCTCAAAGACCTCGCCTGCCTGGGTTTCAGTGCCGACTTGGTGATGCAATCGTTCTGTCACACGGCCGCTTACCCCAAGCCGGTCGATGTCAAGATGCACCATGAGTTGCCGGATTTCATCAGCACGCGTGGCGGTGTGAGTTTGCGCCCGGGCGACGGCATTATTCACAGCTGGCTCAATCGCATGCTGTTGCCTGACACTGTGGGCACCGGTGGTGACAGCCACACGCGCTTTCCCATCGGCATCAGTTTCCCGGCCGGCTCTGGCTTGGTTGCGTTTGGCGCGGCCACCGGCGTGATGCCGCTGGACATGCCTGAGAGTGTGCTGGTGCGTTTCAAAGGCAAGCTGCAACCCGGCGTGACCCTGCGCGATCTGGTCAACGCCATCCCCTTGTATGCCATTCGGGCGGGCTTGCTGACGGTGTCCAAACAAGGCAAGAAGAATATCTTCTCGGGACGCATTCTGGAAATCGAGGGTCTGCCGGACCTGAAGGTTGAGCAGGCGTTCGAGCTGAGTGACGCGTCGGCGGAGCGTTCGGCGGCAGGCTGCACAGTGCATCTGGACAAGGCGCCCATCATTGAGTACATCAACAGCAACATCACGATGCTGAAGTGGATGATCTCCACTGGGTACGCCGATGCGCGAACCATCGGTCGTCGCATCCAGGCAATGGAAGCCTGGCTAGCAAGTCCGCAATTGATGAAGGCCGACGCGGATGCAGAGTATGCGGCGGTGATTGACATCGATCTGGCCGATGTGCATGAGCCGATCATCGCCTGCCCGAATGACCCGGACGACGTGAAGACACTGGGTGATGTGGCCGGNNTCCAAGCTGTTGGAGAACAAGCGCGACATTCCCGTGAAGTTGTGGATGGCGCCGCCAACCAAGATGGATGCCAAGCAGCTTAGCGATGAAGGACATTACGGCATCTTGGGTGCGGCGGGGGCGCGCATGGAAATGCCCGGCTGTAGCTTATGCATGGGCAACCAGGCGCAGGTGAAGGAAGGCGCCACGGTGATGTCCACCAGCACGCGTAACTTCCCCAACCGCCTGGGCAAGAACAGCAACGTGTACCTAGGCAGCGCCGAACTCGCGGCGATTTGCTCCAAGCTCGGTCGTATCCCGACCAAGGCTGAGTACATGGCTGACATGGGCGTGTTGACGGCAGCAAGCAGCAAGGTGTACCAGTATCTGAACTTTGACCAGATCAAGGACTACACCGATCAGGCCCAGACGGTGACGGCCTGATATCAAGTAGGCGGTGACGACTTCGGTCGCACTGCCCATCCGTGAACCTCCTCGGACTGCATCGAGGGGTTCTTCTGTCGATTCTTGCGGTGTTCCCTGGCGCGATTTGGGCGCAAGACTTGATTGACTGATGGGCCATTCCGGACTAGGGGCAGTGGTCTACCCACTTTTCCATGGATCCAGATTTAACCGAGGCCGCGGCCCGGTTAAACTTCGCGCAGTTCAAAAATCGTCATCGCCCTGACTCATTCCCATAAGGAGGAAGCCATGTTCTTTGGCAAGCTGTTGCCGCGTGAAGGCAATTTCTTCGAGATGTTCAACCAACACGCCGACCGCATTGTCGAGGCGGCCCATGCGTTTGCCAAGCTGGTCGAAAATTACGCCGATCCGCATCTGCGCGACAAGTACAACCAGGAAGTGGACAACGCAGAGCGCGCCGCCGACCGGGTCACGCACGATGTCAACAAGGCAATCCACATCACGTTTATCACGCCGATCGACCGGGAGCAGATTCACTCGTTGATCAATACGATGGATGACATTGCCGATTTGATTCAGGATTCGGCGGAGACCATGGCCCTGTATGACGTCCACCATATGACTGATGAGATCACGCGATTGACCGATTTGAGTGTCAAGTGCTGTGAGCGGGTGCGCGATGCGGTCAAGTTGCTGGATCGAGTGGCCGACCCCAAGACGGCCGAGGCTGCGCTCAAGACCTGCGAGGAGATTGACCAACTGGAGTCAGATGCGGATCGTGTCATGCGCACGGCCATGAGCAAGTTGTTCCGCGAAGAGCCCGAAGTGCGCGAGGTAATCAAACTCAAGGCGATTTACGAGTTGTTGGAGACCATCACCGATAAGTGCGAGGACGTGGCCAACGTGATCGAGGGCATCATCCTCGAGAATTCCTGAGGCGTTCGACGTATGCAGACAACTCAGGTCGCGCTGTGGGTGGTTGTCACCTTGGTGGTATTGGCGCTGGCATTCGACTTCATGAATGGTTTTCACGATGCCGCCAACTCAATCGCCACTGTCGTCTCAACAGGTGTGCTGAAGCCGGGTCAAGCGGTGTTGTTCGCCGCCGTCTTCAATTTCATAGCGATATTCGTATTTCAACTCTCCGTCGCTGCCACGGTGGGCAAGGGATTGGCGCAGCCCGGCGTGGTCGATGTACATGTCGTCTTTGGCGCCTTGATTGGGGCCATCAGCTGGAACTTCATCACCTGGTACTACGGTATTCCCAGCAGTTCGTCACATGCCTTGATCGGGGGCATTGTTGGTGCCGTCATCGCCAAGGCGGGCGCCGCCGCCTTGGTATCGGCCAGTTTGATGAAGACGGTTGTGTTTATCTTCGTGTCCCCGGCCTTGGGATTCCTATTGGGGTCGATGATGTTGATTGCCGTGTCTTGGGGGCTGCGCCGCAGTACACCAAGCCGTGTCGACCGATGGTTTCGCAGCCTGCAGTTGTTCTCGGCCGGTGCATACAGCCTGGGACATGGTGGCAATGATGCGCAAAAGACCATTGGCATTGTCTGGATGTTGTTGATCGCGACTGGCTACAGTGCCGCGGGTGACAAGGCGCCTCCAAGCTGGGTGGTCCTGAGCTGTTATGCGGCGATTGCGTGTGGCACCATGTTTGGAGGCTGGCGTATTGTCAAGACCATGGGGCAGCGCTTGACCAAGCTCAAACCGGTGCACGGTTTTTGCGCCGAGACCGGTGGGGCGATCACCTTGTTCCTGGCAGCCATGCTGGGCATCCCGGTGTCTACCACGCATACGATTACGGGCGCAATCGTTGGCGTCGGGGCCACTCAACGCGCCAGCGCGGTGCGTTGGGGTGTCGCGGGCAACATCGTCTGGGCCTGGATCTTCACGATTCCTGCTAGCGCCTTTGTGGCGGCTGTGGCGTACTGGGTCAGCCTGCAATTGTTCTGATGGTTGACCCGCCGGGGGGCCATCGGTTACTGCGAGATCTTGCGAGCTTCGTCAATCTGGTACTCGAAGTAGTGCTGGAAGCTGAACACGATGCTGCTGATCAGCACCGTTGATCCGACCAACAGCGACAGCACGACCGCACCGATGGTGAGCCAGTTCGTTTCGCCCGCCACCTGATCCAGAGTCGCCCGCGGGTTGAAACGGGCGTTCCACGACTGCGGTGCCATCAGCCCATAGACGATGGCGTTGATGGCACAAGCCGCGATGGTGAACCCCAGCAGCGGGATGAGCAACCAGCTCAGCGCGTCGTCCAGCCCGAATGCTAGGGCTCTTTGCACGCCGTATGAACCGAGCAGCGTCGGTACCGGCAGCAACCATCCCAAGCGGTCAGAAAAACCGAACAGATAAAAGCGGTGCAGTCCCAGGGGTCCCGCCAAAAAGGCCAACCACGCGGCCACGGTTTTGTTCTTGGGCATCGGATTCACTCGCTTGCCGGATGGGTGTCGCCCGCGCCCAAGGCTTTGTCCATCAGCACCACGTCGCGCCATTGCGAGAACTTCCAACCACAGGATTTGAGCACACCAACATGTGCGAAGCCAAGCGATTGGTGGACCCGGATCGAGCCCACGTTGGCGGAGTCTCCAATAACCGCAATCAACTTGCGCACGCCGGATCTTTCGGCTTGTGCGGCCAGTTCCGCCAACAAGGCTCGTCCATAACCCCGACCCGAGGCGGCGGGCGCGAGGTAGATTGAATCCTCGGCCGAGAAGCGGTAGGCTGGGCGCGGCTTGAACCAGTTGCAGTAGGCGAATCCAACCAGTTGATCGCCTTCCGTGGCGATCAGATAGGGCAGTCCCTTGACCAGCACATCGGCCCGCCGGTTGCCCATTTCCTCCTGGCTGGGCGGCTCAATCTCGAAGGTGCCCGTTCCGTGCAACACGTGGTGGGTGTAAATGGCGGTGATGGCTGGAAGATCGGTACTTTGGCTGGGGCGAATAGTGGGCATAAATGTTGAAAAGGCTATAATAGCGGGCTATTCAGTGTGTCACTGGCCGGGTGGCCAGTTGCGTGTCTCAACACTGAATTCAATGGTGACTGCAAAATGTCGCCACCCAAAGGATAAATCATGGTCGTCATTCGACTCGCACGCGGCGGTGCCAAAGCCCGCCCGTTTTTCAACATTGTTGTGGCTGACAAGCGCACCCGTCGTGACGGCCGCTTCATCGAGCGCATCGGGTTCTACAACCCTATCGCCACGGCCAACGAGGAGAGCATCCGCATCGCCCAGGACCGCTTGACTTACTGGAAGAGCGTTGGTGCCCAAGCGTCGGCGACAGTGGAACGCCTGATTGATCAAGCTGCCAAGAAAGCAGCCTGATTTCGACGTGACTTTGCCCGGCCTTGAGGCTGCCGAATTGCCGGCAGACGCGATCGAAGTCGGGCGCATCGCCGATGCCTGGGGCATCAAGGGCTGGTTCAAAGTCTTGCCCCATAGCGCCGATCCCGAGGCGCTTTTTTCATCCAAACTCTGGTTCTTGTTGCCCGCCGAGCGCGGAGCCAAGACCTTTTCTGGTGTTGCCCGGCTTGCCATCCTGGAAGCCAAAGACCATTCGGGCATCGTGGTAGCCAGTGCGCACGGTGTCGTTGATCGCAATGCCGCCGAAGCCTTGCGCGGCGCCCGTATCTATATTTCGCGCGCGAATTTCCCCACCGCCGAGCAAGATGAGTACTACTGGGTTGACCTGATTGGACTCGACGTCGTCAACCGCGAGGGCATCGGCTTGGGTACGGTGAGCGAGTTGCTGTCCACCGGCGCTCAGACGGTGTTGGTGATCGACGATCTGGTGGAAGCCAAGACTGTGCAACGCATGGTCCCGTTCGTGGCGCACTATGTTGACAATGTGGACTTGGTCAGGCGCCGCGTCACCGTCGATTGGCAGCCTGACTATTGACTAGCATTGGCTATGCGCTTTGACGTCGTCACGCTGCTTCCGGAACTGTTTGCTCCCTTGCTTGTGAGTGGCGTCACGCGGCGTGCCTTCGAAAGCGCGCAGGTCGAGGTCAAATTCAGCAACCCGCGCAACCATGCGCCAGGCAACTACCGGCGTGTCGATGACCGCCCCTTTGGTGGCGGCCCAGGCATGGTGATGATGGCTGAACCCTTGGCCGCCTGCTTGCGCGAGATCGAGGCGCAGCGTGGCGCCATGCCACCCGTGCTACTGTTCTCCCCCGTCGGTCGCCGCCTTGACCACGGTGCGGTACAGCGCTGGGCCAGCAGCGACGGTGCCATTCTTGTTTGTGGTCGTTACGAGGGTCTCGACCAGCGTTTCATTGACGCGCATGTAGACGAGCAGATCAGCCTGGGCGACTTTGTGCTGTCGGGAGGTGAAATTGCTGCAATGGCATTGCTTGATGCCGTCGCCCGGCTGCAGCCTGGTGTGCTGAACGATTCAGACAGCCACATGTTGGACAGCTTCAACCCCGCTCTTGATGGCTTGCTGGATTGTCCGCACTACACCCGGCCAGAGCTATGGCATGGCGTGCCGGTTCCCGAGGTGCTGTTGTCCGGCCATCATGTGCAGATTGAACGCTGGCGGCGTGAGCAGCGCCTGGGCCTGACGGCGCAGCATCGTCCCGATCTGATAGCGCAAGCTCGTGTGGCAGGGCGCTTGTCGGCTCAGGACGAAGCCTTTTTGGCCAGCCGCTGAGCGCCCTGGGTATGCAACCCATTTGGATGTCCAACTGACCGAAGCGACCACTGCTATAATGGCGGGCTATCCGATCCTCTGCCCAACCGTTTCGACGCTATGCGTCATGAGATTTTTAGTGCCATGTCGGCACTGGTGTGAGCAAGATCAATTGAGGAAATCATGAATCTTTTGCAGACTCTTGAGCAAGAAGAAATTGCTCGCCTCGGGAAGACCATTCCCGATTTCGCCCCCGGCGATACCGTTATCGTCAGCGTCAACGTGGTGGAAGGTAGCCGCAAACGTGTGCAGGCCTATGAAGGCGTGGTGATTGCCAAGCGCAATCGCGGCCTCAACAGCGGCTTCATCGTTCGCAAGATATCCAGCGGTGAAGGCGTGGAGCGTACGTTCCAGACCTACAGCCCGCTGATCGCTGGCATTGAAGTCAAGCGCCGCGGTGATGTGCGTCGTGCCAAGCTGTACTACTTGCGTGACCGCAGCGGTAAATCGGCCCGCATCAAAGAAAAACTACCTGCCAAGAAGACCGCCACCTGATCAGGTCGGTGGATCTGGCAAAGGCCGCTTCTGCGCACGCGCAAGGCGGCCTTTTTGTTTTGAGTCCACGTCGTGACTAACCTCGGCCCCATCATCGCGCTGTCCAAGCTGCCGAACTTCGATCCGCGAGAAGTCCCCGTTGACGCGGTCGACTACCATTTGGCGGCAGTTTCCCAAGCTGCCCTACGTCCAGAGGCCATTCGCCAGCGGTTTGTCGTGCCACCTGTTTGGGCTCCGGAGTTGCTCACTGAGGTGCGTTTTACGGATCGGTCGCCAGTCTACGCAGCAGTGTTGGTGCCCATTGTGATGCGGGCTCAACCGACCATTCTGTTGACGGAACGAACTGCCCATCTGGCGAACCACTCGGGGCAAATCGCCTTCCCTGGGGGTAAGGTGGACGCAGGCGACGCCGACGTCTCGGCGACGGCGCTGCGCGAGGCCCAGGAAGAGGTTGGCCTTGACCCTGGCGTGGTGCAGGTGGTCGGCGTGTTGCCGACTTACGTCACGGGAAGCGCTTTCATCATTTCCCCCGTGATTGCGCTGGTTGAACCGGACTTCAAGCTTAGTCTCAATGCCGGTGAGGTTGCCGATGCGTTTGAGGTGCCGCTCGCATTTCTGATGAATCCCGCCAACCACCGCCGCCACAGTGTTGAGTGGCAAGGCGTGCGTCGCGAGTGGTTGTCGATGCCCTACCTGGATGGCGAAACTGAGCGTTTCATCTGGGGCGCGACGGCGGGCATGCTTCGCAATTTCTATCGATTCCTTGCGGCCTGAAAACATCAGTTGTCGGACGTCGGTTCGGGCGGCCACACGGGCCGTTATGATCCTCGCATGAGCTTTCTTGCCGTACTCTTTGCATTGTTGCTTGAGCAAGCGCGCCCTTTGGGCCGTGGCAATCCGGTGCATGTCAGTTTGCGTGCCTGGGTACGATGGAGCGCGCGTAATTTTGACGCCGGGCAGTCGCATCATGGATGGCTGGCCTGGGGTTTTGCCGTGGGTGCGCCGTCCCTCCTAACGCTTGCCATCTATTGGCTGCTCAATGAGTTCCTGGGCTGGCCGGCGGCGACCGTCTGGAGCGCCCTGGTTCTATATGTCACGCTTGGGTTTCGGCAGTTTAGTTTCCATTTCACCGAGATCCGCGACGCGCTTGCAGAGGGCGACGAGGATCGGGCGGCCGCCCTTTTGGCCAAGTGGCGCCAATTGGATGCCACTGACTTGCGGCGCGGCGACATCGTACGGCACGTGATTGAGCACTCGGTATTGGCGGCTCACCGGCACGTATTTGGGGTCTTGGCGTGGTTCTCCGTGTTGGCCGCTTTCGGGCTGGGGCCAGCCGGGGCGGTGTTATACCGCCTGAGTGAGTTCGTTGCCCGCTACTGGCTGCACAAGAGTGCCCGACAGGATCAACCGGTCAGCGATGCCCTGCAAGGTGTTGCACGTGACGCATGGACGATCATCGACTGGGTTCCTGCCCGAATCACGGCCATGGCATTTGCCGTGGTCGGGAGCTTCGAAGATGCGATCGACAGTTGGCGCAACTGCGAGTTGCGTGCGTCGAGTGACAACGATGGCATTATTCTGGCCGCCACATCGGGGGCCGTGAATATTCGACTTGGTGGGGGTGAAGTCCGCACCCCGCAACGCGAGCCGGTGTCGGGACCGGAACGTCGTGAGGGTGAGCGGGAGTCGGTGCCGGGCCAAGTACCGGAGTTTGCACACCTGCGTATCGTGGTCGGGCTGGTGTGGCGCTCGGTTGTGTTGTGGATGGTGCTGTTGGCCTTGTTGACCTTGGCCCGGCTGCTCGGCTAAGTCTGGCCGCGAGCCCGATCAGTATCGAGACTGGTTCAACTCGGCGTACAACTCGCTATAGATTTTATAGCGATTCTCACTGATTCCACCTGCATCCGGGCCAGCCTTCACGGCCGCCATGACGCCACAACCAGGTTCATGCAAGTGGCTACAGTTGTAGAACTTGCAGTTCACCACATGGGGCCTGAGGTCCGGCATGTACGCCGCCAGTTGTGCCGGGTCGATGTGGTTCAGACCAAATTCCTGGAAGCCGGGTGAGTCAATCAAGGCTGTATTGCGGTCGGCATCGACCCAATACCAGGTGGTGCTGGTGGTGGTGTGTTTGCCGGTGTTCAATGCCTGTGAGAGTCCGTTCGTTTGGGCCAATGCGCCAGGGCACAGCAGGTTGATCAGGGTGCTTTTGCCGGCGCCAGAGGGACCCAGCACCAGCGTGGTCTTGCCGGTCAGCAGTTTGAGCAGCTCGGCCCGGTCAACATCGCTTGATCGCCTGAGCGACAGGGGCAACACACCGTAGTGCATTTGCCGGTAAGGCCTCAGCCATTCCCAGGCACGGGCAAAAGGCTCGACCAGGTCGCTCTTGTTGAGCGCGATGATGGGAATGATGTGTTGCGCTTCGGCGGCGATCAGGGCGCGTGAGAGTTGGCTGCTGGAAAACTCGGGCTCGGCCGCCAGCAGGATCAACACGTGATCCAGATTGGCAGCAAACGATTTGGTACGAATCTCGTCCTGGCGGTAGAACAGATTGCGGCGTGGCTCGATGCGTTCAATCGTGCCCTCGTCTCGAGAAGCCTGCCACATGACGCGGTCCCCAACCACGCCTTGGCTCTTCTTGCCTCGCGAATGACAGATCAATCGTTGGCCCTCGGGCGTTTCGACCAGGAAATGGCGGCCGTAGTTGGCCACAATCAGGCCATGGTCCAGCACCACTTGCGCTGTCAAACTTTAGCTCCTGACAACGCGTTCATGCCAGTAGGGCGTCCACGAGGGCAGCACAGTCGATGTCGGTTGCAGAGATGCCGCCAACATCATGCGTATTGAAACGCACAACGCAACGGTTGTAGGTCACCAACAGTTCGGGGTGATGATCCTGGCGCTTGGCGATAAAGGCCACGCTGTTCACGAAGGCCATGGTCTCGTCATAGTTGTCGAACAGAAATGTTTTCTCAATTGCGACGTGTGCTGTCTCGCCATGCAGACGCCAGCCGTCCAACCTCGCCAGTCCCGCGACGACCTGGGTCGCGGTGAAAGCCAGGCGCGGTTGCGCCGACCAGTCCTTCTTCTTGAACATGCTGCCCATGAGTCAGTCCTTGTATTGGCAGTCAGCCGTGCAATCGCGCCAGTCGCTCGGATGCAGGCGGATGGGAGTAATGAAACTTAACGTACACCGGGTCAGGCGTCAGGGTTGAGGCGTTGTCTTCGTACAGTTTGAGCAAGGCGCTGCCCAGCTCGCTGGCGCTGGTGTGGGCCACGGCGTAAGCGTCGGCCTCAAACTCGTGGCGACGCGACAGTTGCGCAAAGAGCGGAGAGACGAAGAGGCCAAACGTCGGAATCACCAGCACGAACAACAACAACGCCAGGGCGTCATTGGGTGCGCCGAGATTGGGGGTGACGCCCAACCCGACGTAGAACCACGGCTTGACGGCCAGCCAGCCGAGCAGGGCAAAGCCAGCCAGACTCATGGCAAACATGGTGACAATCCGCTTGATGATGTGTTTGTGCTTGAAGTGTCCCAACTCGTGGGCCAGCACTGCGGCTACTTCGCCGGGTGACAGTTTGGACAACAGGGTGTCGTAGAACACGACACGCTTGGCCGCGCCAAAGCCGCTGAAGTAGGCATTGCCGTGGGCGCTACGCTTGCTGCCATCCATGACGAACAGGCCCTTGGCGGCGAAGCCACATCGCTGCATCAGCGCGGTCACTCGGGCCTTGAGGGTTTCGTCTTCGAGCGGTCTGAACTGATTAAAAAGGGGCGCAATGAAGGTTGGGTAGATCATCAGCAGCAATAGGTTAAAGCCCATCCAAAGCCCCCAGGCCCAGAGCCACCATGTCGGACCGGTCGCACTCATCAGCCACAGAATGGCCGCCGCAATCGGCAAACCGATCAGCGCTCCCATGGCAGCGGACTTGATCAAATCCGATATCCATAACCCAAGAGTCATCTTGTTGAAGCCAAAGCGGGCTTCCAGCACAAACGTCTGGTACCAAGCAAGTGGCAAGTCGACCACGCCAGCGATCAGGGTAAAGCTGCCTAGCAGGGCAAGTTGCTGGAGCATACCGCCGCCCATGTGGGCCAGCAGGAACTGATTGATCGTATCGAGTCCGCCGAGCAGGGTCCAACCCAGCAATAGCGCTACTCCCAAGGCAATTTCAATCAATCCCAGCTTGGCCTTGGCCACGGTGTAGTCGGCAGCCTTCTGGTGTGCGGCGAGGGTAATGGTGTGGGCAAACGCGGGTGGCACGACCGCGCGGTGCTTCGTCACGTGACGAATCTGTCGCGAGCACAGCCAGACGCTGATCACAAAGCCGCTCAGTAAGGCGGCGGCGAACGCCACGCTCAATAACAGGGCAGGGGCAGCAAGGGTATTCGGTTCGACCATGGCGCCAGAGTGTAGGCCATCAGCGACAATTGAGCGCATGACCGACAC
>CXWL01105809.1_pt1 | contig 14586 bp, 12 predicted proteins | sample 590931 | NCBI WGS metagenome assembly CXWL01 (sample SAMEA3498368, study PRJEB10139) | groundwater metagenome | biome: water well; material: biofilm material | place: Germany | collected 2015-04-27 | reverse complement strand
CCCCAAAAACAAGAGTTTTTGCACACCGTTTTGATACGCCGCATCAATCACATTGGCTTGCACCATCAGGTTTTGATAGATGAATTCTGCCGGGTAGGTGTTGTTGGCGTGAATGCCACCCACTTTGGCGGCAGCCAGATAGACCTGGGTGGGTTGTTCGGCCCTGAAAAAGTCGCGCACAGCTTGCTGGTGAGTGAGGTCCAGCTCGGCATGGGTGCGCGTGACAATGTGGTTTTGCCCCTGCTGCTGCAAGACGCGAACAATGGCACTGCCTACCATACCCCGGTGGCCTGCTACGTAGATTTTGGGTTTGACAGACATTTTTCAGGATTCAAATTCTGACGATTATCGAGCAAAAATTTACCCCGTGATGGGGGTCATGGCGGCTTAAACTCAGGCGCATCTTCATGACAATTTTTTGGATGACACCGCACCATGCCACACCGTACAGCCTCCCTTTTTGACCCCGTCCATGCAGGCGACATTGCCTTGGTCAACCGCATTGTCATGGCACCCCTGACGCGCAATCGCGCGCCCGATGCGGTGCCCACGCCGTTGATGGCGCAGTACTACAGCCAGCGCGCCAGTGCCGGGCTACTGATCACCGAGGCCACCGCCATCAGTCAGCAGGGTCAGGGCTACGCCGATGTGCCGGGTCTGTATGCTGAAGAACAAGTCGAGGCCTGGAAGCCGGTGACGCAAGCGGTGCACAAGGCGGGCGGAAAAATCGTTTGTCAGCTCTGGCACGTGGGCCGGGTGTCACACACCAGTCTGCAGCCGCATGGCGGCTCACCGGTGGCCCCGTCAGCCATCATTGCCAAGACCAAAACTGTGCTGATCAAAGACGGTGTACCAGAATTTGTAGACACCTCCGAGCCACGTGCACTGCAGGCCTATGAGCTGCCCGACATCGTTCATACCTATGCTGCAGCGGCGCGTAATGCGGTGCAGACTGCCGGTTTTGACGGGGTCGAAATCCACGCCGCCAATGGCTACTTGCTGGACCAGTTTCTCAAAGCTGGCTCGAATCAGCGCCGGGATGACTTTGGTGGCAGCATCGAAAACCGCGCCCGCTTTTTGCTTGAAGTGGTGCAAGCCGTGACCAGCGCTGTAGGGGCTGGCAAGGTTGGTATTCGCTTGTCGCCGGTGACCACGGCCAATGACGCGTTTGACCCTGACCCGCAACCCCTGTTTGACTATGTAGTGCGCGAGTTGGCGGCCTACAGTCTGGCCTATGTGCACCTGATCGAGGGGGCCACAGGGGGGGCACGCCAGTTATCTGACCGTCCGTTTGACTACACCGGCCTGCGCCGCGCCTACCGCGCTGCAGGTGGCCGGGGTGCGTGGATGGTCAACAATGGCTTGGACAAACCGCTGGCCGAACAAATGGTGCGTGAAGGGGCCGACCTGGTGGCTTTTGGCCGCCCTTTCATTGCCAACCCGGACTTGGTCGATCGCCTGCGCAAAAACAAACCCTGGACCGAAGGTGACCGCACCACCTACTACGGCGGCGGGGCCAAGGGTTACACCGACTACCCGGTACTAAAAGGCTGAAAGTCAAGGCTGCATCTGCCCTTTATGCTACAGAAATAATTGTAGTCAGGGTGTGGCAGTCAGCCGCCGCCAGCGTGATCTGATCCGGCCCGGCGTTGCAGGTTTCCACACACAACATCTCTTTGTACTCGCCTGCGGCCATGTCGGCAAAGGCCTTTTCCCGTTCGCTCCAGGGGTTCCAGACCACCGTGGACATGCTGCCCGTTTTGCCGACCCGAATCACCCGTTGTCCGGCGCGGTCTTCTATCAGGCATTCGGTCCGGGTGTCGGTGTAAATGCGATCGGTCTCGCCGGTGAACATCACCGCGCCGGTTTGCCGGGCATTGGCAAAGTCTTTGACTTTGTCCAGATAGTGGCACTCCGCCAGGCCTTGCACGCCGGTTTGCGCAATGTCGGTCACAGCAAAATAAGTGTGCAGCGCGTCGGTGATTGTGAACGCCTTGCTGTCGGTATTGCGGGTTGTCAGCGCCACCGTCAATTGGCTGCCCACTGTCACCGTCAGTTCCAGATCAAACGCAAAGTCCCACAGCGCGCGGGTGCTGGCATCGTCTTGGATGCCGAGTTTTAATACCACTTGTCCACTGGCATCCACTGCGGTACTGCGAACCTGCCAGGTACGGGTGCGCACAAAACCATGCGCGGGCAAGCCGTCGCGTGCGCCAAACCACGGCCAGCATACCGGCATGCCCCCGCGCACGCCCTTGCCTGGCTCAAACACTGCGGCTCGGGATGTCCAAATCACCGGCTTGTGCCCGGTGGGTTGCCACGCCAGCACCTGGGCACCTTGCAGTGCCACGCGAGCACTGGCGTGACGGGAGTTGATTTCAGCCACCACCAAACCGCCGCCGTCGGCAAAGTGCAAGGTGTTGACGAGGGCAAGCTGGTTATTCAGGGTGTCAAGGGTCTGGGTCATGATCAGAGAGTTCAGGTTGAAAAAATAGACGCGTTGCAGTGCAGTGATCTTAGCGCCTTGGTCTCATTCGCGTCGCGTCGCCTCAACGGTGCAAGTTGGGCATCAGGCAGAACATAATACGCCTCGGCATGGCGCATGCATCTATCTTGGTTGCCACGCCTATCCGAGGAGGATTTATGACACGTTCAGTTGAAAAAAATCAATCCGTGGCGGGCCGTCTTGCAGTCATGTCATTGGCCGGGCTGACACTGGTGTTGGCGCTGGTGGCCAGCACGATCGGTGTCATTGAATGGCGCAGTGTGCACGGTTTGATGCTGCAGTCAATTGGCGAACAGGTCAAAGGCATTGTTGGCGTAGCCGATGCCACCGACCGGACCAACCGGGAGATGACCACGCGCAACTACACCAAGTTCCGCCATGAATTTGACCCGGCACCCAGCTTCAACAAAGATGCAGGAGAAGTGCTTAGTTTTGGCGTGCCGGTGAATGGTGACTTCGGTGCCGTGGACAAGTTCAACCAGGACACTGGCGGTGTAGCCACCGTGTTTGCGCGCAAGGGTGACGACTTTGAACGCGTCACCACCTCCCTGAAAAAACAGGACGGCACGCGCGCCATGGGCACCCTGCTCGACCGCAATCACCCGGCCTACAAGCTGATATTGACCGGACAGACCTACACCGGCCCGGCCATGTTGTTTGGAAAACCCTACATGACCCATTACGACCCGATCAAAGACCCCACCGGACAAGTGATCGGAATCTTCTTTATTGGTCAGGACGTTGGCTTGCAGCAGGCGGCGCTTGAAAAACAAATCAATGAAGTACGTTTTTTCAAAACGGGCGGGGCCTACCTGATCGAAGCCAAAGACACGCCAGCCAACGCCAAATTTGTGGTTCACCCCACGGCTGCAGGCAAAAATATTCTGGCGGTTTTCCCACAAGCACAGGCGTTTGTGGCGGCCGTGATGGCACAACATGAAGCTTATGTGCCACAGGCGTTGCCACTGCTCAAGGGTGCCGGTGACGAGCGCTGGGCCTTTGTCCACAAGACAGAGAACGGTAACCTGGTATTGGTAGCCGAGGTCAGCCAAGCTGAAGCCATGGCGCAGTATTGGAGCAACATGACGATTATCTGGTCGCTGTTGGCGGGCACCGCCGCATTGCTGGGCATGGGCTTGTATGCACTGATACGCCGCAGCGTAAGCCAGCCCTTGGGTGAACTGACGGCAGCCGTCACCGCCATCGCCCACGGGGATTTGACGCAAGCCTTTGAGTCAAACCGGCGTGACGAAATTGGCGGTTTGGTAGCGGAAGCAGAAAACATGCGTGCGCGTTACCTGCAAGCTTTGCAGCAGGTGCGCCAGGCGGCCCATAGCATTGGCACGGCCAGCGCCGAGATTGCCAGCGGCAACCAGGACTTGAGCAACCGAACCGAACAAACTGCCAACCGCCTGCAGAACACGGCCTCCAGCATGGCACAGCTCACCAGCACAGTGCAGCAATCAGCCGAATCGGCCCGCCAAGCGAACCAATTGGCGGCATCGGCCGCTGAAGTGGCCGCGCGTGGCGGTGCAGTGGTGGGTGAGGTCGTCCGTACCATGAACGACATCAACCAGAGTTCGCGCAAGATTGCCGACATTATTCAGGTCATTGACAGCATTGCTTTTCAGACCAATATTCTGGCGCTTAATGCGGCTGTCGAAGCGGCCCGAGCCGGGGAACAGGGACGGGGTTTTGCGGTGGTGGCCAGCGAGGTGCGATCTTTGGCTGGTCGCAGCGCCGAGGCTGCACGCGAGATCAAGGCATTGATCAATGCCTCGGTCGAAAAAGTCGAGTCCGGTGCCAAGTTGGTGCAAAACGCCGGTGCGACCATGAGCGAGATCGTCAGCTCAGTACGTCGCGTCAGTGACATCATTATGGCCATCAGTGCCGCCGCCGCAGAACAATCGCAAGGCATTGGTAATGTGAACCATGCGGTCGGCGAGCTTGATCAGATGACCCAACAAAACGCGGCGCTGGTGGAGCAGTCCGCAGCGGCGGCGCAGAGTTTGCGTGAACAAGCTCAGCGACTGGAACAAGCTGTCTCGGTATTTCATTTGACTGACACGCCGCAACGCAGCACACACCAGCCGCCATTGAAAATAATGCCGCCACGGCGTCCCGCGCCCAGGCTGTCCCAGCCTGCCGCTGCACGCTTGACGCGCCCCACGACCCCGCAACTTGGCAGTCGAAAAATTTCGACTATTGGCCACACCCCCCGTTAAGGAGTATTTGATGAACGCCCCTGTTTTTGCCCACATTTTGAACACCACCCAGGTGTTGGACCAAGTCAGCCAAGCTTGGGATGCTGACCTGGTCGGCCAGTTGTCCGACTACATCGCGATACCAGCCAAGTCACCGATGTTTGACCCTGATTGGGCCCAGCACGGCTTGATTGATCGGGTGGTTCAAAACGCTTTTGACTGGGTATTGGCGCAAAAAGTGGCTGGCCTGACGCTGGAAATCATCCGTCTGCCGGGGCGGACACCGGTGCTCTTTTTTGAGGTGGCCGCCACACAAGGCACTATAAAAAATGAAGCTGCCGACACAGGTGCAGCAAGCGCCAGTGCCCTAACTGTGCTGATGTATGGGCACCTGGACAAGCAGCCCGAGTTCACCGGTTGGCGCGCAGATCTGGGACCGTGGACCCCCAAATTTGAGGATGGTCGGCTGTATGGCCGGGGTGGGGCGGACGATGGTTACGCCATTTATGCCGCCATCACCGCCATTGCGGCGCTGAAAACCCAAGGTGCAGCACATCCGCGCATTGTTGGGTTGGTGGAAACCTGCGAAGAAAGTGGCTCTTACGACTTGCTGCCTTACATTGACGTATTACGAACTCGCTTGGGTGATGTGGGTCTGGTGATCTGCCTGGACTCGGGCGCAGGCAATTACGACCAACTGTGGCTGACCAACAGCCTGCGCGGCATGGCCAGCGGCACGTTGAAGGTGGAGGTGTTGACCGAGGGCGTGCACTCAGGTGATGCCAGCGGCCTGGTGCCATCAAGCTTTCGCATCCTGCGCCACCTGCTGGACCGGCTTGAAGACAGTGCCACCGGCCGCTTGTTGCCGGCCAACTTTCATTGTGAGGTGCCTGCTGACCGGCGGTGCCAAGCCCAGGCCACTGCCGCCATTTTGGGCGATGCACTGTACAAACGGTTCCCCTGGGCGCATGCCGATTGCGGCGGTAGTAGCCAAAGCATGTTACCGACCACCAGTGACCCGTTGCAGGCGCTGCTGGCGCGCACCTGGACCCCGACACTGAGCATCACGGGTGCGCAAGGCTTGCCCGACTTGCAAAACGCCGGCAATGTGCTGCGCCCCTACACCGCCTTCAAGCTTAGTCTGCGCTTGCCACCTCTGATTGATGCCGCCAGCGCCGTCGCCGAGCTCAAAAAATTGTTGGAAGACAACGCGCCATACCAGGCCAAAGTTACTTTTCAGAGTGATGGCGGTGCCACGGGCTGGAACGCACCCAGCACGGCCCCCTGGTTTGAGCGCGCGCTCAATCAGGCCTCCAGTGACTACTTTGGCGCACCCTGTGGCTACATCGGGCAGGGGGGCACGATTCCGTTGATGAATATGCTCAGCATCGGTTTTCCCAAAGCGCAAATGATGGTCTGCGGTGTGCTCGGGCCGAAAAGCAACGCCCATGGGCCCAACGAGTTTTTGCATGTGCCCTACGCCAAAAAACTGACGGCAGCGGTGGCGCAGGTGATCGCTGCAGCGGCTTAAAGCCCAGGTAGGCTTGGCCTTTGATCAATGACTAGCGTACGCCACGCAGTCGGTGGCATCCCCATCAAGCGTTGCGATTAAACAGCAAGCCGCGTTGAAACTGGTCCATCACCCTGGTGATGTGCAGCGCTTCTTCGGAGGGAAACTGACGAATCACTTCATGGGTGGCCCGGTCGGTGAACTTGATAATCGAGCGTCCGCTGATTTCATCTACCGAGAACTGCAGCTCGGGTGCCAGCTTGGCTACCCGCTGCTGCAAGTCGTCGCTGGCACGCTTGATCTCTTGCACCGAGGGTTTGGGTGGGGCCGCAGCCGACGGGGACTGGCTTTGTAAGGGTGTGGCTGATAGCGCAACAACTGGGCCATCGGCTCTGACGGATGCCGGTCGCACAGCCGCAACGCTGAGTGGCGGATTCACCGTGGTTGATGAAACGTTATTCATGATGCACTCCAGTTCTCGATCCCGATTGCCGTTTTTGGCACAGGCGACCACCAACAGTGGCGGTCTATTGAGCTGCCCCGTAACCCTATAACGACAGGGATGGATCAAACTTAAATGAAATTTTCTGGTTAGGGGGTGTCGACGCGAACCCCCACCGCGCGGGCATACAAAAGATCACAAAAAGCATCTTTCACCTTGCTCATATAAATTTGCTTATATGGAAACTGGGCTTGCGGGTCCATCGCATGAACCACCATGGCATGGTCGACATCAAACACCAGTAACTCACCGCTCTGGGTTTGTGCGCAATCAAGACACACATAGTCCAGCCCAATGCGATCGGCAATGGTCGTGAGGGCGGCGCAATGGCGGTGGGTAAATTCCTGAAAATGCGTCATGAATGCCAGTTCTTGCTCGCGTTTCCAGAACTCGTCATACAGGCTGGCACTGACATAATGAATCATCCAGTTCAAAGACACTGCCATATGACAGGCATAGGGAATGCCCTCAATCAAGGCCACCCGGATTTTGCGGAAATAGCCGTCCGGACCGCTGTAATCGACAAAGGGCGAGATCAAAAATACCTCATCGCGGAGCGTCTTCAAGTAGTCAGCCAACTCTTGTGGCGANNACTTGTGGCGAGGTGATTTTGGCCAGATTGCGTCCACCGTGCGAGTCTACCGGGCGCACTATGACCGGAAAATCACAGCCCGCATAGGCCACACCGAGCGTTTGCGTTGTGGCGGCAATGGCGTCCAAGATGCGGCGCTCAGCGCGCAGGGTGAGGGGCATCAACAGGCCCGGCACGTTTTGCAACAAGGCGCTGGCCCGGGCTCTGCCGACGTTGGGAATATGCGCTGGCAGATTAAGAACCGGCTTGGGCCAATCGGCAAGTGCTCCTTCCAAAAACTGCAACAGTTCAAGGTTGCCGTCACTCTCGCTCAGGGCCACCAACAGCGCATCGTGCTCAGGCACTGGCGCAGCAAAAGGCTGGCCCGGCGTGAGGTAATAAAAATCCAGGTCAACATCGCTTTTCTCCAGCAAGCAGTCCAGTGGCGTGTTGGCAGCCAGATCACCCGGTACCATCAACAGCAATAGACGCAGTTTGGCGGGTTGTGTGGGTGCTGCCCAGTGAAAGTTCCGCTGCAGTGCCAACGCCTGACCCTGCAGGCGCAAACCCACTTCAGGTTGATTCAGGCATAACATGACGGTAGACAAGTTCATCCACAAATTGGCATCCAATGGTCGCTCTTGTGCCCGGCCCAGCAATGTTTCACCCACGGGCTTGAGATCGATCCCCGCAATGCTCATTCGCAAATAAGGGGCCAATCCGAGAAACGGCGTTTCAGGCTGTAGAGGATCAGCCGATGGAGGATGTGTCATGCGAAAGTTTGGGGCCTACAAAGAAAGTGTTCACTGCGCAGTCAAGCCTAGGGACCCGTTTATATCCCAAAACAAACCGGCTATTGGTTGAATATTGATCCGCCCAATGGCGGTTTAAGTCGCACCTTAACGTGAAAGAACAAAGTTGCCATACAGAAGATTGTCATGCTTTATCCAAGCCAGCAAGCGCTATGCAGCGATCACCGACGTGGGCAATAATGCAGAAACTGCCCGATTCGCAGGCGCATCCCGTCCATTTCCACCAGGAGACTTTTCATGAAATCGTTTTGTCAAAAATTGGGCTCGGTAGCGATTGCTGCCAATGTCTTGACGGCGACTTGCGGCTGCTAACCACCATGCTGATGCTGGCCCAGGAAATCATCCGCCTCAAGCGCGACGGCCATACGCTGGAGCGTCGTCACATTGACAGCTTTGTCAAAGGCCTGGTCGACGGCTCGTGGAGCGAGGGCCAAGCCGCCGCGCTGGCCATGGCGATGTTTTTGAAAGGCATGAGTCGCGCTGAGACCGTGGCGCTGACACAAGCCATGACACACTCGGGTCTGGTCATGGATTGGGCAGCAGCCCACTTGAATGGCCCGATTCTGGACAAACACTCCACCGGGGGTGTCGGCGACAAGGTCAGCCTGATGTTGGCACCGATCGTGGCCGCTTGCGGTGGCGTGGTACCGATGATCTCCGGGCGCGGTCTCGGTCATACCGGTGGCACACTGGACAAATTGGGCAGTATCCCCGGCTACAACTGCACCCCCGATATCGCCACCTTGCACCGGGCTTTGCAAACGGCGGGCTGCGCCATCATCGGTCAAACCGCCGAGCTGGCACCAGCCGACCGCAGGCTGTACGCTGTTCGTGATGTGACGGCCACGGTCGAATCGGTGCCCTTGATCACCGCCAGCATTCTGTCCAAAAAACTTGCTGCCGGGTTGCAAGGCCTGGTGATGGATGTCAAAGTGGGCAACGGCGCGTTTGCCGACTCGCTGGCAATGGCCAGCACGCTGGCTGAATCGCTGGTGCGCGTGGCCAATGGTGCGGGTCTGCCCACCCGCGCTTGGCTGACCGACATGAACCAGGTGCTGGGCCACAGTAGCGGCAACGCGCTGGAGGTGCTGGAAGCGGTTGAGTTTCTGAAGGGCCATGGCATCGATGCACGGCTGAAAGAAGTCACACTGCGCCTGAGCGCCGAGCTGCTGCTGATGGGGGGCTTGGCCAGCGATGAGGCTGATGCGCTACAAAAAGCAGAACATGCTTTGATTACCGGACGGGCGCTAGAGCAGTTTTCGCGTATGATTTTTGCATTGGGTGGTGCGGCAGATTTTGCCGAACGCCCGGCTCACTATTTGCCTGCAGCACCGGTTCGGTTGACGGTTGAAGCGCCACGCCGCGGATTTATTGTCGGCATGGCGACGCGAGATGTGGGACTGGCGGTGGTGGAGCTGGGGGGCGGGCGCCGCCAGGCCAGCGACTTGGTTGATGCCCGTGTCGGTTTCACGCAGTTTGTTCAAATCGGCCAGCAAGTGCAGACCGGTGAGCCGCTGGCGGTGGTGCATGCCACCGATGCCGCCAGCGCCGAGCGGGCGCGACAAGCCTTGCTCAAGCACATTCACCTGGGCGATGAAGCGCCGACACAAACGCCCATCCTGGTTCACCGCTTCCTGGCTTGATCTGTATACAAAAAGAGGCTCTAGCCAAGGTAAAGAAAGCGTTGCGTGCTATTAATTATGATGTTTTTTTGAGACCGTTGTCGGGCTTTATGCATAGGACTCAGTTATGAATAGGATTTAAGGTGATTCGCCCGCAAGCCTCGTGAATATGGGCTTCATGGGATGTCAGTCATTGCGATAGTAGACATAATTTTCCCGAAGGTTTTAACTGATGGTCTCAACTACTGGAGACCATCATGGACATCATCGAGTCACTTCACCCAACGCCCAAGGCGTGGCTTCTCAATAGCGCGCTTGCGCCGTACCTTGAGGCGTATTGCGCGCATTTCAGACTTGGTCGTTATGCAGATCCCTATTCGGTAGCCTGCGTCGCTGGGCTAGCCCACTTTGCCAGATGGATGACTCAATGTGGTCTGGCTGTCGAACAGCTTGACGCGCACAAGGTCGAGCAATTTCTCAACGAACATCTGCCGTGCTGCGATTGCCCTAAACCCGTCAAGCGAGACCATGGTACTTTGCGTGCTGCGCTCGGTCATATGCTGGCCGTTCTGCTCGAACAGGGCGTGAGTCACGCACCCCCAGCGCCGACTGGAGAAATTGCTGATGAATTGCGCCGATACGACAACCATATGAACAAATCACGCGGCTTGAGTGAGGGCACACGCCGCAGCGCGCTATACACGGTGGGCCAACTGTTGTTGCATGCCTTTGCTGGGCGCCCGGTCGTGATTGCCGGATTGAAGCCAGACGAGGTGCGCAAATTCATTGCCGCAAGACTCATTCAAGTCGGCACCACGTCCAACGCGATCATGCTGGCTTCAGTACTGCGCGCTTATTTCCGGTACAGGGCGACCTGCGGAGATCAGGTGTACGGACTGCTGGGTGTCATTTCTTCGCCTGCTCACTGGAATTTGGCCTCGCTGCCCAAGGCCCTCAAGCCCGACGAGGTTACTCGATTGCTTGCCTCGTTCAGTTCATCCTCACCGTCACCAAAGCGTGGCTACGCCATCGTTCGCTGCGCTTTGGATCTGGGACTGCGCAGAGGCGAAATAGCCAAACTTCAATTGGCCGATATTGACTGGTGCAACGGCACCGTCACGATCAAACACACCAAGGCACTGCGCCAAGACACACTGCCGCTGCCAGCCGTCACTGGCCAAGCGCTGGCCGACTATGTTCGCTTTGAGCGTCCAAAGACCACGAATCAGGCCGTCTTCGTTCGCGTGCGGGCACCGCACGATCAACCCATCGGTCCAGACGCTATCCACCGCGTCATCCGTGATGCCTACCGTCGCATTGGTCTGAAGCACGGGCGCACCCATGCGCTACGACACACACTGGCTTGTCAACTGGTTAATCAGGGCAGTTCCCTCAAGGAAGTGGCTGATGTATTGCGCCATCGTTCACTCAACACCACTCAAATTTACGCCAAGCTTGATAACCGCAAACTGGCTGCGGTAGTTTTGCCTTGGCCTGGGTGTTCAGCATGAGCGCGCGCACCGATCTCCAGTGCAAAGTGGACGACTACCTCGGCGAGCGCCGTCGGTTGGGTTTCAAAGTGCACACAGTTGGCCTAGTCCTGGCGAGCTTTGCCCGCTATGTGGCCCGGGTCGCCCATCAAGGGCCGCTAACGCTCAGCATCATGACCGACTGGGCTCGCTTGGACAAGAAGCAGAGCCACAAGGCGGGAACATGGGCGCGCCGACTCAAGAATCTCAGGCCGTTTAGCCGCTGGATGCGCCAGTTCGAGCCGCTCACAGAGGTGCCTGACGAATCAGTCTTTGGGCCGTTGCCGTGCCGGGTGGCCCCGCATATTTATACAGAGGGTGAAGTTGTCGATTTACTCAATGCCACACACACGTTGAGTCCACAAGGCGGACTGCGCCCCATCATCTTTGAGACGCTATTTGGCTTGATTGCGTCGACTGGACTACGTGTGTCTGAGGCATTGTCCCTGCTGGACTCGGATGTTGACCTGAAGGACTGCTCGCTGACGGTGCGCCAAACCAAGTTCAGAAAGTCGCGTCTGCTGCCATTGCACCCAAGTACTGTGGCAGCACTGACGCGCTATCGACAACTGCGCAGTATGCAAATACCGACCAATAGCGAGACCCCCTTCTTTGTTGGCACACGGGGTCGATTGTTGGGTCTTTCATTGGGTGAACGCCAAGTACATCGGGTATTTCTCGAACTGCGCGATAAGCAAGGCTGGAATGATCGTGGGTGTCATGGGGGACCACGCATCCACGATCTGCGTCACACCTTCGTTGTGCGTCGTGTGATGCTCTGGCATGCACAGGGGATCAATGTTGACCAATCCATGCTGTCGCTGGCCACCTATCTGGGTCACGCAAAAATATCCAACACCTACTGGTATCTCTCCGGTGTGCCCGAATTAATGGCCGTAGTAGGAAACAAATTTGAGCAGTACGCACAAGCACTGGAGGTGGGTGATGAGTAACTCAAAAGCGCCCCCGGTACCGCCGTCATTCCCGGCGCTGGTACAAACGTTTTTTGCAGAATATCTGACCCAGCAAAGAGCCTTGAGTCCATGCACGGTGGCCGCATATCGGGATACGTTCATGCTCTTTTTGGACTTTACGACCAGTCACTGCGGGAAGTCGCCGGCCGCGATGACGATGACAGATATCACACCAGAAGTTATCCTGGCCTTTCTCGATCATTTGGAACAAGACCGCCACAACGCAGTGCGTAGTCGCAATGCGCGTTTGGCTGCCTTGCGCTCATTTTTGAAGTTTGCTTCTCATCGCGATGTGTCACATTTGCATACTATTGAGCGCGCCCTTGGTGTCCCTACAAAGCGCTTTGAGCGGCCGATGCTTGGATTTCTGTCACGAGAAGAAATGCTAGCGGTTATTGGCACGCCCGGCAGTAACTGGGTTAGCCAGCGCGACCATCTGTTGTTGGGCATGCTTTACAACACCGGTGCAAGGGTGTCCGAGATTATCGGTGTGCGTGTAGGCGACGTGGTGCTCAATGGTGCTGCGTGTGTTCATCTACTCGGCAAGGGTCGAAAGCAGCGTTCGGTGCCATTGTGGCGCTCGACGGTCAATGAGATACGAGTTTGGTTAGCACTGAACCCCCAGCTACTGTCCAATTCTGCGCTATTACCAAATCGGGATGGCCAGGCCATGACTCGCGACAACGTGACGAAACGCTTGGCATTGGCCGTGACAGCCGCCATCAAGGTCAAGTCCGAGTTGGCAGGCCACCATATCTCGCCCCACACCATTCGACACACGACGGCTATGAATCTGCTTCAGTCCGGCGTGGACATCAACGTGATTGCACTGTGGCTGGGTCATGAAAGTCCAACAACAACACATCACTACGTGGAGGCTGACTTGGCCATGAAGGAGAAGGCGCTTGCGAGACTACAGGCACCTGAAGGAAAAATTCCCCGGTATCGGGCACCAGACTCGTTGCTGGAATTCCTGAAGACGTTGTAACTATGCATAGCTGGCAAGCGTGTTCTTGAGCGTTGCGCCAACGCTCAGCATGCTTGCTCGCGTACCACTATTCATAACCGGCCACTATGCATAAAGGCTGTAAGCCGAAGTTCGTTTCTGAAATTCACACGCCACAGACCGGTCACTGAATTGAGGTGAAAATCCCTCATGACCACAATACTTCTACTACTGCTTTCAAACGTATTCATGACCTTCGCATGGTATGGACACCTCAAATATGGTCACGATTGGCCCCTATGGCAGGCAATTGCAGTGTCATGGGGTATTGCACTTTTTGAATACTGTTTGGCGGTACCAGCGAACAGACTGGGGTATGGCGAATTCACCGGTTTTCAACTCAAGATACTTCAGGAAGTAGTTACTTTGGCCATCTTTGTGGTTTTTGCTGTTCTGTTTTTAAAAGAAAAATTTGCATGGAACTACGCCGCTGCTTTCGTATGTCTTGGCGGTGCAGCATATTTCGCTTTCGCTTTTAAAGCGCCCACGGCCTAAAGCAGAGCCTCACAAAACAGTGAACCATTGGTGACCGCTCCCGCTGCTGTGCAGTCACCCACCTTGAATCTGAATTTGTCTTTTCAGTAGCCTCGTCACCTCACTCACCAGGCGTGGGGGCTGGGTCATGTGACCGGGCTTTGTGACATGCGCATGACCCAGTCGCCGCGCCGATCTCACCAGGCGTGGGGCCTCACAACCGCACTACTTTGCATCGCACCCAGTTGGGTTTACAGCTCAGCGGGTGGGTTTGTTAATAACCAGTCGGCCGCCAGGTGCAACTCAATGTTGGCGGGAACGGCCACTGTTCTGGGTGCCTGCAGGGTGATCAAGTGCAAACTGGCATCCGGCCACGACAGTGCGGCGTCTTGCAAGGCGCGTATCTCACGCGCGCTGGTTGACGGGTCATCCAAGTCGGTGCAAACCTGAATCAAAGATTCATCGCCGGTGCGGCTTCGGGTGTAAAAGTCCACTTCAAAACCAGCCGAAGTTCGCACATAGTTCACAGGGTTACCACGGCGCTGCAGTTGGTGCAACACGGCTGTTTCTAGCGCGTGGCCCAGATTGGCCTTGCCGGAACGATCAAACAAGGCGATGAGCCCGGTGTCAACCGGGTAAATTTTGCGCGGGTTGACTTGGCGACGCCGCTCGGAGTCGCTGGCAATGTCAACGCAGGTCAGCAAAAACGCGTCTTCCAGATGCGCCAGGTAGCTGTGCAGCGTGTCTTTGCCTACCGCGACACCACGCGATTTCAGATCTGAGTGAAATTTGTTGATGCTGAATGTTCCTGCGGCATTGTCCAGCAGTTGGCGCACCATCCAGTGCAACACCTGCGCTTGGCTTAGGTTGTGGCGC
>CXWL01113279.1_pt1 | contig 14592 bp, 9 predicted proteins | sample 590931 | NCBI WGS metagenome assembly CXWL01 (sample SAMEA3498368, study PRJEB10139) | groundwater metagenome | biome: water well; material: biofilm material | place: Germany | collected 2015-04-27 | reverse complement strand
GGCCTGTCCAGGGAGGTGGCGCGCGAAGGAATCCGCGTCAACGGCGTACGCCCGGGGCTGATTCATACGGAAATACACGCAAGCGGTGGCGAACCCGGGCGCGTCAGCCGCCTGGAAGCCGATGTACCGATGGGACGCGGCGGTTACCCGATGGAAGTCGCGCGGGCGGTGATGTGGCTGCTCGGGGACGAGTCCTCTTACGTCACTGGCAGTATTATCGACGTGGCCGGCGGACGCTGACACGCCGCATGCCGGGCGCCTGGCGCGACCTTGATTGATGAACGTGAAGTACTCCACGCCGTGGTTGGACACGCCGAATTTGAGCCCGGCCTTGCGCACCGCGCCGGCCAGTTCGCCGATCAGGTCGCGCTCGGGCCCCATGTTCTTCGCGTTGAACGGCGTCACGTCGCTGTCCCACAGGGCGAAGCTGCCTGCCGCAGTTGCATATATTGCCGAATCTGCTCTTTGGTCGGTTGTGATTGCTGTCCCATCTCATTCTCCCGGCGGGATGCATTTTCCGAAGCGCTGATTGTTCGCACAAACCAGGCTGCCAGGTCCCATTATTGGCACACGGGCGAGATCATTCAAATGAGTTAATTGCGCGTTCCGATACCGAATTGGATATCGTTGTCTTATCCTGGGATAGCGCTCACCAATCCGTACAGATAAAAGGCGGCAAAGGCCAGGCGCGCCGTGACCGAAGCGACCAGCCAAATCGACAGGAAAATCAAGTCTATTCGCGTGCCTATCGACAGCGGGCGGCCGCGCTGGTACACCGGCGGGTCCGCCAAACTGTCTTGGCCTGACCTTCTGGCATGTCTCGTCAGGATTCTCACGATCTTCCTCACAGGTTAAGTGCGGCGGTGTCGCGTTGTATCAAACGGAATCAGTTGTTGTTAAGAATGTACTTGCATCTGGGAATTACGTCTAGTCCCTAATGAGTTCTTTGCGCATTTCGATACAAATTGGCTACTAATTACCGATTAGCATTTGCATCGTCGTCAGGATCCATCAGGATGCCGAACAGGTAATCAAGGTCGACTACTTGAATCAGCAAGCGTCCGTCGTTGGCCTTGATAACCTGTTTGACCAGCATGCCGTTCCCGCCGCCGGCCAGCGGTGTATCGATGATTTGTGCCGGGTCGAATTTGGCGACGCCATGCAGTTCGCTTACCAGCAGGCCAATCGAACGCGCGCCATTGCGAACGATGACGACCTGGCTGCCGGTATCGATGGCCGTCAACTCTCCGGTCAGGAAAGCGCCAAGGTCGAATACCCAGACGAAGCTTTCCTGGCCGCCGGAATCGCTGTCCAAGGCCAGCACGCCGATCCGTTCGACGAAACCGCCCATTGAAACCGGCGACACTTTTACCGCGGGCAGCGCTTGCTGGACGTGTTCGGCAGCGATGGCGAACACGGCGCCGCCGATGAAAAAGGTGGCGAATTCCGCGCCGAGGCCATTCATCGGATCGTTCTCGAGTAATGCAACCCCACGGTCGGCCCTGAGCGAACGCTCCCGCACCAGGCCGAACGACTCGATCACCACCGCGATCACATCCGCCCGATATCCATCGGAGACCTTGAATTCAAGGTAGCCGTGCGACACCGTACAACCCATGATCGCGTATTGTGCATCGTGCTCGATGACCCGCGAGGCGCTGCTGCCATTATCAAGCGCCAGCATTGCCGGGTCGATCTCCAGCGTCGCGCCGATCGGACGCGATGGGTCGGTGCTGGCGATAATCGATCCGCTGCGGTCCACGAAAAACGCGTCGACACCCTCCTTCTCGCCCAGGGCGCCGCGCAGCATGGCGGCGAATTCGGCGCCCGCATCGAACACGATGCCGATTCCGCCGATGACCTGGGCGCCATCATCGGGATGCCGGATTGCCGCGTGATAGACATAGGTCGGCTGATCGTCATACATCCGGGATGGCTCGAACTGGGACACGTGATAATCCTGTTCGGTGCGCAGCGCCAGCACCCGTTCGAGCGTCTCCTCGTCGATCGCCGTGCAAGGCGCCGCCCCGCGCGCCTGCATCGGATGGGTGCTGGTGACGATGTCGCCGTTGCGGTCGTACACGAAAATGCTGGTGTAGACCATGTAGAGGCCGTTGATGTATTCGAGGATGCGCGTCATGTGCTGGACGCCATCGGCGTCGAGCTGCTCCGGCCGCGCCAGCAAGGCGCGCAGCACCGGCGACAGCGCCCACCAGCGGCAATCGTTGGCCCGCTCGTACAGGTTGCGGTCGAGCAGGTCGCCCAGCAGGTGCGAGACGAACTCGCCGGCGCGCATCCCCGAGGCCAGCACGGTTTCGAACAGCTCGCGGATCGACTGGGAGAACAGCTCGTTGCTGCGCGCGCCGGTATCGCTGATCTGCTCGAGGACGCTCCTCAGCCTGGCCAGTTCGCCGGCCTGGCCCGCCGTCATCACCTGGCCGTTCCACACCACGCGGCGGATGGTCTCGGCCGCGCCCATGATCTCGAACAGGGGCGGACAGAACGAGCGTGCGTGCGAGAGCAAGCCATCGGCCACCTCTGGATCGAGGCCGGCCAACACCGCGCTGTGTTTGCTGCCGAAGGCGACATCGACGGGAATCATCACCTGCCCTTGCCAGCCGGTCGGGCCGGGGTAGCCCTGGTAGCCGGCCGAGGTATGGGTCCGCACCAGGTATTCGCGGCCGCCGTACATCATCAGACTGGGCCTGGCGTCGCGATTGACCGGCACCTGCGCGCCGAGCGGTATCCACAGTGGATCGGCGCTGGCGATGACGCGATTTGCTGCATCGAGCAGCAGCATGTTCGAGCGTTCCGCGCGGTCGCGGTGCGTCGAAAAGATGCGCGCCATCTCTTCTTCGAACGCAAAACACAGGCACAGCACGCCGACCACGGCGCCGCTGTCGGGATGGACCATGCGGCCTTTCGATTACCCACAATTTTCTTGTTTACTTTCGAAAGTTCTGTTAACTTTTCCGCATGAGGAATTTGATCGCGATCAGATGACAAAAAGGGGGACGCCAAGCGATTCCCTACCTCGTCATCCGATGTCCTCGGAAGACGAGCAGACGTGGATGGACAAAGAGAATGTCGCCTGCAATTTCCGAGACGAGCGGCTCAAGAAACGCCTTCGGCTGTTACTCAAACAGTTCTGGACTAGCATGGGTCAGAGCATTCCATTTGCCTGTCAGGATTGGGCTAGTACGAAAGCAGCTTATCGGTTTTTCGCCAACGATCACGTCAGCGAACAGGACATATTGGGCGGACATTTTCAGGCGACCAGCGAGCGTTTCGCCAGTTCGGAGGGCCCGATACTTATTCTTCAAGATGCGACGACGTTTTCATATCAGCGTGAGCAGCCAGAGCGCATCGGATTCATCGGGAAGAACGGCACTCGCAAGATCGATGGACGCAGCAAGCCGCTGACCCAATGCGGCATTCTGATGCATTCGAGCTTGGCCGTGACGACAGAGGGAGTGCCGCTTGGCTTGGCTGCGATCAAATTTTGGACGCGCAGCAAATTCAAAGGCTGCAACGCACTCAAGAAGACGATCAACCCCACGCGAGTACCCATCGAAGAAAAGGAAAGCTACCGTTGGTTGGAGAACTTGAGACAGTCAACAGCGCTTTTCGGGGACCCGCAGCGTTGCGTCCATATTGGCGACCGTGAGAGCGGCATCTACGAGCTGTTTTGTACGGCCCAAGACGTTGGAACGCACTTCCTTGTCCGTACCTGCGTCGATCGATTAGCCGGCGATGGCGGCCATACCGTTGCCCAGGAGATGGACGAGGTGCGGTTGAAAGGATCGCATCGTGTCCAGACTGCAGACCAAAAGGGGAACATCATCGACGCGGTGCTGGAAATTCGGTATCGCCGTATCAGGGTCTTGCCGCCCATCGGAAAACAAAGCCGTTATCCGGCACTCTACTTGACAGTGATACACGCGCGAACGCGCGGATCCGGTGGATCGGAAGCGTATCGAGTGGAAGCTGATCACGGACTTACCAGTAGCATCCCGGCGCGATGCGATTGAAAAACTCAACTGGTATGCCATGCGCTGGAAGATCGAGACCTTCCATAAAATTCTGAAATCGGGCTGCAAAGCAGAGGAGTCACGACTGCGCACGGCGGACCGGCTGGCCAATTTGGTCTCCGTCTTCTGCATCATCAGTTGGCGTATCTTCTGGTTGACGATGCTCAACCGCTCATGCCCGGATGCCGATCCGGAACTGGCATTGACTCATACGGAAATTGACCTCCTCAACCGCTTGGTGAAGGACAGTAAGAGATCCCGCGAGGCGCTTCCTCTTTCGCGCTACCTNNACTACGTTCAACTCTCGGTCGTCGGAACGCGGGGCCAAGGTCAGGATTCTTGCGAACAGCGTGCGAAAGTCGTGATCCATTTCTGCGCCGAAGAGCGGGTCACCGTTTTTCCCAAAGGCTTCGGCGAGCTCCGTCGAATCCTCATCAGTGAGATATTTACGAGCGGCTGGAAGAATAATTTTTTCCTCCATGCTCATGTGGTGCCATTGAGCTTTTGCGAAGAGTTCCACTGTCTCGGCGAACACCGCAAGACTGTTGGGAGCGCAGGCTTCAAGATCGGCAAGTGCTGTTTCGATATTTCTAACGGACTGCCTCCCTTCAAGATGCTGGCGCTGAAGTTCGATGATGACTTCGTCCAGTTCACCGGTCCGCTCGCGCAGCTTGGGGAACAGGTATCGATCCTCTTTCGGGTGATGTAATGTCTCCGGGAATGCCCATATGTAGCGAAGCATCGCCCTCAGCAGCTTGAAGTCGGGCGGCATGCCCCGCTTCGTCATGTTGCCCACAAGGAACTGCAGTCCGCGAAGCACGACGGCCATCGAGCGGTGTTCGTCCTGGATAATCGCGATCGCAATATTGAGCCTCGACGCGCTGCTTTCCGTGGTCACGACCAACACCGGAATTTCGGAATAACGCAGCACCTTCTCCGTTTGGGACCCTAATAGACCACGAATCCCGCGACTGGAATGTGAAGCCATATAAATAAGATCGCAACCATGCTGTTTAGCTGCCTCGATGATTGCCTCGAAAGGGCTGTCGCTGGCCTTGCAAAGCGAAGTGGAGTTCACTGCGGACGCATGCGCCGCAGCCTCGGCCTTGGCGAGAATCGCTTTCGCGCGCTCAGAAGATTTTTCCGCATAGATTTGCGGCGTCATTGTGTACTCAGGTATCCCTTCGCTCTGGAGGAACGGAGTGAAACCTTGATCAACATACAAAAAAGTAATTTGGGCGCTCACTTCGCTGGCAAACTCAACGGCCTGCCCGACCGTATCAATCGATAACGGAGTGCCATCGACGGGCACGAGCAAATGACGGTACATATCTGGTCCCGATAGAAAATGTCATCTCATTGTTAGGGAAGAAAATCACTCTTGTTTGATGTTTATCAATAGAGCTTATGATCGTTCTTGGCCACCGGTTCTTGCCGTGCGAGAGCAGCGCTGTCCTGAGGCGGGGTTGCGGCAAGTTCCTAGCTAAGATAACTCGGTCGATGACTGAGCAATGTTGTGCGGACCAATAAAAATTTTTGCAATTTTGATAAGATCAAAATTTTTGCGCATCGCTACGGCCAGGGTACGGATCATTCGGTTATCGACAGACTCAAACCTTCTGCGTATGTGTGGTTCCCGGAGTTATTGAATAGGTGTAGCAACTGCCGAGCGCATAACGAAGGAGCAGTGTCCAAATGAATCTATTTCCTTTCCTACTCTCTGGATATCGGCGCATAGCTTTTCTACGCGTTCTTTTTGTCCTGCAATGCATGCTGAGCCCGCTGGCTGCCGATGCACTGCCGGCGTTTGCGCGACAAACCGGGCAGAATTGCGTCGCATGTCATGCCGGCGGCCAGTTCCCCGAGCTGACACCCTACGGACGTCTGTTCAAATTGACCGGCTACACGATCGGCGCACAGAACATTCCGTTCTCGGTAATGGGCGTAGCCAGCCTGAGCAAGAGTTCCAACCCGACCGTGGATCTGACGTTTGCAAAAGATGCAGTCGCCCTTTTCCAGACGGGCAGCATTTTTTTTGCTGGAAAGGTCACTGACAATGTCGGTCTTTTTGCCCAGGCAACCTACAACAACTATGACAGTCAGGATCCTGCCACTGGGCATTGGATGGGTAAATGGGGATCAGATAATTTCGATTTGCGCTATGCCGACCGCTACATTGACCAAAATAGAGATCTGATCGTTGGCCTGTCGCTGAACAACAATCCGTCCATCGCCGATCCATGGAATACGGCACCCGCTTGGATACAGTATGTGCCGACCCGGTTTGGCGTTACCGGACCGGATGCGACTCCGGTTGTGTCACAACTGGGGGCACAGGTGGCGGGCATTGGAGCTTACGCGTTCTGGCACCAGAATGTGTATGCGGAGCTCGCGGGTTACCAAACCGCGAACGGGATCTGGTCGTTCTTGAGCCAGGGTACGGCGAACGCCGATCAACCCAAGCTCAAGGGCACCAATCCGTACCTGCGGCTCGCGCTTAGTCGTGACTGGGGGCCGCACAGTGCGATGGTCGGCATGTTTGCGCTGAACGCCAATGTCTATCCGGACAATCTGAATCCGTCTGGTCCGACGATATCGTATCGCGACCGCGGGATCGATGCCCAATACCAGTATCTGCTAGATCCGCACACTGTCACCGCGCAGATCAGTTACATTAATGAATCGATCGGAAATGGCGACGTCACTGGGATTGCCGCGAATTCGCACAACCGGCTTAATCAGTTGCGCGTGAAAGGCAGCTATGTGTACCGCGCGAAGTACGGGGTAAGCTTGAGCTATTTCAGCACGACGGGAACCTCCGACACCACGCTTTATCCTGACCCGGCAGGCAATCCCGACACCCGCGGCTGGGTACCCGAAATATTCTGGACGCCGGTACAGTACGTAAGAGTCGGTGCGCAATACTTTGCGTTTAATCGCTTCCATGGCGCGTCGAGCAACTATGACGGCGCCGGTCGCTCGCCGAGCGATAACAACACGCTCTTCGTCTACCTGTGGGGAGCCTACTAAATGAACAACTACCAACTAGCGCCAGAGCCTTCGCTTGCTGGCAAATTGGCGCAATTGCGGCTCTGCCAACTGCCCGGATTGCATGTGGTATCGGCCTTGGCCTGCATGGCGCTGCTTAGCGCATGTTCATCCGTAGACCGCTCGCGCTCCTTGGAGGATGCCAGCGTAACTCCGATAACCACCGCCCAACAAGTTTGTTCGAATTGTCACGGCGTTCGAGGCGTGTCGGAGTCGCCCAATTTTCCGAATCTGGCGGCACAGACACCGGAATATATCGAGGCGCAGCTTAAATTGTTCAGGTCCCATGGACGCTTCGACCCTCCCGGATTCGAATATATGTGGGGTATCAGTTCAAGACTCAGCGATCAGCAGATCGCCGGCCTGGCCGCCTATTTTTCCGCGCAGCCGCCCGCAAGGATGCAAGCCCACGACCCAGCTCTAGAGAAGCGGGGCCAAACTATTTTCGAGAACGGCATCGCCGCCAGTAGTATTCCCGCGTGCGCCTCTTGCCACGGAGCTCGGGGAGAGGGCGCCGGTCAGTTTCCTCGTCTTGCCGGGCAGCACGCCGACTATGTGACCAAACAGCTCAACGTATTTCAAAGAACTGATGAGCGCCCGGCCGGCGCCACGATGAAACCCATTGCGCACTCACTTACAGCGGAGAATATTGAAAGCGTCGCCGCTTACGTGCAGTCAATACAGCCTGTTCAGTAGGAGTTTATGCTTGCTGCTCATAAGGCATTTTGGGTTTCCCGTGCGATTCAGGTCAGCATCGCGCTGGTCGGCGCGGGAATGCGTATCCTCAAAAGAATGCCGACGATGCGCAAACTTGTCGAGCAATACGACGCGGACCAGATGGGTGCGCTGCTGCGACCTCCCGCCCGTAGCAGATCTTGTCTGCCTGCGCTACCAACGAACATCATTTACGCTGGGCCGCCCCCGCAAGGGCGTCGATGTGCTGCGAAATATAGGTTGCGTGGAAAATTTTGATGTAGATCAATCAATTTTGAACCCTGGATCCTTAGTATGAATCGCGCTGCACGGCTCTTCCGGCAGCCCCTTCTATTATTTGGAGAAGACTATGAAATCGATCTACGCCCTGGCGGTCGCGGTGGCACTTTCCATCCCGCCTTTGTCCGTGCTCGCGCAAGAGCCGGCAAAGCACGATGAGCACCATCCAGAAGCAACGGCGCCGAAGAAGGCCCCGTCGAAACCAGCCGAACAATTAGCAAGGGCAGATGTTCAGTTACGGACCATGCGTGATATGCATGAAAAGATGATGAGCGCGAAGACGCCGGAGGAGCGTAAGGCGCTAATGGCCGAGCACATGAAGACCATGCAAGATGGCATGTCGATGATGAATAGCATGATGGGGTCAGGAACCGCCAGCACGAAAGCCATGTCGCCGCAAGCGATGCAAAAGCAGATGGACATGATGAAGATGATGATGCAAATGATGATGGACCGCATGGACGGGGCGACGCCGGCACCCGCAAAGTGAGTGCCACTCAGGAGCGCGAGTGAGCCACAAGGGAGTTGTCGTAAAAATCGGGGAACTACCATGTCCACCACGCATGAATTCACGGAAACGCCGGCGCCCACGCCGCATTCCGCCGCGCAATCCGTCTTGGACAGCGAGCGCACCCAATTCGCGCGGCCGGGCGAACCGTTGCTGGCGATTGCCGCACAGCGGTATCAGATCGACCGCTGGCAACGCACCATACTGTTTCTCGATACGCTGCGGCAACGTGCCAACAATATGCTCGCGCATGAGGCGGCGGGCATGCCGCCACTTCTGGACTTCGAGTATGAAACGCTGATCGACGCGAGAATCCTCGAACGCCCCGCCAATTACGCGCTGTTGCGCATCGCGCGCTGTCAAGGCTATCGAGCCGCCGACTGCGTCGACCCAAGCAAGGCTCCGGTGATCATCGTCGATCCGCGCGCCGGTCATGGTCCCGGCATCGGGGGATTCAAGCGCGACTCAGAGGTGGGCATGGCTTTGCGCGAGGGACACCCCACCTATTTCGTCATGTTCTTCCCGCTACCCTGCCCTCATCAGACATTGGCCGACGTCCTGCACGCCCTGCGCCGCTTCGTCGAAGAGGTCGGTGCTCGGCATCACGGCCAAGCGCCAGTGTTGTATGGAAACTGCCAGGCCGGCTGGGCGCTCGCCTTGCTTGCGGCGGACTGCGAAGGACTGGCTGGGCCGACTGTGCTCAACGGCTCTCCCCTGTCTTATTGGGCAGGCCAGTCTGACGTCAACCCGATGCGTCTGGCAGGAGGGCTGCTGGGTGGTGCATGGATTACCCGGCTGCTGGCAGACCTCGGGGACGGCCGCTTCGATGGCGCTTGGCTGGCGCAGAACTTCGAGAACCTCAATCCGGCTAACACCCTTTGGGAGAAGAACTACTATGCCTTTGCCAACATCGACACCGAACGCGAACGCTTCCTGGAATTCGAACGATGGTGGACCGGCTACTATTTCCTGAGCCGCGAGGAAATCGTGGCGATCGTCGAGAACCTTTTTATTGGCAACAAGCTGGAACGGGGCACCATGCGGGTCGACAACTGCTGCTATGTGGACTTGAAGCGAATTCGCAACCCGGTCGTGATTTTCGCGTCGAGCGGCGACAACATCACGCCGCCGCATCAGGCGCTCAACTGGATCCCGACGATCTATCCGACCACCGGCGAGCTGAAGGCGGCAGGCCAGCGCATCGTCTACCTGTTGAATACCCATGTCGGCCATCTCGGCATTTTCGTGTCGGCCGGCGTCGCCAGGCTGGAACACCGGGCGATCCTGGAAAGCCTGGGCGAGCTGCAGGCGCTGGAACCGGGCCTGTACGAGATGATAATCAGCAATCCCACCGGCGATCCCGACTGCCGCAAGCCGCAGTACGCCGTGCGCTTCGAGGAGCGCCAGGTCGAACAGATACACTATGACTATCCGTCCGGGCCGTTCGAGAGCGTGCAGGCGCTCTCGGAGTGGAACGACCTGTTGTATTGCGCCACCCTGGGGCCATGGATCAAGGCGTTCGCCAATCCATTTAGCGCGGCGATGCTGAAATGGCTGCATCCGATGCGCGCGAGCCACTTGCTGTTCTGGGAACAACTCAATCCGTCGATGCTGCCAGTGCAAGGACTGGCGCTAGCCGTGCAGCAGGCGCGCACCGGCGCCGGCACCGACAATCCCTTCGTCGAGGCAGAACAAGCTGGCGGCAGGGTCATCTTGAGCGTGCTTGAAAGCTACCGGAAGGCGCGCGATGGAAGTTACGAAGCCATGTTCAAGGCCATTTACGGAAGCATGACGCGACCGTAGCAGATGCACCGATGCACGGCTAGTACATGGTCATGCGTCCGTGCGCCAGGTCGCTTGTCAACAGGTCTATGCGGTCGAACCATGCGTTGGCCAATTTGCTGATCTGCTGTCGGGCCGCTGCGGTCAACACCTTGCCTGGTCCGACCTCGATGAGCGCCATCTGTGGCTGATCGAGCGGCTGGCCTATCCTGGACAACAATTGCACCTCGACCGTGCCGACGCCTTCGATGCGCGCGACAATGTCACGGGCGAGCGCGTCGGCCAGCACATTGTAGATTTTCCCAACGTGCGACACCGGATTCTTGCCCGCTGCAGCTTCAAGCGACATCGGCCGGCCCGGCGTGATCAGACCGTTGACGCGGTTGCCCCGTCCAACCTGGCCATCGTCACCCATTTCGGCGCTCAGACCTGTAACCGTCAGGTACAGGCCAGCTTCATCCCAAGCGTCACGCTGGTCGAGGCAGTTGAGCTGGAGCACACTGCGCGCAGGCAGCCCATGCGCGAGGTGCGCAGCGATCGCCTCGCGCGTTTCGACGTAGTGCGCCACGCTGGTGATGTGACGATCAACCAGCGCCAGTGCGACCGTCAGCCGGAGTTCATCGTGCACGCGCAGCCCCATTATCTTGTAGTCGTCACCGGCGGCGGGGAATTGGGCTCGCAGCGTGTCCGAGCGAAGCAGCGCGGCCGTGTGCAGCACCTGTTGCTCCAGCGGGGACAATGGCGCGAAGCCGACCCCGAACGAGGTGTCGTTGGCGACCGCGCGCGCACTGGCGTAGATGCCCGCGAGGTTCGCGCTGCCGGCCTTGATCTCGGGGATGACCTGAAAAATGGCCGGATCGACCCGCACGCTGCGGGCCAAGTATTCGATGACTGCCGCAGTCACCAACTCGCGGAGGTCGAATTTATCCGGGCATGGCGTCGCGCGCCCACAGACGATCAGCTTGATCGGCTCGATGATTGCACCGCCCCCAAAGCGCGGTTCGCTGCAGCCTGCGACCAGTAATCCCTTGTCGAGATTGAAGTGAAGCACCCGTCCGAAAGCGCCCTCATAGGCCACCGCTAGTGCGCATGCCGCCGCTTCGCACGCGCCGTCGGTGAGCGTGTCGGGGTGGCCCACTCCCTTGTGTTCGCACATTTCGACGGGCCGCTCGGCGCAATCTGCGCTTGGCCTGGCCTGGATAAACACATTGCGCACGGTGCCCATGTCCTGTTCCCCGGTAGTGTCAAAAAAAGCGCTGCAACTGCACGTAGAAGACGTTGCGAAAGCGATCGAATTCGCTGCCGCGGCTGCCGGCCGCATACTGGGTTCCCGCTGTCAGATCCAGGTTGGTTTTCCATGAGTACACGAAGTTTGGCGCAACGAATCGGCTGCCGTCGTCGAGATTGAGGACGAGATGTGCGTTTAGCTTGAGCAGCGGGGTGATATCGTAAGCTGCGTGTATGCCGGCATAATGACGCGCGACGCTTTGCGCGCGCCCCGAAAAAAACGCGGCGAAATCGTAGAATTGCCGGTCGCGCGCGCCGCCGCCATTGAAATAGAGCTCCCCGGTCAGGGCAAGCGTGTTCGCGAACGCATAATCGACGCCGACGACCGCCCGCATGTATGCCGGCAATTGCGGGGGCATGGTGCGCGTCAGTTCCGCGCGCACCCCGGCCCCGCCGATCTGCCCGGTCAATTCCGCGCCGAGCACGCGCGCGCGCATGAAGCGCATGGCCATCAACGAGAAGTCGATGCCCGCCCGATTCCCGTGCCACTGGAGCGCGAGCGCATCGTCCCCGCGGGCGCGGCGCGGCGCGTAGACCGCGGAGAGGCGCGCAACGGCGCTCAGCTTGTGCTCGGCCAACACTGCATCGACGCCAGGACGTTCCTCGCGCTCAAGCGCGGTCGGAGCAAGCGGGTTGAGCACATCGAACGGACTCCAGAATTTCCCCGAGCCCCACGCGATACGCTGGCGGCCGATCCGCACATCGGTCGCTGCTGAGGACCAGTTCAGGTAAGCGCGATTGATGAGATGGCGGGCATACAAGTCCGAATTATCGAGATAGGATTTTTCCAGACGCCAATACTGATCCGTCGCGGCGACCTTCTGCAAGCGGAATTGCGCGGTGTCGAGATAACTACCGAAAAGCACTTCATGATCGTACCGCACATCGAACCATACCTGGTCGGTGATACGCCCTTTCTTCTCAAGGCGCAATCGATTGAGGTCGAGCCAGTACCGGCTGTTGCCGCCGACAACAGTTTGGGAATGCCCCAACAGATTTTTGTAGTAGCCCGAGAACCCGGCGCCGGCGTCCGCTTCGGGCGCTTCCGCACGCACAGGCGCCGGCGTGCAGCCAATCGCGGCCAGCATCATTGGCAGGATCCGCCATGCACGCTCAGCCATGGCGGATCGCCGTCACCGGGTCCAGGCGGGCCGCGCGGCAGGCCGGATACAGGCCGCCGACCATGCTGATGAGCCAAAGCGCGGACGCCGGTATCACGACCGCCGCGGCGACCAGCTTCGGGTAGATCACGCCGGTCAGCCCCGGTATGGTTTGCAGCCCGGCGGTGTAGCGCGACAGGTCGATGCCGGTGGCGCCAAGCCACGCCACCAGGGCGATGCCCGCGAGGCCGCCTGCCACGGTCCCGGCGACCGCCAGCGCCAGCGATTCATAAAGCACCAACCGGACGATGGCGAGCGGCGGTGTGCCGAGCGCCATCATGATGCCGAATTCGCGCATCCGTTCCATCACCGACATCAGCAGCGTGTTGGTGACGCCCATGGCGACCACGGTGAAGACGATGGCAACGATCAGCCTGGCCATGGCCCGGATGTAGCCGATCATCTGCGCCACTTCCGGCAGCATGGCGCGCCATGACACTAGCCGGTAAGGCGTGCCCGCGAGGTAGCCGCCCAGCGCTGCGCCGGCCGCGTCGAGCCGGTCGCGGTCGCGCAGGCGCAAGGCGATGGTGGAAACGTCCGAGCCGAGCAGCAGGATGGCCTGGGCCGCCGGCAAGGTGATCAATCCCATCGAGGCATCGAAGGCTTCGCTGTCAGTGGCGAAGATGCCGGCGACCCGGAAGGCGCCCGAGCCGATGCTGCCGTCTCGCGCCTGCGCCATGACGACGACTTTCTCGCCGAGCCGCACGCCAAGCTTGTCGGCGAGCTTGGCGCCGATCACGATCTCGCGGTCCTGCCCGGCTTGCAGCGGATGGCCGGTCTTGATGGCGCGGTCGATGAAGGTCACGCGCGCCTCGCTGTGCGGGTCTATGCCAAACAGCATCACGTTCTGCGATTGCTTCGGACTGCTGACCAATGCCTGGACTTGGACGCGGGGCGCGGCGGCGAGCACCAGCGGATCGCGGCCGATCCGCGCCAGCAGTTGTGCCGGCTGGCGCAAGACCGTCTGGGCCGTCATGTCGAGGCGAAAATCGGGATCCTGCACCTGCAGGTCGCCAGTGACATAGCCGGTCGAATTATCGACGATCTGGCTCAGGTAGCCGTCGACAAAACTGAGCAAGAAGACAAACGCGGCCAGTCCGAACCCGGTCGAGGCGATCGTCAGCATGCTGCGGCGCCGATTGCGCAGTATGCCGCGCCCGGCGATCTTCCACATGATGGGCAGCCTCGCCACCAGCGGCGAGGCGCCAGCGTGGCGCGCACTGCGGGCCGGTTGCGCCTTTGCACCGGTGCCCCGAATGGCGTCGATTGGCCGCAAACTGGCGGCCTTCCAGGCGGGGAACAACGCGGCGAGCACAGCCGTCGCGAACACGATGGCCGCGACAACGATCGTACGATCTAACCGCGACAATGGATAGATCACGCTGGTCAGGCCCTGCATCGTTTCCATTGCCTGACCGAATTTTCCCAGGTTGATGCCGCGCAGCGCGAAATACTGCACCAGCGCGACGCCAGCCATTGCCCCGATTGCCAGTCCGAGCACGCCCAGCAGACAGGCTTCGTAGAACACCAGGCGCATCACCTGGCTACGGCCGGTGCCGACCGCCATCATCACGCCGAATTCGCGGGTCCGTTCCATTACCGCCATGAGCGCCGTGTTGGTGACGCCAACCACGACGACGACAAACAGCACCAGCAGCAGCACATTGCCTGTGACTTCGTGGAACGCCACCGATTGCACGACATTCGGCAGCAAGGCTTGCCAGGTGAGCACTTCCCGCCCCGCGCCGAGCGCCGGGCGCAGTTGCGCCGCGACGTGTTGCGC
>CXWL01106716.1_pt1 | contig 14595 bp, 11 predicted proteins | sample 590931 | NCBI WGS metagenome assembly CXWL01 (sample SAMEA3498368, study PRJEB10139) | groundwater metagenome | biome: water well; material: biofilm material | place: Germany | collected 2015-04-27 | reverse complement strand
ATTAACAGTTCCAAAATGTAATGCGGCAAGAAAGATTGACGGAACCCAATATAACCTTAAATGAGGCAATTCATAAAGCACTGAATGCCGCCCGCTTGGATTCCGCGATGGGCTGGGTACGCTTTAGTCACTTACCAGTCAAATGATGTCAAAACATGACAAGACTTCCTCACGCGGAGACGCGGAGGTCGCGGAGAGAATCAAACCCGCCTCGGTTTTTCCCGCGTTCTCCGCGCCTCCGCCTGCGAATCTTTTTTGGTTCCGGCTTGTCCGGCTTAGGGATTGAATGACCCGGGAGGAGGATCCTCCCGGGTGCGTGTTACGCGATCATTCCCGCTGCAACCGTGTTGTTGGTCGCTTCGTCGATCACGATGAAACTGCCGGTGCCGTGATCGATTTGGTAATGGTCGAATACCAGCGGCTGTTGCACTTTGATCGCCACGTGCGCGATGTCATTCATATGCACCGCCGGGTTGGCGTGTTGCTCCAGCGTATTCACATCCACCCGATAGTCGATGCTGGAGAACAGGCACTTCGCCGTGCGCGTGGTGTGCTTGACCAGATATTTGCGATTCTTGTCGAGCGGTGTCTCGGACAACCAGCACAACATGGCTTCGAATTCTTTTTCCACTCTGGGTGGATGGTTGCTCGATTTAACGATCATGTCGCCGCGCGAGATGTCGATCTCGTCTGCCAATGTAAGCGTCACGGATTGCGGCGCGAAAGCAGTTTGCAGGTTGCCGTCATACGTGACGATCTCTTTGACGCGGGTGCTGCGTCCGGACGGCAGGATCGTGATCTCGTCACCCACCGAGACTTCACCCGATTCGATGCGTCCCATAAAGCCACGGAAGTCGTGATGCTCCTCGGTCTGCGGACGGCATACCCACTGCACCGGAAAACGGAAATCGGTGGTGTTGAGGTCGTGGTCGATGGTCACTGTTTCCAGCAGTTCAAGCAGCGCAGGCCCTGTATACCAATCCATGCTTTCACCGCGATCCACCACCATGTCGCCGGTCAACGCGGACAACGGGATGCAGGTGATGTCGTGCAGATCCAACTGCGCGGCGAAGGTTTTGTACTCGGTGACAATTTCATCAAAACGGGCTTGCGAAAAATCCACCATGTCCATCTTGTTCACGGCCAGTACGATGTGCGGAACACCGACCAGACTGGCTAGATAGGTGTGGCGGCGGGTTTGCACCAGCACGCCTTTGCGCGCATCAATGAGAATGACGACCAAATTTGCCGTGCTCGCCGCCGTCACCATATTGCGTGTGTATTGCTCATGCCCCGGCGTGTCGCCGATGATGAACTTGCGTTTGGGCGTGGCGAAGTAACGGTACGCCACGTCGATGGTGATGCCCTGTTCGCGTTCGGCTTGCAGGCCATCGGTGAGCAAGGATAAATCGACGGCGGCCATGCCGCGTTTCTCGCTGGTCTTGGCGATGGCCGAGAACTGATCCTCGAAGATAGATTTGGAATCGTGCAACAGGCGGCCGATGAGCGTGCTCTTGCCATCGTCCACGCTGCCGGCGGTGATGAAGCGAAGTAGTTGTGTGTTGGTGTTCATATTTAAGTCCTCGAATTTTTCAACCTCGTCATTCCGGCGAAGGCCGGAATCCAGTTAAATAATTAGCCCCGCAACGCGGGACAAAACCGAAAAGCGTGTTGAATAAAAGCACTGGATTCCGGCCTGCGCCGGAATGACGGCACTAGAAATACCCTTCCTTCTTGCGCAACTCCATCGACGCATCCGAAGTCTGGTCATCCATACGTGTCGCGCCGCGTTCGGTGATGCGGGTCGTTGCCGTCTCGGCGATGATTTCGTCCACGTTGCGCGCGGTCGATTCCACCGGCGCGGTACACGTCATATCGCCGACTGTTCTGAATCGCACCGACACCACTTCCACTTTTTCGCCCGCCTTCGGTTGTACCAGATGCGACACTGGAATGACCGAGCCGCCCCGGCGGATCACTTCGCGTTCGTGCGCGTAGTAGATGTTCGGAATGTGCAGATTCTCGCGGCCGATGTATTGCCAGATGTCCATCTCCGTCCAGTTACTGATCGGGAACACGCGGATGTTTTCGCCGGCATGCACGCGCGTGTTGTAGATGTCCCACAACTCCGGGCGCTGGTTCTTCGGGTCCCACTGGCCGAACTCGTCGCGGAACGAAAAGATGCGTTCCTTGGCGCGCGCTTTTTCCTCGTCACGCCGTGCGCCGCCCATACACGCATCGAAGCCGAACTCGGCGATGGTCTCCAGCAAGGTCACCGACTGGTAAGGATTACGCGGCTTGTCCAAGTCNNCGCAGCATCACGATGGAATCCTTGCCGCCGGAGAATAACAGCGCGGGATTTTTACATTCCGCCGCGACCTCGCGCATGATGTGGATGGATTCGCTTTCCAATGCGTCCAGGTGCGTAAAAGTATGTTTGCTCAAGTTGCCCTCGACTAGTTTCATAATGTTGTCGCTCTCCGCTCAGGCGGAGACCTCCTGTTTGATATCTGCCCGCGCCGCGATTTGGATGATGCGTTCACGGCTCGCCTGCAGTGATGTGTTGCTTACCCCGGCACCGTGCGCCACTTTGGGCGCATGGCTGACGTGCAAGCCGCACTCTTTATTTTTTGGATCTTCCCACCACCATCTTCCGGCGCGGATGTCCTCGCCCGGTGTGACGGAACGGGTGCATGGCGCGCAACCCAGACTGGGGTAGAACTGGTCGTGCAACTTGTTATAGGGCACATCGTTCTGGCGGATGTATGCCCACACATCTTTGTTCGACCAATCCAGCAACGGGTTGAATTTCTGCAAGCCGTTGTCACTATCAAAGGAGGAAGTTTCCAGCGTGCCGCGCGTCACCGCCTGATCGCGGCGCATGCCGGTGATCCACGCGGCATTGCCCGCCAGCGCACGACGCAACGGCTCCACCTTGCGCACGAAGCAGCATCCTTTGCGGTTGTCCACGCTGTCGTAGAAGCCGTTGATGCCGTGTTGCGAAACGTATTTTTCAACCAGCGCACTGTCCGGAAAATAAACGTGCAACGGCAGCGTGTATTGCTGGCTGACTTCCTGCATCAGGTCGTAAGTCTCTTTCGGCAAACGTCCGGTATCCAGACTGAACATGCGAATGTCCGGCTGATGTTTGGCGATGAGATCGGTGAGCACCATGTCTTCCGCGCCCAGACTGTTGGCGAATACCACCGTCTTGAATTCGTCCACGGCCTGCTGCAATACCGCGACGGTCGCTTTGATCTTTGTTGTCAGGTCGTCATTCATTTTGGCAATGCCTCCTTCAAATCCAGTTGACCATCTTTCTCGGTGGCAAAAGCCGCCACCTTGACTGTCCACGCATCCACCTTGGCGCTGGACACGGCGACCGCCTCCACATCCACTTCTTCGTCACCGGCCAAATCTTGCGCGGCATGGGCGAATTCGGCAGCAATCTCTTCCGGTGCCAGCAGATTGAGCTGTGCGGACAAACGTGCCAGATCATCCTGCCGCGCGCCGCCCAGCAACTGCGCCACACCGGAACCGAGCAGGCGCAGGATGGACTCGTTGCACTGCGCCGCTTCGTGGTATTTGCGCTGGAACACCAGCGCATTGCGGTATTCGCGCTCGTGTGCCGCTTCGAAGAAGTTGGCACCGATCAATACCTGCGATGCACCGGCGCATTCGCCGCCGCCCAGCTGCAACACACGGAAGTCGGCCTTGTCGCCGTAATCGCGCATCACACTTTGCAATTCTTCCGCCTTCACCTCGGCCAGATCGGCCAACAGTTCTTTGAAATATTCCGGCTGTTGCGCACGGGCCCACACAAAGAAGCTGCTTTCACCGCTGGCCAAATGCGCCGCCTGCACACGTTCGATCGCCTGTTTGATACGTGCCACCGGCAACGTCGGGCCTTTCAGTGCCAGCGCGCCGTTGGCGACTCCGCTCCCCGCAAAATACATCTGGTAATGCGGCACCAGCTTACCGTGCAGGCGTTTGCCCTCGCCGTAGATGCCGATGTCGCCGGTTTCCGGTTGCGCGCAACCGTTGTGGCAACCGGACACGCGGATGTGCAGATCGGACTTGCCGCCGGACAACAGCGGGCCCAGCACGGTGCTGGAGGTGATGCCCAAACGGCACGTCGAGGAACCGGGGCAGGCCACCACGTTGTCGCCGACTTGCGGCTCGGACAAGCCGAGCGCCGCGAGTCCAGCGCGCAATTCCGCCAGCTTTTCCTGTGGCACGTTCAGCACGGCCAAGTTCTGATCCTGCGTGCTATGCAACTCGTTCAATCCGAGAGACTGCAACAACGTCGCCAAACCGCGCAGTTGTTCCGCCTTCACATCCCCGATGGGCAGCGCGATGGGCAGCACAAACAAGCCGCTTTGTTTCTGCGCAAACAATTTGCGTGGCGCGCCTTGTCCGGGCGTTTCACTGCCGCTTGGTGTGCGCCATTCCCCCTGCGGATAGGGCTGGTCGGCCAAGGCCTGTTTGGTGCGCCCGAATTCTTCGCGATACTTTTCGATGAAACCTTCCACGCCAAAACGTTCGACCAGGAACTTGATGCGCGACTTCGCGCGTTTGGTGCGGTCGGAATATTTGTTGTGCAACGTCACCAACGCTTCCATCGCGAACAACAGTTCGGACTCGGGGATGAACTCTTCGACCACGATGGATTCGCGCGGTTTGTGCCCGAGTCCGCCACCCGCCCGGATCTTGAAACCGTTCTGGCCGTCTTTGTTCACCGCAATCACGCCGCAATCGTGCAGCAACGCCTGCGCGCAATCCGCTTCGCAACCGGAGAACGAGATCTTGAATTTGCGTGGCAACTGCTGGTTCAGCGGATTGCGCAAGAAATGCAGGGTGGCGCCGTCCACATGTTTGGATACGTCCACATGTTCTTTCGGGCACACCCCAGCCAGCGGGCAGGCCGTCATATTGCGGATGGTGTTGCCGCACGCCTCGCGCGTGGTCATGCCGACTTTGGCCAGACGGCGCATCGCCTGCGGCATTTGCACCAGCGGGATGTAATGGATCTGGATACTTTGGCGCGTGGTCAGGTGCGCAGTTTGGTGCTGCGCGAATTCGCCGGCAACTTCGCCGATGACATCCAGTTGCTTCGCGGTCAGACGCCCACCGGGCACTTTGATACGCAGCATATTCACGCCCTGTTGGCGCTGGCCGTATACCCCTTGTTGCAGACGGATCGCGGTGAAGCGGTCGGGATCGACACCACCGGCATTGAAAGTTTCAATCGCCTGTTCGAAGCGGTCGATTTCTTCCAGGTCGGACAGGTTACGGGTATTCAGGCTCATTTCAATTTCCTTTCAAAACAAAATTACAAGCGTTGTCGGGGCGGTATTCAGACCGACCTCATTCAAGCAACCACCAACCTGATGCCGATGATCAGCAACATCATTGCCAAGACGGGGCGCAATACTTTTTCCGGGACTTTGGCGCTCAGGTGACTGCCGAGATAAATGCCCGGCAACGAACCCAGTAGCAAACTGCCCAGCAATACGAAATCCACCGTGCCCAGCGCCATGTGACCCAAGCCCGCCACAGCGGTGAGCGGCACGGCGTGCGCGATGTCGGTGCCCACCACTTTTACTGCGGAAAGTTTTGGATAGAGGAACAGCAAGGCCACCGTGCCCAACACGCCGGCACCGATGGAAGAGACCGTGACCAGCGCGCCCACGATAAGACCTGTGATGATGGTCGCCGCAGGCAGATGACGATGGTGCAACTGGTACACCGTGCCGTCGTCACGTTGGGCGATCTTCCTGATCCAGTCCTTGAGTAGCAAGGCAGTCGCGGTCAACAGCAAGGCAATACTCAACACGCCGGTGACCAGCGTGCGCAAGGTCTTCTCGTCCAGTGCGAGGAACTTCAACAAGGCGATGGTCAGCAGCGCGGCAGGGATGCTGCCCAGGCTCAGCAATCCCACAATCTTCCAATCCACCGTGCCGTTACGGCTATGCACCCAGCCGCCCAAGGTCTTGGTGAGCGAGGCATACAACAGATCGGTGCCGACCGCGGTCGCCGGTGAAACGCCGAACACCAGCACCAGCAACGGCGTCATCAACGAGCCGCCGCCGACCCCGGTCACCCCGACGATCAAGCCGACTGCAAATCCCGAAACTGTGTAGAGCCAATCCATTTGCGCTACTCCGAAAACATCCAATGCGCGCATTTTAGGCGGGTAGCCTTATATTGCTAAATACTTTTATGTTAGTATCATATAACTCATTAGCATATAAGAAGGCGATGCCATGAACCTGCAACAGCTGCGTTACCTGCACGAAATTGTCAAAAACGACTTGAGTATTTCGGCGGCCGCCGGTGTGCTGTTCACATCGCAGCCCGGCATCAGTAAACAGATCAAATTGCTGGAAGAGGAATTGGGGATCGAAATATTTGTGCGCAACGGCAAACGACTGGCCGCATTGACCGAGCCGGGAAAAGTCATCGTCGAAGTGGCCGAACGTATGCTGCTGGATGCGGCGAATTTGAAGCAGGTCGGGCAGGAGTTTCGCGCGCAGGACAGCGGCAGCCTGAGCATCGCCACCACGCATACCCAAGCGCGTTATGCCTTGCCGCGCGTGGTCAAGGAATTTACGCAGTCTTATCCCGGCGTCAAACTCAGCCTGCACCAGGGCAGCCCCACGCAGATCGCCGATCAGGTGTTGAGCGGGGAAGTGGACATAGGCATCGCTACCGAAAGTCTCGCCTTGTACGACGAACTCATCACGCTGCCATGTTACGAATGGCACCACTGTGTGGTCGTGCCACCCAAACATCCACTGTTGCTGGAGAAGCGCCTGACGCTAAAAAAACTCGCGCAGTATCCGCTCATCACCTACGACTTTGCGTTCACCGGACGCAACAAAATCAACCAAGCTTTCAACGATGCCGGTATCGAACCCAACATCGCACTCACCGCCATCGACGCGGACGTGATCAAGACCTATGTCGAACTGGGGCTGGGCGTGGGCATCGTGGCGCAAATGGCCTTCATTCCGGATCGCGACCGGCATCTGCGTATGCTGGATGCCGGGCATCTGTTCCAGCCCAGCACAACACGCATCGCCATCCGCAAAAACCAGTACCTGCGCGGATTCGCGTATCACTTCATCGAAGTCTTCGCGCCGCATCTGACGCGGGATGTGGTGGCCAAGGCGTTGCATCTGACAAGTGAGTGAGGGGTAATGGTCTGCTTGGTGGTTGTGAACATTCGCGGGTTGATTTCAGATGTCGATTTTACCTAGGGAGGCACTGATTTATTCGTCATCCTCGCGAAGGCGGGGATCCAGCGCCTTAATTTGACTGGATTCCCGCCTGCGCGGGAATGACGGAATCGAATAAATCAGCGTCTCCCTAGTACGAAATGACTCAAACTCGGCCATAGCCACCGGTGGTATCCAGATGGTGCAACGGCCGGCATGGAATCGTCACCGGTCATTGGCTAACCAGATTTCATACATTCACCATTACAGAGATTTAGTGATCGTGTCGATGATGCACATCAGGGAAATGATGATGGGTATGTCTGAGCGTTTCGTGGCGATGCGGATGACTGTGTTGAGTACCCGGTGGAACCGGCACGTCATGTGTATGTTGATGGTGTTCATCATGGGTGTGCATGTGTTCATGCTCCAAAGGTGAGTGGAGATGTTCGTGCTCGTGTCTCTCGATCACGTGAAGCCAAACTCCCAAGCCCATCAGCACCCCTGAGATGATCAATTGAAAGCTGATGGCTTCCCCTAAGAGGGGTATCGCCACGATTGCACCGATGAAGGGGGCGATAGAGAAGTAAGCTCCTGTCCGAGCTGTACCGAGATGGCGTAGTGCGACTACGAACAGGGTCAGGCTCAGGCCATAACTCAAGAATCCGATTATTCCAGCTAACGCGCTTGTACTTATCGCAGGGATTGCCGCTCCTGCCATCAGGGCAAGGACAAGATTCGTTGCACCGGCAACCAGCCCCTTCATCATCGCGATAAAGTCTGCATCCGCCAGTGATACCTGGCGCGTCATATTGTTGTCAATGGCCCATGCAAGGCAAGCGCCAAGGATAGACAGCATGGGCAACACTTCACCAAAACGAATCTCACCCGGCCAAGCCAGCACCAGCACACCAAGCACAATGAGCGCCATGCCCAGCGCGATACGGCGGTCGAAGTTTTCTCGAAACACGAACCATGCGATCAAAACTGTGAACACACCTTCTGCGTTAAGCAGCAGCGAAGCGCCCGATGCGGGGACTTGCGAGAGTCCCCACATCAGCAGCACAGGCCCGATCATCCCACCAAAAATGATCGCTCCGACCAACCATCCCGTTTCTGCTCTGGATAGTTTTGCCGGAGGGGCGCGACGCATGATGCGTAAGCAAAACAACCCAACACCGGAGCCCAAATACAACAGACTCGCCAGCAACCAAGGACTGGTCTGACCTAGAAGCACCTTTGCAAATGGCGTGCCTGCTCCGAAAAGCACTGCGGCCAATAGTGCTGCCAGAACACCTTGATGGCGCAACAGACTCATGTCGTCTCCATCACTCCCAATTCTTGCGATTCGTCACTTTGGTTGATCGATCCGAAACGCAAATACAGCGCGGGAACCACAATCATATTGAGCAGGGTCGAGGTGAAAAGACCAAACAGGATGACGATGGCCATGGGGGACTGGATCTCACTGCCCGGTTCACCCGCAGCCAATGCCAAGGGAACCAATGCGAGACCCGCCGCCAGAGCAGTCATCAGAATCGGAACGAGCCGTTCGGTCGCACCACACACGACCAATTCGACAGGCTTCAGCATGGTCTCTGTCTCATGCAGATGGCGGATGTGCGCGATCATCATCACACCGTTGCGTGTGGCGATACCGAACAAGGTGATGAAGCCGATCAAGGTGGCTACCGACATGATGCCGCCCGATACGAACATCCCCAGCACGCCGCCGATCAGCGCCAGCGGCAAGTTGATCATCACCACCGCCGCATCGCGTGCCGAGTGAAACGCCAGATACAACAGCATAAAGATACCCACCAGTACCAGCGTACTCAGGATGCTCAGCACCTTGGTCGCCTCGGCGGCGCTTTCGAATTGGCCGCCATACTCGATGTGATAACCCGTGGGCAGTTTCACGTTCGCATCCACTTTGCTGCGGATATCTGCCACCACGCCAGCCAGGTCGCGTCCGGCCACGTTCGCCATCACTACGATCTTGCGCTGCACTGCTTCGCGGCTCACCAAATTGGGACCGCGATCTTTTCTGACCTCGGCCAGTGCCGATAACGGCAGCCGGGCGCCGCTTGCGGTGGTGATCAAAGTGCTGGAGATCGCTTCGACCGATTCGCGCACGTTAGGATCGAAACGAACAATGAGGTTGAAACTCGCCTGTCCCTCCATCACACGCGACACCTCAAGTCCGGCGAAGGCAGTCTCTACCGCATCGGACACTTCGCGGATGGATAAGCCATGTTGCGCAATGGCATCGCGCCGGAATTTCACCAGCACGAAGGGAATATCGGCCTGCTGATCCAGCGCCACATCTACCGCCCCCTCCACACCCTTGGCTTGGGTCTTCACCAGTTCGCCGATGCGGCGCAATTCGTACAGGTCGGGGCCGAATATCTTGACCGCGATATTGGCGCGGGTGCCCGACAGCATATGGTCGATACGGTGCGAGATCGGCTGTCCGATGACCACGTTCAAGCCGGGAATACTGGACAGATCGGCACGTAGTGCGGCGAGTAGTTCTTCTTTGTTGCGATCCTTTAACGCCAGACTGGCTTCGATCTCGGAAGCATAGATTTCCATTGCGTGTGGATCACCTGGAGAACGGCCAGTACGGCGCGCAGTCGCAACTATTTCAGGATGGCCAAGCATGACTGCTTCCACGCGCTGGCCGAGGCGGTCGGACTCTTCCAGCGAAGTGCCGGGCAAAGTTGTAATGCTCACAGTCAGGCTACCCTCGTTGAAGTCTGGCAGGAAGGCACGCCCAGCGAACCCTAGTCCTAGGATGGCGACCAGCAGTGCGGCAAAGGCGGACAAGCCGATCAGTTTCCAATGCATCACCACTTTGCCCAATGCGGCGGCATAGCGTTCTTTCATCAGTGTGAGCCATCTTGGTTCCTGATGCGCGATCACGCCTTTGGCTTTTGGCAGGAAGATCACCGCCAATACGGGCATCACCGTGATCGCCACCAAGAGCGAAGCGGCCAGCGCGATCACGTAAGCGAATCCCAGTGGGGCGAGCAAACGGCCTTCCACGCCAGACAGGAAGAAGATCGGCACGAAAACCAGCATGATGATGAGTGTGGCGAATACGATCGAGCCTTGTATCTCGCGTGTCGCCGCGAACACGACCTCACCGGTATGGCGCTGCTCACTGGGCGGGAGTACCACGTTCTCCTTCAGGCGTCGCATGATGTTCTCGACCACGATGATGGCATCGTCCACCAGCGCCCCCAGTGCGATAGCCAGTCCACCTAGAGTCATGGTGTTGAGCGTCGCCCCCATGGCTTGCATGATGATGATCGCCGTCATCAACGACAGCGGTAATGCGATCAAAGTGACGGCAGTGGCGCGGGCTGACACCAGAAAGACGAACACGATGGCAAACACCAGTATCGCCCCGTCCAACAACACCGTGAACAGATTGGAGATGGCACGATCAATGAAGTCCGCCTGACGGAAGATGTGATCTTCGATCTTCATGCCTTGCGGCAGACTGGCTTGCAGGGTGGCGAAGGTCTCATCCAGTCGCTCCGTCAACTCCAGCGTGTTTGCCCCCGGCTGTTTTTGGATGGCGAGGATGACGGCTGGCTTACCGTTGTGAGCCGCCGTACCGCGCTTGATACCCGCACCGATTGCAACTTCGCCCAGATGCCGCACCAGCACTGCTTGCCCTGCACGCATCGCCACCAACGTTTCGCCGATATCCTCGACGGTCTGAATACGCCCAACACCTTGAATGAGATATTCCTGCCCGCCTTCTTTGTAGAATCCGGCTGGGGCGTTCTGGTTTGTTTCACGCAGACTGCGCAGCACCTCGTCCATCGTTATGCGATAACTCGCCAGCCGTTCCGGCACGAGCGTGATTTGATACTGCTTCTCGTCGCCGCCGATAGTGACGATTTGGGCTACCCCCGGAACAGCGAGGATGCGGCGGCGCAACACCCAGTCGGCGGCGCTCTTCAGTTCCATCGCCTGATGCTTTTCCGAAGTCAGCGCGATGAACATGATTTCACCCATGATAGATGCGGCAGGAGCCATCTGTGGTGGTGGCAGATCGGGCGGTAAACTGGCGCGGGCAACCTGCAGCTTCTCGGCAACGATCTGCCGCGCTTGCAAAATATCCGTACCCCAAGCGAACTCAACCGTAATGACGGCCAGCCCCACACTGGATATTGAACGCACGCGGCGCACGCCGGGCGAACCGTTGACGGCGGTCTCGATAGGAAATGTCACGAGATTCTCGACTTCGGTCGGCGACATGCCGTGTGCCTCTGCCACGACAACAACAGAAGGAGCTGTCAGGTCAGGGAAGATATCCACCGGCATGCGCGATGTCTGCCAGCCCCCCCACAGCAACAGCAAACCAGCCGCGACAAGCACGAACAGCCGGTTGTCCAAAGAATTTCTGATGATGGTAGCGATCATTTTCTATTCCTTAGTGTGCGTGGCCGTGACCGAGAGCCGCAGGAGCAACCGCAGCAAGATGCACTTGATAAGCCCCCAGACTCACTACCCGTTCACCGCTTGATACACCGGAACGCAAGCCTATCCAGTTACCATCCTTGGTGCCGACACTGACGACACGACGTTCGAATGACTCACCTTCCTTCTGGATGAACACGACAGACATGCCGTTGTTATCGACGATAGAAGAAGTCGGGACAGCCAACGCCTTTTCAGTGCGGCCGGTATAGATGCCGACACGCAGATTCATCCCCGCGCGCAAGCGACCTTGTGCATTGTTGAATTCGAAGATGGCCGGTACCGTGCGACTGTCTTTGTCCACCAGACCACCATAGGCAACGAGGCGGGCATTACGTCTGACTCTCAGCACACGCGCATTTTCTTCACCATCCAATTTGAAGAAAGCGCCGGTGGGTTGTGTGAATTTGCCCAATTCGCTCTCGGGGATACGAACTTCCAGCCATAGCTTGCCGAGATCGGCAACATGGATCAGCGTCTGTCCATCGGTTACGACCGCACCCGCTCCGGCACCTACTGCCACGACCGTTCCGTTGATCGGCGACTTGAGCGGGATGCCGCCACTGCCGCCAGAATAGGTGCTCGCACGATGTTGTGCCGCCTCCAGTTCCGCAGTTGCCAATCGCTCGCGATTGCGTGCCTCGCGCAAACGCTTCTCAGGGATTGCTTCAGCCTTGAACAAACTCTCTAAACGCGACAGCGCTTGCCGTGCTTCTTCAACTTCGATGCTGGCACGCTGTACGGCCAGTTCCAATGTTGCCGCATCCGTTTCGCCACCCAACTTGGGTACGAAATATCCCAATACCTGACCGACTTTGACCGTCATGCCGATCTGCGGGAAGCCTTCTGCCCCAGCTCGCAGCAACCCGGCAGCCGGTGCTGCGAGGATGGCTTCGCTCCCCGCACGCGGGCGCAGCGTGGCCGAGGCCGGCACTGAATCATGCAACTCGCGTTCAACTACAGGCGTGTTCGCAAAAGGAATTTTCCACTGCTGTTCTTTGGTGAATCCGATGCCACTATCGTCACCTTCATCAACCGCAACCGCTTCAGCCGCTTTATGGTCAGGATAGATAATCACCTCTCCCAGATTGTGCGTAACGGTCGTCCCCGCATTGACCAAGTGGAAAATGAGATGGCGCTTTCCCGCATGTTGCGGCGTGATCTTCGGGCGGAAGATGCCGGGAGTTGCGCTGATGCCGACCTCGGCACGCTCTTCCGGTTGATTGCCTCCGGAGAGAACAACCGTCAATTTCCCTTCATTCACCGCTTGAAAGGAAGAGGAGATGTAAGTCATGTGCGCTGCAAAAGCCGCTTCCTCGCCTTTCACCAGTTTCGGGAATTCGACGAACATCTCGGTCGTGTCGGTGTAGTGGGTGACAGCGATATTGCCAGCCCCATGATCATGCCCGTGATCTCCGCCTTGCTCGGCGTGGGCACTATGTTCGGCAGCGCCATGCTCTGTCTTTGGCGAACAAGCGGTCACGGCAAATGCAGCCACTAGGATCATTAACAGATTAAGTTTATTCATAGGATGACACTCCAGACAGGGTTTCAAGCTCGATATGGGCCAAGCGCGCGCGCAGTGCCAAATCAAGTGCAGTAGTAGAAAAGTCCAATTCGGTACGGTAAGCGTCGAGTAATTCAAGAAGCCCGGTTTCGCTGGATTGATAGGCTGCTTGGGCGATTGCGGTCAGCCCCCGCGTGTCATCCAGTGATTCACTACGGTAAGCCAATGCCGCTTTGCGCAATTCGTCCGCCTGTTGCCATGCGCCACGCAGTTCGGCATCGGCCTTGGCCACTGCCATCTGATGCTCTGCCCGCAGGGTCTGCTGATCGGCAAGACTTCTCTGTTGCAGTGCTTGGCTACGATCAAACAATGGAATGGAGAACGACACACCGACGATGGCACCGTTGCCACTCTGCGTCGGTTCTTCTAGGAATCTTTGACCAACACCCAGCGTCAGATCAGGAATCCATCCGCGTCGGGCCGCCTGACCTTCCCGCTCGGAAGCTTCGGCTTGGGCAAGCAGGCTGGCGAGGTCGGGGCGTTGTCGCAACCCCGCTTGCAGCCCTTCCAGCGCGGGTGTGCTATCGGGTAGTAGTTCCCCCAAAAGACGTGTCACCTCATCCGGCTTCTTGTCTGAAAGTGCGGACAACATTTCACGACTGCGTGCTGCATCCGCTTGGGCCAGCGTCAACCGAGTCCTTGCTGTCTGAGCTTCGCGTTCAATGCGGCGACGGTCATAGCCGGAGACTTCGCCTGCCTTGGCCAACTTTGCGGTCATTGCTGCCGCTTGTTCGATTCTGGTCAACCACAACCCAAGCGCAGATTGGATCTGAACATGGTGCATGGTCACTGCAAATGATCGGCGCGCATCAGAGATGGTATTCAGCCGCCGGATCCGCGAGTCAAATCTGGCGGCATCCAAGCGCTGTGTAGCGGCCTCGTGGCGCAATGAGCGACGACCGGAAAGGTCGAATGTCTGTGACACCTCGACAGAACGTTCAGTGATGTCGCCCCCGGTCATGCCCAGTCGATCACGACTAAAAGAGAACACGGGATTAGGCATCAAACCCGTTTCGGTGACGATGCTTTCAGCGTGCGCCATACGACCACTTTCGGCCTCTATCCAAGCGGGACGTGACAATGCACTAGTCACGATCTCGCGCTCGGTCAGCGCGAGTGATTCAGTGATGGACAGTCCTTCAGCTTGGACGCTGCCAAGCGAGATGGCAGTCAGCGTGATTGCTAGCAGCTTGAAGCGCAATATAGGTCGATGAACTTGGGGAAGCAGTAGCAACGCCCAAGTTCGAGATGATCCTAAATCCGGCAGTTACCCCGCCCCAATAGCAAACAACTGATCATATATTCTGGGTG
>CXWL01030056.1_pt1 | contig 14598 bp, 13 predicted proteins | sample 590931 | NCBI WGS metagenome assembly CXWL01 (sample SAMEA3498368, study PRJEB10139) | groundwater metagenome | biome: water well; material: biofilm material | place: Germany | collected 2015-04-27 | reverse complement strand
GTCCAGTTTCCCGGTCCCCAAATAAACAAGCAACCAGCGCAGCCGATCCGCCTGTGAAAAACACCCCGGCGAAGCAGAAAAATTCAACGAAGCCAAATCCTTCACGATCCAACGCCCCAACCGCCATCTGGGCCGGATGACCCGCTGCAAATCTATCAAGCGTAACGCCTCATCGCCCCGGCTGGAGGAGTCATAATAAATATGAGAGAAATAGAGATCGCGGTGTACGTAGCCTTTGCGATGCAGTTTGGAAACAAGCCGGGCCACGCCCATCAAGACTTCCCGCGCCCTGTTCGGTCCGAGTTCATGCCATCGTGGCATCCACCGTTCCAGCGACTGACCCGGCACGGCCTCCGACACCAGAACGCTGCGAATCTCCTTGCCTCCTGCCACCTCCTCGCCCAGCGCGACAGGGCGGGCGCAAGCAATGCCGTCTTGCCGAAGTCGTTGCATCCACGACCACTCAACGCCCGCGACACTGCGCGCACCGTTCCTCGCGTCCCTCACAAGGCGACGGGCGCTCGCGGGCGGATCGTCAAATCGTTTCACAAAAAACGTGCTGGACTTGCCGTCGGCCTGCAGGGTAAGCCACCTTCGCTGCCGCCAGGATGGCAACCCCGGCTTGTCCATCCGCTCGCCCAGGTCATCCGCGAACAGGCCATCCATCGAATCGAGGTGATTGGCCCGCAGCAACGGTTCAAGCTCCACGGCCATGACCAATCCATTGCGACGAAGGAAGCCTGCGGAGCAACCCGTGTCAACCTTGTCTGATGATGGTTTGAGATTGTGCTGACCCACAGTGCGCGGAAATGGTATGCGATTCGCCTCCGCCGGTCGATGCGAAATCAAACTGGATCCGGAAGTGATCTGCGGGTGGCACGGTCTGGCGCCTTTTGCCAGGCCGTGCATGGAACCGCTCTTTCAGCTTGGGGTGTGACAGCGAAGCACGCCCGAATGGGCAATACCCGGCTCGGCGCGAGCCGAACCTGATCCACGCGGAACAATCGACTCAGAAGCGATCGCATTTCGCGCACCTTCCAGATATGAAGGTGGTATTGATCTCCTCCCCAGGCGATCCTTCGTAACGGAGGCAGCACGTCCATGTGCGTGGTTCGAATCCAGGATTTGATTCGATGAATGAGCGTGTCATTGGGAATGGTAACCACCACCCGCCCCCGCGGGGCGAGCAACCCGTGCATCGTGTTTAAGAGCTGCTCGGGGTCCACGACGTGCTCGAGCACTTCACTACAAATGATCCGATCGAACCCGCCCGCCGGAAGGCCAACCGCATCGAGTTCGCCCTTGAGCAAACGCACCGGGTAACTTTTAAGGTTGCGTTTCGCCTTCGCGATCATCTCCCCCGATACGTCCACGCCCGTCAGGGTGCACTGCGGGAACATGCGTAAAACGTGCCCGCCTCCGCAGCCCACCTCCAGCACGCGATGCCCGGCACTGGCCCGTAACATCTCTCGAATAAGTCGCAGCCGGCAATTTTCGATCCAGCGAATCAACGGACTCGCCTGCGCATAATACTGGTCGATATCGTGCTCGCGCGCGAATGTATCGTTCCATTGCTCGATGCTCAGCCTTGAATCCGCATCAAATCCAACGGCAGGCAAGGATGCCAGCTTGCAACCCCTCTCCTTTCCAGGGAGAGGGGCAGGGGAGAGGGTGGAGAGCTTGCCTGGAAGCAACGCTTCCGAATTCGCTTGCAAAATCAACTCCCGCCTCCGTGAATGCTCAGCGCACTGCCAAACCAATCCACCTGGCCGCGCCTGGCCCGCGAAAGCCCCCACGTTTCCACGCGAAATTTGAATAGTTCCCACACGATGCGCGCCGACACCACCAGCGGAAACCGGCTCAGGAACGATTTGCCTGCGCTCCGCTGTTCGAAATCCGTGTCCACTTGGGCAATCAAATAGCCCCGCACGCCGGCCGCCGCCCCGATAAAACTCTGGAAATAGCGATACGCATGGCGATGCTCCAGCAAGGGCGTGATGGAAGATTTTCTCCCCAACACAAAACCGGACTTGTTGTCCCGAAGCTTCGTGCCAAAAGCCACGTTTAACAGCAGATTCAACCCCCGGCTGAACAGTCGCCGACGCCGCAGGCCCCGCACCGGATGCCGGACGGCCTGCACCAGGTCCGGCACGTGCTGAATGTATGCCTTAAACAACCGGGCAATATCTTCCGGGCGGTTCTGCAAATCCGAATCGATCAGGCAAACCAGATGCCCCCGCGCTGCTTGCAAGCCCTTTCGCCACGCGGCCTCAATCCCGAAATTCCTGTGCTGTCGCTGCCCCCGCACCCGCCGATCGTTCTGCGATCGAGCGACGATTCGCTGCCAGGTTTCGTCCACGCTCCCGTCGTCGATGAGAATCAACTCGCCGTCCGCCCCCATCACATCGAACGTCGCCAGCGTTCGATCCACCAGCGCATCTATGTTTCCCTCCTCATTGAAGCACGGCGCAATCACCGACAGCACGACTTCGTCGAGATCGGCTTGCACCGCCAGATGGTAATCCGCATTCGTCTGATTCATCTGTGACTCATCGCTGCGTATACATCGCCTGGCTCATGGAGCACGGGCAGAATATCGCTTGCGGATACAGACCGCGTAGCCGTCACCCGGCCCCCAGGCGGCGCCAGCAGGCTCCGGATGCACTCGGCCGTCATCAGCGCGTTCCAGTGCTTGCGGTCAAAACTGTGCGTTCCATGCAGCCACAGGTTCGCAGGCGTGGGCAATCCATCCTTGACCGGTCGCTGCAAAACCAGCGAACCCTTCGGCAGCAGTTTTTCCGCGGCCCGATGGACGATCCACTTGCCGATCCCGTCGCGATATCGAAGCGAGTCGTCCAGCGAAAACGCGAACTCCACCAGACGGTGATCGAGAAACGGGCACCGGTTCTCCACGCCGTGGGCCATGCACATTCGATCCGCCATCTGCAACAGCGGCTGCATGAATACGCGGGATTCAATGTAGGCAATGTTTTCCAGCGTGCTTCGCCGCGCACTCCACAAGTCGGCCAGGTGCATTTTGATCAGCCCCGCACCCACCAGCCCCGAACGCGAAGCCATCCGGCAAAATCGGTCGAAATCCGATCCGCGATACCGCTCCAGCATCGCCGCGTAGTGCCGATGCTTGGCACTCCCGTTCTTGCCGTCCTCTTCCACGAGCAGTTCATTGCGCGCATATCCCGCAAACAGCTCGTCCGATCCCTCGCCCGAAAGCGCCACCTTGTACCCACATTCCTTTGCGGCTCGCGCCAGGCGATAAATCGCAAACGCGCTGAACGATCCGGTCGGCATCTCCAGGTGATAGCTCACGCTCGCCAGATCGCGCAAAAACTGCTCCCGCGTAGGCCGCACCATCTGCGACTGAATCCCGAGCCGGTCGGCCAGATCCGTAACGTACGCTTCTTCATTGATCGTGCTGCGAAACTCATCAAACTGGCAGGTGAACGCCTGTTTCACCCCGCTGAGCTTCGCAATGAGCGACGAGTCCAACCCCCCCGCCAGAAACAACGTCACCGGCGTATCGGCCCGCATCCGCAGCCGCACCGCGTCCTCCAGCAGTTCGATGAACTCTCCCACAGCTTGCTTTTCGTCGGCGACGCGCTCGCGCCCGTTCTGCTCGATGTCCCACCATTGCCGGGTGCGGCACGCGTCTTGTTCGGGGTCGTAAATCAAATACTGCCCGGGTCGCAACGACAGGATCCCGCGATACAGCGTGTGCTCGTTGAAACAAAATTCAAAAAGGTCGAATAGCTCATGCGTCGTAAATTCAAGCTTGTCGAACGCCTTGATTTCCGATGCGAACTCGATGCCGCGATTTCTGCAACGATAAAAGAACGGTTTCTTCCCCATCCGGTCACGGGCGCAGAACAACTTTTCTCCGTCCCAGATCGCCAGCGCAAACATGCCGTTGAATCGCGTCAGGCAATCCACCCCCCACTCCAGGTAAGCCGCCAGCACGACTTCCGTGTCCGTTTGGGTCGAGAAGGTATGCCCTAAACCGGCAAGTTCCGCGCGCAACTCGGGATGATTGTAGACTTGTCCGTTAAAAACGATCGCCGCATCGCCGATCCGCACCGGCAAATCAATGTCGTTGCGATCGACGACGTTCAGTCGCGTCTGCCCCAAAGTGACCTGCCACCCACCCCGCGTGGCCTCACTCCACAGCGCCTGCTGATCCGGCCCGCGATGGGCGAGCCTCTCCAGGCTCTGCTCGTCGAATCGCGTGTTGATCCCGCCGAGAATTCCGCACATGTCAGACCTTCCGCGCCCGGCAACTGATGCCCGATTCCTGCACGTCCCACGCCTGAATGTCCCAACCCTCTGCGAACCACGCGCGAAACTCTTCCGGTTCAAATCGGTGACAATGCAGGGGGTGATACCAATCAAAGTTGATGATGTTGTTGGTAAAGAAATCGAATTCCTCGTTCCAAAAGCACTTCATGATGTGCCAGTGGAAAAGCCGCTGAAGGTCGACCGGTCCCTTCTTGATTCCCAAAAACGGCACGTCCTCCTCGACGTTCACCGTGACCCGCAAGTCCGCCAGGGTCCGGCCCAGCTTGGTCACCCCCTCGCAAAGCGCCATGGCCTCGTCCGCCGGCAAGTGGCTGATCCGCTCGCGCACGTAATCGTCCGTAAACTCGCGAATCGGGGCCTTCTTGCGATACACATAACAGCAGATTTGCCCGCCTCGCTTGAGCTTGCGCCTCAGCAACTTGAACGCTTCGCGCGGTTTCGGCGTGTGATGAATCACCTGATCGCAACTGATAAAATCGAAAAACCCGTCCGCAAATGGCAATCGGTGCAGGTCGGCATGAACGAACGCCACTCTCGGCTCGGTGATCTGCTTTCGGGCCACCGCCAGCGCTTCCCACGAGGTATCCACCGCATACACGGTGGCCGTCGAATGCTCGGCAAAGTTCGCCGCATCCCGGCCCGACCCCGTTCCGGCATCGAGTACATTCTCCGCACCGTGCAAGAACGCGCGCAGTTTCTCCGACTCAAAAAAACCGTAACGGTCCAAATACCACTTCGTGTAAAACCGCCCGGTGTGCTCGCGATAGTAGCGATGTTTGGCCCATTTCTGGTTGAACGACCCCACCGTCTGATCCGTCAGGGTCTGCGCGTCCAGAAAGCTCGGGATCCCCTGCCGTACCGGATAGTGATTTCCCGACGATCCGGGAGGAACCACCAACTCCCCCTCAATCACATCATTGTCCACCGCCGCAACCGCCCGCACACTTAGCGAGTCCGTCGTGAGGGGGTCCACCAGTCGACTCAATGAATCAAGGATCAATGCAGCCTCACCATACAGACGTAGATCACCGACCCCCTATGGGACCGACAAACCATTCCTGTGCATCCGCGTTTATCAGCGGCCCGTTCTCCAAAACGCATTCATTGGCCGCTTTCGCATCTCTTTGACTTTTCGGACGTTACAAAACGCGCCTTGAGCAGCCAGCCGCCTTGGGACCCCTGCCCCGGCCCATAAATCCAAACCCAGGCAGATATGGCCGATATGCAGCATACCCCTTAAGATGGGCCTTACTCGGTATCCGCGGCGGGATTGCCGGAGGTTGCGATGACTCCTGCCGCGGCCGCGAATACAGGAATAGTGCGATTGTTCAAACCGCCGGTTCACGGCATAGTATAAAGAAAAGAACGACCACGATTGCCCGGCACAGGGGGTGGAACACCTGCGGGTAGTTGTAGATTTTTGGGAGATGCAAGACCATGAAGCTATTTCGTAACCGACCCGTTCTGATGATTGCTGCGTGTGCCGCGGTGCTCTTCGCGTCCACGCTCCTCGCCGGCGGGCGACCCAAGTCACCCAAGCCAACAGACGAAACCATCGTGGGTCTTGTCGTCGACCTTCAGACCTATATGACGGAAAAGTGTCCGAACGATGATTTCGCCAAGTGTACTCGCGACAACATTCGCGGCGGCGTTCCCGCGGCGCTCGAAACCGAGGACGGCCTGATCATGATCGGCATGGGCGACAAAGGCCCCGCCCGATTGCTCGTGCCTCTTGCCTACCAAAATGCTGAAGTCACGGGAAAGCTCTATGACCGCGACGGCTTCCTCTACCTCGATATGACGGCCGCGAAAGCCTATAAGGAAGAAGCCGAAGAAGAAGCCCACGAACAACCACGCGCACCCGCGCCTGTAATCGAGGGCGGAACAGTTCCCGAGCCTTAAACTTTTGCGATCCGCACGAAAATCCCTCTCCCTCCCAGGGAAAGGGTAGGGTGAGAGTAAGGACGTCCGGAGATCTCGATTATCTCTGTGTCTAAGCGCTCCAATCAGCTTCTACCCGCGCCCATTACCACTCGTTCCCACCAGAGCAGGTCGCTCACCGGCCTGTGTCGTCGGCTTCGACGATGTACGTTCCTGAGCGGCTTCCAGGATATGCTCTAACAACTCCGCATATCGCAGTCCGGCATAAGTGGCCATGAAATTCAACTTGCCGTCCCAGCACCAACCCGGATTGGGATTGACCTCGAGCAGTTTGATTTCGCCGTCATCGTCCGTTCGGTAATCGAAGCGGGCATAGTCGCGGCAGTCCAACCGATCAAAAAGCCGGTGGGAATAGTCGTACAGCTTCCGCTTCGTGTCCTCATCGATCCGCGCCTGGTGATACCGTATTTGTGTCCAGTACGGCGAATCCGGCACCCACTTCGACTCATACCCCAGAATCGGCGGTAAAGAGGCATCCAAACCCGAATAATCAACTTCCAACGCCGGAAGAATCCGGTAACTCAATCCGGGATTCCCGATGATCCCGACGCTATATTCGGGTCCGGCAAGAAACTCCTGAATGAGGACCGACCGCCCCGGCAGTTCGTGCCGCAATTCTTCCAGATACGAAAGCAACTGTTCCGGCGAGCGGACCACCGCGTTTTGCGTAATGCCGATGCTGCTGTCGCCGAAATTGGGTTTGACCAAGGCAGGGAACGTGGAAGGCAGCGTCGCCGCCTGGTCCGCCGGATCGTAAAACGTCTCCAACGGAACCGGCACATCGAGCGATGCCGCGATCGCCCGCACCAACGATTTGTTATAGCAAAGTCCCAGACACGTCGGCCCCGCCCCGGTGTACGGAATCTTCAGCATTTCCATGATGGCCGGAACGTGAAGCTCCATGAACGCATCGTTGTTGTATCCCTCGTCGCACAGGTTCAGCACCAACTGTGGTGGTTCGGCCCGCAACTCCGCCACCAGCGCCGCATGATTGTCCAGATAGCTGAACTCGTAGCCGGGAAGCTCGGCCAATGCCTCTTTCAGCTTCACGACGGTGTCGAGGTCTTCCGGGTTGAACTGGCCGTCGCGTTTGACCGGATCGGGCAATCGGGGATCGCCCATGACCACCGTGATTTTCGGGAACGCAGGCCCCTTCTTCTTTGGCGCCACCGTTCGCCGCGGAGCGACAGCGGTAAGGAACATCCGGTGAGCCATCATCCCCAAATCTTGTTTGCGGTCCGAGTCTGTACTCGTCGCCTCATGAATGCGAACCGTCTGGAACCCCGAGCGCTCCAGCATCGACGCAATCTCGCCCTTGGCGTACAACCGCTCCGCATAGAACTGGTCCGCGATGACCCCCTTCTCCGCATGAACCACGACTTCGCGCGAAACCAGCCGCTTCCCGTCCGACGCAAGGGAGCGCTCCCGGCAGACAAAATGATTCTGGTCGATCCACTCCCACGATCGTTTCTCAAAATTCGACTTCTGCCACTCACCATCCGCCAGGTCCATCGCCAGCGTGCCGCCGGTCCGCAGTACCCGCTGGCTCGAAAGCAGCACGGCAATGTCGTCCTCTTCGCGGTCGAAATAGCCAAACGAGTTGCCCATCAGGGCCACACAGTGAAACGAGTCCTCCGTGAAGCGGAATCGCCGCGCGTCTCCTTCGTGAAAGCTGATCCCCAGCCCTTCTTGCTTGGCTCGTTTGCGGGCCAGCCGGATCAAATAACGTGACCGGTCCATTCCCGTTACATTCTTGAAACCCCGCCGGGCCAGCTCCAGGCAATGCCTACCCTGCCCGCAACACAGGTCGAGGATGCGATCGTTGGGTTCAAGCCCCGCCGCACGGATCAAAAGATCCACTTCGCGAACGGTATTTCGCTCGTTCTCAACGACGTCCCCGTCGGTTTTGAGGTAAATCGAATTGAACAGCGTGCGCCACCATTCGGTGGGCAGGTGACGCTCCAGATCTGGAATGGGACCGACGGTCTTCGGGATTGGCCCCCCGTTGGCTGGCGCTTTGGCCATTGTTCCTCAGTTCCTCCTTCAATCCTTAACTTCGCGGCGTACCCCCTCTCCCTTCCTGGGAGAGGGCTGAGGCGAGGGTAAAGCTCAAAGAATCGCGACGAACTCGCCATTGCAATTCGTTACCCGACCCCATCTCCGCGCTGTTCACTTTTATATCCTTCTCATCGCCGACCTGCATCAACAAAATCAAATTTTTTTTTGTCGGCCGGGGTTGGCTCGTGCTCCGACCGCTGGGCGGGAATTCTTCAGCATGAGGCAGGCTTCAAAAGAGCGTTGAATCCCGCCTGCTCGAAGTGGTGATCTGCTGTCAGCGCGTCCGTGATCCCGTGCATCCGCATGAACTCGAATGACCGGTTTTGCGAACAGCTTTCGGGACGATCCGGTTGCGAGTCCGTCGCCGACTTCGGTCAGAACCCATCCCATCGTAACAATCCGTCGGCGCGCGGTAGAATGAAACTTCATCACCGAAAGATGTGCGTTGTCGCGCGGACTGAGAAACGCAAAGAAATAGTAGCAGTCTGCAAAGACTGGTTTCACCGTTGGGAAGCACCATGAAGATATTGCCCTCACTTGATTCTGGCTAACGCATGATGTGGCAATAGCTTAGGGAGATGTCCATGCCGAAAGAATTACATGGTGAACGAGGTTTGCACGCGTAGCGGGCTATCCTGGGCTGAAGGATATAACGCCTTCGGCGTAGCCGTTCGCCCCACGTACTCCCCGGCCCAATCGACGCTCAAAATGGCCCAGAAGCTCAGCCATCCGGTCGGTGTAGAGGTGGTCCCGCAGGGTCCGCCGCTGCCCCGCACGGGCTACCGACTCCCGCTCCTCCGGGTGATCCAGGTAATACCGAATTTTGGCCGCGCATTCCGCGGTATCCCGGTACGTCGCCACTTCCCGATCCGGCTCGAACAGCTCCGCAAGGTGAGGCCGCCATTCCGTAAGCAGGCATGTGCCCACGCCCGTGGCCTCATACATCCTCATGTTGTTACACCACTCGGAATTCACCGTACCTCGCACATCGATCCGGGCGTGCCGATTGAGTGTGATCTTCGATTGCTGAAGCACCCGGTACATCTCCATGCCCCAGGCCTGCCCTCGAAAGTGCTTCCGAATGGGCGAATCCTCGCTAGTTCGTTCGATGCCGTAACAAAAAACGTCGATGTCCACTTCGCGCAGCAACTCCTCCAACCACGCAATTCGGTCCGGGTGCGACTCGGCGAACCCCCCCACAAAGGTCACATCGTAGCGAGCCTCGCGCTGCGGCAGCCGATCCAAATCCAAAATCCTGCGATCGAACCCCAATCGCATGTGCTCCGCGTCAATCCCCTCTTCGCGAAACGAGTCCACAATGGGAGGCCACGACGAAATCATCAGGTCGTAGCCATGAAATGTCCGGTCCTTGGGCAGCGGCGAAGCGATCTCTCCGGCGACCAAACCTACGCGGTCCCGCATTTCCGCAATAAACGGATCGCCCAGCGGACACCATTCGAATACGTATACAACGTCCGGTCGGAATTCTTTGATTTGGGCGGCCACTATGGTGCGGCGTTGATCGTGAAGGTTGCCTGTCGGGCTAAGTCCCCGGTCGCTCGCCCAACGCATCTGCGCGGCGTCCGCATTGCAAATGATTTCCCAGGTCCGGCAGCCCAGCGCCGCCAAACCCTGCGAATACGCATCCGACGTGCTGAACGCGGACGAAAACAGCCGGGCGCACTGTGAGTCAAAATCCAGATCGGCCAGACCCGGCTCGGCGCGATAACGGCCCTTGAGAAACTCCGGGTAGAACGTCTGAATCACCAATACGCTGGGCTGCATCAGTCATTCCAATCGAAACCGCTTCTATTTGTCATGCTGAGCGAAGCGAAGCATCTAGCGTGGGAGATCCTTCGCTACGCTCAGGATGACAATTCGTCCATGCCTATTGTCTGCACGCCATCAGCCGCTCTACCACGTATTCCTGATCGTCCCGCGTCAGGTTCTCGCCGCTGGGCAGATAAAACCCGCAATCGCCGAGTCTTTCACTGACGGGATAGTCGCCGCGTAAATCGGGCCACCGCAAATTTTTGCCTTGAAATACCGGCTGCTGATTCATCGGGATAAAGAACGATCGCGTTTCGATGCCTCCTTCTTCAAGTTGCTTGCGCACTTCCTGCTTGGTTCGCTCAAACCCGTCGCCCAGCACGACACCGTACATCCAGCACACCGGCTCGCACCCCTCGGCTCGGGCAGGCAATTGCAAATCGTCTTCGTCCGCCAGCAATTCGTCGTAAATCGCGGCAATCTCCCGCTTCCGCGCAACTTTCTCGTCAAACCGTTCGCATTGCCCGCAACCGATCGCCGCCTGGATGTTCGTCATTCGATAGTTGAAACCCACTTCATGGTGAACGAATCGCTCTTCGCCAAACGCCTGATTCCGTAGCAGCGCCGCCCGCTCCGCAATCCGCGAATCATTCGTAACCAACATTCCGCCTTCGCCGGTGGTGATGATCTTGTTCCCGTAAAAGCTGAAGGCGCCCACGTCGCCGATCCCGCCCACGCGCTTGCCGCGATACTTCGCCCCGTGGGCCTGCGCCGCATCTTCAATGACAAACAGCCCATGTTTCTTTGCGATCGCTTGGATTGCGCCCATCTCGCACGGATGCCCGTACATGTGTACGGCCATGATCGCCTTGGTCCGCGGCGTGATCCTCGCCTCGATCAACTTCTCATCGATACACCACGTGTCAGGCCGGACATCCACCAGAACCGGCGTCGCCCCCGTCAGGCACACCACATTGGCTGAAACGATCAATGTAAACGCCGGAATGATCACGTCATCTCCCGGCCCCACGCCCAGACACTCCAGGGCCAGATGCAGCGCCGTCGTCCCGTTGCTGCAAGCTACCCCGTGTCGCACTCCGCAAATGTCCGCAAACCGCCGCTCGAAGCGCGGAATGTATTCGCCCATCGACGAAATCCAGTTCGCCTCCAGGCAGTCGACAACATAACGCCGCTCCGCCTCCCCAATTTGTGGAGTACAAACGGGGATTGATCGTCGTTTAGATTGAGTCAGAGTGGGCATGGGCACCTTGTCGTTTCGGCATACCGGACTACCCATGCCTATCGACTCCCAAGCCCCTCTCGCTTCAATGCGATTATTATCGGACTATGCCCGTATAGCCTTTGTATCATTTTTACGCTGGCAAAGTCCGAAGATATGTCGTAGCATCAGTCTCCCTGTTTTGATGGTAGATCGCGCGGATCGCGCGTCTTCGGTTTTTTTGTATTTAGATAGGAGTCGGAGTGATCAAGGTCAGGCCACGTGGGAACGAGTCGGTGCAGCAATTGCTCAAGCGCTTCAAGCGTTTGTGCCAGCGAGAAGGCCTCATTCGTGACATGAAGCGTCATAGCTACTACGAGAAGCCTTCCGAACGCCGCCGCCGCCAATCCCGCAAGGTGGTCCGCAAGGATATCGTGGTGGTCGGCACCGAAACGGCCAGACCCCCCAGAACAGCTCGATAAGCTGTGAAAACGAAAACGCACCAAGGCGGATTGATTCCGCCTTTTTCTTGCGCCGATAAAAACGAGCCGCGAACTTCAGTTCGCGCGACCCTGCAAGGAGTATTCGAAAGGTGAACTCCAAACCCGTCGCTCTTGTCACTGGCGGCTCGCGCGGCATCGGCCGCGCCATCTGCGTCGAATTGGCCCGCTCCGATTATAACGTCGTCATCAACTTCAATGAAAACTTCAGCGCAGCCGAGGCGACACGCGGGCTGGTCGAAGAACTCGGCGCGGTCGGTGAAATGTGCCAAGCCGACATCACCTCCAAATCCGACCGCGAACTGCTCGTCGAATTCAGCATGGAGCACTTCGGCCGCCTCGACCTTCTGGTCAACAACGCCGGCATCGCCCCACCCGTGCGCCAGGACGTGCTCGAGACCACCGAGGAGAGCTTTGACCGCATAATGAACGGCAACCTCCGCGCCCCCTATTTCCTCACTCAGAACGTCTCGCGCCAGATGATCGAACTCATCAACGCCAAGACCATCGAACACGGCATGATCGTCAACATCTCCTCGCTTCGTTCCTATACCGCCGCCCGAAACTATGGCGAATACTGCATCAGCAAGGCCGGGGTGAGCATGATGACCAAACTCTTCGCCGTCCGCCTTGCTGAACACGGCATCAACGTCTACGAAGTCTGCCCCGGCATCATCGAAACCGACATGACCTCCGGTGAGGCCACCCGCGAATATTACAACACGCGCATGGCCAAAGGCATGGCCCCGATCAACCGCTGGGGCAAGCCGCAGGAAGTCGCCCTGGCTGTCAGCGCCATCGCCAAAGGCCACTTCCCCTTCTCCACCGGCGCCGTCTTCAACGTCGACGGTGGCTGGCACCTCCGCCACCTGTAACATCTGTCTTTTCTAGGTTCTTTTGCTATAATGCCTGTCGATGGTAAAAAAAACGACAACCGGAACCACGACCTTCGCTGAATTCTGCGAATTGATCCATGAGGATCAAAAGGCGGACCTTCTAGACGGAGTGATTTACTTGGCGTCACCCGAAAGCACCGACCATAACAGGCTCGCACTTTGGCTTGTCAATGTGATGGGGCAATTTGTTGAGCAACGAGGACTTGGCGACCTATTCATCAACAAGGTCGCCTTTCGGCTTTCAGATATGACCTCGCCCAAGCCGGACGTGGCATTTGTGGCGGCGAATCGTCTCGATCGCATCAAGCCCGGTTACGTCGATGGTCCGCCCGACCTTGCCATTGAAATCGTCTCGCCCGACAGCATAGACCGCGATTACGAAAATAAGCGGCGGCGATATGAAGAAGCCGGCGTGCGCGAGTATTGGATCATCGACCCCCTGGAGAACACCGCCACATTTCTGGTCCGCGAAGGCGACTCCTTTGTCGAGCAGTTTCCCCGCAACCATATCTACGAGAGCCGCGTGCTCCCCGGCTTCACACTCGACACCCAATGGCTTTTTCAACGCCCGCTGCCTGCCACCATGCCCATCATCCGCCGCTTACTCGGGCAGGAATAGCCACAAGGCCTGTTGATGCACCCAACGCGCCGCTACACCTCAATGCCTTCGAACGCAACGACCCCGCGAATGTGGCGGGCGTAGTACGCTTCGACGGAGTCGATGCCGGTAACCCGGCGGACGGAGGCCGCAGCACGGGTCAGGTCGGCACGCTGGACGAGTTCGAGGCGACGGTCCTTCAACTCAAGCCGCGTCTCGTAAAACGCACATCCCTCGTGAGCGATGAGAACAATGCGCTTGAGCCCGTGAACCTCAATGAGGAATTTCAGCTCGTCAACGACACCCTGGGCTTGAAGGTGTGCCTGCGGGTGGTCGGCCAGACAGGCAGGCCCACCGGGAAGTGCGACGCGGTCATACCGTGGCAGTTTCAGGCCGTTTTGCAGGAAGTCGTCAAACTGTTCGCCAACGCGACCGTCCGAACAATAAATGGCGGCGGCGTGAATTCGAGCACGTTCATACGGAACGTTGCTCTCATACGCCAGGATGTCGGGACGATCCTGCATCGGTGGGTGATTATACAAGGCAATGACAAAAGGCCTACTTATTGCATCAACGCCGCGCGAAGTGCTGAAGTCGCTGGCGACCATCCAGATGGTGGACGTACACTTCCCGACCACGCCGCCAAGCCGGTTCGACAGTCCGAAGTACGAAGGTTGGACTAAAGGCGGGGGCGATTTGTTTTTTTGTGTCGGTTCTGTCAGATCAACCCTCCTTGACTTAGAATGTCCGCGCGGTCGTGAACGAATGCCAGAGAAGGTACGAATGGGAATTGCGATGAAAGCTACTTTGCTATGTGGTATGGGGCTGGCCTTTCTTGCCGGGTGCAGCCAGATGGTGAATCCGTTCCGCGACGAATACGCACACCGTCCGCCGGTGACCACTCCGTCGGTTGAGGCGGTGCTGGCTGCGGAAGTTCCGCCTTCCGTCCAGGAACGCCACGGCGATGAGAAGCTTCGATGCGCCGTGGACGGCTCGATAACGCACCTCCCGCTGTACTTCGAGGATCCCACGGAAGAGAGCGGCAGCGAGAACGGGCACTTCGCGTGGACCGGCGAGGACTATCTGTGGATCGCCTATTGGCGGGTCCGGTTCATGGCGAATCTGATCGCCTTGCCGGTCAGTGCGGTGGTGAACCCACCCTGTCAGACGATGGTGAGCGACGGACGGCGGTCGGGCTGCGGACGCGGTCGCCAGTTCGACGCGGAGCCGTGCCGCGATCATTAACTTCGAAAGTTCCATGCTCAGAGCCCCGACATTCATGTCGGGCGGTTCTCTCCGCATGAA
>CXWL01046582.1_pt1 | contig 14599 bp, 6 predicted proteins | sample 590931 | NCBI WGS metagenome assembly CXWL01 (sample SAMEA3498368, study PRJEB10139) | groundwater metagenome | biome: water well; material: biofilm material | place: Germany | collected 2015-04-27 | reverse complement strand
TTGCCGAAGGTGGCCCAGGCCAGCAGCAGGCCGAACAGTCCCACCGTGACATAGCCGACGGTACGGGGCAGCCGCGCGGGCGGCTGCTCCTGGATTGTCAGCAGGTCGGGCGTGAAGTCGGCCGTCTCGGTGGCAAATTTGCGCATCAAAGACCTTCTTTCATCACATCAGTTTGACGCTGCCCTGCTCGAGCTGACTGCGGCTTTTCAGGTTCTGCCACTCGGTGCCGGCGGCCAGGCTGGATTGCGCGGCACCCAGGCCGATGCCGGCCAGGCTTCCGGCGGTGGCATACTGGTAGCTCAGGTCGCCACCCAGCGCTGCCGTGTTGCTGCCTTGCAGATGGGCATCGAGCAGGCCGTTCATGACGGTCCAGCCGTTCGCATTGACCGCGCCAGCCGTCCGCGCCGCGTCGAACTTTTGCACCAGCTTGCTGAAGTCGAAAACCTCGACCTGCTGGTTGCAGCTCTTGTCGGTGGAAGTGGCATCGTAGTCGCCGCCGACGGTCACAACCTGCAGCTTTTCGACGTTCTTCGCGTTGCCGCCAAGGTACCAGTTCTTCAGCGTCATGCTGTCGCCCTGGCCCATGTCCAGGACCAGGTCGTTGCCGGCCTTGGCAAGGCTCAGGTCGGCGTAGCGGATGCTGCCACCCAGGCTGACCGTGTCCCTGCCGTTGCCGCTGTTGCTGAGGAGGTCGGCCCCGTCGCCCCGGTTGAAGGCGTACAGGTTGCGGCCGTTGCCGCCGTCGATCATGTCATTGCCTTTCCCGGCGGCTATCCAGTCGTCGCTGTTGCCGCCGCCAATGAAGTCATCGCCAGTGCCAGCATCGACCAGGTCGTTCTCGTTGCCGGTGTCAATGCGATCCACGCCCGCGCCGGCCTGCACGATGTCGCAGCCGTTGCTGATGACCGCCGCACCCGCACCAGCCTGGGCCAGGTCGGAATAAATGATGTCGTTGCCGGCTCCGGCCATCACCACATCGTCATGGTTTCCACCATAGAAGGTGTTGTCGCCTTGCAGATCGATCAACAGGTCATTGCCGTTGTCGCCATAAAGCAGATCGTTGCCGGTCTCGCCATGCAGTTCGTCGTCTCCGTTGCCGCCGTAGAGCTTGTCGTTGCCGCCACCACCGAACAGGATGTCGTCGCCACTCTCGCCAAACAGCTGATCATGGCCAGAGCCACCATACAACACGTCCCGATCGTTGCGTCCATAAATAGAATCGTCATGACGGCCGCCAAGGAGCAAGTCAGCCCCATTGGTGCCGATCAGCGCGGTGGACTGGATCAGCAAGTCATGCCACAGGTAAGTGCCGCCATCGGCAAACACAAAACTTTCCAACGAAGAGGTCAACCGGCTTTGGGCGTCTATGCCCATGACATAGTCGATGCCCTGGTCGGCCATCTCGTTGCCCGTGGCATCGAGCACGCGGATCTGGGCGATCTTCTGGCCGTTGACGGTTGCGATTCGCAAGGCCACGTTATCCAGGGTCAGGCCCGGGCCAAAGCTCACGGTATCGATGCCGCTGGTGTCGGTGATGGTGTCAAGCCCGCCGCCCACGGTATAGACATAGGCGTCGTTACCGGCGCCACCCGCCAAGGCGTTGTTGCCGGTATTGCCGGCCAAGGTGTTGTCCAGTTCGTTGCCAGTGGCGCCGATGTCAGCGGTACCGGTCAGCAAGAGGTTCTCAACATTGGCCGCCAGGGTGTAGCTGACGCTGGACTGGATGGTGTCGTTGCCATCGCCCGCAAGCTCTTCAATCGTGTCGGCGGCGTTGTCCACGACGTAGGTGTCGTTGCCGGCACCTCCTGCCATGACATCGGCACCGGCAGCACCGTCGAGCCGGTTGTCCAGCGTATTGCCGGCCAGGCGGTTGTCGAGGTCATTACCGATGCCTTCAATGGCCGTACCGGTCAGCACCAGGTTCTCGACCTGGCTGCTGAGGGTGTAGCTGACGCTGGATTCAATCGTGTCCACGCCCCCGGCAACCATCTCGGTCACGGTGTCAAGGGAATCATCGACGAGGTAGCGATCATTGCCTGCACCACCGGCCATCACATCGGCGCCCATGCCGCCATCGATCAGGTTGTTGCCTGTGTTGCCGAGGATGACGTTGTTCCGGGTATTGCCGGTGGCAGCCAGATCGGCAGTGCCAGTCAGCATAAGGTTTTCAACGTTGTCCGACAGACCATAGCTGACACCGGCCCGGACGGTGTCACTGCCCTCATCGACACGCTCGACAACGGTGTCGCCAACGTCATCGACCACATAGGTGTCGTCGCCTGCAGCGCCGACCATCTGGTCAGCACCGGCATCACCGTCGATCAGGTTATCGAGAACATTGCCGTATAGCTGATTGTTCATGGCGTTACCGGCTGCCGTGATGGCACGGCCAGTCAAACGCAGGTTCTCCACATGCTGCGGCAACACGTAGCTGATGCTGGCCAGCACGGTGTCCGCTCCCGCATCGAACCATTCGGTCACCATGTCGCCGGCATCGTCGACCCCATAGATGTCGTCGCCTGCGTCGCCGGCCATGGCGTCGGCACCCAGGCTGCCGTCGATCCAGTTGTTGCCAGCGTTGCCTGTGAGGGTGTTGTTGAGGGTATTGCCGGTGGCGTCGATAGAAGCCGACCCAGCCAAGACCAGGTTCTCGACATGACTCGACAGCGTGTAGCTGATTGAAGACAGCACGGTATCGATGCCCTCATCGGCTTGCTCGGTCACCGTGTCGAGTAGGTTGTCCACCACGTAGGTGTCATCGCCAGCTCCGCCTGCCATCACATCCGCGCCATCGCGCCCGTCGAGGCGGTTGGCACCCGCATTGCCGATCAGGGTATTGACCCGATCGTTGCCGGTGGCATCGATAGCCGCAGAGCCGGTCAGGGTCATGTTTTCGGCGTTCTCGCTCAAAACGCAGCTCACGCTGGCCAAGACGGAATCCACCCCTTCATCGACCAACTCGAGGACGCTGTCGCCAGCGTTGTCCACGAGATAGATGTCGTCGCCCACGCCGCCAGCCATGACGTCCGCACCGGCAGCGCCGTCCAGCGTATTGTTGCCGGCGTTGCCAAACAAACTGTTGTCCAGTTCGTTGCCGGTGGCGCTGAGATCCTCCGTGCCGGTCAGGGTCAGGTTTTCCACATGGTCGCTCAGGCTGTAGCTCACGCTGGCGAGCACGGTGTCGGCGCCCTCGTCGGCCAACTCCGCGACGCTGTCTCCAACGTTGTCCACCCCATAGGTGTCGTCGCCAGCACCACCGCTTAGCCGGTCAGCCCCAGCGCCGCCGTCGATGCGGTTGGCGCCGCTGTTGCCGGTGATGAGGTTGTCGAACTCGTTGCCGGTGGCATGGATGGCGGCCGCGCCGGTCAGAGTCAGGTTTTCGACATTGGCAACCAGCGAGTAGCTCACGCCGGCCAGCACCGTGTCGCTGCCTTCGCCGGCCAGCTCCAGCACGTTATCGCCTGTGTCATCGACGACGTAAGTGTCGTCACCGGTCGAGCCGGCCATCTGGTCCGCGCCCGCCCCGCCGTCCAGGACATTCGCCTGCGCATTGCCGGTCAGCACATTGTTCAGACCATTGCCCGTGGCATTTAGCGCATTGTCGGCCAGGGTCAGATTTTCCAGGTGAGTGCCCAGCCTGTAGTCGATGGTCGACACCACGGTGTCTTTACCCTCACCCGCAGCCTCGACCACGGCGTCGCCAAGCTCACCGACATGGTAGGTGTCGTCGCCCTGGCCGCCCATCATCATGTCGGCGCCCGCCCCGCCATCCAGGACGTTGGCTTGCGCATTGCCGAGCAGGGTGTTGTCCAGGTCGTTGCCGGTGGCCGTGACGGCGCTGCTGGACAGGATCAGGCTTTCGACATTCGCCGACAGTGTGTAGCTCACCGAGGCCAGTACCGTGTCAGTGCCTTCGGAGGCATTTTCGATCACGCTGTCGCTAGCGTTATCAACGATGTACGTGTCGTTGCCGAGGCCGCCGCGCATCACGTCCACGCCCGCGCCGCCGTCGAGCACGTTGGCGGCGCTATTGCCCACCAGCACGTTGTCCAGTTCGTTGCCCGTGGCATTGATGGTTTTGATGCCAACGAGGCTGAGGTTTTCCATGTTAGCCGTCAGCGAATAGCTAATGCGGCTGCGGACGGTATCCGTGCCTTCTCCGGCGGCTTCGATCACCCGGTCACCCGCGTGATCAACAACATAGATGTCGCCACCCGTGCCGCCTATCATCTGGTCCGCACCCAGGCCACCGTCAAGCACGTCATTGCCCGCCAGGCCGGTCAAGGTATTGTTGCCGTCGTTGCCGACCAGCACGTTGTCCGCTGCATTGCCCGTGCCGCTGAGATGGCCTGCCCCTGTGAGAGTGAGGTGCTCCAGCGCATCGGCCAGCGTGTAGCTGACCGATGCGTTCACAGTGTCGGTGCCTTCGCCGGCCAGTTCGACGACACTGTCCGCTGCCGAATCCACATCGTAAGTATCGTCGCCGGTGCCACCCTCCATGACGTCGTCGCCCGCACCGCCGGCCAGCAGGTCGTTACCCATGCCTCCGTCGAGCAGGTCGTTGCCTGCCATGCCCCAAAGCTCGTCGTTGCCTTCCTGGCCAAACAGGGCATCCCAGCCATCCTCGCCGAACAACTTGTCGTCGCCCAGGTTGCCGCTGAGCACGTCGTTGCCCAAGCCGCCACTGATGAAGTCATTGCCGCCACCACCAAAGGCGACGTCGTTGCCGTCTTCCATCATGATCAGGTCGTCGCCGGAGCCGCTCTCATCGTCGCCAAACACCAGGTCGTTGCCGGCACCGGCAAACACCGTGTCGTTGCCGGCGCCGGCGTTGATGATGTCGTTGTCGATGCCGGTGTAAATCAGGTCATTGCCCGCACCGGCTTGCACCCCATCGTTGCCGCCGTCGTCGACGATCACGTCATCACCATCGAGCGTCACAAAATGGTCGCTGGCAGCGGTGCCAAAAACCAGGTCCTTGTCCGGCGTGCCAAGGAATTCCCGACCCTGACCATATTTGGAGACGGTGACCGTGGCGCTTCCAGGCGTTCCGTCCGGGTTGGTGGCGGGAAGTTTGGCCTCATTGGTGTAACGCAGCGTGACATCCGCCACGGCAAGCGTTGAGCCGTCCGTCCTGGTGGCGGACGCGAGGCCGTGCACGGTCTGGCCATTGATCACCTGAAACTGGCCATCGCTGGTCAGGCCGATGGTGCTGATGCCCATGTCGGTCAGACTCCTGAATTCGCCTGCCTCCTGGATGCCGTTGCTGTTGCTGTCTTGCCAAACGCCGAACTGGCTCCATTTGGCATCGCCCGTGTCGAGCACGCCGTTGTTGTTGGTGTCGAAGGCTTTGCGCAGTGCCGCCAGGTCCGTTTGCTGGTCAGGGGCATAACCTACAAAGGCAATCTCGTCGATGCCCTCAATCTTGCCGTTGACGTCCCTGTCGAAGGCCAGCAGGCCGTCACCTGGCTTGATCCAGGCGCTGCGGCGTTTCCAGCCATCACCATTGACGTCCAGGAAGACGTTGGAATCATCAACATCGGTGAACTGAAACCCGTTGCCGTCCAGATCCATCGCAATCGGTTTTTTGCCACCCCCCGAAGAAGCCACAATGGCGGCAGGTGGCGGCCCGTAGTGTGTGGCGTCTATCTGCGTGTCGGTGTAGCCGCCACTTCCATCGTGCACCCGCACCGTGAAGTAGTCGGTGAACCGCTGCTCATTGCCACCGTAGCTATTCGAGTCGGTGTTGGCACCCGGCATGTTCAGGGTGATGGTGTTATTTTCGATATTGAGCCAATCGCGCGTTCCGTCGCCATTGACATCATCCACCTCGATTCCACCGGGGCGCTTGCCCAGGTAGCTCCATCGGCCGGTACTTGCGTCCACGGCAGCGGTCCCGTAGATGGGAGAACCTACGAGCTGGAAGCTGAAGCTGCCACCACCATCAGGGTCTTGCCCGCTGACGTAGCCGGCATTCGGGGTCTCCTGGGCCACTGGATCGAATCTGTTGATGTAGGTGCTTGGCCCGTAACCCATAAAGACGCTGGTGACGGTGTACCCATTCTCCGCGTCACCCGTGACTTGGTCCTGGTACAGCGCCGGCCCCGGAATCTCTTCAACGTAAGGCTGATAAATCGGTCCGCCCGTCGCCGCACCTGAGTACGTTGTTGTCACTCCATCTTCACCACGCCCATCGCTTACGGTGTAGCTGTAGCCCAGTACCCGATAGCCATACACCGGCCGCGTTGGGTCCTTGGTGACCGTCACAGATGGCGCGTCGTTGACAGGCGTGATGTTGAGGTTCACGCGTGCCGTTTGGATCTGCCCATCGGGTGAAGTGACCGTGTAGTCGAATCCGGCCGCCCCGTTGTAGTTGGCTTCCAGCGTCAGCCGGACATTGCCTTCGGCGGTCAGACTCAAGCTGCCCAGACGGCTGGCGTTACCGACACCCGAAATCGCCAACCCCGCCGCCGCGCCGTTCAAGCCGTGCCAGGTGTCGTTGCCCAGCAGTTGGGCCGCGCTGATGGTGATCGGTATCGGGCCACCTTGGGTATTGGGGTTGTAACTGGCGGGTATGCCGTCTTCATACAGCTCGGCGCCGGGCACGCCGATGGTTTCGCCGCCAGCCTCCAGCACATACTGGCTGTAAACGGCGGCCGCGCTTAGCACCTGCGTGATCACGATCTCGGGCCGGGCATTGGTGGCGTCGATGCGGATGCCTGCGCCGACCGGCGTGTATAGCACGCCCTCCTCTTCGGCCTCCAGGGTTTGGGTGGCAATTTGCCCATAACCCACGCCATTTGCACTTGATGCGCTGCTGAACTCGTAACGCCCATTGCTGTAGTCGATGGCAGTGATCCCCCATTCGCCCAGGCTTCTGAGTTCCTTGATGCCGTTGACCCCATCCTGGGCGACTTCCACGTAGGGCCCGAACTGCAGGCCGTGGGTGTTGTTGCCGTCCTGGTCCAGGTCTTGCCAGACCCTGAGCTGGGCGTAAACCGGGTCGCTGGCATCGATCTTGCCGTCGGCATTGGCGTCGAAGGCCGCCAGGCTTCTGAGCCCTTTGGCCGGGTCGGCCACCAGTGGGTTGGAGAGGATTTCGGTGCCGTTGTCCACCGACTGGTTGAAGTTGCGGTCCAGCACCAGGAAGCCGTCGTTGCCGGCAATCCAGCCAGTTTGCTTCTGGTAGCCCAGGCCATCCCAGTCAAAGGTGACACTCGTCTGGGCATTGGTCAGGGTGGAAACGCGGCCATTCCGGTCCAGGTCGATGCCTATGGGCATGAAGCGGCCTATGCGCTTTTTGCTGGCGTTGATGTCGTCGGGATGGTTCTGGACATAGGCACCATCGACCGCGGCGCCCAGACCGGCCTTGGCCGCGCGCTCTTCTTCGGTCAGTCCGGCATTGGGGTCGCCTGCTGTTTCCTGCATCCTGGCGGTCTGGACTTCCCACAGCGGGGCAATCGCTTGCCGGTCGAGCGCGCTGTTGAGCATGTAGGCATTGAGCTGCGGGTAGTTGGGCGCACCTGTCAGGCTCAGCATGGCGCGCAACTCGGGCGTGACGCTGTTGGGGTCGAGGTTGAAGACTTGACCGCCGTCGTCAAAGCGGACGTTGTGAAAGCGCTGGGCGCCGGTCAGCGCATCGATGTCGGTGACGGCGTAACCTTTGTCGGCAAATTCCGAGGCCCGGTAGTTCAGGCTGGGCAGGCGCTGGGGGATGATGCCCAAATGTTGGTTGCTGTCGGGGTTGCTGCTGTTGGTCTGGGCGATGATGCTGTTCAGCGCGTCCAGGGTGCTTTGCAATTGGCTGCGCACGCGCTCGGGGCCAAAGTTCTCGCCCGTCGCGTTGACCTGGCTCAGGTAGTTGGTGATGCCGGGGCCGAAGCTGACGTTGGCCACGCCCCAGGCGTCGGGGGGGCTGTCGTCGTTGAAGAAGGACTGGAGGATGCTGGCGCCTATCAGCACCCAGCCCAGCGGGGTCACCGCGCCGGCGCTGTACAGCAACGCCGGGTTGAACAGGGCGATGGCGCTTTGTGTCATGCCGATCGGGTCATTGGCTTTGATGGCGCTGATCAGGCCCAGCGCGGGCAAGATGCCGGGGGCGCCGCCCGCCAGGCCGCTACCGTTGAGGGTGGTGTTCAGGGCGGTGCTGCCCAGCCCGTTGGAGAGCAGGGTCTGGTTGACGAAGTTCAGGCTGCTCAGGGTGGCGGTGGTCTTGGCCAGGCCATCGCCGTATTTCCAGGCGTTGCTCAGGTTGTACAGGCTGACAATGCCGCCCAGCACTTGGCCGGTGCCGGTGCTGAACAGGCCGGTGCCGTCGAGGCTGGCGCGGGTGGCCAGGTTATTCAGCAGCACGGCGCCTGAGGCGAGTTTGATGAACCCGGGCACCTGGCTGTTAAGCAGCTGCCCGAACTGGATCAGCTCAACCGCAGTCTGGCCGGCACTGCTGAAGTTGGCCACCGCCCCGGCCGGTGTGAAGTTCTCGGAGATCAGGTTGTTGCCCGGGTCGTAGGCGCTGGTGGTGGTGCCGGCGCCGGTGGTGACGCTGACCAAGGTGTTGCCATCGTCGTCGCCCTGGCGAGTGGTGATGGACTGCAGCGCTCCCGCGCCGTTGTACAGACTGGTTTCGCTGCCGATGCCTTTGGGGATGGTGACTTCCCGGCTAAACAGGCTGCCGTCAGAGTTGCTGGTGAGGCTGGTGCGGACACCGCTGGAATAGGTCGTGGTGGATATTGCTGAGCCGTCGTCGAAGGTTCGGAGGTTGCTGGTGGAGAGGGTGCTGCCCTGGCTGTCACGGACGGTGGTGATTTGAGCCCCATTGACTTGCAACTCGGTCAGGCTGGTTTGCGTGATTTGACCTTGGGCGTTGTAGGTGATATTCAAGGCTTGGAGTTGCAGGCCCAAGGAGCTCGTCACGGTGGTGCTAGCGTTGTGGCTGGCAAGCTGGCCGGTGGTGCCGTCGTATACCGATGTGTCGGTGGTGAGGGTGCGTTCGCTGGTTTGGGGGTGGATAGTGACGGTCGTATCGTTGATAGATTGCAAAAATCCGTTTTGCTCCACCGTGGTTTTTACGTGGTAGCCAATGACTCGCTCTTGACCGTCAATAGTCATCTTGACCGGACTGGTATCAATGGTGGTAGTTTTGCCTTGCCCATTGGTAAAAACGCTCAGTGTGTCGATTGAGGCGCCAATGGCGCCATCCTCTGGCGCGAAGCTCATCTGCAGAGCCGGATTGCCCTGCCGCCAGGTGCGGTTGTAGGTGCTACCTACAAATTCTCCAGTAAGAACTTCTCCACTTTCTTGCCTGAAATCGACGGACAAGCTGGCCCGAATAAGCACCCCATCGTCCATGAAAGCGTACTGCCCAGCTTTACTGGCGTCCAGCGTCACGTCGGTGCCGTTGATGTTGACTTGGGCAATGGCGGTGTCGCCCAGTTCAATCTGTTCGTTGCCCAAAGCTAGGATCCATTTACCTTGGGCGTTTTGTTTTAGGACGGGCAGGTCACTTCTGGGGTAATTGCCAAAACTATCGTTCCACTGACCTTCATCGAATCGTTTGAAGCTGTCTTGACCGGTATCAAACAAAAACAGTCGCCCTCCTTTATCAACTCCCACAATGCTTACTTTGTCTTCGAGCGATTTTCTGCTCGGAATAATTAAGGTCGGACGCCCCTGCTCATACTTGTCAATAAAACCTATTGCTGTAATTGGGTTTCGAAACAGTGCATCAAACAACTTTGCGTTTGGATCCGAATCCAGTGTTGCAACCATAGAAGGGTCTGAGGCGACGACCGACCGCCAGAGATTTGTGATTGGTCCATTAGAGTCATTGAGCTTGGTGAAAAGCCTCACTCCAGCCATTAAATTTACTTGCCCTGAATGCAGGGCATTTTGGGCGTTCGCATTTAAACTTGATAAACGAGCGTCGAATTTTTCAGCGAAGTTTTCGGTGCTTAACCGCCCAGCCAAGAATTCATCTCGCAAGTGGATCCCAACATTATTGTTTTGGTTAAAAGCCTTGGTAACTCGAGCCAAAATTTCAATGCCGTCGGTATTACTCAAGGATGCGAAGTTTTCACTGGTTGCGATGGGCGTAATGATTACCTGCTGTTTTCCCTGGTATACCTCCTCGTCGCGTGCAACAACCCATGCTTTCCCTGAATTGCTCACCAGAAACTCATTCAGATTTTCTTCGACGTCGCTGTCAAGTCTCTCACCACTGCTACCAAGTCCTCGTTTAATAATCACGCTCTTTGCTTCAGCCAACTGGACGGCGCTGAGCTGTTTATTAGCTGATGCCCACGATTGATACTTCGAAAGTAGATCAAGGCCTTTTGACGGAAAAGCTCCGAAGTCGGTTTGCAGCGCGCCCACGGAGTAACCGGAATTTCCAGTGGACACCACGAGTTGATTGAACGGTATAGTTGTGGTTTCACTCGCGCGACCTACAGCGTTGAAAATGAGGGCGCGAATTTGGGAGAGGGTAAGGTTTGCCATGATTCGATCAGTAAAAATGAGTTGTTATCACTTGTTTGGGTAAAGGTAATCACGAAGCGTGTAGAAGTAGAGTTCTGTACGTCTCTGCCAATCACACCTTGATCCGGGCGGAGTGCTGCTGCACTGACTGTCGGCAATCAGAAAGCGGTCGGCCAAAATTTTCTTAAGCTGTGCCCATGTCTTAAGGCTCACTAAACTGACATCGGGGTGTTGTGCGGTCATAGCTCCCGTGTTCAACGTGATCCGAATTGTCATGAGTTCGTCAAAACTCAAAAGGGCTGTTCCATCCAACAGTTTTGTTGCATATGAGAATCCACCGGTTTGAATTCGGTACAAGTCGGGTAATCGGTAAGTTGGATGACCATAATTTTTTGTGTCACGGATAGCTACAAGGTATCCCCATAACTCTTTGCCAGATGCATCTTTTAGAACTAACCCTTGAACACCAATATCGCAATGAGAACCGACTTGACATGTATCCACCGCTACGTCTTCGCCGTATGTTCCAGAAGCATCAACATTGACAATTGATAGATAGTCACCTTTTGTGTTGATCGGTTGATCTCTTCCGATTGCTATGCGGCGACTTGGATCAGCACAATTCACATCGACCGTACGATTTTCAGAAATCAAGGTGCCACCATACCTTGGTCCTGCCAAAAGATTGGCTTCGTATATTTCGCCTGAAAAAAATTCCGAGACGCTCACCTTATAGGTTTGGCCCGATTGCCATTCGGCCATGCCTCGTTTCAGTATGTAGACTTCATCGCTTGAGGGCTTTGTTGCTGTAGTGGCAGTGCAGTGTCGCCCGGCATGAGCGTTCCCCCTGAAAAAGATGGGCCGATAGCTAAGAGAAAACTGATCTGTTATTTGTTGGCCTTGAGCCGAAAAGCAGAGTAGCGCCGTAAGTATCGGAAGGAAGCTTTGACTGTTCATTTATGGTGCCTTTCCTATAGCAATGCCGTCATCTAGGTCGTTGGTTTTGCTGAAGCTTTTTATTAATCGTTTGGCCCCACAGCGATGCCCGCACCTTGCTGAACCGTTTTGATGGGAATCACCACATCAGAAACCCCGAGAGACGGGGACGCGCGTTCAAACCTATGTAAGTTGACATGCATGGGGTGATTCCTTGATTCACGGGGTAACGGACTACTTGAAAACTGAACTGCCTACGTATGGCTTCTCATCGTTGTCGATCATTTCTCCACCTGGCAACTGATCGGTTCCAGCGGGCGCACGAAGTTTTCGCCAGTTTTGCTGTAGCCCATCTTGCGCACAAACAGCCCCACGCTGTCCATCTCGGTCAGGCTATTGATACCCAGATTGATCTCCACGACCTGACGGTTCTCACACCATTGCTCAAACGCTTTGAGCAAGCGCACGCCGTAGCCGCCCATGCGCTTCTCGGGCAACACGTCGTAGTGCATGACGCTGGCAACAGGTTGATCGCTGAAAATATGCCGCTCCAGAACAGCAATCAGGCCACCCACCATCTGGCCATGAGCATCAGCCGCCACCAAAAAAACGTATTTGCCCTGCCCTTGCTGAATCAGCTGACCGAAGTTGGCGGCCACCTGCGCCGGGTCATAGTTGAATGCTTTGAACCGGGTGTGCTGATGCATGCGTCGTCCGAGCTCTACCAGGGCAGGGATATCTTGCAGGGTGGCAAAACGTATGGGCATGGTCTATTGCTTTACTGACGGTGTTTGAAAAAGCGAGTCGAGCATGGGGGCATAAAGAGCCGGATGCAGCAACGGGTTGCAATTGGCCTCAAGGAAATGCACAACCCCCGCGGCATCGACGATTCCATCCAGCGTAAATGCGGTGTGCTCACGAATGTCGGCCGGTACACACGCCAGGCAAAGCCGCCCTGCATGCTCCAACTGCCGCTCCAGATCGCTGTCAACAATTTCAAGGCGGATGTTGTGGTCGGTGCCGATCGCGGGGTTCAGCGCCGACATGTAGCGGTAGTCCGAAACCACCTCAACGCCTGCGGCAAGCGGCAGCGCGGAGTCACACCCTTGTAGCGTGAGCAAATGGTCATGCGCTTCCGACCAGGGCTCCCCGGATGGCAGCGCTTGAGCAATCAGTTGCCTGGCGGTGGATCGGCCATCACCCGTGACGGTCGGCATGGGCACCGCCTCGATCACGCACAAAGATCCGTTCCAGTACCAGGCCTTGAGCAATTTTCCAAAAATGAACTGCTCACAATATTCCCCTTCCTCCAGATGGATGTTGGCTTGGGGGGCCGGAGGCCGCGCCGCCACAAACGGGCCACGCATGGACCGCCCGAGTGTGGAGCGTCGGTGCTTCACCAGAAAAGGGCCCTTGACCTCCTCGACGCGAACTGTCCATGCCGGCACGCGCAAGCCAACGGACTGTGCGTAGTGCTTGAAGGCTCGCTTGTCCTGCGCCTCGATCCAGGTTTTTCCGAAATAGGGATACCAGCCCACAAACCCGCTTACGTTGAATCCGAGTTCCGGTGTAAAACCAATCAGGCCGCCGTGGTTTTCCGTGACGAACTGCGGCACAAAACGAACTGCTTTGCCGCCGAGTGATATTTCCATGGCTAAAGTGCGAGGGTCCATGCCGCCCCTGGCATCGACGCTCTTCATCCACTGGCTTACAGCGAGCGCATGCTGAAGAAAATTACGCTTGAAAGGCTGCAGCATCAGGCGGCTCCTCCCGCATCTGCGGTGGCTTTGACGACCTGCATCTCCTTGGCGCCGTGTTTGCCCAGCTGGATCACCGAGTCCACGCGCAGGCTGTGCGGTAGCGCGTGGGTAATAAACACCATCGTCACCTTCCCCTTGAGCGCATTGATGGTCTTGGCGAAATGTTCGGCCGTCTCCGCGTCCAGCGCACTGGTCGCTTCATCAAAAATCAGCACCTTGGGCCGCTTGAGCAAGGCACGCGCAATTGCCAGCCGCTGCTTTTGTCCGCCAGAAAGTCCTGCCCCTCGCTCGCCGATGGGCGTCTGATAGCCTTGCGGCAAGGCTTCCACGGTCGAATGAATCTCGGCCATCTTGCAGGCCTGGGTGATCTGCTCGAAAGTGGCATGCGGATTGGCCAGGGACAGGTTGTCGTAGATGGTGCCGCTGAAGAGCACGGTTTCCTGCGGCACCACGCCGAAGGTTGCGCGCAGCTCATTGGCGCTGAGGTGGCGAATGTCGATGCCGTCGAGCATGATCCGCCCGTTACTGGGCCAGTAAAAGCCCTGTAGCAGCTTGGCCAGCGTGCTCTTGCCCGCACCGCTGGGCCCCATCAGCGCAACCGTGCGACCGGGATCAATGGTCAGGCTCAGGTTTTCGTACAGATAAGGCAGATCGTCGGCGTAACGAAAGGCGATGCGCTCGATCTCGATGCGGCCTTGCCCGACGCCTTGCCGTCCCGGCGTCAGGCGGTAGGGTTCTGCTGGCGCGTTCATCAGGTCACCCAGCCGCGCCACGGCCAGGCTGGCCTGTTGAAATTGCTGCCACAACCCCACCAAGCGCATCATTGGCTGGCTCAGCTTGCCGGCAAACATCTGAAAGGCCACCAGCATGCCGATGGTAAAAACCGCCCCCGTTCCGTCGGTCGGTGGGTTCATCACTATCCAGGCGCCCACCAACAGAATGAGCAAGGTCATCATCTGCTCCAGCGTNNGAAGCGACGACGTTGTAGGTGTTGCCAATCTGCTTGGTCCTGAAGCCCGATTGCAAGTAGGTGGCCAGGTAGCCCGAATATTTGGCTTTCAGTTGGGGCTCGAACTGCAGGCTCTTGACGGTTTCAAAACCGGCGATGTATTCAGTCACANNGACAAAATACCGATGATGGCCAGAATGCCTAGCGCAATCAACGTGAGCGGCACCGAGTAGTAACACATCACGGCCATGGCAATCAGCATAAAAGGCAGGTCGAGGACCAGGGTGACGGCCGCCGAACTGACAAATTCCCGAATGGTTTCTACACCATGCAAGCGGGCCGCAACCACGCCGGTGGGCCGGTTCTGGAAATAGCGCGGTGGCAATTTGAAGAGATGGTCAAACACTTCGGCTGCCAGCACCGCATCAACCCGGTTGCCGGTGTGCAGCACCAGGTATTGCCGCACCCAGGTCAGGATGGC
>CXWL01003664.1_pt2 | contig 14599 bp, 10 predicted proteins | sample 590931 | NCBI WGS metagenome assembly CXWL01 (sample SAMEA3498368, study PRJEB10139) | groundwater metagenome | biome: water well; material: biofilm material | place: Germany | collected 2015-04-27 | reverse complement strand
GGGGAGCAGGCCTTCGTTGGTTCCCTCAACCTCCTCCCAAGTCTGCGGGGCCGCGGCGTAGATGCCCTTGTCACCGACCACCACGCTCAGCGGCTGGCCGTCGAGCGTGCCGGAGTAGCCAAAGCGCACATAGTCGCCTTGGGCGGCGGCGCGCTCGGCCGCCTTGAAATCCGCGCGTTCGGCGCGCAGTCCTTCGATCACGGTGTCGACCTCGGCATCGGTCGGCACGGTGGGCCGGGTTTCGGTGACGATGCCATGGTAGTCCGGCAGCTTGATTTCCGGCCGCACGTCCACGGTAAGTTTGATGGCCGCGGAGAGGCCCGGCTCGATGGCGCCTTCCTCGACATCCACAAGCGAGAGCACCTCGAGCTTGGACTGGTCGAGGCCGTCGCGGTAGGCCTTGCCGATGACCTTCTGCTTGAATTCGTCCTTCAGCTCCTTGCCGAATCGCTTGGCGACCATGGCGGTGGGGGCCTTGCCGGGGCGGAAGCCAGGCAGGCTGACCTGCTTGGTGAAAGCACCAAGGGTGGCGTTGTATTCGCCGTCAACTTCACCCTTGTCGAGGGTGACGGTCAGCGTTTTGCGGGTCTCGTTGATGTCGGTGATTTGAACTTGCACGGCGGATAAAGAGTGGCGGATTTCAGTCGATGAACCGGCCAACGTAGGTCGCGAGCCCTTCCGGTCAATGCCAGATTGGGCTTCCCGACCGGTCCGAAAGCAACATGGACTTTTGCCCACCCGGAGCCAATCTGCCCCTCGCGTAATGCCTTCGCTCCCACAGCTTTTAGCCAAGCACGACCGCTTGCTGGTGCTCGACGCCGCCAGCACCCGGGTGCAGGTCGGTTTTCTGCGCGTCGATGGCCCGGCCGCTTGGCGCAGTGCCGACGACGAGGCCGGCACAGCCCTGTTTGCCGGCACCGCGGCGGTCTTGAAAGAAGCGAAACTCCAGATCGCCGATATTGGCGCCTTTGTCTTTTGCCAAGGCCCGGGCTCGATGCTCGGCACCCGCACGGTGGCCATGGCGCTGCGCACCTGGCAGGTGCTCGGACCGCGACCGGCCTACGCCTATCAGAGCCTCGCCATTGCCGCCCGCTTCGCGTGGACGCAAACGCCGCGCGCATTCGCCGTGATAGCCGATGCCCGCCGCGAGACCTGGCACGTGCAGCCGGCCGGCGCGGACGGAACCCTCCCCCCCTTGCAACGTGTCGCCGCCGCCGATTTGCCAACCGGCGAGCTGCTGACGCCGGAGAATTTCCGCGCGTGGGCCCGGCCGCCGCGTCCCGCTTCTGCCTGCGGCTACGGCCTCGCCAAAATTTTTCCGTCGCTGGGTGAAGGTGATTATTTCCGCGCTGTGGCCGCGCCCGATGCCTTTCAGCACGAGGCGCCCGAATACAAGAAATGGTCCGCGCAGGTCCATAGCGCCGCCACCGCCCCGGTGCCACGCCGCCAGTAATCCGGCCGCCGCGTGAAACCACGGCTCGCGGCGTTCGTCATTTAGCCAACGACCATGGGCCCGCCGCTGAAAATCCCGACCACTGACGAAGCCTGGCAACCGTTGCCCGCCGCCGGATGGAACGAGGCCGCCGCGCGACACCTGCTCCAACGCATTGGCTTCAGCGCCCCGCCGACGGAATTGGCCCGCGTGCTCCAAGACGGCCTGGTCCGCTCGCTCGAGCGCTATTTCTCGAAAATGCCGGCGCTGCCCAAGCCCCGGCAGATCGCCGCCCTGGAGAAGGATGGTCCCGAGCTTTACCGCCGGATCAACACCGGCAGCGCGGAGGAAAAGCGCCTGGCGCAGCAGGACGCCCGCGAGCGCTCGCGCGACGCCCTGTTCGATCTGACCATCAAGTGGCTGCAGCTCGCCAGCCTCCCGGAGTATTCTCCGGCCGAAAAATGGCTGCTGTTCCTCTCCGATGTCTGGGTGGTCGGGGTCGAAAAGGTCAAAAACAGCGCACTCATCTACCGGCACCAGGACATCCTCCGGCAGTCCGCCCTCGGCAGCGCGGTCAGTCTGGCCAAGGCGGTTTCCCGCTCGCCCGCCATGATCGCCTACCTCGACCTGCAGCAGAGCAAGCCCGAGGCGCCGAACGAGAACTTCGCCCGCGAGCTGTTCGAGCTCTTCACCCTCGGCGAGGGCAACTACACCGAAAACGACATCAAGCAGGCGGCCCGCGCCTTCACGGGCTACCGCCAACGGCAGGGCGAGTTTGCCTTTGCCCGGCGTCAGCACGACGACGGCACGAAGACCATCTTCGGCCATACCGGGCGTTACACGGGCGACGATGTCATCGGGCTCGTGTTCAAGCAAAAGGCCGCCGGCACCTTTCTGCCCAAGGAAATGGTCCGCTTCTATCTCAGCGAAACGCCCCTGCCGGCCGGGCACACCGACGCCTTGGGTGCCTGGTGGGCCGGCGAAGGCTACGATCTGCGCAAGCTCGCCGTGAAGTTCTTCAGCAGCCGGATTTTTTTCTCCTCCGCCTGCCGTGACGACTACATCAAGAGCCCCATCCAATTCTACCTCGGACTGGTGCAAGACCTGGGACTGAGCGTCGCGCCCCTGCCGCGCCTGCTCATCGGCAGCCTGCGCTCGATGGGGCAGATGCCATTCGATCCACCGAATGTCCGCGGCTGGGTTGGCGGCCGCAGTTGGATCAACTCCGCCACCCTCGCCGCCCGCCGCCAGCTCATCTCGGCCCTCCTTTCACCGCTCAATGAGGAGGCACTCAATGGGGACGAGCAGATCGAGCTCGCCGCCGCCTATGCCGACGGCATCACCAACTTCACCCTCGATCAGGGGTGGCTCACCCAGTGGGCCAAGCTCGCTCCGGCTGATCGCGCCCGTGAGCTGGTGCGGCTGCATGTGCCAGGGCTGACCGGCACCGAAATTGAGCGCCAGGTCGTCACCTTCCTTGAACGCAGCGCCCAACACAGCAAGGCCGAGGCGGCGACCCGCGCCGCCCTCGCCACCCTGCTCGAATCCCCGGACTACCAACTCTGCTAGGACATGTCTTCAATCCCTGTTTGTCATTCTGAGCGCAGTGAAGTTCCGAGCGGAGCGACATCCTCATCCAGCGGCACAACCGCCAGCGCACATCATTATGGATTCTTCGCTACGCTCAGAATGACCGGCTAAGACGTAGCCCCTCTCACCTTCACCCTCACCCTCACTTTCACTCCTAGTCCGGTGTCATGAAAAATCCCGCCCATCTGCTGCCTTCCACTCGGCGTGAGTTCCTGAAATACGGCGCCCAAGGTGTCGGCCTGCTCGCCTTCAGCCGCTTCGCCCCGGGGTTCCTCGTCGAGTCGGCCTACGCCCAGGCCCCCGCCCCCGAAAAGGACCGCAGCATCCTTGTCCTCGTGCAGCTGGCCGGCGGCAACGACGGCCTCAACACCGTCGTGCCCTTCGCCGACCCGCACTACCGCCGGCTCCGCCCCACCCTCGGGCTGCCCGCGGACCAGTTGCTCAAGCTCAACGACCACCTCGCGCTCAACGGCGCCTGCGCCGCGATGCACCGGTTGTTCAAGGACGGCAAACTCGGCATCGTCCAAAACGTCGGCTACCCGAACCCCAACCGCAGCCACTTCCGTTCGACGGAAATCTGGGAGACGGCCAGCGACAGCAACGAGTTCCTGCCCACCGGCTGGCTCGGCCGCTACTTCGACAACGCCTGCAGCGGCACGCCGCAGGGCGGCGACCCGTGCGGCGTCAACATCAGCAACGAGGTGCCGCAGTCCTTCCTCAGCGAGCACCAGCATCCGACCTTCAGCCTCCCCGCCGGGCGCAACCGCCGCCAGCAGACCGAGAACCTCGCCCTGCTCGAACAGATGGTGCAGACGCCCGCCGGGCACGACGACCACGACAACGCCGGTTACCTGCGCCACACGATGATGGACGCGCTCGTCACCGAGAAGAAATTTCAGAAGGTGCTGGCCAATTATCAGACCAAGGCCGCCTACCCCGGCACGCCGTTTGCCGGCTCGCTGCGCAATGTCGCCGCCCTCATCGCCGCCGGCACGGCAACGCGGGTGTATTACGTCTCGCTCGGCGGTTTCGACACCCACAACAACCAGGCCAACGCGCACACCAATCTTTTACGGCAACTCTCCGAGGGCCTCGCCGCGTTCCAGTCGGATCTCGAGGCCAAGAAGCTAGACGGCCAGGTGTTGACGATGACCTTCTCCGAGTTCGGCCGCCGCCCGAGCGAAAACGAGAGCCGCGGCACCGACCACGGCACCGCCGCCCCGCTCTTCGTGCTCGGCTCGCGCCTGAAGCCCGGCCTGCACGGCACGGCGCCCAACCTCGACGTGGCGCACAACCAGGATCTGACTTACTCGACCGACTTCCGCGCCGTTTACTCGACCGTGCTGGATCAGTGGCTCGGCTGTAAATCCAAGGCGATCCTCGGCCAGGACTACAAGCCGCAGGGCTTTATCTGAAGGTGGGCGGAGCGGGCCTGCCCTCCATAGCCTTGGCAGAGGATGGGCCGCTCCGCCCTACCAGTTAAATAAGCCGGCTTGTCTCTCACCAACTTAGGTGCTGATTTAGTCCCATGAAGCCACCCTCACTTTGGCTTACGGCTTTGGCCGAATAACACTGATCGGCAGAAGAAACCATGCCTTATGAAGCAGCGTGATATGATGCGACGGCTTTTCAGCCGGCTTCACCGGAAGAAAGAGGCTGTGGTGGTCGCATATGCCAGAGCCGAAACCATTGGCGACGTGACCCGGAAGAGGAATGCTCATCGAATTTCCAGTTACGACTATGCCGAACGACTGTTTAATGATGGCGTCCGGAAGGGATGGATTTCCGAGCGATGAGCAGAAGTCGATCCAGCCGCCAATGCCAACACGCGTGAACGGGACGTGATTTGCATGGGCCTCCTCCGCTCCACCGCTCCCCTATCTTCAAGTCCACAGCACGCTCGCCCGCGCGTGCACATCTCTAACTTTTATCAGCAGAATGAAAGCAGACCCTACTCTGGCCATTAATGCTGCTAAGTCCTTCTTCGGGCTTGCTGGCACTTTCTTTCAGAATGTGCCCACAGATCCACAACAGCATCAGCAGTATTTGTCACATCGATTAGGTGGCGTCATATCAGCCACTACTAATCTCGCATTCGCGATCGAGCTGTATCTGAAAGCAGTTGCCATTCTTGCGCTGGGAGAAGCGAAGTCGGGACACGATTTGCGAAAGCGGTTCGAAGATCTGCCCGCCGATGTCAGAAGTTCCATCGAGGACTGTTATCGCTTTCGTATCTCACATGATGTGCACCAACGGTTCTTAGCTATCGTTGTTGGTTACATGAAGCGAGACCGGCCACCGACAGAAGACGAGAAGGAAGCGATTGCAAAGTTGTCCCACGTTGGGAGTGGCGTAGTTGACCTTCTCGAAGCTCATAGAGACTCCTTCCAAGCCTGGAGATATCTGCATGAAGCTGCGGACAAAAATAATCTGGGGTGTATTTCTGTGCATTGGTATCGTCTCGGAGTCCTTGTGAATGCTCTTCAGGACCAGTTTATACCGCCAGAAAAACGGCCCAATTTCACAACCAAGTAAAGAAAAGGCCAAACAGGTAGGAATGAGAAGGCGCTTGAGACAACGCCCTTACGCGTCACGCCTCGTGTTTACTCAGGAGTCGCGCCGCTCCAGATTGCAGCTCATCCGTGACGTCTAGGCGAAGCAGGGCCACTCAACCCTCCCTTCAATCAGGCCGTGTCGCCCTCGCGGCGGTGCGCGTTGGGTTTGCCGATGCCGGAGGCCTTGAAGCCGATCTTCCGGAGCGCGGCGAGGTCCACAATGTTGCGGCCGTCGAACAGGCAGGCGGGTTTGGGCATGCCGGCGAAAATTTTCGCGTAGTCGAGGGTCTTGAACTCGTCCCACTCGGTCACGATGGCGATGGCGTGCGCCCCGGCGCAGGCTTCGTAGGCGTCCTTGGCGACGGTCAGACGCGGATTGTCCGCCGCCCCCTGCGGTGAGCCGGTCGAACCGGTGCCCAGCACATCGCGGCGGATCTCCTCGGCCGGCACCTTGGGGTCGTAGACGCTCACCAGGGCGCGCTCGGCGAGCAGGTCGCGGCAGACATTGATGGCGGCGGACTCGCGCGTGTCGTTGGTGTCCTTCTTGAAGGCGAAGCCCAGCACGGCGATTTTCTTGTCGGCGACGGTGTTGAAGAGCTCGCGCCCGATGTGCGCGACGAAACGATGCTTCTGCCAGTCGTTGATGCTCACGACGCTCGTCCAGTAGGCGGCCACCTCGGGCAGGCCGAAGCTCTCGCACAGGTAGGCGAGGTTCAGGATGTCCTTCTGGAAGCAGGAACCGCCGAAGCCGACCGAACTTTTCAGGAATTTCGGACCGATGCGGCTGTCCTTGCCGATGGCGTGGGCCACCTCGTCCACGTCGGCGCCGGTCGCCTCGCAGAGGGCGGAGATGGAATTGATGGACGAAATGCGCTGCGCGAGGAAAGCGTTGGCGACGAGCTTGGAGAGCTCGGACGACCAGAGGTTCGTGGTGATGATGTTCGCGCGCGGCACCCAGCGGGCATAGACTCCCGCCAGGGTTGCGACGGCCTGGTCCCCCTCGGGCGTGCGCTCGCCGCCGATGAGCACGCGGTCGGGGTTGAGCAGGTCCCTGACCGCCGTGCCTTCAGCGAGGAACTCGGGGTTGGACAGCACCGAGAACTTCAGACCCTTCGTGTTCGAGGCCAGGATGGTCTTGATGGTGTCGGCGGTCTTCACCGGGATGGTGGACTTCTCGACGATTATCTTGTCGCTTTCGGCGTGCTCCGCGATGGTGCGGGCAACGGATTCGATGAAGGTCAGGTCGGCGGCCCGGCCCTTGCCCACCCCGTAGGTCTTGGTCGGCGTGTTGACCGCCACGAAGATGATGTCGGCCTGCTTGATCTCGCCCGCGACATCGGTGGAGAAGAACAGGTTCTTGCCGCGCGCCTGTTTGACCACGTCATCCAGGCCCGGCTCGTAGATGGGCAGCTGGCCGCTGTTCCAGGCGGCGATGCGCGCGGCGTTCATGTCCACCACCGTCACGGTGATGTCGGGGCATTTCAGGGCGATCATGGCCATGGTCGGCCCGCCCACATAACCGGCGCCAATGCAGCAGATTTTCATAGGAAAAGTGCTGCGATTAGTGCCCGGCCGGCGAGGCCCCGGCAACAATCAAATCGTGGCACGCGCGTGGCGGGTGGGAGGGGTGCCTGCCTGGCTTTGCCCATGATCCTAGAATGCGCAGATGAGAAACCGCTAATCCGCGCTAATGAACGCTAATCGAGGAAAAGAAACAGAGCCGAGACACCAAGCAGTTCACCTGATCGGTGACTCCCATTGCCCGATGAGAATCCAACCACTTTCTGCATTAGCGTCGATTAGCGAAAATCAGCGGTTAACCAACTGCAGAATTAGGATGATTGCTGAATCCCGGTTCAGGCCGGGCTGGGCGCCGGCGCGCCACCCGGGGCGTCGGGGGCGTCGGGCGCTGACTGCACCGGGGCTTTGCCCGTCTCCGCCTGCCGGGGCGGCTGCTTGACCATGACAATGGGTGACGTGATCTCGCCATCCTTGATGATTTCCAACACATGGCGGCCCTCGATCGTCTCGTGCTCCAGCAGCGCCTGACCAACCTTGTCCAGCGCGCTGCGATGTTCGGCGATGATCTGCTCGGCGCGTAGATACTGCGTGTTGATGAGTTCGGAGATGGCCTGGTCGATCTGCCGCGCCGTGTCCTCGCTGAGGTGCTGCGAACGGGTGATGTCGCGCCCGAGGAAGACGGTGTCCTGGTTGTCGCCGAGGGCGATGGGCCCGAGGTCGCTCATGCCGTAGTCGCACACCATGGCGCGGGCCGTGGCCGTGGCCTGCTTGATGTCGCTGGCGGCGCCGTTGCTGATGTCGTTTGTCACGAGCTTTTCGCCGATGCGGCCGGCCATCGCGACCGCGATGCGGTCGAGCAGCTTCTTCTTCGAGCTGGAAAGGATGTCCTTGGTCGGCAGGTAGGTGACGCTGCCGAGGCTCTGGCCGCGGGGGATGATCGTGGCCTTGTGGACGGGCATGGTGCCGTCATCCAGCACGGCCTGCACGATGGCGTGGCCGGCCTCGTGCCAGGCGAGCGCTTTTTTCTCGTTGTCGTCCATGACGCGGCGGCGCTCGCGGCCCCACAGCACCTTGTCGCGCGCGTCGTCGATGTCGGCCATCTCAACCTTCTTCTTGTTGCGGCGGGCGGCGAGCAGGGCCGCCTCGTTGAGCAGGTTGGCCAGCTCGGCGCCGGAAAGGCCCGGCGTGCCCCGGGCGATGATGGCGAGGTTCACGTCCTCGGAGAGGGTGATTCTGCGGGCGTGGACGCGGAGGATCTGCTCGCGGCCGATGATGTCGGGCAGATCGATGTAGACCTGGCGGTCGAACCGGCCGGGCCGCAGGAGCGCGCTGTCGAGCACATCGGGCCGGTTGGTCGCGGCAATGATGATGACGCCCTCCTGGGTGTCGAAGCCGTCCATCTCGACGAGCAGCGAGTTGAGCGTCTGTTCGCGCTCGTCGTTGCCGCCGCCGAGGCCCGCGCCGCGCTGCCGGCCGACCGCGTCGATCTCGTCGATGAAGATGAGGCAGGGGGCGTTCTTGCGGCCCTGCTCGAACATGTCGCGCACGCGGCTGGCGCCGACACCGACGAACATCTCCACGAAGTCCGAGCCGCTGATCGAGAAGAACGGCACGTCGGCCTCGCCGGCGATGGCCTTGGCGAGGAGGGTCTTGCCGGTGCCCGGGGGGCCGACCATCAAAATGCCCTTGGGGATGCGGCCGCCGATCTTCTGGAATTTCTTGGGATCGCGCAGGAACTCGACGACCTCGCTGACTTCCTCCTTGGCCTCGTCGCAGCCGGCCACATCGGCAAAGGTCGCGCGGTCCTTGTCGCGGGTGAGCATCTTGGCGCGGCTCTTGCCGAAGCTGAGCGCGCCCTTGCCGGCCTGGCGCAGCTGGCGGACAAACAGGAAATAGAGCAGGCCGATGACGATGATGAACGGCAGCACGTTGAGCAGCAGCTGCGTCATGGCGGTCGTCGCGGGTTTCTCGACGAAAATCTTGGATTTCTGCAGCAGCTCGAGGCTGCCGTCGGTCAGCCGGCCGGTGGCGACGAAGGACTTGGTGGCGCCCGTTTCGTTGCGCAGGATGGGTTCCTTGGTCTCGCCGGTCAGCTGCGACCAGTCCCGGCCGCCGGTGCCGTCAGGCTGGATGAAGCCGCTCGCGATCTGGCCTTGCTCGGCCAGCTCGAGGACCTGCTGGATCTTGAGGGTGGCCGGTTGCGGGGCCTTGCCCGGGTTCAGCAGGAAGAGCGCGATGATCGCCGCGATGATGGCGATCCAGATCAGGCCGGTCTTGAGCGGAAAGCCGTCGGGCGGGAGGCTCTTGAGGGGACTGCGCTTCTTGTTGTTGTCGTTGTCGGCCATGAGGAATGAGAGTGGTTGGTCAGGCTGTAGGTTCCCCCGGATAAGTCAAATGAACGACGGGCGGAATTTTCTCCCAAAATCGGAACCGTTCAACAAGAGCGTTGGAACTTCAGCTGCGCACGACGCACGACGGCAAAACCCCTGGCGCCAAGGCTGAAACGCGTGTCGCGACCGCGCTCCACCGCCGCGAGCAGCTGGTTGAATCCCTGTCGTGACAGGTCGGTCTGGGGCCGCACGGCGAGCAGCCAGCGATGCAGCGCCCGTCGCAGCAAGGCCACGGGTTTGCCCTTCAGCCGGCCCAAGTCGAGCCGACCGAACCGATCGAGCGGTTTGACCTCATCCAGCCAGGCCTCCAGCGCCGTGTCATCGTCCTGCAACAGCTGCCGCGACAAAGCCGCCCCGGCCAGGGCATCGCGCCCGGCCGCCTTCATCCACGCTGGCAGCACGCGCGCCCGGATCCGGTTGCGAAAGTGGTCGCTGCCCGCGTTCGACGCGTCCTCCCGCCAATCGGCCCCGGCCCTCTTCAGAGCTGCGACCAACTCCGCCTTCTTCAACGTCAGCAACGGCCGCAGGTGGATACGGCCGCCGGCCTGCGGCTGCACCGGCCGCGGCGCGGCCAGGCCGCCCGTCCCGCTGCCACGCGCCAGCCGCATCAACATGCTTTCAGCAATATCGTCCTGCTGGTGGGCGAACCAGATTGCCTTGATGCGCAGTTTTCTCAGGGCGCGATCAAAGAAGTCATGCCGGGCCGCGCGGGCCACGGCTTCGCTGGCTGTAGGTCGGGCTTTACGCCCGACAGTCGGGCGTAAAGCCCGACCTACATGATTCCAGCGGCCGGCGACAAAGGCCAGGCCCAACGCGGCGCACACATCCCGGCAGAATTTCTCGTCCGCGTCCGCCGCCCGGCCGCGCAACCGGTGGTTGAAATGCAGCGCGACCAGCCGGCGCTCCGGGAAATGCGCCCGCAGCAAGAGCAGCAGGGCCAGCGAATCAGCCCCGCCGGAAAACGCCACGCCCCAGACCTCAGTCTGGCGCCGCTTTGCCGCCCAGACGAGCACCGCGGGATGCAGCTGCGCGCGCGGCAGCAACTCCCCCACCCGCACGGCTTTGGCGCTCCACCCCTGTTGTGATTTTTTTCTACGTGTCATTCTGAGCGATGAGAAGAATCCAGGATGAGGTCCGATGCGGTCGCCCTGCTGGATTCTTCGCTGCGCTCAGAATGACAGGGAGCGATTACTTGAAGGAGAGATATTCTTTGCCGAAATACGGCACGAGGGCGGAGGGAATTTTCACGCGCCCGTCGGCCTGCAGGTTGTTTTCCAACAGCGCCGCCAGCACCCGCGGCACGGCGAGGCCCGAACCGTTCAGGGTATGCACCAGCTCCGGTTTGCCCGATTCCCTGTTGCGGAAACGGATTTGCGCGCGCCGGGCCTGGAAAGCCTCGAAATTGGAGCAGCTCGACACCTCGAGCCAGCGCTTCTGGCCGGCGGCCCACACTTCCAAATCGTATTTTTTGGACTGCGCAAAGCCGAGGTCGCCGCCACACATCAGCAGCACGCGATACGGCAGCTCAAGCTTCCGGAGCAGCCGCTCGGCGTCGGCGCGGAGTTTCTCCAGCTCCTCGTAGCTGGAAGATGGATGCACCCATTTGAGCAGCTCGACCTTGTCGAACTGGTGCACGCGGTTCAGCCCGCGCACATCCTTGCCGTAGCTGCCGGCTTCACGGCGGAAGCAGGGCGTGTAGGCGCAACGACAAACCGGCAACGCGTCCTCCTCCAGGATTTCGTCGCGGAAGAAATTCGTCAGCGGCACCTCGGCGGTCGGCACCGCGTAGAGCTGGTCCGCGGTCACATACATCTGGCCTTCCTTGTCAGGCAGCTGGCCGGTGGCGGTGGCGCTGGCGGCGTTGACGAAGATCGGGGGGCTTACCTCGGTGTAGCCGGCCTTCCCATTCTCATCCAAAAAGAACTGCAACAGCGCGCGCACCAGCCTGGCGCCCTCGCCGATGAAGAACGGGAAGCCCGCACCCGTGACCTTCGCGCCGCGCGCAAAGTCAATCAGGTGGCTGAAGCCGCCGATCTCCCAGTGCGGGATGGCATGCGGCGAGGCCGCCTCGGTCGCGCCATGGGTCGCATGCACGACATTCTGCTCCGGCGTCCTGCCCTCCGGCACGGTGGCGTGCGGGATGTTGGGGAGGGACAACAGGGCGGCGTGCCATTTTTCCTCGAGCGCCTTGAGCGCCTCCTCGCCGGCCTTGGCCTGCGCGGAGACGCCCTTCATTTCCGTCACCTTGGCCAGAAATTCCGGCGAGCCCTTCTTGAGCGCCACCATCCCGTTGTTCGCCGCTTTTTGTCTGGCCCGCAACGCCTCGACTTCGCCCAGCAGCGCGCGCCAGGCGGTGTCGAGCGCCAGCACGGCGTCGAGGTCGACCTCGAGATGTTTCTTGGCGATGGCCGCGCGCACGGTCTCGGGCGCTTCACGGAGGAGCTTGGGATCGAGCATGGAAAACCCAGTGTCTGACGCCTCCGGGCGGCGGAATAAACAAAATTCTCCGCCCTGCGCCGACGCCCTAGCCCCCTTGGGACACAGGCACCGCCGCGGCCCGCGCCATCGCCTTGGGCAGCGAGGTTTCGATGCGCTTGAAGAGATAGAACACTTCCTTGGCGGAGAGCAGGTTCAGTTCGCCGAGCGGCGCCTGGATGGCGTAGTTGGTCGGGCTCTTGAGCGGGTAAGGCCCGAATTGCCGCGGATCGGTGGGCCCGAAGAGCCCGATGGTCTTGAGACCCATCGCCGCCGCCAGATGCATCGGGCCGCTGTCGTTCGAGATGATCCAATCCGCCTTGTTCAGCAGCGCGGGCAGCGAGGTCAGGCTGGTGTTGCCAGTCAGGTTGAGGAATGTGCCGGCAGGGAACGACTCTTTGCCCGGCAGATAATTGTTGCCCGCCCACACCACCTTGCGACCACCCTCCCGGATGAGAAGCGCGGTCAGCTGGCCGTAACCATTCCACCGTTTGTTGCTCTGGCCGCTGTCAGGAAAAATCAGCACCGGCCGCAGGCCCTTGCGCGGCTCCATGAAACTCAGGTTGAGCCGCTCGAGTTCGCGGAAGCGCAACGGTCCGGCCAGTCTCGGCTCGGCCCCGACCGTCGCGCAAAACTGCAACAGGATGTCCAGCACATGGCTCGGGTTGCCACTGGCGGGCAACGGGACTGTTTCGCTGTAAAAAAACCCCGCCCCTTCCCGCGCGTCACTGCGGCCCGCCTTGCGCCTGCCCCGGGCCCACTTGGTCATCAGTCCGGTGCGGAGCAGGCCCTGGAAGTCGAGCACGAGGTCGAATTCCTTTTTCCGCACCTCGCGCATCATGCGCAAAAACCCGCGCGCGCCTTCATGGCGGCGGAACACATAGACCTGGTCCACCGTCGCGCAGGCCCGCACCAAGGGCGTGAAGATGTCGCGCACGATCCACGAGATACGCCACTCGGGCCGCTGGGCCTGGATGGACGCGGCCACCTGCAACCCGTGCACAATGTCACGGAGCGCGGAGGGCTTGATGATGAGCATTTCGGGCATGGCGGCGGAAATGTGGACCGCGGGTCGGGCGGGCCGTTCCCAAACTTGACAGTGGTGAGATAAACGCAAACGCGAACCGGCCGGCGGCGCGGAATTTGCCCGATTTACCGGGCTTTTGCAGCCGCCCTCACAGGGGCCGGGCCCGCAACTCCTGCAACGCTGCCAGGACCGTCGCCGGTTCCAACTGGTCGAGCCGCCCTCCCGGCGCTTCCACCACCCGGTGTTTCGGATCTTCCAACGGGAACGGCCCGAAACGGCGTGGTGAGGTGGGCCCGAAGATCGCCAGCACCCGGTTGCCCGAGGCCGCCGACAGGTGCATCGGCCCGCTGTCATTGCCGATGAAGGTCGCCGGTCGCCGCACGAGGGCGATCATCTCGTCCATCGGACAGCCCGTGAGATTGAGGAAACGGCCGGTCGGCACCGTGATCCCGGGCTTCGTGGCGGTGCCGGCGCACCAGACCACCCGGCATTCCGGGATCGCCTGGAAGATGAGCGTCGTCAGCTCGTTGAAGCGCGGCCACTCCTTTTCCGCGCCCCGGCTGTCCGTAAAGATCACAAACGTGTCGCGCGGGTCCCCCGCGAAAAAAGGCCGCCACTTGTAGGCCGTCTCTGTTTTCAACTTCATCGGATGCTCCAACCGGGGGGTCACACCCGCTGATGGCAGAAAAGCCTGCAAGATCTCCAAAGCGTGGTGCGGCCCGGGATTCGTCGGCGTCCCCACGAGCCGGTTGTAGAACAGGCCGGCGCCCTCCCGGGCGTCAACCCGGCCCCACTTCAGCGGCGACCGGGCGGCGGCGGTCATCAAGCCGGAACGCAACAACCCCTGCATGTCCCACACGGCGTCAAACTGCCGTCCCCGCAGCAACCGCAGCAGCTGCAAGAACGACCACCAGCCGCCTCGCCGGCGGAAAATGATCGCCTCCTGCACAAACGGCGCCGCCTGCACCAGCCCGGCGAACCGCTCCCGCACCACCCAGCTGATCCGGCAGTCCGGTCTCGCCCGCGCGAAGGTCTGCACCACCTGCAAGGCATGAACAATATCGCCGAGTGAGGAAGGCTTGATGACGAGGAGGCTTTGCATCGCGCTGCATCCGCAGGCTTGTGTCCGGGCTTGTTTTGTCCAACTCAATTTGCCGCAGACCATGAAATTCGACGCCTCGGAATTCGCCGCCCGTCAGACGGAACTCACCGCCCGCTGGCACCAGGCCACGCCCGCTGTGTCCTCCGAACCCTTGGCGAAGGAGGGCGCCGCGCATTTCCACCGGCTGCTGGAGGAAAACCACCTGCGCAATTTCTCCCTCTGGCACGAGGAGGATATCGCCCGCCGTGACGACCTCGGTTTCGAGCGCGTCTACCAGGCCAAGCGCAACATCGACCGTTTCAACCAGGAGCGGAATAATTTCGCCGAGGAGATGGACAAGGCCGTTGTCGCCGCGCTCAACCCGCCGCAATCCGGCTGCCCCCGCAACTCCGAGACGCCCGGCATGATGATCGACCGCCTCTCCATCCTTGCGCTGAAGGAATACCATATGCACGAGGAGACGGTGCGCCCCGAGGCCTCCGCCGCCCACAAGGAGAAGTGCGCCGG
>CXWL01007321.1_pt1 | contig 14600 bp, 16 predicted proteins | sample 590931 | NCBI WGS metagenome assembly CXWL01 (sample SAMEA3498368, study PRJEB10139) | groundwater metagenome | biome: water well; material: biofilm material | place: Germany | collected 2015-04-27 | reverse complement strand
CTCGGCCGCTTGATCAAACTGTGCAACCGCCAGTCTGAAAGTCGGTGTGTCGAATTCGTGCATGGGCTGTTCCTTTGGTCAGGTGTGAAGCGGGGGCGTTGATGTGAGGAGGTGATCAGGATGTCTTTGCTCAATGCTGTCGGGAGGGAGACTCGTCCATTGAATGTTGAATATTCGTGTGAATTCCTGCGCTATTTGTTGCGCGACGGCTGATGCCGATACGGTGGACTGCCGGAGCTCTGCCATGGACGTGACGTGGCATTGTGTTAGGCCACAAGGAAGAATGTGGGAGAAAGGGAATAGATCCATATCGACATTGAGCGAAAACCCGTGAATCGTGACCCCATGATCGATCCGGATTCCGATCGCGGCAATCTTTGCATCAGCATGATTCCAGCGAACCCAAACGCCAGGGTTTTTCTCGATACGGTAACCCTCAATCCCCCATTGCAAGAGGGTCTGGATCAAGACCTCCTCCAAGCTCCATACATACCGTTTCGGGCCTGAACAATAATGAGACAGCTTGAGGATGGGGTAGCCCACGACCTGTCCAGGTCCATGGTAGGTAATCGAGCCACCACGATCTACGGACTGGAGACTGGCGCCTGTCCGTCGGAGGCCCTCTTCCCCGCAGCTCCAATGTTCTGATTTGGTGGAACGGCCCAGGGTATAGACCGGTGAGTGTTCAAGGAGCAGCAACACATCCCTTCGTCTCTCTGCAATCCGGTCTTCCTGGAGTTGTCTCTGAAGTACATATGTCTCGCCATAGGGCATCGGTTGGGAAAATTGGACAAGTGTACCCACTTGTGGGAGAGACTTCGGAAGAGATTCATTCCCCTGTGTTAGGAAATCGTGACCTGGGTGTGATCCAACAGCGAGACTCATGAAAGAGCCCTCGGCCGTGAGGGATTCTGCAGCCATATTGTACGCGCACTCGTCATGGGGCCTCGTCTATTCGAGTCGGCCTCATTGTCGCACAACAGCATTCAGGGTGAAAGTTCGTAGAAAGGAAAAAGGGCGAGAGTCGTCCTCACCCTTTTCCCTGCCTTATGAGACTGTGGCTTATTGGATGGCGGCAAACATGTTTTTAATTTGAGGCGTCTTCAGTTTCTTGAGCGCTTTTGCTTCGATCTGGCGAATCCGTTCCCTCGTCACCGAGAGGCTCTGCCCCACCTGTTCCAACGTGCAGGCCTGATCCTGGCCGATACCGAAGCGCAGCCGAATGACGGTCTGCTCACGGGGTGTGAGTGTGCCGAGAATGCGCTCAAGCTGGTGGGACATTTCCGTCCGGTGCACGTGGGCATCGGGTGGGATTGCTTGCAGGTCAGGGAGCAGTTCTCCGAATTCCGTACTCCCATCACCTACCGGTTTCTCCAGTGCGACCGGTTCTTGAAATGCTTGCACGGTTTCGTGAAGTCGTTCTGGCCTCATTCGCAGCACCTGTGCCACTTCCTCGAGTCGAGCCGGACGGCCTAGCTGTTGACCTAGTCGTCTAGTCACGCGGAGAATGCGGTGGGAAGCTTCAGTCTGGTGAACCGGAATGCGAATGGTCCGCGATTGATCTGCAAGTGCACGGGTGATGCCTTGACGGATCCACCAGGTTGCATAGGTGCTGAACTTGAACCCTTTGCGATATTGATAGCGCTCGGCCGCTTTCATCAAACCGATATTTCCTTCTTGGACGAGATCCAACAAAGTTAGGCCACGGCCTGTGTAATGCTTTGCCACATCCACAACGAGCCGCAGGTTGCAGCGCACCAATTCATCTTTTGCCTGTTCAAGCACGATCCGGGCGGAGCGCAGTGCGGCCAACCCTTCCTTGAGTTGCTTGGCGATGGCAACCGGAAACCTTTGCTGCCCTGTTCCCTGCTTGATCATCTCCGCGAGGCTCTGCTCGGCTTTATCGATCGCTGTGGCTGAAAGCCCGCTCAAACCTTTGACTATTTGAAGTGTGCGGTGTGCCTCGAGAACAGAGTCCGATCGTTTGAGCCGACGGAAGATTGGTATTGCGTGGCGTAAAGCTTTCCGAATGGTGGTTGTTCCGTAATCGATCTTCTTCGCCAGCTCGACTTCTTCTTCCCTGGTCAACAGGGCTCGTTCACCGAAGGAGCGAAAGTAAAGTGACTCCAACATGAATGGGCCGCCGCTCACGGCGGTACGTGTCGCTGCTTTCGTCGGCTCCTTAAGTTGCTCCTCTTCGGATGTATCCCGACCGATCACATCCAAGAGGTCGCTCGCCTCAGGATCGTCAGCGTCAACGTCTTTTGCAATTGTGACAAGCTCTATCTGTGCAGGGGTTGGGAAAAGACTATTTTTCATGTCGTAATTCCTCCTTATACTGACGGATGTCTTTCTCCGCATGGTCGGTCTCAAGCAGATTCCGTTCTTATGTTCTATCTTGTAAGAGACAGCGATCCGGTAAACGATTCATTCTGGGTTCTGTGCCGCTAGATGGTCCTCCTGTCTCTCTACGCAGCAAATACTGTGCTGGATTGTTCATGAGAACAGCGGAGCGTGATTTAGCGGGAAAGGCAGCACTATTAGAGTGCTTTAATGAGGAGGCCTGAGAGGCTGTGTGGCAGCTTTGCTATAGATGTGTAGGTGTGTCTATAGGCCAATAGGCCTAATTGCCACATCTAATCCCGGGACAGGTCTTTCGGAAAACGAGCGATCGTATGGATGGATATGGAGATATTTGTGGTGGAATTGTTCTCCGCCGCTATTTCAGAGAGCGTCTGAAGATAGTGGAGGTTGAAGAGTACGCTAATGTCGGGCATTTGCACTGAACGGGTTGAAATCGCGGATGTGCATATCGACAGAAACTCCAACCCACTCTCCACGTTAACGTATCGTAGAGGCCAAGAAATTTATCGTCGTGGCGTTGTCTTGTTGAAAACCCGGCGTGGCACTTCTAGAATAGGAACCGATGTCATACTTTCAATCAGGCGAACGTATTCATTTGGTTGACAAGAAAGGGCGGCAGTACGCTCTGACCTTGAAGGCCGGAGATCTCTACCAGTTGAGCGGTCATAAAATTTCCCACGACGATCTAATCGGAAAGCCTGATGGGTCTTTGGCTATGCTATCCGGCAACAAGACGATGCTGGCACTTAGGCCTACGTTTGGCGACTATGTATTGAAGATGCCGCGGGGCGCGCAGGTATTGTACCCAAAGGATCTTGCGCTCATTCCTATGTGGGCAGATGTCTATCCTGGCGCGCGCGTGTTCGAGGCGGGGACCGGATCCGGAGCGTTGACGATGGCACTACTGCGCGCCGTGGGCCCGCGTGGCGTAGTGGTGACCTATGAAGCCCGTGAGGATTTCGCGCGAACGGCGATGACGAACATTGAACGATATATGGGGCCGGCGCCGAACCTCATCCCGCTTCGTCGGAACGCGTACGAAGGAATTAGTCTGCTTGATGATGGTTTGCCATTCGATCGTCTCGTTCTCGATCTTCCAGAGCCCTGGCAGGTGGTACCACATGCAGCCCAGGCCCTTCGCTCCGGCGGTATGTATTTGAGCTTTGTTCCCACCGTCCCTCAAGTGGTCCAGACGGTCGAGGCCCTTGAGCGAGCGATGGTCTTTGGTATGGTCGAAACATTTGAAACGCTGTTGAGGACCTGGTCGATACAAGGGCGCAGCGTACGGCCGGATCACCGAATGGTCGCCCATTCAGGTTTCATTACGGTGGCAAGAAAAATCGAGTCTGGTTTGTGGCCTGCAGCTCAAGTGGTTGAGCCTGTAGGCGAGGCTACTGATGCTCACGAAGAGCGAGAGGATGACGCGCGATGAATCGGTTAAGTGGAAAGGTCGCGATTGTCACGGGGGGCAACGCTGGCATCGGTGAGGCGATCGCAAAAGCCTTTGCGCACGAAGGGGCATCGGTCGTGATTACGGGAAGGCGGCAAGGGGAGTTGGACCGGGTCGTGAGCGATATCGTGAAGGAGCAGGGGAAAGCCTTTGCCGTTGCCGGATCGGTCACAGATGAACGGCATGTTCAGGAGACGGTACGCCAGACTGTGCAGCAATTCGGGCGGCTCGATATCCTCGTCAATAATGCCGGAGTCGGGGACTTCGGGAAGTGCCTGCATGAGATCGACGATGTGACCTGGGCGCAAGTTCTCGACGTCAATCTGACTGGGGTGTTCCGCATGACGCGAGCTGCCCTGCCGCAGATGTTGAAGCAGGGGAAGGGCGCGATTGTCAATATCTCCTCCATCGCGAGCCTGGTCGGACTTCCCACATTGCCGGCCTATGCCGCCTCCAAGGGTGCGCTCGATGCCTTGACCAGAGCCCTCGCGGTTGATTACGCCAAGGATGGTATTCGCTGCAACGTGGTGAATCCAGGACTTATCGATACGCCAATGGCTGCTCCTCTGATGAGCAACCCCGAACAGCTGGACCCCATTCTCTCGCACTATCCCATCCGTCGAGCGGGGAAACCGGAAGAGGTGGCTAATATGGTCCTCTATCTGGTCTCTGACGAAGCAGCCTGGGTCACGGGCGGGACCTTTCCTATCGATGGAGGAATGACCATCTCCTAAGCAGGAACCTCTATGCGAGTGGTGCCTGTCGCTGCTGCGGCGCGAGATGCTTGTCAGCCGGTCCGAGGACGAAACAGGCACTGCGACTTCGTGAATTTATATGGACATCAATGCCCATACCCAGTTCTGCGGTCTGATCGGCAATCCAGTCGAGCATTCGCTCTCACCCGCGGTTCACAATGCTGCGTTTCAGAAACTCGGACTGAACTTTGTGTATCTGGCGTTCCGAGTGGAAGCGATCGGCGATGCAATCAAGGGGCTTCGCGCCTTGGAAAACTTTCGGGGCGCCAGCGTAACCATCCCCCACAAGGTGGCAGCCGTTCCGTTTCTTGACACTGTCGAGCCCACCGCACTTCATATTGGGGCGATCAATACCATTGTGGCTTCGGGCGGGGTCCTCACAGGCTATAACACCGATGCAACCGGTGCCTTGCGCGCGCTTCGTGAGGGCGGTGTGGCCTTGAACGGGCGTCAGGTAGTCATGCTGGGGTCTGGAGGCGCTGCTCGTGCGATTGCCTTCGCGCTCGGAGCAGAGACCGGGATCGATCGCTTGACCATACTAGGGATCGATGAGCAGGAACGTATAGTCTTGGCTCGAGATCTCCGGTCGAAGACAGGGATGGCCGTGCAGGAATCGCGTCTTGATGAAAGTATGTTGCGAAAGGTTCTGCCGGATACTCACGTGCTGATCCATTGCACACCAATGGGTATGTCGCCAAAAGTACACCAAACCTCTGTGCCTGCGACGTTGCTCCATCCGGGATTGACGGTCATGGATATTGTCTACAACCCTCGGGATACCCAATTACTGAAGGATGCTAAGGCGGCGGGCTGTCGTGTGATTCCAGGGCTTGAGATGTTTCTGCATCAAGCCGCAGCACAGTTCGAACTCTGGACCAATCAGGCTGCTCCAGCCGACGTCATGCGCAAGGTCTTGGGATCTCGCTTTGTATGAAGTCCCCATCGTTCACTTCGGGTGGTGCGATATCCCCTTACCCCTTATCCCTTACCCCTCACGGTGCATTGTGAACATCGTGCTGATTGGCTATCGGGGGACTGGTAAGAGCACGGTGGGCAGACAGCTTGCTGCGCGCTTGGGACGAGTACTCGTGTCAACCGATGAGGAGATCGTCAAGCGCGCACAACGTACGATCCCGGAGATCGTTAGCCAGGAGGGTTGGGAATACTTCCGGGATCTGGAGTCCGAGATCTGCAGCGAAATTGCCAGCCGTGACCAGCTTGTAGTCGACACCGGCGGTGGGGCCATACTACGTGCACAGAATGTCGAGGCGTTGAAGGCGAATGGCACCGTATTTTGGCTGACAGCTTCCGTCGAGACGATCGCACGACGAATTGGCAGTGGCAATCAGCGACCTTCGTTGACTGGGACCAAATCGTTCGTCGATGAAATTCAGGACGTGTTGCGGGAGCGGACGCCGAAATATCAAGCGGCTGCCGATCACGTTATCGTGACCGACGGTCGATCGACCAATCAATTGATGGAGACCGTACTCGCGCTGGTGTGAGCATGCGCGGATATCGCCTCTGTCACGTTAGGATTAACCCATGCGGTCACTACTTCCTTGACAAGGCCTTCTCCGAAGTGTTTGAAATGGCAAAGTGCGCCCGTAGCTCAATTGGATAGAGCATCGGACTTCGGATCCGGGGGTTGGGGGTTCAAGTCCCTCCGGGCGCACCACTCTCCGTCCGTTGAATCATCAGGACAGAGTCGCTGAAGTATCAGTAGCTTATAGTTGACCTGCCTGGCCATTTCGAAAAGGCCATCCCCCTACCAAAGCTGCATAGATTCCTCGTGTTTCCAGTAATATTCTTCTTACAGCAAGCAGGATCCATGGGGTGCCTGAATGGTGCTATGCTATAAGCAAGATCGTGTCATGCATTCCAGCAGGAGGTTATTAGGTCGAGGACAGCGGAAGGCTTGGACGAGACATTGCCCCTGTTGTGGACGCTGGTTGACGAAGCAGGATCCCGCGGCACCCTGGGTCTGTTCTTGTGGATGGTTGAGTGGATAAGAGCACAGTCACCAAGGAGGTGCTTACCATGAATCATGTAGTCCTCCATGATGTCCGGGCTGGCTTTTTTCTGATGGTGAGCCTGGCCATGTTGGCTTTCATTTGTGCTGTAGCCGCGTTAAGTACCGTGATGCGCCCGGCTCGGTGGGCCGATCGCAAGCCAGCCCAACTTTAAACTATTTCTTTTCTGGTCTGTACTTTCCCGGTTGGGGGAAAGGTTAAGTGCTCCCTCGCCTACTGCGCCGACTCTCAAAGTCCATCTCCAACAGCCTGACAATTCAAGTAAAAATCTAGGGGTTGCTTGAGGACCCAGCTTTTCATTCAGGTGCTATATTTAACCTACACAGGCAAAGTCTTATTCCGAAGATGGGAGAACAATCATGATCAGAAGTCCAATGAAAATAGGTGTCGTGGCAGCAATGGGGCTTGTCCTGTTGGTTAGTCAGGGGTGTAGTATGAAATGGCTGCAGTCCGATGGAGAGACAGGAGCAGGGGCTGCGCAAAACGGTGCTAATTCAAACTTCCCGGGCATGGCTCGAGGGGGCTCCGGGGAAGGATTAAGTGGTTTCTCTCAGAATCCATCGGAAGAGCGCCTGGGGAAGACCGGCGATATCGCATCGCTTTCTTCTTCTGGGATGAGTGCCCGTCAGCGCGCGGAAATAACTAAAGAAGAAAAAGCAGCCATCGAAGCTGGCTTACAGGATGTCTTCTTTAAATACGATCAGTGGATACTTTCCGATGCTGGGATGGAGGCATTGAATCTTGATGCACAGTGGTTGAAGGAGCATCCTGGAACGGTGATGAAAATCGAGGGGCATTGCGACGAACGAGGCACAGCCGACTACAATGTTGTGTTGGGGGATAAGCGAGCCAAGGCTGCGCGCAGCTATCTGATTGAATCCGGTGTAGCTCCCAAGCAGGTGGTGATCNNTGTCATATGGCAAGGCGCGCCCTTTCTGTACGGACCCTGCAGAATCCTGCTATCAACAGAATCGTCGCGGCCACGTACTCTTGAATGTGAAGAAGTAACCTATCGACTCCTGGTCTCAAGGAACCCCGGTACCTCTTCATGGAGCCCGGGGTTCGCTGTTTATTAATTGAGGTGACATACGCATGGCTCTCGTAAGGAAGCAGCGGGATTTAGGTAAGGAGCATACTCGGCCTCGCGTGATTAAAGACGAGCTTCCAGTAGAGAAACGCCAACAGCCACGCTTTACATCACAGTTCAGAAGCATCATTTCAGGTGGGCAGGGAGAAGGCCAAGGTCGGACGCTCGACCTCTCTACCGGTGGCTGTATGATCGAAACGGATCTGCCGGTTGGCGTAGGAGCTTCGATCGAGTGCCGGATCTATGTTCCGGGACTTGACTGGCCGTTGCGGATCGACGAAGCCCAAGTGCGGTGGGTCAAGGCCAATACATTCGGGATTCAGTTCACGAAGATTCAGCCTGATGAGGAGACAAAGCTCAAACAGGTCATTGCTGGCCTCGACGAAGAGTTTAAGGCGTAGCCCTTCTCCTTTCCCCTTCCTCGTTTAGATTCAAGATGTAACCCATTGCCTACTATTAGTCTGAGGAGCTATGCGCTCGTCCGCAGAACTATTCGCGGCTTCGTAGTTTCCTATGGTATAAGGCAAAGGTAATGTCCGAAAGAAAATAGAATTTTCTACGCCTGCGCCCCAAGCCGCGCATCCGGAGATTTGGATGATGGAACACATCGCATCTTCAGTACAGATGGGATTGAATAGTGCCACCTTAGCTGGCGGCTGCTTCTGGTGCCTCGAAGCGGTCTATGACCAAATGAAGGGTGTGGTAGCGGTCGAGTCTGGCTATATGGGTGGCCAGATAGATCATCCTACGTATGAAGCTGTGTGTAGCGGCAGGACTGGTCACGCAGAGGCAGTACGCATTACATTCGACCCCGCTATTGTCAGCTATCGCGAGCTGCTAGAGGTATTTTTTGTTATCCACGATCCTACGACACCCAACCAGCAGGGTCATGATATCGGCACACAATACCGCTCGGCCATTTTTTATCACACGCCAGACCAGAGACAGGTCGCGGACGAGGTTATTGCAGCGATTACGAAAGGAGCGATGTATCCCGGATCTGTTGTGACGCAAGTCGAGCCAGTGGGAACGTGGTATGAAGCTGAGTCCTACCATCAAGAGTACTTTTCGAGAAATCCATTTCAGGGGTACTGTGCCGCGGTCGTTGGGCCAAAGGTTGCCAAGTTCCGCAAGCTATTTACTGCAAAACTCAAGTAATAATATCTCCTCCGATTCTTCCTCGCCCACAGTACTGACCAGATCTTAGGCGATTGCGAGATCAGGCGAGCCCATGCTCCGGCAACTCTCAATTAGGGGGATCGAAGAGGAGATTCCAATCAGGTATTGCTCTCGTGGTCAAGCCACGCATCCTCATGTCCATCTGCGTGATCGGATGCGCGCAGGCCTACGAAGTCGAACAGCCGTCGGTCGAGGAGTAGCGGTGGCGCCACGTTCGACAGAGCGGCGAACATACTGTCTGTACAGCCAGGCGAACGTTGCTCCCACTCGCGCAAGAACGTCTTTACTTGTTTTCGTTTGAGATCCTCTTGTGAGCCGCAGAGGTCGCAGGGGATAATGGGGAATGCGCGCAGTTCGGCATATTGAGCAAGGTTGCTCTCCCGCACAGCGGACAGAGGGCGAATGACCACATGCCGGCCATCTTTTGAGCGCAATTTCGGCGGCATCGTCTTGAGCTTGCCAGCGTAAAACAAGTTCAGGAAGAGAGTCTCAATAATGTCATCGCGGTGGTGACCCAAGGCGATCTTGGTCGCGCCTAATTCCGTAGCGACGCGATAGAGAATGCCACGACGGAGTCGGGAGCAGAGTGAACATGTGGTCTGCCCTTCAGGGATGAGTCGCTTGACGATTGAATAGGTGTCTCGCGTCTCGATATGGAATGGGACTTCGATATGTGAGAGATAATCGGGAAGCACATGAGCGGGAAACCCTGGTTGCTTTTGATCCAAGTTCACCGCGACTAGGTCGAAATGAATCGGAGCACGCCGTTGTAAGACCAGTAATAAGTCGAGCAATGCATAGCTGTCTTTCCCTCCTGATAGGCAGACCATGATCTTGTCGCCGTCTTTGATAAGGCCATACTCGCTGATGGTCTCCCCAACAAGGCGAAGCAGCTTGGTTTGCAGCTGTTCCGTGGCTACGTCCAGCTTGAGGTATGGGCGTGGGGGGCTTGTTGAATGTGACATCGGTCGGCATTCTACGCGGTCGGCCACGCGGCTGTCGATCTCCAACCGGAGGCATCTTGGGAAATAATAAAAACCGCCCCAGCGGCAACCCCCAGTCAGTTCTATTCGTGTGCACGGGGAATATTTTTCGCAGCGTGACGGCCGAGTATGCGCTCAAGGCCAGACTCAGTGTCGGTACGTCCTATGTCGTCAGCTCGGCTGGGATCGACGCCAGGGCTCAGTCGATGCATGAATGGGTTCTGGCTCGATTGCGTGAAAAGGGAGCTGATCCGATTAGTCATGTCCAACGGCAACTTACCGAGGAGCTGGTCGAGGCCGCCGACTTCGTCATTGCGATGGGGCGAAACCACCAAGCGTTCATCCGGGAAGAATATGGACACGCCGTTCCCCTGTTTAATCAGATCTGTCTTGGCCTCGACAAGCCGATTTTGGATTTGCATGAAGCGATACCGGATTGGGAAACTGACTCTGAGCGGGCTCGCGCCTATGTGCGTTCGGTGATCGATGCCATTTGGGCCACGGCACCAGCCCTTCTTTCTCGCCTCCGTTAGACCGGTTTACGGCATCTATTGCCTCTGTCGGTTCATTCTTGGACTTGATCGGACATTTTTTTCCACCTAATACGCAGCAATCAATGCAAAGGTCTTTTTAAACAGGGCAATGTTGAGGCACGTGCTATATTTCCCACAGCACCTCTTGCAAGTTGACGGGGCAGAATATGGCATCGATGCAACGATTACCGGTACAGGACGTGACAGCATCTGACAACCATGGTCACGAGCCAGAGTGGGTCTCGTGGTCCAACGAGAAGCTTCTGAATCTCCCCATGAGCCAACTTGGCATTACCCTCGACGGGGTATTCCTGTCAGAACAGATCCGGCAACTCTATGACGAGCTTGAAGCCAGGCAGCTGATATTTCGCCCTCATTTTTGGTTGTCTAACGAATGGTTTACCCCGGATGGTGTGCCGGGGATTGCCGTTCCGTTTTATCTGGCCCATCCACGACTCGCAAAACTTGAAATGGACCAGATGCTCGAGGTCGAGGGGGGGACTGCGGAATGGTGCATGCGCATTTTACGGCATGAGGCCGGCCACGCTATCGAAAATGCTTTTCGCCTCCGCCGTCTTCGCCGCCGGCAACAGGTCTTTGGGCGCTCGTCCGATCCCTACCCCAAGTATTACAGCCCCAGACCGTATAGTCGGAGCTTTGTACGCCATCTCGATGTGTGGTATGCGCAAAGCCATCCGGATGAAGATTTTGCGGAGACCTTCGCAGTCTGGCTGACACCGGACTCGACATGGGCTGACCGTTACAAGGGATGGCCGGTGCTCAAGAAGCTGCGGTATGTCGATGGGTTGATGGAAGGGCTGGCAGCGACTCCGCCCAAGGTAGTCACGAGTGAGGAGATCGATCCGCTATCCGAACTGAAGAAGACCTTGCGCGAGCACTATGAGCGAAAGCGCAGGCATTATGGGGTTGAAAGGCCATCATTGTATGATCCGGACTTGAAACGACTATTTTCCGATGCCCCTGCTCACGCGGATAAACTGAGCGCCGCCACCTTCTTGAACCGCTTTCGAAGAGAGGTGCGCCGCAAAGTCGCAGCCTGGACCGGCGAATATCAGTACACGATTGATCAGGTCTTGGAGGACATGATTCAGCGCTGCCGCCAACTCCATCTGCGACTGCCGCTCGCAGAAGAGCAGGCGAAATTAGATTTCACCATCTTGCTGACCGTCCATACGATGAACTACTTGCGCAGCGGGCGACATAAGGTGGCGGTATGAAGCGGCTCCGAATTCTCGTCTTGATGCACGAAGATCTGGTTCCGCCTGATCCTCTCAACGGGCAGGACGCGTCAGGAGCCGAATGGAAGACGGAATACGATGTCGTCTCCACACTCCGCAAGCTCGGGCATGACGTCAAGCCGCTGGGGGTCAAGAGTGATCTCGGTGTACTTCGATCGGCCATAGAAGACTGGAAGCCGCACATCGCATTCAATTTGCTCGAAGAGTTCGATGGGGTGGCGGTGTATGATCAGAATGTCGTGTCGTATCTTGAACTGCTTCACATGCCCTATACCGGCTGTAATCCACGTGGGTTGATGCTGGCGCGCGACAAAGTCCTCTCCAAGAAGCTGTTCTCGTTCCATCGTATTCCGTTCCCGGAGTTTATGGTGGTACCGCAGGGGCGGATGGTTAAGCGGCCCAAGTGGCTGTCATTTCCCTTAATTGTGAAATCGGTAACCGAAGAGGCATCGCATGGGATCTCTCAGGCGTCCATTGTCCAGGATGACGACAAACTCAAGGAGCGAGTCGAATTCATCCATGCGAGCGTGGGGACTGGCGCCCTCATCGAGCGGTATATCGAAGGGCGTGAATTCTATGTCGGAGTGATGGGCAATGGGCATATCCACGTTTTGCCTGTGTGGGAGTTGATTATGGATAAACTTCCGGATGACGCCCGCCGGATTGCGACAGAACGAGTCAAGTGGAGTCGCACGTATCAAGACAAATATGGGATTCGGTCATGTGAAGCCAGAAATCTTCCTGAAGGGAAAGCCGAGGAGATTCAACATCTCGCAAAGCGTGTCTATCGCACCCTCGGCCTGAGCGGCTATGCACGTATCGACGTACGAATGGACGCGGAGGGGAATGTGTACGTGCTGGAAGCTAATCCGAACCCACAAATTGCGCACGACGAAGATTTTTCTGATTCGGCAGAAAAAGACGGCTATGCCTACAAAGATCTGTTGCAAGAACTGCTGAATATCGGGCTCCGCTGGCGGCCGGCCAAAGCGGCGTAACTGGTACCTCTGCCTCACCCAATATCCTCAGACACAGGTCTCAGCCTGTCAGAGCGCCGCAACCTCGCAGTGCTCTGCCGAGGCCTGTGCCTATTTGCCGTGGGTCGCTGAGAACTTCGGAGCAGAAAGTGGAGGGCGCGAACGAAGCGAGGGGTTTTCTTCTTGCTTTATTTATGGGCCGAAGCGGAAACCAAACAGCAAGGCAACGCTTGTTTGGTCGTTCTCCCGTAACGAAGGAGAAAGATTGATGTCGTGGAGATTCACGATCAACGTCGAAGTCAAGGCGAGATTGTGAGAGGCTTGGTACTCCAGTGAGACGCCAATAGGGATGTACCAGCTTGTATCGTTGCGGTCGACAGGCACAGGGCCGGTTCTGCGGTCTAGGTCTGCATGGATCAATCCGATCCCCGTGAAGGGCACCAGGTTGATGCCGTTATTGAGGCGAAAATAATAACGGCCGACCCCGGCGAAGGAGATCTGAAAGAGATCGCCCATTGGGCTGATCTGCATCATCGGTCCGATGGAGAAGTTTCGATCGAGGTAGTAGTCACCACTGAATGCCAGGTTGAATACCGTGCCATTGACCGTTCCGGATGTGAGTCCCAGCCCGCTTCCGAATCCCCAGCGTGGTTCGTCTGCTTGGGCGTGAGGTGTTCCTAGAATTGTGCTCGTGGCCAAGATCGCCAACAGCATGGCAGCACAGATCCATCGTGAGCATGTGGCGGTAATCTGTCGAATCATGACGGCGGACTTTAGCATAGAGGGCAGGCTTGGACAAGTGTCGTTTGAGTGCACAGGCGACAGTAGCGTATGCTTTCCCACCCAAGGCGAAGGAGGAGGCCAAGCATGTCAGCCAATTCGATGACGCCGAGGCAAGCAGCGGCTGCTCTGGTCGCCGCCATGCCGATCGGTGTGTCGGTTCAGCAGCTGGAGGAATATGGGATCGAGGCGACGACGGAGCAGGCTCAAGCCATCACCCAAGAAGTGCTCTCGCTGAATCTGTTTTGGATTTTCGCGGCCATCGAAGCGCATATCCCGCAGAAATATCAACCCGCGCTATTGGAACTCATCTTGGCTTCGATAGAAGCAGGATGGGGTTCGACCGTTCCCGTCGGTTCAGCTTCCTGGACTGCCTACGTCAACGAATGGCAGGAACGCCGCCGTCGATATACCCGCCTAGTTGAAGAAGGAGCAAGTCCGCTTGCGGTGAGTGCGGAAGCCGCCACGTTGGTGGAGGAGAATCGATTGGTCAAAGAAGTAGAGCGACATAATCTTTTGACCCTTCTGATTGATTTTGTGCCGGTCGACACCTATGGGCAGTTACTGGAAGACGTTGGATAATTGTTTGACCGGCCGCGATCGATCAGAGGTAGCGGTGATTGACAACTTTCCCCGCTTGATCCAGCTCATAGAGCAGCGGCGCGCCAGTCGGAATATTTAGCTCCAGCACTTGCTCCTGGGAGAGCTGTTCCAACTCCATGATCAGGGCTCGTAAACTATTTCCGTGCGCCGCGACGAGGATTGTGTCCCCTTTCAGGAGATAGGGCTTGATGGTACGTTCATAGTAGGGCAACACACGCTCTGCGGTGTCTTTCAGGCTTTCCCCTCCTGGCGGACGCACGTCGTAACTTCGTCGCCAGATCTTCACCTGGGCCTCGCCGTATTTTTTCGCAGTTTCGTCCTTGTTTAATCCTTGCAATTCGCCGTACATCCGTTCATTGAGGGCCTTGTCCTTCTCGATCGGGATACTAGTTTGGCCAATGGCTTCTAGCACGAGTCGCAACGTCTCATTCGCGCGGGCCAACACGGAGGTAAAGGCCCGGTCGAACTTGAAACTGCGAAGTTTCTCGCCCGCGTGCGTTGCCTCCTGAATGCCGCGCGGAGACAGAGGTACATCTACCCATCCCGTGAAACGATTCTCCAAATTCCATTGTGATTCGCCATGTCGAAGCAGGATCA
>CXWL01011673.1_pt1 | contig 14601 bp, 17 predicted proteins | sample 590931 | NCBI WGS metagenome assembly CXWL01 (sample SAMEA3498368, study PRJEB10139) | groundwater metagenome | biome: water well; material: biofilm material | place: Germany | collected 2015-04-27 | reverse complement strand
TACGCAGCTTATCGTATTTTATGTGCTGGTTACCTTCGGACTGGTAGCCTTGTACTTTTTAGGGCGTATGGCCTCATCGGCTTTTATGCGGTCAATCAAGCGCCTTCTTTTATACGGGTCACGCAAGAAATCAAGTTGCCTTTATTTCTGGCGCCATCAATCCTTGCTGGACAAAATCAAAATTGTCGGCATAGGGACTACCGCCATTGCCGGTTATATTTACTTCGGCATCTGATAGTGGAATCAGAGTCTGAACAAGCCACTCAGGCAAACCTGGTAAATCAGAATTAATACAAACCCAATTGTAACTGAGCAACTTCCGACATCATGTCTCGTGACCATGGCGGATCCAGCACAACCTCTACCTCAACGCTGGCGACACCGGGAAGTGCGCGGACACATTTTTCGACATCACTCTGAATAACAGGTCCCATCCCGCAGCCGGGAGCCGTTAACGTCATCATGATATGCACATCGTTTTTACCGGCTTCACTCGCTGACGGTTTGACACTACAGTGATAAACAAGACCCAGATCAACAATATTGACCGGAATTTCCGGATCATAAACTGTTTTCATGACTTCCCAACAGTTTTGCTCAACGCCTTCCGCACTGGTCTCGGATACCAGCGTATGAAGCTGATGCTGTTCTTTGCCCAAGGCATCGGCATCGGCACTGGCAATGCGGACCATATGCCCATAGCCGGTCACAACGGTATAGTTGCTGCCCAAGGCCTGGTGAATCGTCACAATTTCACCCTTTTTCAACGTGTCGGCATTGCCATCAGGAACCGTGATAACGCTGACATCTCTTGTTAAAACTACATCTTCTCTTTCTGCCATGATAATCAGCTATAAATGAAAGGTGCGAGCATCAACCGCTTGACCGGTAATCCCCTTACTTTGTGAACCAAATAAATACAGATAGACCGGCGCCAGCGATTCCATAGACGGCAATTTTTCCTTATCCTCGGCCGGATAAGCCCGCTTTCTCAACGGCGAATCAACCGGACCCGGTATCAGCGTATTGACCCTGATTTTGTTTGATGATTCAAGTTCTTCAGCCAATATGGCCGACAAGCCTTCCAGTGCAATTTTAGAAACTCCATAAGCGCCCGCGTAGGCTGGCGCTTTTCTGGCCGAAGAATCCGACGTAAAGACTATCGAAGCCTGTCGGCTTTTTTGTAAAACCGGCAGCAATACTCGGGTTAACAGAAAGGGTGCATTCAAATTAACGTTTAAGGTATGACCCCAATCTTTGGTGCCGTGCTGGATAATTGGCGTAAACGCAGTAAATTCGACGGCGGAATGCAGTAATCCCTGTAAAGAGCCGTATTCTTCATCGATCCTGTCAGCGAGTTCCTGGTATTCTTTTTCGCTGGCCCCAGCCAAGTCAAACGGGTAAATAATGGGCTCCGGGCCATTGGTAGCCACAATAGCATCGTAAACGGCTTCCAGCCTGGCGATGTTTTTATCCAGCAAAATGATATGAGCACCATTTTTGGCCAGTACCTTTGCAGCGGTACTGCCTAAGCCGCCGCCTGCACCGGTAATTAAAATAACGTGATTAGTTAATGGCATAATGTCGAAGCTATCCAGTCTGAAATTTGTTCGGGAGTTTCTATCAACGCATCTGCACCCCAGGTTTCAGGCCTGTCTAAAGGATTTAAATAGCCGTAGACCGCTGCTAATGTTTTCATTTGAGCATTTTTCCCGGCGTTAATGTCATGAACGGCATCGCCAATAAAAACGCATTCCTTAGGGTTAACGCCGGCTTGTTTACAGGCCGTCAACATAGGTTCAGGGTGCGGCTTGCTATAGGCCGTTGTATCGCCGCTGACTATGCAAGCAGCCCTGGCATCAAGATTCAATGCCGACATCAGCGGCTTGGTAAAGCGTTCTCTTTTGTTGGTTACAACGCCCCATTTCAATCCCTGTGTTTCAATAGCTCGCAGCGTTTCGGTCATGCCATCAAAAAAAACCGTATGCTCTGCAATATTGGCCTGGTACAGGCCCAGCATGGTTTCCAGTATTTGTGACTGCAACTCTTTATTCGCAGCGTTCTTTAGTCCTTCATTAATCATCGCAGCGGCGCCATATGAAATAAAAGGTTTGACGCTATGGGAAGCAACAGGCGGCAAGCCATGAATACTGAGGGCTTTATTCATACAGGAAATCAAGTCCGGCGCGGTATCCAGCAAAGTGCCATCCAGATCAAACAATACACAGGATAATTTGAAATCGTTAGGCATGAACAAGCTTAATCGGGACGTCTGAACGCGGCGATATAATTAACATCAATGTCTTTACCCAGGCTGAACTGTTTATTGAACGGATTATATTCAATACCCACCATGCCCTCGAGCTCAAGACCGGCAGCACGTGCCGACTGGCAGAGTTCCGAAGGCTTGATGAAGGTTTTATAATCGTGGGTGCCTTTAGGCAACATTTTAAGAACGTGCTCCGCCGCAACGATGGCTAACCAATAAGCCTTGGGTTTGCGATTAAGCGTAGAAAAAAACACCATCCCGCCCGGCTTCACCAGGTTTGCGCAGGCTTCAATAATAGAACCCGGTTTTGGCACATGCTCCAGCATTTCCATACACGTCACATGATCGAAACTTTCCGGCTCCTGTTCTGCCAGTTCTTCCGCGCTAATTTTCCGGTATTGCGCACCAATGCCGGATTCAAGGCTGTGCAGATCGGCAATATCAATCAATTCTTCACTCAGATCGATGCCCAATACATCAGCGCCCTGGTTGGCCAGACCTTCAGTTAAGATGCCTCCGCCGCAACCGACATCGACAATACGTTTATTGGCAATCTCCGCATAATCCTGAATAAACTTGATGCGCAGCGGATTAATGTCATGCAGGGTTTTAAATTCTCCCGCCGTATCCCACCAGCGTTCCGCCATGGAGCCAAATTTATTGATTTCATGCAAATGTACGTTATCTTTAGCTGTCATTATGTCAAACCGTCTCTTGGATAGTTATAGTTTACTATATTACTGGGTTATTCGTCATTGATTGTTCTCCCGAATTTCTTAGGCGCAACAAAGCGGGTTCGTTATAATTCCAACTATCCGGAATTTAAACAGAAAGATCAATCGGTTTATTACCCTTTAAAAAAACCAGCCCCCAAAGTTTTCTCATTGCTCTCCAGTCAGGACAAGAATCCGATGTTAAATTTCAGCGCCAACATCAGCTTGCTGTTTAATGAGGTTGACCTTATTCATCGATTTAAAACCGCCAAACAATGCGGATTTAGTGCCGTTGAAATACAATTTCCTTATTCTCTCAACGCACATTCTATACAAGATGCGCTGGAAGACGCTGAACAAAAACTGATCCTGTTTAATGTTGATGCCGATGATTTATTGCAGGGAGGAGAAGGACTGGCCTGTGTTCCTGAAAAACGCACTCAATTCCTGAAAGCTGTCGATAAAGCGGTTAGCTACGCGCAACTATTAAAGCCGGAAGCCATTAATATTCTGCCGGGATGCTGCCATATTGATAGTAACAAGCAAAATTATCTGGAAACTTTTTTAGAAAATCTGCATTACGCAACCCGAGTTTTTGCATCGTTAGGTATCAAAACCGTATTTGAAGCCATTAATATCCATGATATGCCAGGCTTCCTCATTCATAGCGGATCGCAAATGCTGTCCGTTTTAAACCGGATCAATCACCCGAATCTGTTCATGCAGGTTGATATTTATCATCTGCATAGGATGCGTGAAACTGCCGAAGATTTTATTGTCGAGCATGTCAATAAAATTGGCCACATCCAGTTTGCCGACTGCCCAGGGCGCGGTCAACCCGGCACAGGGCAGCTGGATTTCAAACAGATTTTCAGTTCAATCGCAAAATCATCCTATTCAGGCTGGGTCGGAGCGGAATATAAACCGAAAGGTACCACATCTGAAAGTCTGGACTGGTTGTTATTCCAAGACAAAGCTTAATGCGTCAACTTTAAATACTTCTGATACAAACTGTCGTGATTTTCAACATGCTCCGGATCCTTATCGATACAATCAACCGGACACACTTCCATACATTGCGGCAGGTTATGATGCCCAACACACTCCGTACATAAATCCGGATTGATGATATAAATATCTTCACCTTGTGAAATGGCGCCATTCGGGCATTCCGGCTCACACACATCACAATTGATACATTCTTCATTAATAATAAGGGCCATGGTTATTTCTCCCTGAATTTGTCTATTAAATGCCGGTGTACAATGCCAGGAACAAAGTACGACACATCGCCATTCAGTTGCGCAATCTCTCTGATCATGCTCGACGAAATAAATTCATATTGTTCCGCCGGCGTTAGAAATACAGTTTCCAGTTGTGGCGCCAAACGCCGGTTCATGGCGGCCAGCTGAAATTCATACTCAAAATCAGACACCGCGCGCAGACCTCTTAAAATCACATGAGCACCATGCTCTCGAGCGCAATCCACCAGCAAATTATCAAAACCGATTACCCGAACATTGGCAAACGCTGGCGTGACTTCCTTAACTAAAGCGACGCGCTCGTCAAGCGAAAACAACGGGGTTTTACCTCTGTTTACGGCAACAGCAACAATAACCTGATGATAAAGCCGTGAAGCTCTGGCGATCAAATCCAGATGTCCGTTGGTGATGGGATCAAAAGTACCCGGATAAATTGCCGTGATGTGCATGGTTGATAGACTTAAAAAGTGTGCGATATTATACCAAGCTACGAATTTAATAAACTCAATTTATTCTAATGGTTCCGTGGCCCCATTAAATACTCCGCCACCACGGCATCGATAGACTTACCGGTTGCAATATCCCCAACACTGGCCCAACCGGACACTTTATAATGCTTGTTGGCCGCTATCAATTGCCCGCTCTTTAATCGCATTTGACTGATACGCTTGCCGGCCGGCGCTTTAGGATTACAGAAAAACCGCATCCCCCCTGCCCTGACCATATCACCGCCCTGCCTATAGTAAGGATCCTTGTTAAACAGGTTATCAGCCACATCTTCCAGAATGGTCTTTAATTCACTGCCTCGCATGGCGCGAACATAGGTTTCCGGATAGGTGATGGCGGTATGATTCATGACATCCTCATAACGAATGGTATGACCCGGCAATAAAGTAGGACCCCAGCGAAATCCGGGCGATAAAGCGATCTGCGCATCATTGACTTTCAGTATCGCCGCCAAAATCAATTCGTCAAATGTGCCCTTATAGGTATCTCGCCGGTATAAAAGTCGATCGGCAACACCCAAGGGCTGTTGCAATTTTGTAACATACGGCGCTCTGATGGAATTGATCAATTGCTGCATTTCGCCATCAGGCTCAATCAGGTTGGAAAACACAGGAAGTAAACGGTAACGCAAATCCCGCAAGCGTCCATTGGTAATATCCATATCCAGTTGCGCCAGAAATTTACCATGACTGCCGGCATTGGTTACCCAGGTTCTACCGTCTGCATTTTTTACCGGAAGCGGCCTAGGAAGGGCATCATGCGTATGTCCACCCAGAATAATATCAATACCCGAAACTCTGGATGCAAGCTTCAAATCAACATCCAGGCCATTATGCGATAACAAAACAATTACATCGGCCTCTCTGGATTGCTTGATCTGTTCAATAATATTTTGCAGATTCTGTTCCTGAATCCCAAAACGCCAATCTGAAGTAAATCGCTGCGGATGCGCTATCGGTGTATACGGAAAAGCCTGACCGATAATAGCCACTCTGGCATTCTTGAATGCTTTGATGCTATAAGGCTTAAAAACGGCTGCGCTTTCGGTATCCGCAGCAAATTGCGCCTCATCGCTCAGTGCAATGTTCTGAGCCAGAAACTCGCCCTTGAACCGCTTGGTGTTGTTTAGAACCTGTTCGCTGCCATAACTGAACTCCCAATGCCCGGTCATTATATCAACACCCAGCAGATTGCTGACCGCAATCATATCCAGCCCTTGCGACCAAAGCGCGGTTGCCGATCCCTGCCAGCTGTCGCCGCCATCCAGCAGCGCCGTATTTTCGTGACCGCGAGCCAGCCTGATCTGCTTGATTAAAGTGGCCAAATGCGCGAATCCACCCATTTTTCCGTAGAGGGTTGCCGCTTCAACAAAATCCAGATGAGAAAAAGCATAGGCTTCCCGGGAACCCGGTTTGATGCCGAAATACGCTAAAAATTGTCGCCCAACCCGATGGGACGGCATAGCTTTTGCCGGTCCAGAACCCACATTCGTAGAAGGCTCACGATAGTAAACCGGTAATAACTGGGCGTGGCTATCGGTAAAATGCAGTAACGTGACATTACCGAACCCGGAAAAGTCATAGTAATTTGATGACGAGGGAGCACCAAAAACCGATGCCGGCGATAATCCTAACCAGCAGAGATACTGTAAAAAGCTACGTCTATTCAAAATATCGCAATACTATTGTGTTTATCATAAAAAGATCGTCTGTAGGAGCGGGCCATGCCCGCGATAGCCGTTGCCAGTTGCCAGTTGCCCAATCGCGGGCATGGCCCGCTCCTACTAACCGCCAGCGGAAGTGTCGGTACACTGAATAATTACGTTATATCAAAGATATCCTTATCCAAACCCTCAAATTCCATTAAACATGTCCAGCTTTTGTATTCATAAACACTATAGCATGTACCCAACCCGGAAATAGTCGAGCCTATTCGCTTTGATGCTCTGCCAAATTCCAGCCGTTGAAGGAAAAACTTCACAAAACCCGCTCGATAACGATAACATAGCCTGACTAAACAGCATTGCGGTTGCAAGTGGGATTATTAGAAAACTCTGTTGTTTTTTGAATACACTTGCAGCTTTAAAATTAACGTTATTCTGTTAGTTATTGATTTACAATACAATTAAAATATAAAAAAAGCACAACAAAAACTTGAATATACTGGGGTTTAATGCTAATATTGCCTTCGTGAAACCAGTTTTGTTGTATAAAAGCAAATTTTTGTAAAATAACAACCTCTTGAGGGGGAAACAATGACACACCAAAAAACCAAGTTAGCGCTGGGCATTGCTGCAGCATCATTATCAATGGCCGGTGCCATTGTTTCTCCACAAGCGATGGCCGGTTCAAAAGCCCAACACCACGCAGAAGTCCACGCAGTACAAACCAAAGTTGACTATCTGGAAGCGCAATTGCAAGCCATGCAGGCTGAATTAAGCAGCCTGAAAGCGGCATCCAGCCAGGCCAGCCAATCCAGCGCTGATTCTGAAAAAGTTCAGGAACTGGATCAGTGGATGACTTCAATGAAGTCAGCTCCTGCTCCAAAAATTGTTCACGATAACATGATCTTCTTCCGTGGCGGTTATGCACGTAACGATTCTAAAAGAGATGATCTTTTGACCGGCAATCAGTTCGCTGGAAACGTATTGGGTGGTGGTTTAACCAATCGAGATGCATGGTTAATCGGCGCCGGCTTCGACTTTGGCTTGACTGATGATGTTTGGGGATTAGCGGATAACACTGAAGTAGACGCTGAATTAATGTTTGAATACAAAAATTTTGGCACCAAGCACCTTATTAACTCCGCTGCAGCTGCTGCACTCCAATCCAATCCTGGGACAGACGTTAACTCTTTGTGCGCCCTTATTGATTTAGCGGCGATTGGTGGGCAGCCTGTACTTGGACCGGGTAACGCAGGTAAAGCAAGTTGCAATACTGTCACTACAACTCAAATTACTATTTCTGCAGCTCCTAAAATCAAATTCATGAAAGGCAGCGCCTTTAGACCATGGATTATACCAGCAGGATTAGCGATTCATGTTATTAGCCCACCATCTAACGGTGTAACCTATATAACCCCTGGCATCATGTTTGCTGGCGGTGCGGAATATGCAATCTGGAAAGACATCAAGATTGGCGCTGATGCACGTTACCACTTAACTGGTACTGATACTGACGGCGTAAAAGTCGATGGCTTCACTGCTGGTGGTTACCTCGGTATCGGTTTCTAAGCTCAACGCTTAAATCCAATCCAAACCCAAAATACCCGCAGGGCATAAAGGGAGGGCGTCAAACCCCTCCTTTTTTTGTGCCTGCCAATAACTTCATTGACGTTTAAAGTCGTTAAGTTCATACTTTGGAGGTATAACTTAATATTCGGGATTCCTCTATGAAAGCGACCGCAAAAGAACTGAGAATTCATGCCAAGGAACTGCTTGAAGTTGTCAGCAGAGGGGAGGATGTCGTCATTACTTATCGAGGCAAGCCTTGCGCAAAACTGATCCCCTATGAAAAACCCGATACCCAGACCGCTCCGTCCAACGAAAATAGTTTGTTCGGAATTTGGGCCGACCGTGAAGACCTTTCTTCTGTCGAAGATTATATGCAAAATTTAAGAAGGGGCCGGTTTTGTTAATATTGGTCGACACCGATGTGCTGATCTGGTATTTAAAAAACCGTAGGGCGGATTAGCCGCGCAAACCAGCCAGTCTTTCATATTTGCAAAGACTTTCCGCGCGGCGTAATCCGCCATTTCGTCGAGCACCGTTGTTGGCGGATTACGCCGCGCCCATACGACCATCAAATCGGACAGACAGCAAGTTTGCGCGGCTAATCCGCCCTACGATGCTGAATAGTTACTCAAAATCATGCTTTAGACGCAAATGGACTAAGATGCCTTGATAAGCAAGTAGCTCGTAATTGTTTAGCTGTCAATCTCTGCTACACTATCCCCAAAAACAGGATCAATCATGTCAACTATTACCTTCGATACCCACGAATTTATCAAAGAACTGAAAAGCGTCGGGTTTAGCGAAGAACAGGCCGAAATAATTACCAAGCTGCAAAAGGCGGCGGTAACTTCAACGCTTGAGCAAGCCAGGCATGATTATGATCTTGATAATCTGGTCACCAACCATTCGCTCGACAGCCGGCTCAGGGAGTCAGAATTAAAAAGCGAAGTCAAATTAGCCGAAACTAAAAGCGAACTTATCCGCTGGATTGTCAGTGTTGGCCTATTACAAACAGCATTGATTACAGCGTTACTTATTAAATTGAGTGCCGTTGTTTAAATAGCAAGTTGTGTAGGGTGGGCAGCGCTTTTCTGCCCACCGATTTTATCCGTAAACGGTGGGCAAACGATACCAGCAGTAGGCGCTTTAAGCGAAGCTGTTTGCCCACCCTACTCAGCTCACAACTTTATTCGTGCTTCAACTTTCCAAATTCACGAATAACTACAGCCGGACTGACAAATCCATCCAGGCGAACCCACTTCTTACCCGGTGCTGAACGCATCACCATCACCGAACTGTGATTCATCTTGTCGCCTCTGTAAGCATTAAACGCCTTTTGAATGGCAATGCTCGATTGCACGGTACCGGTATAAAAATCCCAGTTAGCGCCCGCTTCAAACTTATGAGCATATTCCGTTAATTTCGCCGGCGTATCATTTTCAGGATCGATGGAAATCGACACTAAATGAAATTTCTGACCCTCTTTTTCCAACTGACCTTGCACTTTTGAAAAAATATGACTCAGCATCGGACAGATCGCCGAACAGGAAGCAAAGACAAAATTCATGATCACCGGACGGCCATCGTCCAGTTCTTTCAGGAAAGACAACTTCTTGCCATCCTGACGAACTACCGAAACATCAGGCGTCTTGTAATCGGCAACTAACTGGTAATACTCGGGCGCGTCAGCGGCCTCCTCGGCCATTGACGGCAAAGGCAAAAAGCTAGCCGCTGCCAACAGAAGACCGGCAATTTTAAAATTTCGATTCCTTAAATTCAGATCATCATTTGTGAAATTCATTCTAGCTCCAATAATTGCTGGAAACTTCTAAAAATTGCACTTCGATAAACTCAGTACAAACGGTTTTAAATATCATCGGGCCGAATCCACAAATCCGTCGAAATCAAATCCGTTCGACCTGAGCCTGTCGAAGGAGGGCCAATCACAAATAATCAGTTAAGGCTTAGCCGTTTTTGCTTCACCAGATTGAATGCTGAGCAATTCAACATCGAACAGCAAAGTGGCGTTTGGGCCAATGTCACGACCAGCGCCGCGTTGGCCATAGGCCAGTTTTGATGGGATAAACAGTTGCCATTTGGAACCGGCCGGCATTAATTTCAATGCCTCTTGCCAGCCAGGAATAACGCCGCCTACTTTAAATTGAACAGGTTTACCGATGCGGCTTGAACTGTCAAACTCGACTCCATCTATTAAGGTACCGCGATAATTACATTCAACGGTATCTGTATCTTTTGGCATCTTACCATCGCCCTTCTTGATGATTTTATATTGCAAACCACTGGGCAGTGTTACCACACCTTCTTTTTTGGCATTTTCAGCCAAAAACTTCTCCCCTTCTTTCAGATTCGTATCAGCGGCATTTTTTATCGCAGCAACCTGTTTTTCCTTAAGTTCGTTCTGGTAAGCACTCATGATGCTGCGCAGTTCGTTATCCGGAATGCTGAGTTTCTTACCTTCATAAGCATCCTCAAGACCTTCCGCCATGCTGTCAAGATCGAGATCGAGCGCCAATCGTTTGAAGTTTTTGCCTATATCAACGCCTATACCGTAACTGACCTTTTTTTTGTCGGTTTTAACCGGAGCGGCAGTAGAACTTTGTTCGGCAGATGGCTTGCCGGCAGGCGCATCTTTTGCGTGGGCTACGGGTAACAACGCGCAACCAACCATCAATACCGCCAAACTGTTCAATTTTGTTTTCATCGTCATTCTTTCCTCATAAATAATAAAAGTGCGAATAATAGTCGCGTTAAAAATACCAGAGTGAGGCGCTTGCAGCAGCCCACCTGTGTTCAGTTAAACAAAACCGCTTGAATCAAATTCATTGAGTTTAGCCGAAATGGCCAAAGCTGCAAAAATAAATGACTGGGCCAAGCCCTTATCTGATTTAAGCTGGTGACACAATCTGCTGGCGCTGATAAGCCTCCTGCATTGCTTTTTCAACCGCTTGCTTAGAATCAAGCACAGCGCTTCCTCAGATCAGGCCTCCAAGGCAAAGTTCCCAGAACACAAATTCATTCATTGACGATATTGGTTACCTTTCTGACAGAACCATTCCCCTACGAAATAAAAGGCAAGTCATTAAGTATCCATTCAGGGACAAGGATTAAACTGTTGCCAACATCCAAGGTTAAATAACTTTGTGTTTTAAACATTTCAATCTTAACTAAAAAGGGAAACTCTCATGAAAAAAATATTGGCAATGTTATCGGTTTTCATCGCTTTGAACACTTACTCCGCTTTTGTCTTTGCCGATCATCGCGGCGGCTATGACGATGATGAAGGTTATCGCTATTCGGAGCCGCAGTATGATTCTTATCAACGAGATAACCGTTATTATCCGCAACCGCAAGGCCGGGCTTATTACCCGCAAAGACAGGCCAATCACGGTTACAGACAACCACAGCAAAATTACTACCCGCCCCAACATCAAAATCGCGGTTATAACGATCAGCGCTCCAGACAAGGTTTGTTAGGCGGCGTTATTGGAACACTGATAGGTTATGAACTGGGTAACGGCGAACCGATTGCCGCCGGCTTGGGTGCTGCAGCAGGTGCGTTCCTGGGCAATGGTTACTATTGATCGTCTTTAATCACGTTGAGCAGCATACCAAGTTTAATTGTGAAAATTTGCAAGCCATGCTGATCTGACTCCTCGTCCGCAACAGCAAGCGTATTCCCAATCCCTCTAAGTTTATCTACCCCGCTCGGCACTGTGAGATTGAAGTGCCGATTTCAGCACCTAGCCGACCTAAGGATTTGGTAAGAAATAACTTCCCCATTCAAGACCTACGAGGTTTTTAAAACCTCGTAGGTCTTCGGTGCATTTACGGATATTATTCACGGCCAAATCCTAAGCTTTGCCTAAAATTTTGAGATTGCTTGCTTTATCACGATAAATCTCTATAATCGCCCCTTGCTTTGAGGTTCCGCACGGTTTTACAACCTGAGGATTAAACGGGAAGTCGGTACGGTTTTACCCAGTCCGACGCTGCCCCCGCAACGGTATGTCAGTAAAGAATCATTGTATGCCACTGTGTTTTATTGCATGGGAAGGTGATGATTCAGGTTCGCGCCACTGACAAGCCCGGAGACCTGCCTGAAAGTCAATTCGGTACAGCGGAGGGCTGTGTTACGAAGCAAGCCGATATCCTGTCGCCTTTGCATCTTCGTCTGCCCTGCCCTGTGATTTAGTCACTTTCATGCGCGGGCGGCGCAGAGGACAACATGAAAAATCTGCCAATCTATTTGTTATTCCCTAGCCTTATTTTTTCGACGTTACTATTCGCTGAAGAAGAAAAAAATCTGAAACCTTCCTATAAAATGCCTTCAACGAAAGAGGCTGTCAAAACTTACAATGTTGATTTGCAAGATAAGGCCTTGCTTTCTCCGATTACGGTCACAGCCAGCTCATCGATTGCCGACGAATTGCTATCGCCCAAGTCGGTGACGATTTATTCCAGGGAGGATATTGCCCACAGCGGCGTCGGCAACTTACTGGATTTCTTTAAATACAACACGGAAATCCAGGCGGACCCCAGTTCTGGCAATGTATTAAACCCGCAACTGTCGATGCGCGGCTTCGGCAATGGCGACGGCTATCAAAATATCAACGTGGTTGTTGACGGCGTATCGTTAAATCAAATCGATATGGTTCCTCAACAATTAGGGTCAATACCTATCGATTCGATTGAGAAAATAGAGGTCGTCAAAAGTAGCGGCGCCGTGCTTTATGGCGATAATTCCGCCGCCGGGTCGATCATTATCCGCACCAATAATTCCTTCGACAGAAAACAACTCTATGGTTCGTTACGATCCGGCTTTGGCACTTATAACACCAAGCTGGAGCATATCAACCTGGGTTCCGTCACCGATTTTGACGGCTTTAAAGTCTTGGCCGACGGCAATTTTTCTTATCTTGACGGTGAAGGCAAAAAACAGGTTTTACCCGATGGCAGTAAAGATACAGTCGAAAATTTAAACGGCAAAGCCACGCTGGGCTTGCAACAAGATAATCTCGAAATCCTGCAATCCTTTATCAAGGACGATGCCAACGTTGTCTACACGGGGTCTATGCCTATAGACGCATTCAATCAAAATCCCGATGCCAGCGTTTTAAAAGGCAGCAGAAATATCGTCCATAAGGAAGACTGGATGACTTCATTAAAATACAAGTTCAACGATAATTTTAACGCGGCCTACACTTACGCGAACAAAACCAAGGACTCAAAATTTTTTACCCCCCTTTATTCTTATTCCAGTTTTCGGCATTATGAAGGGGAGGATCATCGGTTCACATTGCAAACGATTCAGGATGACTTTGTCGTTTTAACCGGTTTCGACCATAACAATAATCTTAGGACTGAATCCGGCGATGTGACGACGAAAGAAAATATTGCCGGGTTTATTTCCGGCGATTATTTTGTCAATGACCGCTTGTCTTTAAATGCAGGTTTTCGGCAAGCCTTTATCACGTTTAACCATGACAATGCCGGAGCGGATGCGCATTTGTCGAAATCGGTTAAGCCCAGTAGCTATAACGTCGCGCTGAATTATTCCTTGAGCAAGACCGATGCCGTATTTTCAAGTTACGCCCATGCCTTTCAATCGCCCGATATAGACCGTTTTTTTACCACGGTGTTTTCAGATGATTTTACGACGAAATCGACTGTGTTTAACCGTTTCATCAATACGATGAGAATTGACACTTATTCAATCGGTTACAAACACCTGGAAGATGATCTCAAAGTGAAAGCAGAGTTTTATTATTCAGATTTGGATAATGAGATTTACTTTAATAGCACTCCGGTAGGCAGCGATTTTTTCGGCAGGAATACCAATTACGATTCCTCTTCCAAACATGGTGTAGAACTTTCTGTTTATAAAGATTTCAACTATTTTTTTAGCAGTGTCAACTATGTTTACACGGCGACCCGAGCCAAAGTAGCCGCACAAACCTATCAAATCAGCGCCCAGCCAAAACACATTGTGCTTGGGACTATCGGCACACAATTCACAAGTTCATTGTTACCATTGCCTTATCATTTAATTAGCCTTTCCCACAAATATCAATCGGATAGTTATGCGCAGGATGACTTTGACAACTCGTTCGGCAAGCAGCAGGCCTATAACGCGACTACTTTTAATTATCAACTATCCGATCACCGTCATTGGACTGTAGACTTTTCCATCCAAAATTTGTTTGATGTGGCGAATGGGCAATTTGTTGATTTTGGTTCCGACCACCCCGTTGTTTATCCAACCAATTACCAACGCACATTTCAAGGTTCTGTCAGCTATCGTTTTTGAAATTCATGCAACGTGACCACAAGAACGCTCTATCATAAAGGTATCTATTGCATACCCGAAAGATACCTTTTAAGATAAAGGCGTTTACTACCCAACCGAGTGAGGCCGATATGGCTAAAGAAGTGCAAATGTCGATCAAGATGGAACCGGAGCTACGTGACCGCTTTATGGCCGTCGCAGCAGGCCGCCATCGCCCGGCCGCCCAGATCATCCGTGACCTGATGCGCCTTTACATCGAAGACAGCGAAATACCCAACGCATTGACTGCTGAAACATTACGCAAAAGCGAC
>CXWL01024315.1_pt1 | contig 14604 bp, 12 predicted proteins | sample 590931 | NCBI WGS metagenome assembly CXWL01 (sample SAMEA3498368, study PRJEB10139) | groundwater metagenome | biome: water well; material: biofilm material | place: Germany | collected 2015-04-27 | reverse complement strand
GCCTTCGGGACGTTTTTCTAATTACGGATAAAGTCTAATTCTTGAATCAGGAAAATGCTAAAAGGCAATAACAGAACTCACAATTCATGTATAATCTTTCAAGTATCTAATTTCATCAACAGTTGATAACCATCGAGGGATTTACGACAACAAAGACTGAACTTGAGCGAAAAGTAAACGCTGAAAACCTCAGTATAGATGAGCTAATTAATTTGTTCGAGCCGAATAATGATATTCGCTCCAACTCGGATGGAAATGAACAATTCTGTTCGTATGATCGCGTTGCTGATCCTAGGGCGGAATTCACTGCTAAAAGTTTCAATCTTCTGGAAACAAATTTACTACATCCGCCTTAAAGGCTGTTTCTTAACTCTTTTTTGAACACGGACAGCACAGATTAGACTGAAATTCACGGTAGAGAAGTATGATCCCAGAAAAACGGGGTAACGAGAAATGACAATCTGATAAGCCTAAAGCATGTTTGAAACCATAGATCTCAGCGCGATCCTGGAAGAAAAGACACGGGAGTTGGTTAAGGGCTTGCTTAATTTCATAAGGATCACTCATCGGAAAAGGAACGAAAGAAACCACGCAAGCGTCAGGAGAAAAAGAAGACAGCGAGCATCGTGATTGATCGGGAACAAGTTCTGAAAGTGGATCAAGCGAACCGAAGATCATCGAGTTTTCGCACAGCGCCATGTCGAAAATGTTGGGATCCAGATATCGAAAGGCACGCTCTCCAACCTATTGATCAAGGGACANNCTTCAACGGAAGAAACCATTATTGTCAGGTGATCTGCGAAAGGTTCGTGTTTATTTTCATTACAAGATTGGCAACTCTCAAATAAATAAAAAAAGCCCCGAAGTTTTCTGCTTCAGGGCTTTACGGATCACGCAACACGCAACAAGAGTTTACTCTTCCTTCTTGGCTTCCATTTCCTTCTTGTGCGCTTCGATGATCGGGCCTGTGATGTGAGTTGGGACCGTATCGTAGTGATCGAAGTCCATCGTAAAGTAGCCGCGGCCACCGGTAATGGAGCGGAGCTGGGTGGTGTAGCGCAACACTTCAGCCAGCGGCACATGCGCCACGATGACGGTGTTGCCGAATTCTGAATCCGTCCCTTGCACGCGGCCACGGCGGGTGTTGAGGTCGCTCATCACGTCGCCCATGTTCGCATCCGGAACCGTCACACGGATGTTCATGATCGGTTCGAATAAAACGGGGCCTGCATCATTTACTGCCAGCTTGAAGGCTTCACGGCCTGCAATCTCAAAGGCCAAAGGCTTGGAATCCACCTCGTGCTCTTTGCCGTCATACACGATCACTTTGACATTACTCATTGGGTAGCCCGCAAACGCGCCGCGTTCCATCGTAGCCTTAATGCCCTTTTCAATCGGGGGCAGGTAGGATTTCGACAGGTTCATGCCAACGAGTTCATCTTCAAACTCAAAGTCGGCTGTGGGCAGGGGTTCAATGCGAAGGTGTACTTCGCCAAATTGACCCGAGCCGCCGCTTTGCTTCTTGTGGCGGTATTGACCGCTGGCTTTGCGTGTAATACCTTCGCGATACGGAACACGCGGCTCATGGGTCGCAAGTCCCACCTGGAATTTAGTCTGGGCACGGTGCAGCGCCACATCGATGTGCTGATCGCCCAGACCCTTCAAAACGGTCTCGTGAGTGATGTGGTCGTTTTCCCAAACAAGGGTGACATCCTCTTCACAGAGCTTCGTCAAAGTCGGGGAGATCTTTGCGGCATCTGCCTGGCTCTTCGGGGTGATCGCCACACGATACAACGCAGCAGGGAATTTCGGCTTTTCGATGGTAAGTGGATGTCCCTTTTCACAGAAGGTATCGCCTGTGGCAGTTGCATTCAATTTGGAAACAGCCGCAATATCTCCAGCATGGATTATCTTCGCGGCAATCACTTCCTTGCCACGCTGGAAATGCAAACCAGACACACGTTCGTCTGCGCTTTTGTTTTGATTCCACACATGCGCATCAGCTTGAATAGAGCCTGAGAACACGCGGAAGTATGTCATCCTGCCGACAAATGGATCGGCGGTGGTCTTCCACACATAAGCCGCCAAAGGTTCAGTGTCTGAGGGTTTCAATTCCTCTTCGCCATTTTTACCTTGCGCAACACGCCTGAGGGCCTGCAACGGAGAAGGCAGTAAATCAATGATGTCATTGAGCAGGGCAATCGCGCCCACTTCATGTCCACCGGCGGCGCAGAACACAGGCACGAATGCCCCAGCGTAGACGACATCTTCCAGTCCGCGCACCATCTCGGCGTCGGAAAGGGAACCGTTCTCGAGGTATTTTTCCATCAACTCATCTTCACCCTCTGCCGCGGCTTCCACGAGCGCAAAGTGGGCTTTTTCCGCCGCTTCTTGTAAATCAGCAGGGATATCACCCGTGGTCTTTCCATCGCCAATATAAGCCTTCATTCCGATGATATCGACCACACCCTTGAAATTCTGTTTTTCGCCGATTGGCAAATGGACTTTAATGGCGCGTTTTCCGCGTACGCGTACAAATTCTGCTATCGCCTCATAGGTTGTTTCAAAATCAGCATTATCGCGATCCATCTTGTTGATGACAAAGAATCGCGGCAGGTTGAATTGGTCGGCATAACGCCAGGCAAGTTCAGTGCCAACCTCGATGCCAGAAACCGCATCCACTAAAAGTATCGCGCCATCCGCGACACTCAAGGCGGAAATCATCTCGCCTACAAAATCCGTGTAGCCTGGCGCGTCGATAACATTTATCTTGTACTCGCGGTGCTCTATGGGAATTACGCTTGAATAGATCGATATTTTTCGACGGTGTTCCTCATCATCATAATCCGAAACCGTCGTCCCGTCCTCAACCTTGCCGAGGCGGGTCGTTGCCCCCGTTGCACGAAGAAATGCCTCCGCCAACATCGTCTTGCCCGCACCTCCGTGCGAGACAAGCGCAACGTTGCGAAGAAACTCGGTGGTATACTCTTTCATCGAAAAAGCCCTTCCTATAAGATGTAGGATGTAAAGCGTTGCACGATTGTAAAAGAACTCAATTGAATTGTCAAAGTGTGAAGCGTCACAGATCAAACATGACATTTACAAAGAGATGTACAAATATAACCCACATTCCATCCATCCGCAATTTCCATCAAAAAGTTGTATCATCTCAATAATTCGGGACGTTTCGCGTGAGTCCCCCTTCTTTTTGGGAAGATACAAAAAGTTCATATTTTAGTTGCAATGGTACATAATTTCACCTTGAGAGCGCCATGAGTTTTATAATCAACCAGTATTCCTTTATCGCCATTGCCGTTGGGTTTGCACTGGTGGCGGGTTTCATCCTGCTAACCAACAAACCCAAATGGAAGGACTACCTGGCCTTTGGCGTCATCATTGTTGGGCTTTTCGCCGCCTGGAGTATCCTGCATCCGCGTCAGACCCCGCTGATGGATGATGCGAAAAAGGTGCAGGCAATGATCGGCGCGGGCACACCCGTCCTGCTTGAATTCCAATCTCCCTATTGAATTGGCTGCACCGCAATTAAGCCCGTCGTTGACGAGCTCGAACAGGAACTTGGCAGCCAGNNGACGCGCAGGGCAACGAACTCTGGCGCATGATCGGCAACTTCGACCCGCAAAAAGTGCGCGACTCGATCCAATGAATCTTCTCCGCCGCTTAAAGTTCAATCTCTCCTATTTTGGCAAAGCCCCCTGGGATAGCGGCATCAGCCCGCCGGAGTTATACGATTTCATCGCGAGCCATCCCGCCGGGCGCGCGCTGGATATTGGCTGCGGCACAGGCACGAACGTCATCACACTGGCGAATGCGGGCTGGCAGGTAATGGGGTTTGACTTTGCCTCGCGCGCCGTCCAAATTGCAAAACGCAAAATAAAACACGCAGGCATTCAGGCCAATGTTTTTACCGACGACGCCACCCAAATGAAAAAAGTCCACGGCCAATTTGAACTCGCGCTCGACCTCGGCTGTTTCCACGGCATTCAAAATAAAGCGGATTATCTGACTCAACTGACCCGCATCCTCGCCCCCAACGGATTCTGGCTCATATACGGATTCTTCAAACCCGCCCCGCATCTTCCCCCGCCCGGGCTTGCCCACTCCGACCTGGACATGATCTCAGCCCAAGGCTTAACCCTGCTCTCCCGCACAGATGGCTTCGACAAACGCGAACGTCCCTCCGCGTGGTTTTTGTATCAAAAGCAGGTAGACACGTAAACAGGTACACAACGCACACCATTTTTCTTCGTTCCCTATCTTCAACTCCCATCCATTTACTATTCACTGTTTACTGATTACTGGCAACTGATTACTGGTATCCTATGAAAATCCTCTTCCTCTTTCTAGATGGCATCGGTCTCGGCGAAGACAACCCTGAGACAAATCCCTTCGCGCGCGCAAACATGCCCTATTTAGAATCTTTGCTCGGCGGCAAAAAACTGACCCGCAGCGCCGCCCCCCATGAAAACGAACATCTCTCATTAATTGCTGTTGACCCAATCCTCGGCGTGAAAGGCCTGCCCCAATCCGCCACAGGACAGGCTGTTCTGCTCACAGGCATCAACATCCCTGCCGAGCTTGGCTATCACTATGGCCCCAAGCCCAATCCCGAAGTTGCAAAATATCTGGATGGAGGGACGTTATTTTCCAAAACGGTCAAGGCTGGCAAAAAAACTGCTCTGCTGAACGCCTATCCCCCGCGCTACTTTGACGGGATCGACTCCGGCAAACGCCTGTATTCATCCATCCCCCTCGCGCTGACAAATGCAGGCATCCCCCTTTTCACAATCAAAGATTATTACGAAGGCAAAGCCCTCTCCGCCGATTTCACTGGCGCAGGCTGGCATGAATTTCTCGGCTTCCCCGATGCGCCCGTCTATAAACCAGAACCCGCAGGCGCAAAACTCGCGGAACTCGCCAAACAATATGATTTCTCCTTCTTCGAATATTGGGCCAGTGACTATGCAGGCCACAAACAGGATATGCTCTGGGCGACGCGCCAACTGGAGACGTTTGATTCAGTGTTGAAAGGGCTGCTCGAAGCGTGGCAGGCCGAAGAAGGTCTGATCGTGCTCACATCCGATCACGGCAATATGGAGGACTTGTCCACGCGCAAGCACACGGCGGCGCACGTTCCACTTTTAATATTTGGGGATCAAACAAATAGAAACGAATTTAAAACTGTCACCGACCTGGCAGGCATTGCCCCCGCGATCAACTCGCTCCTAAAAATATAACTCAAGCATCTGCTTCGCCAGCGCAGACATTTCCCTATCCATACGGCTGGATGCAATCTCCTGCAAAACAGGGACGGCGCTTGAATCCCGCAACTCGCCCAGCGACTGCAAAGCCTGTTTTTGCACAACACGGTCAGGATCGCGCAGCATTTCGATCAACAGCGGAGCGACGCGGGCATCCTGGATTTTTCCCAGCCCGATGACTGCATGTTCCCGCACCGCCGCTTCTGGATGACGCAACGCCTCACCCAGCAAGCCGACGGCTGGCGCGCCAAATTTGGCAAGCGCCTCCGCTGCGGCTTGACTCACTTCATGATGCAAGTCATACACGGTCATGCCCAATTCATCCATTGCGCGGGCATCCCGTAGATTTCCCAGCGCCATTGCCGCATATTTACGGACCGTCACTTCACGATCACCCAGCGCTTCGATCAATGGCTCCACAACGGCAGCGCCCATATTTTCGATGGCGTTCAACAACACCTGCGCCGATTGCTCTTTTTCATACCACCAAAATGAATCGCGCAGGGCTTCCATCAAAAATGGAATCGCGGCGGGGTGTTTCGTCTCGCCCAATGTTTTTGCGGCAGACTGGCGCACTTCGATCTTTGGGTCGTCCAGCAAAACACTTGTGATTTCATCGAAAGTGGAAGGGTCGCGGAAACTGCCTATGGCAACACAAGCCGCAATGCGAACTTCATCATCCCTGTCTTTGAGCAGGGGAAATAAAGCAGGGATAACTCTTGCGTCGCCGATATGTCCCAATGCCAGGGCGGCGCGTGAACGCACAGTGAAGTATTCGCCTTTCACCGCATCGAGCAAGGCAGGGATGGCGGCTTTATCTTTGCTGATGGAAAATACTTCGGCCACCCGCCCGCGGATGAGGGGATGTGCGGTTGCGAGGGTATTTATCAGTTGGGGCGAAGCGGAGGGGATTCGGGCGAGAATCTGCTGGTAGATCAGAATCAGGCCCAAGTCTTGAGTCTGAAGCGCGTCGATCAATGGCGGCGCGGCTTCCATCCCCATCTTGATCAGCTCGCGCGCGGCAACATCCCGTTTGGCTGAATCCGCAAGTTGAACGATCAGCTTTTTTGCCTGGCCCTGCTTTGAACCTGATAACCAATCCATAGGTCTATTTTACATTAAAAGTAAAGAGTATATAATTTGCCCGGGTTTATTCACCCAAAAGGAGAGAACTATGAAATTCAAAAGAGAATTTTTATTTATGTTTGCTTTGATTTTTGCGATACTGGCTTGTAATTTGCCCAACGGAAGTTCGGGGGAGCCTGAAATTACAGCCACGCCCCTGAGCCCACTTCCGCCCACGGATACTGCGATACCAGCAGTTGAAAACACTGCCACAGCCACGGCCGCCCCAACAGAAACACAGACCGTGGCAACTTTGACGGCATCCATTCCCCCAGAAATTTCAATGATAAATAATTCCAATTGCCGCCTGGGGCCCAGCACTAATTACAACATCGTTGATCAGATCGCCAATTCAGAGGTGATGGATGTGATTGGCCGCGACGATAAAAATACCTGGTGGCAGGTAGTCAATGAAACGGGCAGGAAATGCTGGATTTTCCACGAAAACGCAAGGCCGAATAGAGACTTCACCGATGTATCCATCGGCGATGCGCCGCCTTTGCCGGGTAAGCCGTTAAGCTTTTCAGTTGTGGATCAAAGCTGCCAGCCGGGGCCAAGGATTTTCACGGTGACTTTCAAGTGGTCGAGCGGCGGAGGGGAGACAGGCTATCGAATCTTCCGCGATGGAAAGCAGATTCTTGAATTAAATGCGTCCAAAACCGGGTTCAAAGATACCAAAGCGCCCTTTAACATCAACCTTGTCTACGAGCTGGCGGCATTGAATGAAAACGGCATGTCGGAGAAGGCAACACAAATCGTACCAGCATGTAAGTAACTCACCTTACGCACGGAAGAACTCTTTGCCGAAAATTTTAACGCCAAGCCGCAAAGACGCNNTTTGCGTTAGATGTTTTGGGCAAGTATCCCACCCTGCAGAGCGGACTGCGTAAGGTGAGTAAGTAACAAAAAACTCCCCGCCATCTGGCGGGGAGTTTTTTGTTTGGGAAGAGCGTTCATTTCAGTAAGTTATTTTTTTCACCAAGTTTTCAACCATCAAAACCTATCCAGCTTTGAAATTGGATGATTTTTCTCTGATATAATCCCCGACTCGGTTGTCCCAAGCCATAACGCTAAAACAATTTTGGTGTTTCCTTCCTAAGCGTGAACATACGTTAGGCGCGCCTATTGACGCGCAAAATCTTTATCGGAGCTTATAAAAGAATGAAGAAAGAACAACAATTAGATTTGTATTACCAGATGGTTTTGATCCGCCGCCTCGAAGAACGCGGCGCGGAACTGTATCAGCAAGGCAAGATCGGCGGTTTCATGCATCTGTACATCGGGCAGGAAGCTGTTTCAACGGGACTGATCGCAGCACGTGAGCCGTGTGACCGTGTGATCACCGCTTACCGCGACCATGGTGTGGCGTTGAACTGCGGCATTTCTGCAAATGAAGTGATGGCGGAATTGCTTGGCAAGGCCACGGGCATGTCGAAGGGCAAGGGCGGTTCGATGCACATGGCGGATACATCCAAAAACATGTGGGGCGGACATGCCATCGTAGGCGGTCACCTGCCTATCGCTTCTGGATTTGCCATCGGCGACCAATACGCTGGCAATGACAACATTACCATTTGCATGTTCGGTGATGGCGCGACCAATATCGGTTATTTCCACGAGGCATTGAATATTGCCAAGACTTGGAATTTGCGCGTGCTGTGGGTTTGCGAAAATAATCAATACGGCATGGGCACTACGGTGGAACGCGCCTCGGCTGTGACTGAAATTCGTCAGAAAGCTGAAGGCTACGGCATGAAGAACGGTCAGGTGGACGGCATGGATGTGATGAAAGTCTACGATGCCGCAAAAGAAGCGCTTGACTTCATCCGCAAGGAAGGTCAACCGTACCTGCTTGAAATTGACACCTATCGTTTCCGTGGACATTCCATGGGCGATCCTGAACGCTACCGTAAAGCGGAAGAAGTGAAGAAATGGCAGGAGAACGACCCCATCGGCATTTTCAACAAACAGTTGATTGAGAAGAAGGTCGCCACCAGAAAAGCTTTGGATGAAATCGAAGCGCGCGTGGAAGAGGAAGTTGCGAAGGCGGTTGAATTTGCTGAGGCTTCTCCTGAGCCCGCGATGGAAGAATTGTTTACGGATATTTACGCCGATTAGACGATGGACAATGGACGACAGACCGTGGTCAATGGTCAATCGTCTGTGGTCATCCGAGTAACACGAGGATACACATGGCAAAAATCACAATGCGCGAGGCGATCTCGCAGGCTCTTATGGAAGAAATGGATCGCGACCCCGCAGTCTTTATTATGGGTGAAGAGGTCGGCGTTTGGGGCGGCACGTATGCCGTGACCAAAGGCTTTTTTGATAAATATGGCGCGATGCGTGTCAAAGATACACCCATCGCGGAAAACGCCATCATTGGCGGCGCGATTGGCGCGGCGATGGTTGGTCAACGACCCGTTGCAGAATTGATGACCATCAACTTTGGTTTCTCTGCGATGGATTACATCGTCAATCAAGCGCCCAAACTTCATTACATGTTTGGCGGGCAGTTCACGCTCCCGTTGGTCATCCGGGCCGTGGGCGGCGGCGGACGTCAACTTGGCGCGACGCACTCGCAGACTCCGGATGCCATCTTCGCGCATTTCCCTGGCCTCAAGGTCGTAAGCCCTGGAACGCCGGAAGATGCCAAGGGTCTTTTGAAATCAGCCATCAGGTCGAATGATCCGATTTTGTTCATCGAACATGCAACGATGTATCAAGTCCGCGGTGAAGTGCCTGAGGGCGAGTACACCATTCCAATTGGCAAATCCAAAGTACAGCGCGCTGGCAAAGATGTCACCATCGTCACGTACTGCAAAGGTCTTGAGCTTTCGATGAAAGCCGCAGACGAACTCGCAAAAGAAGGAATCGAAGTTGAAGTCGTTGATCTTCGCACCCTGCGCCCGCTCGATATGGAACCCGTGATCGAATCGTTCAAGAAAACAAATCGCGCAGTCGTCGTTGAAGAAGGTTGGAAATCTTACGGCGTCGGCAGTGAAATCGTCAGCCGAATTTATGAAGAAGCATTTGATTACGTTGACGCGCCCATCATTCGCGTGGCGCAAAAAGAAGTCCCGCTCCCCTACAACCGCACGCTCGAACAAGCCGCGCTCCCACAGGTGCATGACATCACAGCGGCGGTAAAGGAGGTTTTGAAATAATGGCTGAAACAATTTCCATGCCCAAACTTGGCTTCGACATGGCCGAGGGTTTGCTCGTCCGCTGGGTGAAACAAGTTGGCGAGACCATTAACAAAGGCGACGTGCTCGCTGAAATTGAAACCGACAAAGCCACTGTTGAAGTTGAATCTTCCGCAACTGGTGTTGTGTTGCAACTCATCGTAGATCAAGGCACTATGGTTCCCGTCAATGCGCCGATTGCGATTGTGGGGGAAGCAGGTGAAAAAGTGGGTGCGCCTGTGGCCGCTGCCTCGTCAAAGGTCGAAAGTCAAAAGTCTTCTGTGGATGAAAAGCCTGCGGCTCAATCTGCGCCGACAACTGCTCCTGTTCAACAAACATCCTCTCCCGTTGACTCTGGCCCGGTCAAGGCTTCGCCCCTCGCGAAGAAAATTGCACGCGACCAAAAAGTGGATTTGTCCAACATACAAGGCACTGGCCCCGGCGGACGGATTGTCCGCAAAGATATTGAAGCAGCGCTTTCGAGTGGTCAGCCATCAGCGGTCAGCCGTCAGCCCGCCGTCAGTGGTCCATCGTCCGCGGTCATTGTTTCCCACGATGATAAAGTTGTGGCCACCACCAAACTCCGCCAAGCCATTGGCCGCAGATTGGCTGAGTCCAAAACAACCATCCCGCACTTCTATGTGACCCACGAATTCAAAATGGATACGTTGATGGACATGCGCAAGCAGGTCAATGCGTATTTGCCCGATAACGAAAAAGTTTCGGTCAATGATTTTATTCTCAAAGGCGCGGGGTTGTCGCTGCGTCAATTCCCCAATTTGAACGCAACCATCAAGGGTAGTGAAGTCATTCAGTTCGGGCATGTCAATGTCGGCGTGGCTGTGACAGTTCCCGGCGGATTAATGACCGTCGTCGTCAAAGACACCGACCAAAAGACATTGCGCCAGATTTCAGGCGAAGTCAAAGCCATGGCGGCGCGCGCCCGCGATGGCAAGGTCAAGCCTGAGGATGTGGATGGTTCAACATTCTCCACATCCAATTTGGGAATGTACGATGTTGAGGACTTCATCGCCATCATCAATCCGCCTGAAGCTGGGATTTTGGCGATCAGCTCCGCGAGAGAAATTCCTGTTGTGGAAAGTGGTGAGTTGAAAGTGGGCTGGCGAATGAAAGCCACCATCTCCGTTGACCACCGCGTCAGTGACGGAGCCGAAGCGGCCCAGTTCATGCAAGCGCTGGCGGGGTTCCTGGAAAACCCTGTCAGGATGTTGGTGTAAAATTTTGTAGGTCACGTTTCAAACGTGACCTACTTTTTTGTTATGCTATACTTAACTTATGGATGAATACGAATTCCCCAAGTTAGATAGAACTGCCTTCTCAGTCGTGTCGTCATTTGAAGAAGCCGACAAGCAGGACAAGGAATATTGGCTTTCCAGAACCCCTCTCGAACGCCTGCAACACATGGAACTTTTGCGGAGAATTAATTATGGATCTAACGCTACCGCCCGACTTCAAAGAGTTCTTGAAATTACTGAAAGAGCATAACGTTCGCTATTTGCTGATCGGGGGATACGCTGTGGGCTATCATGGTTACGCCCGCGCCACAGAGGATATGGATATTTGGGTCGCCATTCATCCTGACAATGCCCAAAAACTTGTTTCCACCTTGAAAGCCTTTGGGCTTGACGATCCCAATCTAAAACCCGAATTATTCCTGCAAAAGCCAAAAATTATTCGCATGGGTTTCCCTCCGATGCGGCTGGAAATTACCACATCCATTTCAGGCGTTGAATTTGATGAATGTTATCAGGCGAGAATAGTGGACAACTTTGATGGCGTTGAAGTCAACGTGATTGATTTGGAGAACCTGAAGAAGAACAAGAAAGCAAGCGGGAGAACAAAAGATATCGCAGACTTTGAACAATTGTCATAATAAACTCTCCCACATGAAAGCCACCATCTCCGTTGACCACCGCGTCAGCGACGGAGCTGACATCGTACCCTAATAACCATCACCCCTCAGGTCATTCACGCGTCAGCGCCCATAGGCCGACATCAGTTAGAGACGTTACCGTTGCGGTAAGTATGTTGTCTTGGCCGGAGAGCGCAAGATTGGCTTGCAAAACGATATTTTGTCCATCGTGCCGGCTCAGATTCATTGTCACCTGCGCTGTCGTTGGGGAAAGTACGCTGCCGGTGACCGTTCCATCATAGCCGGGCGGGGTGATGGTTCCGCTGTAGCTATCGGAGTACCTGCCTTCCAGAGTACTCCCGGTCTGCACGAGGGTCAGCGTCATAACGCTGCCGTCATCAGGGTCTGGACCTATCCATGTGCCCGTGAATAACGACACGGCAGCAGAAGTTGCTGTTGCTGGAATCTGTGAAGGGAGCGGCGGGTTCGGTGTTGGCGGTATCGGAGTGAGGGTCGGCGCGGCAGGGGTCGAGGCCGGAAATGCACACGCCAGGATGGATAAGAAAAGTACGAAGAGGGGCAGATAAAAGTTGTGTTTCATTTTTACTCCTTTGTTAGGAAAATCCATTCATGTTCGCCAATCTTGATTCTTGATCTATGGATTCTGGCAGGCAATCGTGCGGGTGCCAGGGATGGTTCCCCATACGCATGCGTTCGCGATGCAACTCCGCTCGTCGGTAAAGGATGAACAGGCGGCGGTGACGCTGCCGCAAGCCTGCACAGAAATATCCGCGAGAACTGGCGTACGCAGGGAGGTATTACCATCACTATCCTGAATTACGATTTGGTATTGCAATATGGATTGATCGAAGGGAACGGAGCCGCCGAAAACGGAAGTTGGGTTGAGGGTACTTTGGTAGAGGTTGCCGCCGATGGAAATCATTGAAACGCTTTGGAATTCGCCCAAGGGACTGCCAGGCTCGAAGCGATAGAACAGCGCCACAACGACGATTCCATTCGGCGCAGTGGCGCGGGCGATGATGGTCACTTCGAGAGGTACGCAATCGGGGCGGCCGATATAAACGAGGTAGGTGGAGACTTGCTCAATGGTCACGCTTCCAATGGGTAGTGGCGTTGGCGTGAAGGTGGGGATGAGAGTCGCTGTAAGGGTGGGAATGGCCGTTAAAGTAGGGTCAACTGTCCCCGTGGAAGGAGGCGGGATGGTCGCCGTCACAGTTGGCAAAGCGACATCCACCGCGAGGATTATTGTCGTTTCCGTGTATTCGCTCCAGACTCCAGCCGAATCCTGCACCCGCAATTTGAGAATGTTTTTCCCCGGTTGTTGGAGCGAGCAATTGTAGTTCAAGGTTGCCAGTGTTTTTTGCGTATCTGAATTGGGAAGGCTGGCGGCAACCGCCCCATTGATGGATAGCTCGAAAAAAGCAATTCCGCCGGGAGAAGCGCCATGCGCCACAACCTGACATGGAGAAGGCGGAATTAATACAGTTTCAGGCAGTGGCATATCGAACCAGGCTCGAGGTTTTGCAATGGTTTGCTGTGTCCCCGGCATGTTGCACGCCGCAACGAGAAGGCAAATTGAAAGGGTTAATATTCTGCGAATCATGGCTGCCTCATCTCAAGGACAATTGTAGGGATGGCAAGTCTGCGCCCACGCATCGCCAAGCGGACCCACTTGGATGCTGCTGCCGTTTACAGCAACGCCGCTGAACCCGACGCCTTCGGGGAATTCAAACTTACAGGCTCCCCCTGCTTTTACATTTGCAAGCGCGCCCTGATAAAGAATGTACCAATCATCAAAGTGTTCGGGCTTCCAGCCTTTCTTGACAAATTCCTGATGCCCCGCCAGCCAAAAGGAACTGGGTTCCAAAACGATTGGGAGAGTTGTGGATTGACCCGCTTGCAAGGTTTGAAATGCTCCCGCTCCATCCAGCAGGTTCCCTTCGATTGCTGTACCTTGCCAATTGAACCCAGCCTCAGAAGTGTAACTCTCGCCGCCATGCGAGTTATTGGTCGCAAATGCGCTGATGGACACATTACAGGATTTTGGCTCGGGGAAGTCTGACCCGTTTGTGCCGGCGCGGCGTGTGACTTGCACTTCCACCATAGCCGGGGCGGGCTGTCCGCGCGGGTCAGGTTGTGTTGTGATTCCGGACGGGAGGCAGAGCGGTTCGACTCCATTTTCATGCGCTTCCTGCTCTCCCACGCACGCGGAATTGCTCATGCTTTTCTTCACCTGCTCGAGGCTGTAATCCAGACCTTTGCGGATAACATCCTTGCACTCCTGCGGGCACGGCACACCCTGGGCTTCCATTTCCTGGGCGGCAAGTTCCACAAGATTCTCCTTGCCAAGATTGGTCAATTGATCGAAGTTGGGAAGGGACGGAGGCAAGCCAACGTATGTTTTTGCGGCAGTGACTGCGAGTTTCGCGGCCAAATGACAGCCATCCTTAACCTCCTTTTGCCCAACGCCAACAACCTCCGAAGCCAATTTGGCCTGAATACAAAGCGGGTTCAGTTGATCCACCAGTTCGACAGCCCAATCGGATAATTTGTTGTAGAGATCAGAAATAAAGTTGAACGCGCCTTCGACTGCATCGGATAAATCTGACAGAAAATCACCATCTCCTCCCTGGAATGACTTGGGGCATAACACAGACCCGGGCGGGAACCCCGCCCACGGAGAGGGCGCCTTTATATTGTTCTCGACGATTTCAACGCAATACGCATATTTCATATCCGGCACATGCACACCGGTAAAGTTCAGGATTTTCACATCGTAATACGTTTTGTCCGGTATGGGCACAACAGGAATTGAAATCTTGATCACGCCGCTCGGATCGTACTTCATGATGACCGTATTGGATGGCTTGCCTGCGGACTGTCCATTGTTTACAGGAATGATGCGAACATAATACGCTGCGACTCCATCCGCCGAATTGTTTTGGGCGCAGGGGTCAAAGTTAAAAAGGATTGGCGCTTGTCCGCCCAGATCGAAGGCGCTGCCATTTCCCTTTGGTATCGTCACAACTTGCTGCGCAGATTCTCCCAGGTTTCCGGGCGAATAGGGAGCGGAAAATATGGGTGATTGATTCAAAGAATTTTCAAACGGTGAAAGTTGCAC
>CXWL01006187.1_pt1 | contig 14608 bp, 15 predicted proteins | sample 590931 | NCBI WGS metagenome assembly CXWL01 (sample SAMEA3498368, study PRJEB10139) | groundwater metagenome | biome: water well; material: biofilm material | place: Germany | collected 2015-04-27 | reverse complement strand
TGTCTGCTCCCCTGACGGAGTTCCCTAGGCGCTTACGTCCCGACTGGGAAGGAAGTTGCAACCGCCCGCGCGCAACTTTGGCGCAAACGGGCTCAGACCCCGCCCGCCACAGGCACAAGCGCTCCGGTCACAGCGCGGGCTTCCTCACTCGCCAGGAACAGGATCACGGCCGCCAGATCGCGGGGCGCGACCCATTTGGAGAAGTCAGCGCCGGGCATGTCGGCGCGATTGGCGGGCGTGTCGATGATGGAAGGCAGCACCGCGTTCACGCCGACCACGCCTTTGTGTTCTTCGGCCAGGCTTTCGGTCAATTTCAGCACGCCGGCTTTCGAGGCCGCGTAGGCGCCCATGCCGGCGCCGGCTTTCATCGCCCCCAACGCGCCGACATTGACGATGCGCCCGCGGCTCTCGATCAGGTGCGGCAACGCCGCTTTGCACGCCGTGGCGGCGGTTTTCAGATTGATGCGATAGAGCGCGTCCCACGCATCGAGATCGCCATCGGCTAGTGTCTGCCAGCGAAAGCCGCCGGCTATGTTGAGCAGGGCGTCAAGCCGGCCAGTCTTTGCTTTGATCTCGTCCATCGCCGCGCGCGCGGCGGCAAGGTCAGTCAGCTCAATTCCGCCGAGACGAACGTGTGCGTCCCCTTGCGCACCGCGCTCGGCAGGGATCGCCGCAACATCGATCATGGCCACAACCGCGCCCTGCTCGGCCGCGGCCTGCGCCACTGCAGACCCCAGCACGCCGCCGGCGCCGGTCACGACGATGGTTCGCCCGTTTAGCCTCTCCGCGCTCATCCTGCACCTCTCCGAAGATCAAGGTTCGCCGCGCGAAGCGCGAAGGCTGGTGGAAGGGGCTGGATTCGAACCAGCGTACGCTCTCGCGGGCAGATTTACAGTCTGCTGCCNNGGTCCCGGGCGACAGCCCCGAAGCGGAGCGCTCCTATAACCAAGCCCCCACCCCCAAACAAGGCGCCGCGCGGGATCCCGCCGCGCCCCATTCCACCCGACCGGCTGCCGCGGCGCCAATTCGAGGAGGAGACGGGGGGGCCCTCCTGGATCTGGGGAACCCACGCCTGCCTGGCCGCGCTCGCCAACCCGGCCCGCCGCATCGAGCGCGTGGTCGCCTCACGCAACGCGGCGCTGCGCCTGCCCGAAAACGCCGCGGCGCAAATCCTCGACCCCGCCGCCATCGACGGCATGCTCCCGCCCGGCGCGGTACACCAGGGGCTCGCGGTGCGGGCGTTTCCGCTGGAGCCGGTAACGCTCGAAGCCGCCTGCGCGCCCGCGGACGGGCGCAGCGTGCTGGTGCTCGACGGCGTCACCGATCCGCAGAATGTCGGCGCAGCGTTCCGCTGCGCGGTTGCGTTCGGCGCACGCGCCGTCGTTCTACAAGACCGCAAATCGCCGCCCTTGACCGGCGTGCTGGCGAAAGCCGCCGCTGGCGCCGTCGAACTTGTACCCCATGTGCGCGCGGTGAACCTCGCCCGCGCCGTCGAGACGCTGCGGGAGCTCGGCTATCTCAGCGTCGCGCTTGAAGGCGAAGCGGAACTCTCCATCGCCGAGGCACTCGCCGATCCGCGCCCGGTAGCGCTCGTGCTCGGTGCCGAAGGCAAAGGCCTGCGCCCCAGCGTCGCCGAAGCCTGCGAGAAACGCGCGCGCATCCCGATCGCAGCGGCAATGGAGAGCCTCAATGTTTCCGCGGCGGCGGCGGTGGCGCTGTATGAGGCGATGCGGCGGGGGTGATGAATATNNGCCGCGCGGTCCAACGTGGAGAAAGCGGCGCTGCCGGCGAGGGCGCCGGCCGTCCATATTGAAGCCTAACCGTTAGCCGCCACCAAGCGCCGGCATCATCTTCTCCGCGATAATCTCCGGCGTCAGCGCGCCGCGATGCACGGCGCGAATGGTTCCGTCAGCGCCGACGACGAAAGTCTCCGGCATGCCGGCGGCGCCGAGTTCGAGCGCGAAACGTCCGTCGGGGTCGAGCCCCACTGCGCTGAACGGATCGCCGAGACGCGACAGAAATTGCGCGGCGTCCGCAGGCTCATCGCGATGCGCCACGCCGACAATGGTCACGCCCTGCGCTTTCAGTTCCATCAGCAGCGGATGCTCGGCGAGGCACGGCGTGCAATAGGACGCGAACAAATTGATCAGGTACGCGCGCCCGCGCAGCGCTTCGGCGGTCACCGGTTCGCCGCCGCCGAGGCGGTCGAGTACAAAAGCCGGCGCGGGGCGGCCGACGAGGCCATCGGTGACAGTCGCCCGCTCGCCGCCGCGGGTGAGCAAGAATGCAGACACCGCCACCAGCAGAGCCAACACGATCAGAGGTGCAAACGCCAGAGCGCGTTTCATGGACGCTCCTCCAGCTTCTTGGCTTCGCGCGCCCATCGGATTGCACGCAACACGAAAATCAGCGTAAGCGCCGCCAACCCCCCAAGCGCCACCGCATAGGCGGCGTACACATAAGCCCAACCGCCTTCGATCATGGCCCCGCTCCCGCCGCGCGCAGACGCGCTGCTTCAACCCGGCGACGATGCACCGAGGCGCGCATGTGCGCGATCAGCAGCGCGACAAACAAGCTGAAATACGCGCCCGCCATGGTGAACAGGGGGCCCCGCATGGAAGCGTCGATGCTCGAGCCCCCAGGGCGCAGCACACTCGCGGGCTGGTGCAGGGTCGACCACCACTCGACCGAGAAATGCACGATCGGAATATTCACGAATCCGGCGAGGCACAAAATCGCCGCCAGCCGCGACGCTCTCTCCTCATCGTCGACCGCGGCAATGAGTGCGAGATAGCCGAGATAGGTCAGAAACAGGATCAGCATCGAAGTGAGCCGGCCGTCCCATTCCCACCACGTCCCCCAAGTGGGCGCGCCCCAGATCGAGCCGGTGATCAGGCAAATTGCAGCGAACGTGGCGCCGATCGGCGCAGCCGCGCGCGCGGCGAGGTCGGCCATGGCATGGCGCCACACCAGGCTCACAAAACTCGCGCCCGCCATGAACGTGTAGACGCCCAGCGACCACCACGCCGCCGGCACATGCACGTACATGATCCGCACCGTCTCGCCCTGAAACTGTTCGGCCGGCGAGTGGAACAGGCCATCGCGCACGCCGATGACGAAGAGCAGCGCCGCAAGCACGCCGAACGCGGGCGCCACCCAGGCCGTGGCGGACATGAAGCGGGCGGGATTGGCGAGGAAATTGATCATGGCGCGACGCTGGCCCTCGGTATCACTGAGACCACACCACCCATCCCCGGATTCGCGAAGCGAAGTCCGGGGCCCATAGACACGAACGCTTCGAGTATATGGGCCCCGGACTGAATGCTTGCGCATTCATCCGGGGATGGGTGGTTAGGCGCAATCAAGCAATTGTGATTCCCGAATCCTGACATAACTGACACCTGCTCATTCCGCCTGGAGGCGCAACGCCGCAGCGGCGGCGAACGGCCCGAGTACGCACCCGAACAACGCACATCCCCCCAGCAGGGCGAGCGCGGCGTCGATGTCCTGCCCCGCCGCGACCGAGGCGCCGAAGATAATCGGCGGCGCGAAGAAGGGCAGCACCAGCAGCGCGATCAGGACGCCGCCGCGCTTGACGCCAGCCGCGACTGCAGCGCCCACCAACCCAGCACCGACAAAGGCGGCGAGACCAAGCAGCAGGCTCGCAATGATAACCGGTATCCGCTCCAACGGCGCCTGCAAGGCGATCGCGGCGGGGCCGGCGGCGAACGCCAGCGGCAGCCCCACCACCAGCCACAACGCTGCGCCCTTGGCGAAGACCAGCGCTTCCAGCGGCGTGTCGGAGAGCAACATCTGATCGAGGGAACCGTCCTCCAAATCGGCTTGAAACAATTTCTCGAGGCTCGCGAGCACCGCAAGCGCAGCGGCCACCCACGCCAAGGGCGGCCCCGCGGCGGCAAGCAAAGTACGGTCCGGCCCCATCGCCAACGGCGCCAACACCACCGCGCCAATGAAATAACCCAGCGGCGCCAGCGCGCCGCCGCCGCCGGACCAGAGCAGCGCCACGTCGCGCCAGAATGTTGCGATGATCGCCTTCATGCGGCGCCCAGATTGAGCGTCTGCGTCGGCGCTGAGCCGATGCCCTCGTGCAGTGCTGCAACCACCACTCCGTCTTCGCGGCGATGAGCATCGATCAAGCCAGCGAGCAAATCACGTCCGTTTGCATCGAGCCCCGCTGCCGGCTCGTCCAGCAGCCAGAGCGGGCGTGGGGCCGCAAGCAGGCGCGCCAGTGCAAGCCGCCGCGCCTGTCCCTGGCTCAGCACGCGCGCGGGCAGTTCGGCCTGCGCCTGCAGGCCGACGCGCTCAAGCGCATCTGATGCAACGCCGCCGAGCAAGCCCACCCAATAATCCACATGCGCACGGGCGCTGGCCGCGCCTTTGACGCCATTCTGGTGCCCGAGGAAATGTAGCCCCGCGGCCGCCGCGGAGAATTCCACTGCGCCGGATGACGGACGCAGGAATCCAGCGATTGCGCGGAGCAGGCTGGTCTTGCCCGCCCCGTTGGCGCCGCGCACTTCGATGAAGTCGCCCGGTCCTGCCTCGAAGCTTAATTGCTCGAACAACAAGCGTCCGCCGCGGCGAATGCCGAGCGCGTGCACAGACAGAATCGGGCTCACCGAAGCTGCCCCGCTATGCGGTTTTGCAAATTCGCGCGCGTTTTTGTCAGATCACTCACCATAATGCCGCCGTTCTTCTAGGCAGGGTCGGCCCATCCGCCAAGGCGGATCGACCGGAGGGGAACATGCGCGGAATTCTTGCCGCTTTAGCATTGAGCGCCGTGCTTGCCGCATGCGGTCAGGCCGAGAAGAGCGCCGGCTCGGCGGATATGGCCATGGAGCAGAGCGCGCCAGCGGGCGTCGCCGCGCCCATGGACGGCGCCCAAAACCAGTCGCGCGCCGAGGAAGCCTCCGGCGGCGAGGCCGCCTCAGGGGGAACGCAAGCATCCCCAAGCCAGCCGGCGGGCCCCGCACCCGTGCTTTACCTCGCCTATTCCTACGCCACCAATCTGGAGCTGCCGGCCGAGCGCCTCTCCGCCATGGTCGATCGCCATGTGCAGATGTGCCAGAGCGCGGGTCCCCGGCTCTGCCAGCTGATCGGCTCCAATGTCAGCGGCGACCCTGAGAGCAGCATGAACGGCTACGTCTCGCTGCGGGGAGAGCCTGCCTGGCTCGGCGCCTTCATGCGCGGGCTGGAGGCGGAAGCCGACGCCGCAGGTGGCCGCATCCTGCAGGAGACCACCAACACCGAGGACCTGACCCGAGCCATCGTCGACAGCGAAGCGCGCCAGCGCGCCCAGACCACGCTGCGCGATCGGCTGCAGGATCTGTTGCGCAATCGCAGCGGGCGGCTTTCTGACATTTTGGAGACCGAGCGCGAACTCGCCCGCGTGCAAGGCGAGATCGACGCGCTGCAATCGAGCCTCGCGGTGATGCGCACGCGCGTGGCGATGTCGGAGCTGACGCTGTCGTACCAATCTTCGGCGAAACCGCTGCGCGGAGATACCTTCCGCCCGTTGGGAGATGCGTTTGCGGGTTTCCTGGGCATCGTGGTGCAGGGCTTTGCGGCGATCATTGTGCTCATCGCCGGGCTGCTGCCGTTCGCAATCGTGCTGGTTCCCATCGCGTGGGGCCTGCTGCGCTGGCGGCGCGCGCGGGGGGGGCGGTTTTTTGGGGACAAGGCGAAGCCGCCGGCGCGTGAGGGCTGAGGGGCCGGCCGGCGTCCTCGCCGGCCAGCGCCAGCGCTTGTGATTGGGAGCGCGCCGCTCCCGCGGCGCAGCGCGGCGGAGCCGCGCGCTCCAACCTCCATGTAAATGCGCGGGTTCGGCCCGATCGGGCTACGGACCTTGGCCATCCTGGGCGGCGTGCCGTTGGGCGGCTGATTCAATCCTTGGACCGCCGGCGTCCTCGCCGGCATCGGTGCTGATTACCACCGCCAGCCGCGTCAGCAGAAACGCCGTACGCCGGCGAGGACGCCGGCGGTCCAAGGGAATTTGCACCTCCCTCAAACAGCGCTACATATCTCCCGCCGCGCGCCGGTTTGATTCCGGATTTGGGGCGCTCCCCGACGCGTTTCGCATCGCTGTCACTCCCAGACGAGAGGATGCACTCTGATGCCGTCTCTGAATTCGTTTCGCAGCCGCACCACGCTCAGCGCCGCCGGCAAGAGCTATGCGTATTTCGATCTCAACGCCGCCGTGCGCAACGGCCTCGACGACATTGCTCGCCTGCCTTATTCGCTGAAGGTGCTGCTGGAAAATTTGCTGCGCACCGAGGACGGCGTGGCGGTGAAGAAGGATGACATCGCCGCAATCGCCGGCTGGCTGAAAAATCGCGGCAAGGACGAGGTCGAGATCGCGTTCTCCCCGGCCCGCGTGCTGATGCAGGACTTCACCGGCGTGCCGGCGGTGGTGGACCTCGCCGCCATGCGCGATGCGGCCGCGAAGCTGGGCGCCGACCCGGAGAAGATCAATCCGCTGGTGCCGGTGGACCTCGTGATCGACCATTCGGTGATGGTCGATCATTTCGCCGGCGCGGATTCCTTCAAGCGCAACGTCGACCTCGAATACGAGCGCAATGGCGAACGCTACCAATTCCTGCGCTGGGGCAGCCAGGCGTTTCGCAATTTCCGCGTCGTGCCGCCGGGAACCGGCATCTGCCACCAGGTGAACCTCGAATATCTGGGCCAGAGCGTGTGGACGCGCGAGGAAGACGGCGAAACCATCGCTTACCCTGACACGGTCGTTGGCACCGACAGCCACACCACCATGATCAACGGCATTGGCGTTTTGGGCTGGGGTGTCGGCGGCATCGAGGCGGAGGCGGCGATGCTGGGCCAGCCGGTGTCGATGCTGATCCCGGAAGTGATCGGCTTCCGCCTTACCGGACGCATGCCCGAAGGCGCCACCGCCACCGATCTGGTGCTCACGGTCACGCAAATGCTGCGCAAGCGCGGCGTGGTCGGCAAGTTCGTGGAGTTCTTCGGCCCGGGGCTGGATGTGCTTTCGGTCGAGGACCGCGCGACCATCGCCAACATGGCCCCGGAATACGGCGCGACCTGCGGCTTCTTCCCGGTCGACCAAAAGACCATCGACTATCTCACAGCGACGGGGCGCGATCCTGCGCGGGTGGCGCTGGTGGAAGCGTACTGCAAGGCGCAAGGGCTGTGGCGCGGCGATGTCGAACCGGATTTCACCGACGCGCTTGAGCTTTCCCTGGCCGACGTGCGCCCCTCGCTTGCGGGACCGAAGCGGCCGCAGGACCGCGTACTGCTCGGCGCCATTGGCGAAGGCTTCACCAAGGTGATGAGCGAGGAGTTCAAGAAAAGCGCGGAACTGAAGAAGCGCGCGCCAGTTGCGGGCGCCGCTCACGATGTCGGCCACGGCGATGTTGTCATCGCCGCGATCACCTCCTGCACCAACACCTCCAACCCCTCGGTGTTGATCGCGGCAGGGTTGCTGGCGCGCAACGCCCGCGCAAAGGGGCTGAAGCCCAAGCCCTGGGTGAAGACCTCGCTCGCGCCCGGCAGCCAAGTGGTCACCGACTATCTCGACAAGGCTGGCCTCAGCGACGATCTCAATGCGCTTGGCTTCAACCTCGTCGGCTATGGCTGCACCACCTGCATCGGCAATTCAGGGCCATTGCCGCCTGCCATATCCGCGGCGGTGAGTGAGAACGATCTCGTTGTCGCCTCTGTGCTGTCTGGCAACCGCAATTTCGAGGGCCGGGTGAACCAGGACGTACGCGCCAATTATCTGGCTTCGCCGCCGCTGGTGGTTGCTTACGCGTTGGCGGGCTCTGTGTACGCCAACCTTGAAACCGAGCCGCTCGGCATGGGCAAGGATACGCGCCCGGTTTACCTGCGCGATATCTGGCCGAGCAACGCCGATATCGAAGCGGTGGTTCGCACTGCGGTGACACGTGAAATGTTCGCCTCACGCTACGGCGATGTGTTCAAGGGCGATCCGAACTGGCAAGCGATCAAGGTCTCCGGCGGGCGCACGTACGAGTGGCCGATCAGCTCCACCTACGTAAAGAACCCACCCTATTTCGAGGGCATGACCATGACGCCCGCGCCGATCGTCGATATCCGCGAGGCGCGCATCCTGGCGCTGTTCGGCGACAGCATCACCACCGATCACATCAGCCCCGCCGGCAACATCAAGAAGGCCTCGCCCGCCGGCAAGTACCTGAGCGAACACCAAGTCGCGCAGGACGATTTCAATTCCTACGGCGCGCGCCGCGGCAATCACGAAGTGATGATGCGGGGCACCTTCGCCAATATCCGCATCAAGAATTCGATGGTCAGGGACGAAGCCGGCAACCCCGTCGAAGGCGGGTTCACCCTGCACCAGCCCTCGGGCGAACGCATGGCCATCTACGACGCCGCCATGCGCTACCAGGCCGAGAAACGCGACTTGGTCGTGTTCGCCGGCAAGGAATACGGCACCGGCTCCTCGCGCGACTGGGCCGCCAAGGGCACAAAGCTATTGGGCGTGCGTGCTGTGATCGCAGAGAGCTTCGAGCGCATCCACCGCTCCAACCTCATCGGCATGGGCGTGCTGCCGCTGCAATTTGTCGACGGGGCCTCCTGGCGCGAGCTGGGCCTAACGGGCGGCGAAACGATCTCCCTCGACGAGGTCGCGCAGCTCGGGCCACGCCAACGGGTGAGCTTGAGGATTAAGGGGGCGGGCGGCTTGCGTGAGGTGAACGTCCTATGCCGTATCGATACGGAGAACGAGGTCGTCTATTTCCGCAACGGGGGCATCCTCCATTACGTCCTGCGCGGCCTGACCCGGGCGGCTTGAACGGCCGTAACGTCGGTTTGATTCGCGCACAGCGGGGCTGGCGCCCCATGATGAAGCGGATGTTCGCCCGTTCCCTTGCGGCCGCCTTGTTGTTCGCCCTGGCGGCGACGGCGCCAGTTGCGCGCGCGCAGACCGTGGGCGCGCCGGCGGCAATTGTGATGGAATTGTACACCAGCCAGGGGTGTTTTCAGTGCCCACGCGCCAACAGGTTGCTCGGAACGTTCTCTCGCGAACCAGGCGTGCTCGCGCTTACCTTCCCGGTGGGGATTTGGGATTATCTCGGCTGGCGCGACACCTTCGCGCGCCCTGAGTTCGCCGAACGTCAACGCGCCTATTCCCGGACCCTGCGCGTGCGCGGCCGATACACCCCCCAACTCGTCGTCAACGGTCAAACCCAGATCAGCGCTTCCGACTGGGACGGCGCACGCTCCACGCTGCACCAGGCGCGCGCCACGCCGCGCTCCAATGGTGCGCCGGTGGCCGGCATTGTCCGACTCCGCAACGGCCGGGTGCGGGTGACGATCTCTGGTGCTGCGCGCATGCCCGCCGCCGATATCTGGCTGGTCGCCTACGACCCCGGACCATTGGAGGTTCAGATCAACGGCGGCTTGAATATTCGCCGCACCGTTTCCCACTACAATCTGGTCCGCAGCATCGAACGCCTCGGCGCATGGAGCGGAGAAGCATCCTGGTATGAGCGCGCGCAGTGCAGCCCCCAATGCGCGGTATTGGTGTAGGCGCCCGCCGGCGGAGAGATTTTAGCCGGCGCGGCGACGCTGGTTGCAGGGCGGCGCTAGGCGGCTAGATCGCCCGAAAGGCGCTACGGCGCCAGGAACAGCTTGCGCGCGAGCCGCCTCAAGAGCAAAGTCGCTGTCAATGGCAATGCTCGACACCGCTCGCGCCGTGCAGGATTTGAAGGCCGCCGGATTTGAGGAAAGACAGGCGCAGGTCATCGTGCAAATCGTTCTACGCGCCGGCGAAACCTGGCCAGACGGACTTGCCACCAAAGTGGATCTAGCGGAGACGAAGGCTGACATTCTGAAGTGGATGTTCGGCGCCATCGGCTTTCAAACTTTGGCGCTCCTCGGCGGAATGGCGCTGTTGTTGAGGATAGGGAGCTAAATCGGGTTCCCGCCAGCGCGGGCCCAGACCGCCTCAGCTGGTGTCTCAACGCGGGCGGCACAACGGGCATCGGTTGCCCCATGGCCCAGGTCGAGCGATTCCCATCGACAAAGCCTGCGACCCGCGATCTTGCTATTGCGCGGCGGGCAAGAGCGTCGCCAGCGCCGGAGCGAGTTCACTCGCTTCCATCTCGCTCAGCGCATAAGCCCAGCCCGCAACGCGGTTGTTCAATTCCAGCGCGGCGGCTTCCTGCTCCGGGGTTTGAGCGCGCGCGACCAGCTTCAACCAGGTCTTGCCGTCGCTTTCGATCAGTTCGGCCTCAATCGCCACGCCTTGAAACGTGATCGCGCGAAGGCGAGCCTTGGCCGCGCCTTGGATCGCTGGCGCCTCCAAAACATCGGTGGGCCGCAATTCGTTGAGATGCTGAGCGGTCGTCGTGACCAATGATTGCGACGCCGCCGCAAGATCCGGCGAAACGATGCGCCAAGGCTGGTCGCCGGCCGCACGCGCCAAAACGTAACCGCGCCCGGTCGCGGGAATGATCTCCACGCGCGCGAGGCTGTCTTCAGGCAGCTCCAGCGGCCGCAGATTGAGCCAGGAGGCGATGTCGCGCAGCGGCGGCAATCCACGCCCCGACGGATCGGCGCGCACTTCCCAGACTTGATCCTGCCCCGTGCGCCGCACGAAGGTTCGCCCGCCCGGTTCGATGCCGAAAATCAGGTCGACGACAAAAGCGCGCTCGGCGTTTTCGATCTGCACCAGAACGCCGCGGCCGCCCTGGCGTGGATCGTCCACGCCCAGGCGCGCATGCTTGGAAGCATCGGCGGTGAGCCGGCGTGAAGTCCGCATGTCGGTGAGGCCGCGCGTCAATTGCTCCAGCCTCGCCGCCTGAACCGGAAAGTCGCCGCGGTCGCGCATCGCCCAGCCGCGCTGGGTTTTCTCTATCCTGTAGCTCGCTTCGCTGCTGGCGATGCTGACGCGCTGTGCGCCGGCGATTGTGTTGGCGAGCCCCGGGACCACCAATTCGGAGGCTTGCTCGGGGTGTGCTGAGCGATACTCGATCGCGGATGTGACCGCCGCAACGCCAAGGGTTGCGCCCGCAATCAAAAGCAATGTCAGCGCCCGTGCCTTGCGACGCTCGGCCAGATCGGTGCTCATCGCCGCGCTCCCACGCGCCGCTGCCGGCGCCAGAAAAAGTAGAGCCCGCCCGCCGCCACCAAGAGCGGCGCGAGCCACATATTGATGAACATCACCAACGCCTTCAGCCCATCGACATCCTTGCGCAGATCGCGCTCGACGCCGCGGAGCGCAGTCCGCGCGTCATTGAGCTCCTGCTGCACGCGCTTCATTTCGGCGTTTTCCTCGGGCGTCAGCTCGGCGCCCAGATTGCCGCTGAAGAACCCGGAGCCGCGGCCACGCTGCTGTAGGTTCACCAGCCGCGATTGCGCCGATTGGAGATCGGCCTGCAATTCCCGCTGCCGCGCTTCGATCGCTTCCTGCGCTTTGCGCTCCAGGTCGTCCAACACCTTCATTGGCCGCGCAGAAGGCGCGCGCGAGCGCAGCGACACCAATGCGTCCGAGCCGCTCAGAATGTCGATCGCATTGAGCGCGAAGAAGCCGTTGTCGACCTGGGGAACCCCATCGCGCCCAATGTAAAAATCATCGCCCAGGAAATCGACATCGGACACAACGACAATCTGCGCAGGAGTAGCCGAACGCGCCAAGTGTGCGCCGGTCTGCGCCTGCGGCGCTGCAGCCCCTTCCGGCGACGGCGCAAGCGGGGGCGCGCCATCGGCGAACGCGGTCTCGAGATTTCCAGAGAGCCGCATCGCAAGCAGTTCGCGCCGCCCAGCGCTGCCTTGCCAGATGCTGGCGATTTCGTAGGGCGACGGCATCGAGATCGCCATGTCGGCGGGGATGCGCATGGTGCGCCCGCTGGTTTCGGCCAGCCGCGCCACCTCAATTCCCGGCCGCTCTGTGACGTTCAGCCCGCCGGCGAGCCCGAGATAGAAACCGCGGCTGAAACCCGCGGTCATCATGTCTTCGCGGTCGAGTGCATCGACAGGCACCGCAAAGAACAGAGGCTGCGGCGCTTCCCCAACCTGCCCGTTCGGCAGCTGCACCTGAATCGGCAGCGCGTTCTCGCCGTCGAGCACGACCGTCGGCGCCATCTCCACGCCCCATCGCGACAGGAGCGGCTCTAGAGTTGACGACGTGGGAACACCGACAGGATTGGCCGGATCGAACGCGCCGGCCTGCTGCTGCGCCATGCGCGAGGCCGGATCGAGGGCGATGAAGGCCCGCCCCTTGCGCAAAATGAATTGGTCCACCGCATACATTTGCTGTGGCGACAACGCCCAGGGATGGATAATCGCCAGCACGTCCGCGTCCGGGATCGTCTCGAAATTCACGGGCAGCTTCACCACGTCGTTGCTGCGCCCGAGTTCTGTCGCGAACCAGGATTGGCCGCTCGGGAATGTCGGATCGGCGGCCGCGGCGGGGTCGAGCGGCAGCGCCGTAATCAGGGCGATGCGCGGCCGATTGGGATTTTCCAATTGATAGACCAGGCGGGTGATCTGGTATTCAAGGAACGGCTCTTGCGCCTCCGACAACGAAGGGATGACGCGCCGGTCGTCGATCGAATTGGCGCCGACGATGCCGAAATAGATCGGGTCGGCGCCCTGCACCACCGTCTGGGCTTCGATGCCGCCTTCCTGGGCCTCGTCTTCCTCAACGCTGAAGCGCTCGACGTTTACCTCCACGAAGCGCACCCGCCCCGAAGAATGCGCGGCGAATGTCTGCAGCATTTCGCGCACGCGCGCCGCATAGGCTTGCGCCTGCGGAAAAGGCGCGGCTGCCTGGCGCGAGAAATAAAGCTTCAGCTCGACCGGTTCGCTCAGCTCGCTAAGCACTCCCTTGGCGCCCGCGCTCAGCGTGTAAAGGCGGTTCTCGGTAAGATCGAGCCGCCAGGATCGGAACCACGAATTGGCGATCAAGTTGCCGCCGATGAAAATCAGCAGCAGCGAGAACGCGACGACAAGCGCGTAACGGCGTCCGTTCATGGCTCAGCCTCCCCGCCGCGCGTCGACCGCGAGCGCGGTCCAGCCGAGACACAATGCGATCAACGAAACGAAATAGAACACAGAGCGGAATTCCACGACGCCGCGCTGGGCGGCGTCGAAATGATGGATGATGGAGAAACGCGCCAGCGTCTCTGTGACAGCGCCGCCCGCCAGCCCGGTGAAAAAGTCCAGCACCAACGGAAGACCCAAGGCCGTCAGCACGAACGAGACCAGCACAGCCAGCACAAAAGCCACGATCTGCGCCGGCGTGATCGCCGACATCGCCGAGCCGATCGCGATATAGGCGCCCGCCATCAGCAGGCTCGCCAGATACCCGGTGAAGATCGCTGAATTATCGGGCGAGCCGAGGAAGTTCATGGTCACCCAGAGCGGAATGGTCAGCAGCAGCGCAACCGCCGCGATAGTCCAGGCGGCTAAGAACTTGCCCAGCACCAGCGCCCAGGTCGGCGCGGGAAGCGTGAGCAGCAACTCAATCGCCCCCGAGCGGCTCTCTTCGGCCCACAACCGCATCGCCACCGCTGGCAGAAACACCATGAAGATCCACGGGTGGAACGCGAAGAACGGCGCGAGATCGGCTTGCCGTTGTTCAAACAACCCGCCGACCTGGAAGGTGAACAAGCCAATCGCGAACAGGAACACGGCGACGAACACATAGGCTGTGGGCGTCGTGAGATAGGAGAGCACTTCGCGGCGATAGACCGCCATCATGCTGGCGAGACCGGGTTGCTTCTTCACGCGCGTTCCTCCCCGCGCGTCAGCGCCTCGAACGCTTTTTCCAGCGAGCCATGTTCGCCCGCCAGCGCAGCCGGGGCGGCGTCAGCGACGATGCGGCCCTGGTCGATGATGATGGCGCGCGTGCACACCGCCTCCACTTCCTCGAGGCTGTGGGTTGAGATGATCAGGCCGCGATCCTGGCCAAGGCGACGGATCAGATCGCGCACCGAATGGCGCTGATTGGGATCGAGCCCGTCGGTGGGTTCGTCGAGCACCAGCAGCAGCGGATCGTGCAGGAGCGCCGATGCGAGCCCGACCCGGCGGCGGAACCCCTTGGAAAGCGTCTCGATCGGCTGGTCGATGGTGTCGCCCAGGCGCGTGTCCTGGGCCGCGCGCCGCACGGCGTGACGCGCCGCTTCGCGGGTCATGCCGCGGGCTTCGCCGACAAAGCGCAGGAAGGTCCACGGCGTCATCTCACCGTAGAGAGGTGCGCCTTCGGGCAAATAGCCCACCCGCTCCTGCGCGCGGCGACGCTCGCGCGCCACGTCGATATTGAAAACCTTCGCTACGCCCTCGTCGGGCTCCAAGTAACCGGCGATCATCCGCATCGTGGTGGTCTTGCCGGCGCCGTTAGGCCCCAGAAAGCCGACGATCTCGCCGACATCGAGCGAAAAGCCGACGCCGTCCACGGCGACGCGCCGGCCGAAGGTCTTTCGCAAACCGTCGACCTGCAAAAGCATGTGAGTAAGAACCCTTGAGAAAATCGAGCGCGCCTCTTAGGGCGGTTTTCGGCAAAACGCTATCGCGAACTTATCCCCAGCCACGGACGAATCGCCGCGTTCTGATTCCGCGCATGGATTGCTGG
>CXWL01005913.1_pt1 | contig 14608 bp, 12 predicted proteins | sample 590931 | NCBI WGS metagenome assembly CXWL01 (sample SAMEA3498368, study PRJEB10139) | groundwater metagenome | biome: water well; material: biofilm material | place: Germany | collected 2015-04-27 | reverse complement strand
GGCCAGCACGTCATCCTGGACGACGCAACGGCCGGGCTGATCGAGACCGAAGAGGCCCGCGAATTGATCGAGGCGATCAATGAGCAGCTCGGCTCGGAGACCATCCAATTCTATCCAGGGGCGGGTCACCGCCACTTGATGGTATGGGTGAAGGGGAAGCCGCGAGCGATCTGCACCGATCCGCAGGCGATAGTTGGTCAATCCATCGCGGAGGCCTTACCGAAAGGCGATGGAGCCGATATTCTCCGCCAGTTGATGGATGCGGCCTATTTTATCTTGCGTGATCATCCTCTCAACGAGGAACGGATCGCTGCGGGGAAGAAACCGGCGAATTGTATCTGGCTTTGGGGCGAGGGGCGAGGGGTCATGTGGCCGAGTTTGGTTGAGAAATACCAGGTCACGGGGGCGGTCGTGGCGACCAACGACGTTCATCGTGGTGTTGGGATCTGTGCAGGTCTGGATGCTGTGGATCCCGATCGGATGGCCAGCGGTGATCTCCATACGAAGGCGGCCGTGGCATTAGAGGAATTTGCTAAGAGAGATTTTGTGTATGTGCATGCCAAGTTGGAAGATGAGGTGATACACGGCACTGATATCAAAGCCAAAGTTCAGGGGATTGAAGAGTTCGATCGTCATCTCGTCGGTCCGTTATTCGAAGGCTTGTCTCAACAAGGCCCCTATCGTTTCCTTGTGATCTGCGATCATCCCGCAGGAATCGAGGGTCCGGCGTTCTATGCGTTTGGTGAAGGTGGCGGAAAGGGATCCGAGACCGTCGGCCGGCGGTTCACTGAGACTGACGCCTTTGCCATGAATATGCCTGCCCGTGATGCCACGAAGTTCGTCAATAAGTTCTTCTCCAAGAGCTGACGACTGTGGCGCTGATTGTCCAGAAATATGGAGGGACGTCGGTCGGCACGATCGAACGCATACACCGCGTCGCCGACCGTGTGGCTCACGCGCAACAGGCGGGACATCGAATCGTGGTCGTGCTCTCCGCCATGAGTGGTGAAACAGATCGGCTGGTCAAGCTTGCGCACGAGGTAACGGCTACCCCCGATGAACGCGAAATGGATATGCTGCTCTCAACGGGCGAACGAGTCACCATCGCGCTTCTCGCGATGGAGTTGCGAGGGCGAGGGGTCAATGCCAGGTCCTTTACCGGTCGGCAAGTCGGCATCATCACGGATAGCGCTCATACCAAGGCGAGAATTGCGCGTGTGACAGCGGACCGCATCCGCGAGGCCCTGGAACAGGGGGTCGTTCCCGTTGTGGCTGGGTTCCAAGGGATCAATGAGCAGTCGGATGTGACCACGCTCGGACGAGGAGGGTCAGATCTCTCTGCTGTGGCACTGGCGGCGGCCTTGAAGGCCGATCGTTGTATCATCTTCACGGACGTCGATGGGGTGTACACGGCGGATCCCAATATCGTGCCGGCGGCGAGACGGATCGATCGGATTGCCTATGAAGAGATGCTTGAGATGGCGAGTCTCGGGGCGAAAGTTCTCCAAACAAGATCGGTCGAGTTTGCGGCCAAATTCAATGTTCCGGTCGAGGTAAATTCCAGCTTCAAGGAAGGGAAGGGCACGCTTGTGACAAAGGAAGATACGGACATGGAAGCGGCAGCCATCGCTGGAGTCACCGGAGATCGTAATCAAGCGAAAATTACCATTATCGGGGTGCCGGACAAACCGGGGATCGCGGCCAGAATTTTTGGACCCGTCGCAGATGCGCATATCAATGTCGACATGATTATCCAGAACATCAGCCAGGCAGCTCTGACGGATCTTTCGTTTACCGTGCCTCGCGCTGATCTCAAAAAGGCCGTGCCACTCATTCAGGCCGTCGCCAAGGATATTGAGGCGAAGTCTGTCTCAGTGACTGAAGCCATCGCCAAAGTCTCGTTGATTGGGGTGGGGATGCGGTCGCACTCCGGCGTGGCGGCGAAGATGTTCGAGGTGTTGTCACGAGAAGGCGTCAATATCATGATGATCAGCACATCCGAGATAAAAATCTCCTGCGTCATCGACGAGAAATACCTCGAACTGGCCATGCGCTCGCTCCACTCGGCGTTCGATCTGGATCAAGCGCAGTCCTGAAACGATCCGGCCAAGATCTGCTACTCGGTCAACCTCGGTAAGTTTCGTGACCTCCTGAGCCGTGCCCCAGCACATCAACCGGACATCGCATGTCCGCTCTCCGGACGAGTGACACCATTGTCCCCAATTCATTGATTTCAGTGGTGATATCTCTTTGGGAAAGAGGTATCCTTCTCCTCAAAATTCGTTATCAGGCGCGAGCTTTGTGTATGGCAGAAATCGACAAAAAGGCCCTCACCGAACGTGACATCTGCACAAAGTTCATCACGCCTGCACTGGCAGGGCAAGATGGTGCCAAGTGGAGTGTGATGACACAGCTTCGGGAGGAGTACTATTTCACCAAGGGCCGGGTTATTGTTTGTGGGAAAACAGTCAAGCGGGGGGAAGCGAAGAAAGCCGACTACCTCCTCTTCTACAAGCCGAACATTCCCATCGCCGTGTTAGAGGCTAAAGACAATAACCACACTGTGGGTGCTGGGATGCAACAGGCATTGGAATATGCCGAGATCCTCGATGTGCCATTTGCCTACAGCTCCAACGGCGATGCCTTTCTCGAACACGACCGAACCGTTTCATCCCAGCCAGTGGAGCGAGAAATCCCACTCAATGACTTCCCATCCCCCGAAGAACTCTGGGCGCGCTTCTGCCAATCAAAAACCTACTCTGCAAAGCAAGCAACGGTTGCGACGCAAGATTATTTCGATGACGCCTCAGGGAAGTTGCCTCGCTATTACCAGCTCATCGCCATCAATCGTACTGTCGACGCAATAGCCAGAGGCGAGAATCGCATTCTCCTCGTCATGGCCACCGGCACCGGGAAGACGTATACGGCATTTCAGATCATTTGGCGCCTGTGGAAGTCAGGATCAAAGAAGCGCATCCTTTTCCTGGTCGATCGCAACATCCTCGCCGACCAGACCAAGACCAATGACTTCAAACCGTTCGGTCAGGCGATGACCAAGATCACCAATCGTACGGTCGATAAGGCATTCGAGATTTACCTCTCTCTCTACCAGGCGGTCACTGGGACTGAGGAAGAACAGAATATCTACAAGCAGTTCTCACCTGATTTCTTCGATCTCGTCGTCGTGGACGAGTGCCACCGAGGTAGCGCGGCTGAAGATGCCAACTGGCGCAAGGTACTGGAGTATTTCTCGTCGGCCACGCAGATCGGCATGACGGCCACGCCCAAGGAGACGAAAGACGTCTCCAACATCGAGTACTTCGGCGATCCGCTCTACACCTACTCACTCCGCCAGGGCATCTCTGATGGCTTTCTGGCTCCATACAAGGTGGTTCGTATTGGCATTGATAAAGACTTGGAAGGATGGCGACCAGAAAGAGGGAAGACAGACAAGTACGGTCAGGTGATTGAGGATCGTGAATATAACGTGACGGATTATGACCGCAATTTGATCCTCGAAAAGCGGACGGAGCTTGTCGCGGCGAAGATCACAGAGTTCTTAAAGGCAACCGATCGCTTCGCCAAAACGATCGTGTTCTGTGAAAACATCCCCCATGCCGAACGCATGCGTCAGGCGCTGGTCAACGCCAACTCAGACTTGGCTGCTGCGAACAGCAAATATGTGATGAGAATCACCGGTGATAATGAAGAAGGGAAGGCTCAGCTCGATAATTTCATCGACCCCGAATCAACGTTTCCCGTCATCGCCACGACTTCGCAGTTGATGTCAACCGGCGTGGATGCTCAGACGTGTCATCTCATCGTGCTTGATAAGACCATCAATTCGATGACGGAGTTCAAGCAAGTCATCGGTCGTGGCACGCGCATCAATGAAGACTACAACAAGCTCTTCTTTACCATCATGGATTTCAAGCGAGCCACGGCGCTCTTTGCGGATCCAGACTTCGATGGAGAGCCCGTTCAGATCTATGAACCTCGCCAGGATGAGTCACCAGTTCCTCCTGATGAGGGGGAGGGACGGGATCGAGAACACCCTGATGGCTATGCTGAACTTGGTTCGGAAGATGGTGAAGAACCGCCTGCGATCCATGAACGTCCGGCGAAGTACTACGTGAACGATGTGGAGGTGACCGTCGTGACGGAGCGGGTTCAATATCTCGATGAACATGGACAACTCATCACGGAGTCGCTCAAAGACTACACGCGCAAGACGGTACGGAAGGCCTACACGTCGCTCGATGCCTTCCTGAACGCATGGACGGATGCCGACCGTAAGCAGGTTCTCATTGAAGAGCTCTCAAGTCGTGGTGTGTTTCTGGATGAACTTGCTGAGCAGGTTGGTCGGACCTACGACGCATTCGATCTCATTTGCCATGTCGCCTTCGACCAGCCACCGCTCACGCGCCGCGAGCGAGCCGACAAGGTCAAGAAGCGGCATGTTTTTGCTAAGTATGGTGCAAAGACTCGGGCGGTGCTCGAAGCCTTGCTTGAGAAGTATGCCGATAGCGGCATTAAGAGCGTGGAGTCTCTTGAAATTCTCAAAGTCGATCCACTGACGCACTTCGGAACGCCCATCGAAATCATCAATCTGTTCGGGGGAAAGAACCACTACCTGGCCGCTATCCGGGAACTCGAAACGGCTCTCTATCAGAAAGCTGCCTAGCCTATGCCCAACGTTTCCAATGTCGTGAAAACCATCCAAGACATCATGCGCAAAGACGCCGGCACGTATGGCGATGCGCAGCGTCTAGAACAACTCGGTTGGATGTTTTTCTTGAAAATCTTCAACGACCGGGAGAAAGAGCTCGAACTGCTGCGGGACGACTACAAGTCGCCGTTGCCAAAACCTCTCCGTTGGTCAGCTTGGGCAGCCGATGATGAAGGTATCACCGGAGAACCATTGCTTGAGTTCGTCAACAACACCCTGCTGCCAAAACTCAAGTCGCTGACAGGCGGTGCAGACAAGATTGCCGGTCTGATCCGTATGACGTTTGATGATGCGAACAACTACATGAAGAACGGTACGTTGATGCGCCAGGTCATCAACAAGATCAACGGCATCGACTTCAACGCCTCTGATGACCGCCACATGTTTGGCGATATCTACGAGAAGCTGCTCAAAGACCTCCAGTCAGCGGGCAATGCGGGTGAGTTCTATACCCCACGCGCCGTGACACAATTTATCGTTGAGCAGGTCAATTCGCGTCTCGACAAACGGGAAACCATTCTTGATCCGGCATGCGGCACGGGCGGCTTCTTGGTCTGCGCCATCGAGCATCTTCGTAAACAGGCTAAGACCGAGGCCGATGAGCGATTCATTCAGGATTGCTTCTCTGGCATCGAGAAAAAGCATCTGCCGCATGTGCTCTGTATGACGAATCTCCTCTTGCATGGCATCGACGTGCCTTCCAACGTACGGCATGACAACACGCTGGCGCGTCCGCTGCGCGATTGGGGCCCCAAGGAGCGTGTGGATGCTATTGTGACCAATCCGCCGTTCGGGGGCATGGAAGAAGACGGCATCGAGGCCAACTTCCCCTCTGAATTCCGCACTCGCGAAACCGCCGACCTCTTCCTCGTCCTCATCATGAAGTTGCTGAAGCCAGGTGGGCGTGCCGGGCTGGTGTTGCCTGACGGGACGCTGTTTGGGGAAGGCGTGAAGACTCGCATTAAAGAAGCGCTACTCACGGAGTGCAATCTCCATACGATAGTCCGGTTACCCAATGGCGTGTTCAATCCCTACACCGGCATCCGCACGAATCTCTTGTTCTTCACCAAGGGCCAACCTACGACCGAAGTCTGGTATTACGAGCACCCGTATTCGCCCGGGGCCAAGAGTTACAACAAGGGCAAGCCCATCCGCATTGAGGAGTTCGAACCTGAGCGAGCCTGGTGGAACAACCGCGTAGAAAACGAGCAAGCCTGGCGAGTCTCGATCGACACCATCAAGGCCGGTAACTTCAACCTAGACCTCAAGAACCCGCACAACCCCGACACCGGTCCCGGCGACGTGGATCATCTTCTGCCAGAATACGAAAAGCTCCTCACCCAAATCGCCGCCACCCGCGCCACGCTGAGACAAGAACTGCTGAACGCACTCACCGCTACTAGCGGAACCGACGTATGACGCTGGAGACCTTCTTTGAAAAGTTCGACCAACTCGCTGATGCGCCCGATGCGGTGGAGAAGATGCGCGAGTTGGTGCTGGAACTCGCGATCCAAGGAAAGCTTGTCGCACAAGCCAGCGACGACGAACCCGCGTGTAAGCAGCTTGAGCGGATTGCCGCCAAGAAGTCGAAAACTGGGCGAGTCGCCAGAGTGAAGGCGGGCGCAGGCGGAAGCTGTGCGCCTGAAGACACTGAAACACACGTTCCCGATGGATGGGAGAAAACGTCCCTTGCGGCATTGGTCACCGTGCTGAATGGCCGCGCCTACTCGAAGGATGAGCTACTTACTGCGGGGACGCCGGTTCTCCGCGTCGGCAATCTCTTCACTTCAAAACACTGGTATTACTCCGATCTCGAACTCGAACCTGACAAGTATTGCGACAAAGGAGACCTGATCTTCGCGTGGTCGGCTTCGTTTGGCCCGTTCATCTGGCCGGGGCCGAAGGTGATCTACCACTACCACATCTGGAAGCTTGAGCTGCACAGCGAAGCAGACCTGCACAAAGGCTATCTGTATTGGTTCCTTCAGAACAAAACGCAGGAGATCAAGCGGGCCGGACACGGAGTCTCCATGCTTCACATGACGAAGGAGAAGATGGAGAAGCTGGAGGTGATGCTCCCGCCACTCGCCGAGCAGAAGCGGATCGTGGCGAAGGTGGATGAGTTGATGGCCTTGTGTGATCGCCTAGAGGCGCAGCACCAGGAACGGGAGACGCGGCACGCCGCGCTCGCCCGCGCGTCGCTGGCTCGCTTTGCCGACGCACCGACCCCAGCCAACCTCCGCAAAGCAATTCTCACGCTGGCGGTAGATGGCTCCTTGGTTAAAGCCAGCTCTAAAGAGACACAATTTGGCGACGGTGTGGATCTCTTGGGCGGCTACGCCTTCAAGAGCGAATGGTTCACGAAGTCTTCGGGTGTTCGGTTGGTTCGAAACCAGAATATCAGCCACGGAGAGCTAGACTGGAGGGAGACGGAATATCTGCCCGACGACCGAGCGCATGAGTTTAAAAAGTGGGCGCTGCGACCAGGCGACCTAGTCTTGTCGCTAAACAGGCCTTTCATCTCGACCGGACTAAAGTTGGCGTGGATTACAAAGGCAGATTGTCCGTGCCTACTTGTGCAAAGGATTGTCTGTTTACGACCAGACCCTGAGCGACTCCTCGCGAAATACCTCTATCTTTGGTGCAACGCTCCGCACTTTTACAGAGACGCGCACGTCGTTCCCAGCAGCGGAGTGCCATACATCGCTCCAAATCGGGTAGCCCAAATGACGATGCAACTCCCGCCCCTCGCAGAACAGCGTCGGATCGTGGTGAAAGTGGAGCACCTGATGGCCTTGGTGGACGCGTTGGAAACGCAGCTCACCTCCTCCCGCGCCACCGCCGCGAATCTCATGGAAGCCGTGGTTGCCGAGCTGACCACACAGGATTAGCCTATGCCCGACAATCGCCCACTCAACTTTGATCATCATGAAGAAAACGGGACAGGCGACTTATCGCAGTCAACATATCTCCAAAGGAGTTCCTCTTTGCCGACTAAGCCGCGTGACGGAGGCGCCATTAGAGCATGTGTCAGACGATGAACATGTGGCGTGTATAACAACATGTTCCACCGGGGGCATGCATACCCCAGGACCGTGATGATTAAGCTATAACCGAGGGTGTGAGATGTTGAGTCATGTTACAGCGGTTCGCTTTGATGGGCGTGTGCAGTCGGGCCGGACAGTGCCGTGCCGACTGACGTGCGAGGCTGCTGATGGAACCGAAATCGAAGTGGTGGCGAAGTTCTCGGATGGATGCGATCGCAAGGTTACGGCGCTGGTGATAGAGGCCATTACTGCCATGCTTGCGGCTGACCTTAACCTCCCTGTTCCCGAACCGTTTCTCGTTACGTTGGAGCCCGAATTCATTGCGGGACTGTCAGACGAGACTGTCGCAGCCATGGCACGCCTTAGTAATCCAGTTGCATTCGGTTCAAAGCATTTGCCGCCCGGCTATACAAGTTGGCCCATTGGAAAGGCGATTTCCAAGGACGCGCTTGCCACGGCGGCGGAGATATTTGCATTCGATGCGCTAATTGCGAATGACGATCGTCGCCCGGAGAACCCGAATTGTCTTTTCAGCGGATCGAGTCTCGCGATCTACGATCATGAAGCGGCGTTTTTTATCAAGGGGATTATTGGTTGGCAGCCACCATGGGAAAAGAATTCTTTGGAATCGTTCAAGCGGACACCACGTCATTTATTTTCCAAGCAGATTTGCGGAAAGGCGGTGAACTTTGATCGGTTCGCTGAAGCGTGGCTTGCCGTTACGGACAAGCGATTGGAGGCGTATCGAGCGGCACTGCCGGATGCATGGAATGCCGCTAAACAAGACGCAAACGATGCATTGATGTATATAGGACAAGTCAGGGATAATATCGAAGCAGCCCTACAGGAAGTCAGAAGGGTCCTATCATGAAGAATCAATATTCTTATACGTACACGGTGCTCAGGTACGTCCACGACGTGACAAGCGGCGAGTTTGTGAATGTCGGGGTGGCGTTGTATGCGTCAGAGGCGCGCTACGTAGGGGCGCTCTGCCGACCGACCTATGGTCGGCTCAGCAAAGTGTTTCCTGGAATAAATGCCGAACATTTCAAGATGCTGATGCGCCATATCCAAAATCACTTTGAAGAATCCGGAGAACGTCTTTCCAGAGAATTACAGTTTGCCTCTCCCTCTAACGTGATCGAGATTGCACAGTCAGTGCTGCCGAAAGATGACAGTTCGTTGCAATGGTCACCGAGCGGAAGCGGACGCACCGACGATCCAGCACAGGCACTGGAGAAGCTTTTTAATCGCATGGTGATGCGTTATGAGGATAAGCAAGCATCGAGCACCCGAACCGACGATGATGTCTGGAGGCAGTTCAAGAAAGATTTAGAAGGACAACGGATACTCCAGCACTTCCAGCCGAAGACCATCTCTGTTCAGGATGACGAAATCGAATTTCAACATTCTTGGAAAAATGGAAAGTGGCATTGTCTTGAGCCTATCTCGTTCGATATGGCTACAGCCGACAGTATCAGGGACAAGGCGCATCGCTGGATGGGGCAATTGACAAGTGTTCAAGGCGCGGTTGATCAATTTAAAGTATATCTGCTTGTTGGCGCACCCCAGCAGGAAAGCCTCCTGCCTGCCTTCCAGAAGGCAATGAGTATGCTGAATAGAATTCCGGGAGACAAAGAAATCGTACTTGAAAAAGATGCACCAGACCTGGCCGTTCGCATCGCTGGAGAAGTCGCGGAGCATGAGCGCGTTGATTGATGGATGCCTCCCTACAGCGCGCATTCGAAAGAACTGATAATGGAATTCTTAGCGCAGGTAGGGGATCAGCCGATTGACCCTGCTACAAGGAATGGACAGGCTGCGCTCAATCCGGCTTGGGTGGCCCTCGTTGAGATAGTGGCTCGTATCGAGCAACAACCCTACCACTGGCCAATAGGAAGAACGCTGTTTCAGAAAATTGCCTATGTGGCCACCAATGAAGGCCTACCGACAGGCCTACAATATCAACGTGGTAGTTTTGGGCCATTTTCCGGAGAGTTGAAGTCCCTCGAAGCCAAGCTAGTCAATAACGGTTTGTTGCAAGAAGAGCGGCGGGGAAAGATGTTCATGGTCACTGTTGGACCAAACTTCACTCGCATTCGGCCGAAGTACACCTCCCAGTTTGAAGAGTGGGACAGGATCATCGATAAAACGGTTGATCTCTTCAGTAGGGTGAACACCGATCAAGCGGAGGTCATCGCAACAGTCCTCTTTGCGGCAGGGGAACTGAAAGATCCTCTTAGGCCTTCTGAAACAGCGGTGCTAGATGCAGTCATGCATTGGAAGCAGAAACGCCGTCCGCCGCTCGATCGAGGAACGGTCGCTTCAACCATTCGCAATCTCGCCACTCTACAATGGCTAGCGGTCACGCCTGATCCGAATCTTCCTGTGCTTGAAGATGAGGCTATTCCAGTTTGATGCGGGCGCCCTTCGCATGTTGACCTAGACTTGTGACGAATCCCCCAGGCTTGACGTCTCGACAGGGGAGCCTCGCTCCTGGTACCCTCTCTCCCCATGGCTCGCAAAACCTCACAGCCTCGCTCTCCCCGGGCCATCCGTGAACAGCGCCCATTCCCTGTAGTGAAACCGCCTGCCGATCGGGCTGCAGCGTTGGAAATCTATGACACCACCTTGCGTGACGGCGCTCAGGCGGAAGATGTCAGCTTCTCTGCAGAAGACAAAGTGCGAATCGCGCAAAAGTTGGATGACCTCGGGGTTCATTTTATTGAAGGCGGTTGGCCTGGGGCAAATCCAAAAGACATTGAATTCTTCCGGATGATCAAGACGATTCCGCTGAAGCACGCCGACGTGATCGCGTTTGGATCGACCAGGAAAGCCAGTAATACCGTCAGGAAAGACCCCAATCTCCAGGCCTTACTCGCCGCCGAGACCAAAACCATCACCCTCTTTGGGAAAACCTGGTCGCTGCACGTGACCGATGCGCTCGGCATCTCGCTGAGCAAGAACTTAGAGTTGATCGCCGATTCCATCGCGTATCTCCACAGCAAAGGACGTCGGGTGTTCTACGATGCGGAGCATTTCTTCGATGGATACAAGACCAATCCGGAGTATGCGCTTGCCACCATCAGAAAAGCGGTGGAGGCTGGAGCCGAGCGGGTCATCCTCTGCGATACCAACGGGGGGGCCATGCCGTGGGAGGTCCGCGAGATCTGCAGCGTGGTTCAACGCGAGTGTCGGGTGCCGCTCGGTATTCATGCGCATAATGACTGTGAAATGGCCGTGGCAAACTCCCTGGTGGCGATCGAATTGGGCATCCGGCAGGTCCAAGGGACGATCAATGGGATCGGAGAGCGGTGTGGGAATGCCAACCTCTGTTCGATCATCCCGAATNNCGTGCTGAAGAATCCGGCGACCTATGAACATGTCGATCCGGCCCGAGTCGGGAATCGACAACGGATGCTGATCTCTGACTACGGAGGACGGAGCGGACTTCTCGATAAAATTGAAGCATACGGGATCAAGCTTGCAAAGAACCACGCCAAGGTCGACGAGCTGATCCATACGCTGAAGGACCGAGAGAGTCAGGGCTATCAATTCGAAGGTGCCGAAGGATCGTTCGAATTGTTGATGCGAAAGGCCATGGGGAGTCATCGGCCCTCGTTTCAATTACTCGGATTTCGTGTGATTGTTGAAAAGAAGCAGGAGGATGGAACGACTCTTTCCGAAGCCACGGTGATGGTCAAAGTCGGTGATGTGGTCGAACATACGGCGGCTGTCGGGGCTGGACCGGTCAACGCACTCGACCATGCGCTGAGAAAGTCGTTGGAACAATTCTATCCTCAGCTTCAAGAAGTGAAGCTTCTTGACTATAAGGTTCGCGTCCTGGCGGCTAATCGAGGGACCGAGTCAAAGGTGCGTGTCTTGATCGAATCCGGTGACCATAAGGATAAGTGGGGGACAGTCGGGGTCTCAGAAAACATCATCGAGGCGACATGGCAGGCTCTCGTTGATAGTATCGAATACAAACTTCTCGCGAAGAACTAGAGTCTTTTCATAAGCATGCGCCAAATTTATTCTTGACAGGTTTCATAACCTCACGTAACTTAAGCAAAACTCATCGCTTTGCGAAAGAAGTCGATCAGACAGACTCGCGGCGAGTTGCAGTAGTCACGTAGGGGGGTGGTATGAGAAAGGCGGATATCGCTGACGAGATTTTCAAGCAAGTCGGCATTTCAAAAAATGAAGCCGCTGATATCGTTGAGTTTGTCCTGAACATGTTGAAGTCTGTCTTGCAGAAGGGAGAATCCGTCAAAATCGCGGGGTTTGGAAATTTTGTTGTCCGCAGCAAGGGAGCCCGAAAGGGCCGAAATCCTCGAACCGGAGAGGAAATTGGAATTACCCCCCGTCGAGTCGTGACGTTTCGACCAAGCCAGGTGTTCAAAAAGTACGTCAATTCATAGCAGGATGCTGAAAACAACCACCCGCGTCGTTCTCGCATTGGTCAAAGCCTCACCGTACGGCACATGGTACGATTCGGCTTCTCGCTCGCTGCGGCCTTGCGGGCGGTCTTTTTGATCATCCTGCGTAAACAAAGCAGACAGGTCAACACAACAACCAGCTCGGCTCCGTCAATCCAATACAAGGCGCACGGTGAGGCCGGTCATGGGAACTGAACCCAGGCTGGGGGGCAAGGTTTTCTATAAAATCGGAGAAGTGAGTCAGCTGACGAAGCTTCCCGCGTATGTGCTCCGTTTCTGGGAATCTCAGTTTACGTTTCTGAAGCCAAAAAAAAGTCGAGGGAATCAACGCCTCTATGTGCAACGAGATGTTGAAACCGTGCTGGAAATCAAGCGGATGCTTTATGAGGAGGGCCATACCCTCGATGGTGTGAAGCGATACTGGGTACGTCGTGGGCGCGCTGCGTCTCGTAAGCTGCGTCCACGAGAGGTCGCTAAAAAGTTGAGAGGGGATCTTCAAGTTATTCTCAAAATTATCGACTCGCATTCAGCATGAGAAAAAGGGTAGGTTTACTGAAAACAATCCCCTGGTCATCGGTCAAGATGGGGATGCCCAGAGTTATGAACGTGTCGGGGCGTAGCGCAGCCCGGTAGCGCACTCGCTTGGGGTGCGAGTGGTCGTGGGTTCAAATCCCGCCGCCCCGACCAGTTTACCTTGTGCAGTATGAAGAGCATTTGGAGTTGAGGAGTCTCGCCAAATGCTCAGTTCGGACATCGGAGCTGCCTCGGGCAGCTCTTTTTGTTGAAGTGTGATCATGCGCATCCTCGTCACCAATGATGATGGTATCCAATCGCCGGGGATCGCAGCTTTGGCAAAGGCGCTTGCTGCGATCGGTGAAGTCTGGATTGTTGCTCCAGATCGGGAACGCACGGCCGTCGCTCACGCGGTGACATTGCATAAACCATTACGTCTGCAGCAACTGAGTCCACGCACGTATGCCGTGAATGGGACCCCGGTGGATTGCGTGAACCTTGCGTTGCTGAAAGTCATGCCGAAACCACCCGCCATTGTCGTCTCCGGTATTAACAAAGGGGTCAACCTCGGCGATGATGTGCTGTACTCAGGGACCGTGTCGGCAGCGATGGAAGGGACTATTCTCGGTATACCGTCCGTAGCCGTGTCGCAAGAAGGGCAGGAGACATTTCGATTTGAAATTGGTGCGATCTATGCTGCACGTGTCGCGCGTCTTGTGCTTGCTCATGGTCTGCCCGAGGAGACGCTTCTGAACGTGAATATCCCAGATCGTCCGCGAGGAGGCATGAGAGGCGTGCGGGTCACCTGTCTCAGCCGAAGGCGGTTTGATAATCCCATTGTGGAAAAACTTGATCCGCACGGACGCAAATATTACTGGATTGCAGGTCAGCGGGTCTCGTGGAGTCGTAGTAAAGATGCTGACCATGAGGCGATCGAAGAAGGGTTTGTCTCCATCACGCCGATCCGCCTGGATAGTACGCACCATGGCGTGCTGGATCATTTCCGTGCGTGGGAGCCGATCATGAATCGAGGGATCAAGAAATCTCAATCGCTTGGACGCAGATCGCGCCGTACTGGGCAACGAGAGGCATGATGGGAGGGTTGATCGAAGCCATCATCGGTGAGTTGAGCCGGTTTGTCATCGCCTGTATTTCCAGGTTCGGCTATGGCGGGATCCTCTTCACGATGGCCGTTGAAAGTGCCTGCATTCCGCTGCCGAGCGAAATCATCATGCCGTTTTCAGGCTACCTGGTCACGACCGGACAGTTTACGATGCTCGGGGTCACACTGGCCGGAGCGGTCGGCAATGTGCTTGGTTCGATCGTGGCCTACTACGCAGGGGTCTGGGGCGGACGACCGTTTGCAGAGCGCTATGGACCGTATTTCCTGGTCTCGCACCACGATCTGGATGTGGCCGATCGCTGGTTTGCAAAATATGGTGAAGCTGCAGTCTTTTTTGGCAGAATGCTCCCGGTCGTGCGGACGTTCATTTCGCTCCCGGCTGGCATTGCAAAGATGAATTTTCCGCGGTTCGTCGTTTTCACCTTTGTTGGAGCATTGCCCTGGTGCTATCTCCTCGCCTATATCGGTGTGAAAATGGGTGAACAGTGGGAACATCTTCGGGATTACTTTCATCAATTCGACATTGTCATCGGCCTTTTTCTGGCGCTTGCTCTCGGGTATTTTCTCTGGTCTCATTGGCCGAAGCGTAGCCCCACCACTCCATAGCGGGTCTTCACATGCTCAAGATTTACAATACGCTGACGGGAAAGAAGGAGCCGTTTGAGCCGATCGCGCCGAAGACGGTGAGGATGTATGTATGCGGCGTGACCGTCTACGACTATTGTCATATCGGCCATGCACGGAGTGCGCTGGTTTT
>CXWL01121256.1_pt1 | contig 14609 bp, 14 predicted proteins | sample 590931 | NCBI WGS metagenome assembly CXWL01 (sample SAMEA3498368, study PRJEB10139) | groundwater metagenome | biome: water well; material: biofilm material | place: Germany | collected 2015-04-27 | reverse complement strand
CTCTGTCGTCTCCAATCCTGAATTTCTGAAAGAGGGGGCAGCCATTGAAGATTTCATGCATCCTGACCGCATCGTCATCGGATGTGGGGATGGCGAAAATGACGCCTATGCTCGCTCGGTCTTGAGGGCGCTTTACGCCAGCTTCAACCGCAACCACGAGCGGACTATCTGGATGGATGTGCGCTCTGCCGAATTCACCAAATACGCGGCCAATGCAATGCTGGCGACGCGCATATCATTCATGAACGAACTGGCCAATCTTGCCGACCATATCGGTGCGGATATCGACGCAGTAAGGCACGGGATAGGCTCCGATCCGCGTATAGGCACGAGTTTTCTCTACGCAGGTTGCGGCTATGGCGGCTCATGCTTCCCGAAAGATGTGCAGGCGCTGCGCCATACGGCACGCGAATATGATCAGGAATTATTTATCTTGCGCGCGGTCGAGGACGCCAATCACAGGCAAAAACGGGTACTGGGTAAAAAAATTGTCAAGCGCTTCGGCACGGATTTGAGCGGACGCCATTTTGCCATGTGGGGCCTGGCATTCAAACCCGATACCGACGATATGCGCGAAGCGCCATCGCGCGTGATCTTGTCTGAACTGATAGAGCGCGGCGCCTCGGTGGCGGTGTACGACCCGGTGGCGATGAAAGAGGCAAAACGCGCGCTTGATTCTGATTTCTCTGCCTCACCTGAGGCTTACCGGCGCATACGGTTCGGCACTGATGCGATGGATGCGCTGACAGACACGGATGCCTTAATCGTATTAACAGAATGGAAGACCTTCCATAGCCCGGATTTCGCGCAGCTGAAAAATGTCATGAAAACACCGATTGTTTTCGACGGGCGCAATTTATACGAACCAGGCATGTTAAGCGGAGCGGGATTTGAGTATTACGGCATAGGCCGCGCAGCATCGCTCAATGCATGACGCAAACATAACCAGGCATTCCGGCAACACAAAAATTTTATTCATGGACAGGAAAAATCATGCCAGCCACCTTCACTTGCTCCATCGATGATGGACACCCTTCCGACCTCAGAATGGCCGAACTGCTAGATCGGCATGGATTAAAGGCCACCTTCTATATTCCGATCAGGAACAAGGAGGGCTATCCTGTCATGTCAGCCGCACAGATCCGTGATATAGGCGCAGGTTTCGAGATAGGCTCGCATACCTTCGATCACTGTTTTTTATCCAGCGTCAACTTGCCGCAGGCGCGCTACCAGGTTTTTGAGGGCAAGCAAAAACTGGAGGATATGCTTGGGAAACCTGTCGCCGGCTTCTGCTATCCCGGAGGGAAATATCAGCAGGCCCACGTTGACCTGGTGAAACGCGCCGGATTTCAATATGCCAGAAACACGACGAACCTGTGTTTTGACACCGGAACCAACCGTTTCGAAATTCCGACGACCTGCCAGTTTTACCCGCATCAGAAATCGGTGTATCTGCGCAATTTCATCAAAGCCATGCACTGGAGCCAGCGGCTGACCGGCCTGCGTACCGTGCTTCAGGAAGATAGCTGGATGAATAGAATGTACGCATTATTCGACCACGCGAACGAGAGCGATGCGGTGTTTCATCTATGGGCGCATTCCCATAATATCGACGATTTAAATATCTGGCGTGAACTTGATGAATTCTTCGGGCATGTGGCGGCCAGCGTTGATCAGCAACAGCGGGTGGATAATGCGCAGCTGGCTGCGCGCTATTTTGTGGATCAGGCAGCAAGACCGCTGCCTACGTTTTAACAACAATCCGCTATAGAGTGGCCTTGTATTTCCTGCACTACAGGTTTAATTCGGAACTTAATTCGATTCCTTGATCAGGCGCCCGGCCTGATTTTGGATAGGACGTGCATTCATAGGATAAAGACGGGCAAATATTCCTATTTGCTCCGGTGACATTTCTATCGTTTCTTTCATCACCAGCCACAGTACGCCCTCGCTGCATGGCGGTGTGGTGAGCGAACCCATGTAGGTATAGTACTCGCGTCCTTTGGGCAAGAGCTGACTCAGGTCTATGTTATTCAAGGCATTCACGGCCTCGTTTTTTTCCAGCGGCAGATTATTCCATACGCTTTGTATCAGGGGATTTGCCTTGCCCCGCTCTATCAGCAGCGAAACGATGGCCAGCTTGCCATCGCCATTCCTGTGTTCCAGATGCAGCACCATTTCAGACCCTCTGCCATTGACGCGCTCTTCTGAAGGACGATGGAAATGAAATTGCATCAGGCCGTAACTGCGCCCGGAAACATTCATGTAATTGCCGGCACCCATATTCACCTGGATGGTACGGCCGTTGTCGATCACACTAAATTGTGACGCCTTGTAGTCAAAACTGAGCGGATCGAGATCTACCCGAATGCCATCGCGGATATCGATAGGCGACTGGCGTTCGCCCAGGTCGCATTTGGCGTTGGCGGGGCTGAGCTTGGCCCAGTTCTGCGGCCCGGTTTCACCTTCGTAACTCCAATGCAGCGCGCCTATGCTGCTATCTGCAATTTTTGCTTTGCTCTCATCCGCACTCTTGACTGGCCGTTTGGCAGGCAAGGTATAACTTCTCACCACGGGGCGCGGGGCGGCTCTGGGAGCCGGCTCTTTCTCTTTCTCTTTGCGAATCACCGCCAGTCTGTCGGCGATTCTGGCGGCAAGCTCATCGGCAGCCTGCTCTTCCTTCAGGCGCGAGGTCATGGCGGCCTTGCTTTCCCTGGCGGGTTTACTGACGGACTTGCCGTCTTCTTTCGCAGAAGCAGATGCCGACGCGGTCTCTTCCTTGGCGGAAGCTTGTTTAATGGGCTTGGACGGCGCGGGCTCGTCATTGGCCAGCGCGGATACGCAGATCAGCAGTGGCACACATGTCGCGAACATGGCAGATAGACGACGCATAAGTCTTCAATAAAAAGGGGCAGATAGCCTGATTACGGCATTTCTCCCCCAAAACTTGAATTGAAGAAAGCATGGCTACTTTGCGCCAGTGCAAAAAAATACGCAGCGATGAGCAAAAATGAATTACATAAAAATAATCAAAATCAAAGGGCCAGAATTCGCGCCCGGGCCGCCTGGTATTCTGCCTTTAAGCGCGCCACCACCTCCGCCACCGGCGGCGCATCCTCCATCAGGCCCACACCTTGGCCGGCGCCCCAGATATCACGCCAGGCTTTGGCGCTGCCCGAGCCGAAGTTCATGGCGGTTTTGTCCGCGACAGGCAAATGATCGGGATCAAGCCCGGCGGCGATGATGGACTTCTTCAGATAATTGCCATGTACGCCAGTAAATAGATTGGTGTAGACGATATCGGCCGCGCTCGATTCTATGATGGCCTGGCGATAGGCGGCATCGATATTCGATTCCTGCGTTGCCAGCCAGCGCGAGCCGATATAGGCAAAATCTGCCCCCATTGCCTGCGCCGCAAGAATCGAGTCACCCGTCGCAATAGCCCCGGACAAGGCCACCGGCCCATTGAAAAAACGACGCACTTCGCCGACCAGCGCAAACGGCGATAAGCCGCCCGCATGGCCACCCGCGCCCGCCGCCACCAGGATCAGGCCATCCACGCCAGCCTCCAATGCCTTTTCTGCATGGCGGATGGAGATCACGTCATGCAAGACAATACCGCCGTAGCTATGGATGGCGGCTAGCATTTCTGCCGGCGGGGCGCGCAATGAAGAGATGATGACAGGCACCTGGTGCTTGACGCACATGGCCACATCCTGGGCCAGCCTGTCATTTGACTGATGCACGATCTGATTCACCGCAATCGGCCCGACCCTGGCATCCGGATGGGCGGCCTGGTAGGCGGCCAGCTCGGCCTGCAGATCCGTCAGCCAGGTGTCGAGCAGTTCTGCCGGACGGGCATTCAATGCCGGGAAAGAACCGACAATACCGGCCTTGCATTGCGCCGCCACCAGCTTGGGGCCGCTGGCGATAAACATCGGCGACCCTATCACCGGCAAGGATAAATTCTGTAATGCCTGAGGTAAATGTGAAGTGCTGCTCATAGTCAAAGTCCTCTAATGATGAATGCCATACCAAGCCGGCGAGTATGCCCCTGTTATGATTTTACCGCGCCTGTTTATTCTTTCGGAGAAACCATGACTTACCAGTGCTTTGATTTCAACATCAGCAACAAAATCGCCCATCTGCAATTTAGCCGTCCCGACAGCATGAACACCATGCAGCCGGTATTTTTCCGCGAACTGCTCAGCATACTGCAAACCCTGCAGCGCGACGCCCCGGCCCGTGCCCTGGTGATCTCTTCCACCGGCAAGCATTTCACCGCAGGCATGGCGCTCGATGTGTTTGCGCCAGGCAATGCGCCGATTGACGACAGCAGCGCCATCGGCCGCGCCAATATTGCGCTGCTGCTGCAAGACATGCACCAGTCGTTTAACCTGATCGAGCAGCTGCGCATGCCGGTGATCAGCGCCATCCAGGGCGGCTGCATCGGTGGCGGTGTCGATCTGATCTGCGCCAGCGACATCCGTCTGGCGACCGACAACGCCTTCTTCTGCATACAGGAAATCAACATAGGCATGACCGCCGACCTCGGCACGCTGCAACGCCTGCCCAAGCTGATCCCCGAAGGCATCGTGCACGAAATGGCCTATACCGGGCGCCGTCTGCCGGCAGCGCGGGCGCTGGCGGTGGGTCTCGTCAACGAAGTCTTCGACACGCAGGAAGCCATGCTGGCAGGCGCCCTGCAGATGGCAGAAGAAATCGCGCAAAAACCCCCGGTCGCCATCTGGGGCAGCAAGCAGGCCATCCACTATGCGCGCGACCACTCTACCCACGACGCGCTACAGCAAATGGGCTGGCTGCAGTCCGGCATCTGGCAAAGCAGCAACCTGATGGAAGCCTTCATGGCCAAGCAACAAGGCCGGGCGACCAACTACGCAGACCTGCCGGCCCTGCAAGCATTTGCCGACGCGCCATATCAGCTGAAATAGCTCAGGCAGCATCAAATCTTGATTTGGCATACGCCCAACACGCAATCCCCATGCGGGCTGCAGGCCGGAGTGGCCGCAAACCCGCATGGATAGTGCGCCCTGGGCATGGCTCATGGTAATTTTTTATCAATGACGCATTTGCCTGGCGGCAAACACCCCAAGCCTATCACAGGGCGACATGCAAAAAGCATGGCCGCATAGATTGTCATTCCGCACTCAGCGCAGAGAGCTGTTTCGCGCAAAGCGCCTGACGCCTATCGGGCGTCAGGCCGGATCAGCGCAAATTCAACGGGCGCTGATCAGCCGTTCGCCGTCCATGCGTGCCACGCCTGCGCTGACCAGTTCGCCCGCCAGTTGCTGCACCAGCAGCTCGACAGGGGTGCCGATCTGCTGCATGGCGGCCTGCATCAGCCTGCTACCCTGTATGTGTTGCGCCACTTCGGGCAAGCTGAATTTTTGCGCATCCAGCAGCAGGAAGACGATCAGTGCCTTGAGCGCATTGCGCGCGTTGCGGCCATGTTTGCCGTTGTCGGCAGACAAATAAGCCAGCCGGCTATTCGCCCTGTCCAGCGCGCCGCGCACGTCGGTAAACGGTGCGCCATGGCCGGGTATCACCAGGCGCACATCGAGTTCGCCGATCAGCTTGAGTACGCCAGCCTGTTCGGCAAAACCTGATTCGCCCATCAGCTCGGGGAAGATCACGCCGAAACCATGCTCCCATAGCGCATCGGCAGAAATGAGTATCCCTTCGCTGGCGCAGTACAAAATCATCGAGTGCGGATCGTGTCCCGGTGCCGCCATCACTTGCCAGTGCAGGCCGGCCATGGTCAGCTGGTCACCCGGTGCGATACAGCCATCAAAAATGAACTGCTCACATTGCTGGCCGGTTGCACGGTAGGTGAGCACTTGCTCATCCCAGACGGCGACGGCAGGCGCATCGGCGACCGGGATCAGCGTGCGGCAGGCGTAGGTACGCTGCAGCAGGGCATTGCCGCCGCAATGGTCAGAATGCAGATGGGTGTTGATGATGGTGCTTAAGGCGCGGCCCTTGAGCGCGTTTTGCACCAGCGCCAGCGTTTGTCCGGCATGCGTCAGATAGCCGGTATCGATCAGGACGGCGCTGTCGGCGTCGACCAGCAGGATATTGTTGGAAGAGAGCCAGCCGCGCTCAAATACCTGCATGCCGGCTGGCAATTTGATCGGATCAGTCGATGAATTCGCCATCGCCGCTCAGCCTTGCTCAAACATGCGGTGCTTGATCTGCCGCCAGATGGTGCGCTTGGTATCGTTGCTGGCGCTGCTCCAGCGGGTGATTTCTTCTATGCTGCGAAAACACCCGGTACACCATGTGTTGCTGGCGTCCATCTGGCAAATCGATATGCAGGGCGAAGGAACGGCGTCTGCATTTGCGGCCGCCTGCTGATCAGGATCGTAGTCGTAAAGTATGCTCATTGTTGTAATGCGACATCGGCCATCGGGGCCGATGTCATCTCCATTAATTGTGCGGGGGTGAGCCTGAAGACCGCATGCGGATGTCCGGCCGCGGCCCAGATATGTTGAAATTGCATGAGATCCCGGTCGATCAGCATGACGGTTTTTTGCGCATGGCCGATAGGGCAAACGCCGCCTATCGCATAGCCTATCTTTTCTTTGACAAACCTGGCGTCTGCCTTGCCCAGCGGTCCCACCAGCTGCGCCACTTTCTGCTCATCGACGCGATTGGCGCCGCTTGCCACGACCATCACCGCAGCCTCATCCGAGAGGCGGCGGAACACGATGGATTTGGCAATCTCTGCCACCGAACAACCTATGCCGGCGGCGGCTTCTGCTGAGGTTTTGCCGGAAGCGGGCAACATCAGTATGGGTAACTGGTAGTTCAGGCTTTGCAGCAGGCTAGCCACCCGCTGAACGGTGTCTGGAAGAATTTGTTCTGATGACATGACAACAATAAAAACAAAGAGTGGAAATAAAACCTTGCGCCGGTATTTATAACACAGCAGATAATCTCTTGCCGGTCACCCTTGGCGCTCAGTCCGACTTATAGAAAACACCAGCCAAGAACACCAGCCGAAAACACCGGCCCGCTTAGTTCTCTGCCAGCCAGGCCAGCACGCCCGAACCGGCCTGGCGCCCGGTGGCAAAGCAAGCGGTCAGCAGATAGCCGCCGGTCGGCGCTTCCCAGTCGAGCATTTCGCCGGCACAAAATACCCCCGGCATAGCCTGCACCATCAGCCGTTCCGATAGCGCGGCAAAACATACCCCGCCGGCGCTGCTGATCGCCTCGTCTATCGGTCTCGGCGCCAGCAGCGTCAACGGCAGAAACTTGATGGCGGCCGCCAGGCGCTCTGGCTGCTTGAAGTACTCTGCAGGCAGGCACTCGTGCAGCAGGGCGACCTTCAGGCTGTCCAGCCCCAGTCGGCCCTGCAAATGGCTGGACCAGGAGCGCGAGCCACGCGGATGCATTACCTCTGCATGCACGCGCTCTGCGCTCTTGCCCGGCACCAGATCGAGATGCATGAGCGCCCTGCCGTCTCTGGCGATGCCATCGCGCAAATGCGCTGACAGGGCATAAATCAGGCTGCCTTCCACCCCGCCCTCGGTAAACACAAATTGCCCCTGGCGCACAATTTGTGTGCCGGCATCATCTGTGACATGGGCAATCACCGAAGTCATAGGATGCCCGGCAAAACGCTGCTTGAAGTAGGCCGACCACGCCACATCAAAGCCGCAATTGGCCGGCTGCAGCGGCGCTACCGGTATGCCTTTTTGCGCCAGCAGGCTGACCCAGGCGCCATCAGATCCCAGGCGCGCCCAACTGCCGCCGCCCAGGGCCAGGACCACCGCATCGGCCTCGACCAGCACTTCGCCTTCGGGCGCAGCGAAGCGCAACTGTTTCTCCTTCCAGCCCAGCCAGCGGTGCCGCATGTGGAAATGCACGCCGCTCTGGCGCAGCCTATGCAGCCAGGCGCGCAATAGCGGTGCCGCTTTCATATCGGTGGGAAATACCCGTCCGGAACTGCCGACAAAGGTGGCAATCCCCAGACCTGCCGCCCATGCACGCAAGGCGGTGCCGTCAAATTGCTCTATCAGTGGCGCCAGCACAGCACTGCGCGCGCCGTATCGGCTCAGAAAGGCCGGCTTGTCCTCGGAATGCGTGAGGTTCATGCCGCCTTTGCCCGCCAACAAAAATTTGCGCCCCACCGAAGGCATGGAATCATACACATCGACGCGCCAGCCCGCATTGGCGATGGTCTCGGCCGCCATCAGGCCAGCCGGACCGCCACCGATCACGATAATCTTGCGGCTTGTTTGCTGCATCATTTTTCCTGGGTAAATACGCGAGAGCGTCATTGTAAACGCTGAAGGTGAAAATCAGAAAACCACACGGCGCGGGTACAAGTACGGGGACAGCTTTACAATACACTGCAGCAATGGCAAAGAAGGTATCTGAACAGTTGCAATTGCCCACAGACTTCCTACAATGAAATAAAAACTGCTTTTCGCATTCCGAACAAATAAGGATCACATGTTAATCAGAAATTACCGCTGCTATAGTGTATTCGTTCTCAGTATCTGTTTATCCGCCTGCGCAGCTTTACTGCCCTCGTCCAAACAAACGAATAACTTGCCCTGGGAAAGTTACGAGCAAGCGGAAGAAGTTTTTGCCAGCATCATTCCGGCGCGCACCACGCTCGATGATCTGCGCAAGCTTGGCATCAACCACGAAAATACCCCTAACGTCGCCTTACTCAACCACGCCGACGTAACCCGCCGCCTGGTCGCCACCTCTACGGTGGAAGTCAGCTTATTGCCGCAGCAGGTACAGCAATGCCTTGCCTCGCATACCGAATGTTATGCGTATCTGATCGAGCAGAAACGTCTGGACAGGAACCGCTTTGGCAATTTCTGGCTCGACTTTTTGATGTTCAACCGCCGCGTCCATGTCTCCGGCTGGCAATTCGAAGCCCTGATCATCATGCAGAAGGACGTGGTCGTGTATAAGTTATGGAACGGCAAACCGAATATTCAGCAACTGGAAGAAGAACGCAACCCGCTCGGCCCGCTGCAAGGGCTGGGAGGCAGCATCCTCAAACGTTGAGAGGGAAAACCTCAGGGCGTCTCAATGAAACCCTTGCTTCAGGGCCAAGCCGCAATGCGGATCTGGGACTGGGGCTGGGGGAGACAGAAAATAAAAAAAGGGACGAAAATTTCGTCCCTTTTTTTATTCTTGCCGTGTGCTGCTATTTCACCCAGTAAGTCTGATAGCGTTCACGAAAATCATTCTCTGGATCAAACACGTTTTTAGGTCCGCCATCATAAGCAATATTCTGGCTGGTCACCAAGTGCACCGGTGTCACATAGCCGCTAGGGGCGGCACCTGAAAAAGCGCGGTTAAGCTCATCGACAATCTGCCAGCCATGCTGAAACAGCGGCTCAGGAACCGTGCCAATTTGCACCGAATTCGCCCGTATGCGCTTATAGGCATTCGAGGAACCGTCACCGGCAGACAAGCCGCGCAACTTGTTATTGGCCAGGACAGCGGCAATCTCAGGCTTGGCCATCACGTCAAAGTACACATCATTCACGCCTATCACATGCGTCCATTTTGCGCCATGACGCTTAACCAATGACTCTGCCAGCGCCGGCATTTTTTTGTAGGCCTCGTACGCAGGGAGCTCTTCTACGCTGAGCAAACGGCAGCTATCGCATTGCTTGATGATTTCTATGATCGCATTCGATTTAGCGGTCAGATACGGGCTGGAAGAATCGGTAAACAAGACGATCCCGGATTTGGTATTCGATTCAACCACGCCATACAAGGCGGCGATTTGTGCGCTCTCTTTAGGGTTGGTGGTAATGTTGGTAAACATGCCTTCAACAGGGCCTGACTTCACGTTCGCATGCCATCCGACCACCGGCACCTTGGCTTTTTCTGCTGCGGCGATGCCCTTGGCCTGGCTTGCAGCATCCACTCCGGCCAGAACAATACCGTTGGCCTTCATATCCAGCGCCTGGTTGACTATCCCTGCGCCCTGACACAGGCCGCGACAATCGATCAGCAAGACTTCCCAGCCGGTTCCTACGGTGGCTTCCTTGATACCGGTGTAAATGCCATAGTTACCTGCGTCATTCATGTTGGACGCAATGAACACAATTTTTTTATTCTTCTGTAATTTTGGGCCTTCAGCCGGGCCCTCCCATTTCGACTTCAATGCAGCCGCCTTTGCCACTTTGGCATTGGCACGGCTGAGAAATTGCATGGGGTTTTCTTGCGCCATCGCTCCACTGATGAAACAAGAAACGAGCAACAATACTGTCAGGTACTTACCTCGAATAGCAGTCATGATTCCGGATTAGTCAGAGTGAAAGAAAACCGGTAAGCCGCAAAAAAAACCGATGCAGGCAAACCGCAGCCTTAAGAAACTTTACTACATGTACAAAACGATTATTGCAGAAAATTGTCTTGTGTAAATAGAGTTTCCACTCTCGTCATTCATCTTGGAATAAAATATTGCGATATAGAAATATCATCGTATATTATTTGGCAAGCCTGCGATTATTGTTTCAAAAAGGCGACTTTCTTAAGAAAAATTAAACAGTCAATCGCGCTTAAATCAAACAAAATTCGGCGATTATTTATTGCCAGTGAATCTCGCCGGAACCGGAGCGCTCGACATTTTTTCTGGCCGGATTACCCAACACTGTCACGTCGCCGCTGCCGGTCAGACGCAGCTTGATTTCCTGGCTGGCGAACACCCGCGCATCGGCAGAACCGGAGGAAATTACGCTAACCTGATTGGCCTTCAGGCTCGCGGCGTCGAGATCACCCGAACCAGCCAATTTGGCGTTGAGGTTTTTAGTTTGTCCCTTGAGGCTCGCGTCACCCGAGCCCTGCAAGCCTATCTCAAGTTTATCGTTATTTAACAGCACCAGTTTCAGATCACCGCTTCCCTCGGAACTGGCCCTGACTTGCTGATAGTCGCCCTCAAAATTAAGTTTGCCGGAACCGCGCGTCTGCAGCAACAGATTGGTTCCGCGAAAACCACTGACGATGCTGTCGCCGCTGCCCTGCATCTGCAGTTTTTCCAGCGCGACAAGATTAAGCTCAACCACCAGGGGTTGGCGGGTCGTGATGATCAGGCCGCGCGTGCCTATGTAAAGGGTAGTCCCCTCGATTTTTGTCGTGACATGCGACAGCATGCTGGCATCGCCCCTGATCGTCATGCCAGGGCTCGCCGCCTGTTTAAGCAGCAGATCAATCGATCCGCTCATGACCAGATTCACCACCTGCGCATCAACCACGCGGGTTTCACTGGAGGCACCAGGATTGCTGGCGGCGTGGGCACGCATGAAGCTCGCGCTAAGCGCGATCAGGACGATGGCCACGATCAGCATGCCGATACCGGTACGTATGATAAGTTTCATTTCATTCTCCTCAAATAAGTGGCAATTTCAATTCGGCGCTTCAGGCAGCAGTCGCAGGACGCAGCAGGGAGAGATTCCAGCGCAAATATTTCTTGAAGCCGATGAAAGTGTATTTGGTCATGAACAGGCTCAACATGAACAAGGCAATGCCGGCAAGCAGGAAGCCCAGGCCGTTCAGCAGGTGAATCTTGCTCAAGTGATTGTCTATGCTGACATGCACCGCAGCATCACCGGCCGCCGTCTTGTCTACCGGCGTCGCCACGCCGGACGCAGCGGTGCTTGCTGTGTTGCTNNGCTTGCAGCAGTGCTTTCAGGCGCATGGTTCACTGCATCATCTTCGTTTTCATCATTCACCATAATGCCTTTAGGCGTAATGTCGACCCTGATGTTGCCATGATGGCGCGAAGGAATATCCTGTGTGATCACGCCATCAATGCTTTGAGTGTGATGCGTAGGCAAGTGCAGGTTAATCTGCGGCACGCCCGACAAGACGGTGGCCGTCACCACAATGCCGACAAAATAAAACACCAGTGAACTGAGGTAGGCGGCAAACAGCAGCGAGCTATAGGCGATGGCGGGAATGATCATAAAAAAATTGAATACCAGCACACCTAGCAATGCCACCAGCAGACTTGCCAGATTGCCTGGACTGGCATTTTTTTTAAGTTCCTGATACCGCAGGCTGGCGCGTTTTTGCGCTGCCACAATATGCGGGGCAGGAAGACCGTCAGCGATGGCAGTCTCATCGCGCCCTGCCACCATGCCATCGACAAACCTGCCTTCGTAAGCCCACATGGTGTCTTCGAGCACGTCTGCCGGCAAGCCATCAAGCTCCTGCCTGAGGGTATTCATGTATTCGGTCTTATTCATTGTTCTCTCCTTGAACGAGGCTACGGTAATTTTTCGATATGCACGAGCAGTGCGTATGAAAACACTTTATGCGTGCAGCGGAGATCACGCCATCGGGAAGCGATAGTGCGCAGTTAATGAGGGATGAATTGCAAAAATGGGGGATGAATTGCGCAAGCCAAACGTGCCCTGCGCCATCAAAAACGCCTATTGCGCGGGATGCGTGGACCGCAGGCTGTCACAGTACCTGGCCTTTCTGTTGAAACTGGCGTCGAACAGGCTATTTTTGTAATCAAGCAACCTGTACTTTACATTATACAAATTGAGCAAGGTATGGATGGTTTGGTCAGACTGAAACGGCGCGTGCAGGTTTTTTTGCAATGCGCTGATTTTCTTGCTCATGGAAATTTTCAGCGGGTCTGATATCCAGAAAAACGCCGGTATCTCATTGATGGAGCGGTAAGGCAGGTTTTCGGCATGTCCGAAAAACTCGTCCTTCTCATTGATCGCCTCGCCGTGATCTGCGATATAGGCCAGCGTTACCGGCGCCTGCCTGTCCTGGATGCTGATCAGGCGCGACGTCAGGAAGTCGTTATACAGGATGGCGTTGTCGTATTCATTTAGTTTCTGCATCGCGGAATCGCTGCGGATACGGTTTCTTTCTGCCGGCGGCTTATCCGCAATATCGCGAAACACGTCATAGTTTCCGGGATAACGCAAGTCGTAACGCGCATGCGCACCGATCAGGTGGATGACGATGAATTTTTTCCTGACACCGTTTCTTAATATGTCCCTTAACGGCGCCAACAGCTTTTCATCCAGGCTGACGCCATCCAGCCATCCGCGCTTGTTAGTGAAGTGCTTATGATCCGCGGCAGACGAAAATACCGACAGAAAACTGTCATGTTCGCCGATTTCCTGCTGATTCGATATCCAGTAGGTCTGAAAGCCCGCCGCCTTCATGAGCTGAACCAGATTGGGCGACGAATATAACTGGCTGCGGTCCTCGCGCGTCGCGAAGCTCAGCATTTCCTGTAGTGCAGGAATCGTGGTATTTCTCGACGAACAGGTATCCCGCTGAACGAAAAGCTCATCCGAGATTTTTTTCAAGTGGGGGCTGGTATTGCGGGCATAGCCATACAGCGACATGTGATTGCGGTTGATCGACTCGCTGATGATGAGAACATGCGTCATTTCCCTGTCGTCATTGCTCACCTCGCCAGGGGCGATGGCGGGCAGACTGGCGTTGAGCCTGGTCACCCTGGCCTTTTCCTGGACCGCTGAAAATACTGATTTATTGATGCTGAAAACCGGATTGTAGTCGATCAGATAGGGCTTGATATCGCTCAGAGAAAATGTCGCGAGACAGGAAAACGCCAGCAGCGGAAAACTGTGATGCAGCGGCGCGCAGGACACGTTTTTCACACGGACCGGGTGGACGGAAAAATACAGCATGGGCAACGCCACCAGCAAGGAAAGAGTCAAATAACTGGTCTTCAGATTGGCGGCGATATATTCGGTCGCCTCTTGGAAATTCGTGTCTATCAGCGGATATACGGACGGCAAGCCAATCAGCTGGCCATAGATAGAGAAATGATAAACCTGGGCAAAAAGAAAAACGAATTGCAGGAAGTAGGTGAGCCTTAATATGCCGTGCTTGACAACTGTTTTGTCTATCATGGCGACAGCGGCCAGACCGCTCAAAAACAGCACCACGTTGAAGGCGGATGACTTGGCAAGCACCGCGCGGAAAAGGCTGGAGTACTCCGATAAATAGGCGAGATAGGCGGTGACATAAAACGGGTATAGCAGAAGAAAAGCATTGAGCCAATAGCCTGTACTGTGCAGGAAATTCGTCTTCCCCTGTTTCGTTTTACCCTGTTTCTCCTCCATGATCATTCTCTTTCCGGTTCCGCTGGGGCTGGCGCGATGCGCACAGGGTAAATCCAGCGTTTACATCCGCCTGTATTGGATCTGCCACTATTGGTATGCGTATGCCGAAGTGCTTCGGGCCACCGCTGATCTTGAACAAGTTACACGGTGCAGCCGGCGCTACGCTTGAGTTTTATCAAGATCATCGCCCCTTGCCTGCCGCGCCGGGCATTCATCTGAGGACAGGATGCCGCTGGGGCGGGAGGATACGTTGAATAGCATTCATGAGGGATTGTTTGCCATCCACGCATCGAGTAGCTTGTCTGTACCGACGGGCAAATGCAGCCCCAGCTTGGAGCGCCGCCACAAGATGTCGCTTGCGGTTCTGGCCCATTCATGCCTGACCAGGTAATGCACCTCAAGCGCATACAGATGACCGGCAATCGCGTCACCCATCTGCGCTATCGAGCTGCAGCCTTTGAGCAAATGGTGGATTCTGCTGCCATAGGC
>CXWL01021435.1_pt1 | contig 14610 bp, 1 predicted proteins | sample 590931 | NCBI WGS metagenome assembly CXWL01 (sample SAMEA3498368, study PRJEB10139) | groundwater metagenome | biome: water well; material: biofilm material | place: Germany | collected 2015-04-27 | reverse complement strand
GCCGCGAGTCATGTCGATCCAAAACGCTCGAGCAATCGCGATGGGGTCAACCCCGAAATGAGAGAAAAATCGACGATCCTCGACGGTCAGCAGCGTCTTGATCAGAGTGGGAGGGACACGGTCCAGAGGAATCCATTCCCGGACCTGCCTGGAGCCGGAGCGCATCCCACTGATCAACACCGGTTCGAGCGAGACCAAAGAAAGCGGGTGCCCATCGGACACGGACAACACCTCAGTGACGAGACCATCGGCCAATTTCAAGCGGACCGATCGTGCAGGCAGTCGGGCCTCCTCCTGAGCATGGAGAAAGATCTCAATGGAGTCCTTGGTCGCAAAGTACTCACCGGCAACCCGCGGTGCCGCAGTGGCCGGCTTGTACTCCAACCGTTGCAGATGGTCGAGCAATCCTGAATCGGCAGCGTGGAGTCCCGGCGTCAAAAAAAACGGGGCGCCGTAGATCAGCAGCGGTGGATGCTCATCGCTTTTGGGAAGCGCCAAACTAGTTGAAAGAAAAGCGCCATATCCTGCCACGAGAGCGAACGCCACCCCACAGACAATCAGGAGCGGTAGGAGGAGCCGCCTCGCCAACGAAACGGACCGAGCTGACGTTTGAATCGACATAGTCTCAGCATGTCCTGTGTCTTCAGACAAGAAACATTGTGGAACAGATTACCAAATTCAGGGAATTTACGTGGAAGAACTTGTGATACGTCGAAAAGGGCAAGACCGTCCTGAAGCCTTGTGCAATCTGCGCACATCTGGCCGGCTTAAGAAGTATCGTCCATGCCAATATGGCCATACTCCATGCGATGCGTGTCGCATCTGGGCCGGCACGGCCTACAGCGCATTCCTGGCAGGATCAATACAGTTGAACACAATCCGCACCGCCTCATGGTGTTGGGAGTCGCGGCACAGACTGATCACCGGAGGATGAGAGCCGGTCCAGACCATTCTGGTTGGCTGGTTAGGGCTTGGGGTCAGGCGGAAGTCCGAGGTCGAGCAAATGTTTCAGCCCTTTGAATTCAGTATTTTCCGCTTGCTGATCCTGTTCTGCTTCTTTACGACGGCGTTCCCATTCTCTGCGGCTGCCCCCTAACACCGGCAGAGGATCGAAGTGTCGCCAGGCCGGCATGGTCGCCATGAAACTCGCCAGCAGGGTGCCGCTACGGAGAGCCCACGCGATGAAACCGGCCGACAAGGTGGTCCCCGTCAGAGCGGCGATCCGCACCGTAATCACATGCTGCTCTTGGGACACGCCCATCGCCTGCTCCAACGAGGCCGTCATTTCATCGAGCTTGGAGAATAGGAGATCGCTCACCGATTGAGATTTCTCGGCTGGTTCAGATTCTGGCGTTGGAGTTGGTTCTCCGAGCAGACCGGGCAAGAGCAGCCTTCTGGCTTCATCGATCCAGGGGAAGAGCACCGAATCCTTAGCCTCATCGATCGTTGCTCTCGGTTCCTCAGGCCTGATCACCACCAGGCGCTCCGTCGGCGATGGCAGAACGGTTGCCGGATGAGATTCCACTGGCGCAGAGCGTGAATCTGGCAATACCGGAGACTGAGGGAGTGCGTCTGTTGGTGGTTCGGCTGGACTCGATGGACTTGAAGGAACCAGCCCTGTACCAGTCGGACTCGGCGGGGTAGGCGACAACAACACTGGCGGCACGATCGGAGCCGGCGGCAGGGGGACGCTTTCGGCCACATCGGTTACGGTGACTTGAATGGTCTGTGTCGTGCTCGCCCCCTGGCTGTCGGTTACTTGCACCTGCACGACATACACATTGTCGCCATTCGCGTCGGTGGCCACCTCGAAATCGGGCGGCGCGGTAAAATTCAGCGCCCCGGTGGTGGTATTGATTGTAAAACGTGCCTGATCCGTTCCCCCACTCATGCTGTAGGTGAGGGCTTGCGCCGGCAGATCCACATCCTCCCCAGTCACGATCGTGACGGCACTGACGTTTTCCACAATGTTAATCGCGGCGGTTGATGCACCTCCGTCACTCGTAATGTTGGGAGTATCATTCACGGGGGTAATCGTCAGGGTGACCGTCGTGCTCCCGATCGACCCGCCCGCTCCGTCATTAACGGTAAAGGTAAAACTGTCGCTGGTGGTTTCCGATCCATCGTGCACATAGACCAACCGATTGGCGGCAATATCCGCTTGCGTAAAGGTGGTCGCGGACAGGCCCGGTGCGGTCGTCAGTTCCAGTCGCCCGTAGGCCGGACCGGTTCCAATGGTGTACGCCAACTGAGCGGCCGTATTATCTACATCTGTCACGGCCAACTCGCTGCTATCGATCGTATCCGTGCCTCCTTCTGCCANNTTGTAATCGGGATTCGGGGTGTAGCTCCACAGCCCCGTTGCCGGATCGATGCTCGCCGTCCCGTTCGTCGCCGCCCCCGTCACGCTAAACACGCTGCCGTCGCTCAAGCCCTCGACATCGGTCGCGGTCAGGGTGCCGGTGAGGGTGGTGTCTTCGGTGCCCGTCCCGCTCGTGCCTCCTGTCACCACGGTCGCATCGTTCACCGCATTGACGGTCACATTGACGGTTGTGGTCTCCGTCACCCCCCCGCTCGTGATGGTGTAGGTAAAGCTGTCGAGGCCGGTGAAGTTCGCGGTCGGCGTATAGGTCACGGTCCCGTTCGCTAAAAACGTCACGCTCCCGTTCGCCCCTTGCGTCACGCTCGTCAGCACCGGCGTGCCTTCAAAACTATCCGCCGTGGCCCCGTTCGTCCCCGTCAACACGTTCGCACTGATCGCGGTGTCTTCCGCCGTCGTCAGGCTGTCGTCAGTGAGGTCCACGACCGGCGTCACGGTGACGCTGATCACTTGCGTGCTGCTGTTGCCCGCATCATCGGTCATCGTCACGGTGAAGCTGTCGCTGCCGTTGTAATCGGGATTCGGGGTGTAGCTCCACAGCCCCGTTGCCGGATCGATGCTCGCCGTCCCGCTCGTGCCCCCCGTCACCACCGTCGCATCGTTCACCGCATTGACGGTGATCGCCACGGTATCGACGTCCATCCCGCTGTTGCTGTCGGTGCTGGTGACCGTCAGCGTGTCCGAGCCGTTGTAGTTCAAGCTGCCTTGGTAGGTCAGGGTCGCCAACGTCGAGTTGATGTCGGCCTGGCTGCCCACAAGCGTGAGGGTCCCGCTGCCATTGGCCCCCGCACTGATGGTCGCGCCGCCAGCCAGCGTAACCGTAAGCGTCCCGTTGCCCACCCCCAGCTGCACGGCACTCAAATTGCCGTCCACATCAGTGACACTGATCCCACTAAGCGAAAGCGCCGCGTCTTCATTGACGGTCTGCGCGCCCGGCACGGTGTTTACCGGCGCGTCGTTGACGCCACTGACGGTCACGGTCGTGTCGTAGTTCGCGCTGGTCCCCCCGTCCCCGTCGGTGAGCACATAACGCACGGTGCGCGCCCCGGTCGTTGGCGCATTCGTGTCAGTGTTCTCGTAAGTGATATTCTGCACAAGCGCCGTCACCGCCGTCGGCGTGGCGCTGGCGTTGAGGGTGATCACGAGGTTCGTCCCGCTGCTGCCTCCGGTGAACGTCCCGATGGTCACGCCTTGATAGGTGACAGTCGCCCCGCTCACGCCGATCTGGCCCGAACCAGTCCCTTGATTCCAGATACTCAGTACATCTTCCGCGCTGTCCCCGCCTGCTGGGATGGACACAGTCAAGGTACCGGTATCCATGTTGGTCGAATCCAGATCCGCCACGAGCGTATTGCTGCCTTGCTCGATGACTACCGCCCCGTCGCCTTCGCTATAGCTCAGACTGTCCCCGCTCAGGCTCGTGATCGTCGGAGCGTCGTTCACCGCCGTGACCGTGATGGCCACCGTATCGGTGTCGGTCATCGACAGGTCGCTGGCCAGAGTGGCGATTTCTGCTGTCGTCAGCACTCGGTTGTAGATGCGAGCCTCGTCGATATTGCCGGTGAAATTGGCGATGGGGGCTTTGCCGATGAAACTGTCGGGGGCCAGGCTATAGGAGATTGACGAGGTTGTCGTACCCGATGCAACGTTCACTCCATCGAGATAAAGGGAATAGCCGTTTCCCGTATCATTGAACGAAAACGCCACGTGGTGCCAGCTTGAGTCACTTAAGTCTCCGGCGCCTGAGTACGCTAGCCCCTCCCAACCACTACCGTTGTATATCCACCCTTCCAAAGTCCCCGACGGACTGAGTTTGATCTGAACATCGCTCAGGGCAATAATCATTGCCCCATTAGGGTCCAGACTCGTGGCGTTAATCCATGCGGCCAGCGTCACGTTTGCCGGATTGCCGAAGTTCCCTGCAATTTGCACATAGCTGTTTCCATCCAGGCTCAGGACATTTCCGCGAGTTCCATCGACCACGGGCGTCGCATTAACCGCCGTGCCCGTATTACCTGCCGCTGGGCTGGTATCGGTACCCAGCGCACCGCTGCTCTCGAAGCCGTAGCGGCCCATCAACCCGGTGTCGACGTCCAGGCTTAACAGCGTTGAGTCCTTGGTAGACGCGGTCAGCACGGCACCGCCGTTGGAGTCGGCGGAAGGCGCAAAGCTCAGCCCATTCAGCGCCGTGTTGATATCCGCGACAGTCCCACGGAACGTCATCGTGGTATCCGCCGCCCCATCGCCGCCCGTAAAGGTCAGTCCCATCGTGCCCGCCAGGGTGAGAGCCCCGTTGGTCACTGAGACGGTCACCTCGACAGCATTACTACCGGCATCGAGATCACTGATGGAGATCTGGTTACTGTTCCCGGACGAGAAGACCAGGTTCGTGTCTTCGTTGGTACTCTGCGCCCCTGGCACGGTATTCACCGGTGCATCGTTGACCCCGCTGACCGTGACCGCCGTGTCATAATTGGCGCTGGTGCCGCCGTCCCCATCGGTGAGGACATAGCGCACGGTCCGCGCCCCGGTCGTCGGCGCCGCCGTATCCGTGTTCTCATAGGTGATGTTCTTGACCAGCGCCGTCACCGCCGTGGGGGTCGCACTGCTGTTCAACGTGATGACGAGATTGCTCCCGCTGCTGCCCCCGGTGAACGTCCCGATGATCACCCCTTGATAGGTGACATTGCTGCCGCTCACGCCGATCTGGCCTGCGCCGGTCCCTTGATTCCGAATGCTCAGCACGTCTTCCGCGCTGTCACCGCCGGATGGGATGGAGACGGTCAAGGTCCCGGTGTTGAAGTCGGTGCTGTCCACATCGGCCACGAGGGCGTTGCTACCCTGTTCCATCACCACCGCCCCATCGCCTTCGCTATAGGCGAGACTATCGCCGCTTAAATTGGTGATCGTCGGCGCATCGTTGACGACGGTCACATCAAAGGTGAGCGTGTTGGGCGCAGCATCATACGCATTGTTGCTGTCGCGCACGGAGAAGGTGAGACTCGCGTAGCCGCTCCCGGTCGCGTTGGCCGCCGGGGTAAAGACGAGGTTGCCTGCGGTGATGTCGGCGACCGTCACTACTTGCCCCGCTGTCACGGCCACACCCGAGAGGGTCAGGGTTCCGACCCCCGGCAGCGTGTCGATCCGCACGGCGCTGAAGCTATCGCCCGCGTCTACGTCGCTGAAACCGAAGTTCGTGGTGGTGAACGTGTGGGGTGAATCTTCGGTGATTGTGACGGTCGCATCGGCCCCAGTTGGGGCTTCATTCACGTTCGTCAGACTAATGGTCAGGGTCTCGTCATAGGTCAGGCCGCCACTATCGGTCACCCGCACGGTCACGCTGTGGCTTGTCTCCGCCTCATAATTGAGGAGGCTGCCGTTGGCCACGGTGATCTCGCCTGTCGCGGAATTGACGGCAAACCGGCCACCAGCGGAGTCGGTGAGGCTATAGCTGAATGTCTCACTCGCATCTGGGTCTTCCGCCATCACAAAGCCAACGTGACTGCCGTTGGCACTATTCTCGTCAATCGACAGTTGCGAATTCACAGCGCCGGTGGCAAATCCAGCCCCGCTTGCATGCACGATGCTGAGGTTGTTTCCACTGACGAGCTCAACGACCTGATTGGAACCATCGAAGCCGTCCATCTGCCAGTTCGCAACCAGACCGACGCCAGCGGCTTCTGCCGGTGTCACATCGAGCTGTTGCTGGTAATACTGAGCAATCTCACCGGCAGTGCGAACATCGTTCCAGATACGGACATCATAGTAGGTGCCGGAGAAGTATTGCGTGGAATCATACCCGCTATTCTGGCCATCCTGCTCTTGGCCGAAGACAAACTGACCATTAGTCGTGTCCAGCACGGTCCCTGCACTGAGTCCTGTGCCGGATTCGATGAAGCTCCCGTCAATATAGACGGACCAATCGCCGGCGGTGTTATCCCATGTCACTGACAGCGTATGAACGGCCCCATCCACTAGGGCTGCCCGATAATCGATTGCACTCGCGAGAGCAATCGTGCCGCCGCCAAAATCAATCTCAAGATTGTTTGACGGATCATCAAGCTGAATGCTGAACTCGTCTCCGGCAGGGTTATTGAAGGACATCAACACTGTCTCAAGAGGCAGATCATTGGCTGCAAAACGGATCTCCACCGTCGTTGCCGTCAGCGACTGTGACAAACCCATATCCGAGATCAAATAGGCATCGTTTCCGCCATCCGTATTGATCTCGATCCCGTTGGACAAATCTGTCGGCGCATCATTGACCGCCGTGACAGTAATGGCTACCGTATCCACATCAGTGCCGCCGTTCGTGTCCGTGCTCGTCACAGTCAGGGTGTCGGCACCGGTGTAGTTCGCAGTGCCTTGGTAGCTCAGCGTCGCCAACGTCGCGTTGATGTCGGCCTGGCTACCCGAGAGGGTCAGCGTCGTTGTGCCGTTGCTGCCCGCGCTGATCGTCGCCCCACCCTGCAGGGTCACGCTCACAGTCCCATTCAGCACCCCCAGTTGCACCGTGCTCAGGTTGCCATCCACGTCAGTGACGCTGATCCCGCTCAGGGCGAGTGCCGTGTCTTCGGCGGTACTCTGCGGACCCGGCACCGTGTTCACCGGCGCATCGTTGACCGCCGTCACATCCACGGTCAGGGTGTTCGGGATCGTGTCATAGGTGCTGCTGCTATCCCGGACAGAGAAGGTGAGGCTCGCATAGCCCGTCCCCGTCGCATTCGCGGCGGGCGTAAAGACGAGATTGCCCGCCGTGATGTCGGCTACAGTAATCACTTGCCCCGCCGTCACAGCCACGCCTGACAGGGTCAGGCTCCCCGCGCTGGGCAGGCTGTCGATCCGCACGGCGCTCAAACTGTCGCCGGCATCGACGTCGCTGAAGCCGAAGTTCGCGGTGGTAAATGTGTGGGGTGAATCTTCGGTGATCGTGACGGTCGCATCGGCCCCGGTCGGCGCTTCATTCACATTGGTCAGATTAATGGTCAGGATCTCGTCATAAGTGAGGCCACCGCTGTCAATCACCCGCACGGTCACGCTATGGCTCGTCGCCGCCTCGTAATTGAGCAGGCTGCCGTTGGCCACGGTGATCTCGCCCGTGCTCGCATTGATCGCGAAGCGCCCGCCGGCGTTGTTAGTTAACGAGTAGGTCGCCGTATCACTCACATCAAGATCGAGTACACCCAACACATCCGCCACGCGAGTGCCATTCGCGGCATTTTCCGCCACGGTGGCATTGCCGGTCGCAATGACGCGCGACATTACCGCTATGCCACTGCCATCGACATTTTCACTCATCCATACCAATCGCACCTGTCCCGAAGCCGTTTCGATCGCTTCTGGAGACGACTGCACGCCGGCCGTCGTCGTATTGACGAGCACCTCCCCCCCGATACGGTTGCCGCTGGCATCAAACCGCTGCGCATAAATGCCGGTACCGCTGCCATCCCCGGTATCCGATTGCCACGACACGACAAACCCGTCGTCTGAACGGGTCACCGTTGGTTCGCTCTGCGTACCGGCCGTGGCCGTATTGACTGTGAATTCGGTGACTACCTCGGTCCCGCTGGCATTAAAAATCCGTGCGCTGATATTGGTGTCATCGCTATACACCGCGACCACATTGCCGTTGTCCAAACCAGTCACATCAGCGTGGTGATCACCTTGCAACGCGATGTCTGCCGACCGCGCGCTCCCATCGCTGTTCATGATGCGCAGATGACTATCGTTGCTCACCCCATTATTGGTCCGCCAGGCCACTGCAAATCCGCCATCGTTCAGCAACGAGACTTCCGCCTGCGCACCGAAGAGTGCACTTGCGCCGAGCAAGGACCCGATTGTAAATTGTGAGCCCTGTAACGCACCGGAGCGATCGTAGATACGGCCGGCCACTTCATAGGTGGTACTGCCGACCTCATTACTCCAGACGACGACGAATCGGTTATCGTCAAGAGTTTGTACCGCGGGATGATAGCCTTCACCGTTCCCGTTCGTGCCTGGGCTGACCTTGAATTCCGCTGTGGCTGCCGTGCCATCGGCATTGAACACACGCGCCTCCGTCCAGGCATAGACACCGGAAACCTGGTCCTGCCAGGCCACAACGAACCCACCATCGGCGAAGGAGGATACTGATGGCGCAGTCTCCGCATCACCGGCCTCACCCGTAACGAGAAACTCGGCCCCAACCTTCGCCCCGGTCGCGTCGAACCGCTGACCATAGACACCGTAGCCGCTGCCATCCTGTCCGTTCGATGCCCACACCGCCACATACCCGCCGTCTGCCAATGCCGCGATGGCCGGATCTATTTGATCAAGCGTGCTGTACGTGTTGACGGTCGATTCGGACAAGGCTTCCGAGTCGAAGACGATGTCGGTCGGCGCATCGTTGGTTGCCGTAACCGTCACCGTCGTGTCGTAGTTGGCACTGGTCCCGCCGTCACCATCGGTCAGCACATAGCGCACGGTGCGCGCCCCAGTCGTGGGCGCATTGGTGTCGGTGTTCTCGTACGTGATGTTCTGCACCAGCGCCGTCACCGCCGTGGGGGTGGCGCTGCTGTTCAACGTGATGACGAGATTGCTCCCGCCGCTGCCGCCGGTAAACGTCCCGATGGTCACGCCAGCATAGGTCACGGTACTGCCGCTCACCCCGATCTGCCCGGCCCCGGTCCCCTGGTTGCGAATGCCCAGCACGTCTTCGGCGCTGTCGCTGCCGGCGGTGAAGCTCACGGTCAAGGTGCCGGTGTTGAAGTCGGTGCTGTCCATATCGGCCACCAGGGCGTTACCACCCTGCTCGATCACCACCGCCCCGGCCCCTTCGTTATAGCTCAGGCTATCGCCGCTCAGGTTCGTGGTCGTCGGCGCGTCGTTGACCACAGTGACGGTCACAGCGATGGTGTCGGTGTCAGTCAGCGTGAGGTCATTTGCGAGGGTAGCAATCTCGGTTGCTGTGAGCGTGCGGTCATACAGACACATGTCATCCAGGCTTCCGGTCGTATACCATTTGCCTCCGGAGGAATCTTGATTGCGGCCGATCGCCATGGAGTCCAGCGAGGACACGTTGCTAAAAAACTGTTGAGTTGAAGCATTGCCGACGTCGTAGGTCAATTGCCCTGCTGTTGCGAGCACTCCATCGACGTACAGGCTGTTCCCCGAAGCCCCGACCGTCACCGCCACATGGTGCCAATTCCCATCGTTAATGGCCACGTCGCTCTTATAGACGGCCAACTGCATCACGCCATTTTCCATCACCTCATACGTGAGGTAGCCGCTGGCACCCAGGAACAGCGAGGCGTAGCTGCCGGTATCGGCCGTGTCCGAGATCGAGAAAATCGTTTCAAACGTACCGGTTGCTTTGATCCAGCCGCCGATCGTGCCCTGCGTATACCCGGCGAAGTCGGCCGTGTGCGCTGACAGATCGACGAAGTCATTGACTCCATCCAGGCTCAACACCTGACCTCGTGTGCCATCGGTCACAATCGACGCACCGCCGGTCAGCATGCCGTTCTGCGCGGTGCCGGAAGCCACGTCGTTCGCTGTACCATCGAAGGTGTAATAAGCCTGAAGATTGGCATCGATATTCAAACTGACCAAGACTGCATCAACCGTCGTGATGGAGAGAGTGGCACTGCCGTTGTAGTTACTGGTTGGAGCATAACTGAGGCCGTTGAGCGCATTGTTGATGCTCGTCACCGTGCCACGAATGGTCATCGAGCTGTCGTTCGTGCCGTCACCGGTCACAAATGTCAGCCCTGACGTACTCGCAAGCGTGAGTGTGCCGTTTGTCACGGATACAGTCACCTCAAACGTGCCGCCGCTGCCATCTGGATCAGTGATCGCAATCTGATTGCCGTTGCTGGAAGAGAACACGAGGCTGGTGTCTTCGTTGGTACTCTGTGCCCCCGGTACCGTATTAACCGGCGCATCATTGACCGCGCTCACGGTCACGGTGGTATCGTAATTCGCACTGGTGCCGCCATCGCCGTCGGTCAGCAGAAACCGTACGGTGCGCGCCCCGGTCGTCGGCGCACTCGTATCCGTGTTCTCATACGTAATGTTCTTCACCAGCGCCGTCACCGCCGTGGGGGTCGCATTACTGTTCAATGTGATAGCGAGACTGCTCCCGCCGCTGCCGCCGGTGAATGTGCCGATGGTCACGCCTTGATAAGTGACATTCGCCCCGGTCACCCCGATCTGCCCGACCCCGGTCCCTTGGTTCCGGATGCTCAGCACATCTTCGGCACTGTCGCCGCCGGCCGGAATGGAAACAGTCAACGTGCCACCACTGAAATTGGCGGATCCGATATCCGTCACAATGGCATTCGCGCCCTGTTCGATCACCACGGCCCCGCTGCCCTCCGAATAGTTCAGGCTATCGCCTGCGAGACTGGTGATCAGTGGATTGCTGATCGCTACCAGTTCCGCCACATCCGCGCCAGTAAGGGCACGGTTGTACAGACGAATGTCATCCAACGTCCCGAGGAATTCGCCGTTCAAAGCCCCATCGTTGTAAGCCCCGATGGTCGTGTTGGTCTTAGCATTGAGAGCCGAGATGAAGGTTGTGGTCGCCGCCGATCCCGCGCTGAACGTCCGAGCCGCCGACACGCCATCGATGTAGAGCTGATTCCCGGACCCATTCACGGTAAAGGCAACGTGGTGCCAATTCCCGTCGTTGATCGACGCCGTGGAGGTGGTGTTTAAGACCGTCGTCCCTCCATCCGCGATGGAGAGGGTGAGCTTGCCGTTTAAGACATACAACGACACATAGTTCGCGTTGCCTGCGCCGTCGCCGATGTCGAAGATCGTCCGCTCTCCTGTCGCCGTCAGTTTGACCCACCCTGCGATCGTGCCTTGCGTCAGACCCGAGAAGCTCGCGGTATGCGCACTGAGGTCGACCACATCGTCCACGCCATCGAGCGATAATTTGCCGGTGCCTACGATGTTGGTCGCGGCGGTGGTGTCGATCGACGCATTGCCCACCAACGTCCCGTTGTGCGCATTGCCACTGACATCGTTCGCCGTGGAATCGAAGGCCCAATTGCCGGTGAGACCGGTGGAGATGTCGAGCAGCCCGACCCAGTCCATCTGCGTGTCGTCTCTGACCACGAGCTGCGTCTCAATGGTGCCGGTCTGGGTTTCCAAGACCCAGTCGCCCCCCAACCCGGCAAAGCCGGTGGCATCGATGCTGGCCGCGACATCCGCGCCGGTGAGCTGGCTCAAGAGCGTCGCCGCTTCTTGCCCCGCGTCGCCTTCGGCAAAGTTGCAGCCATAGACCAGGATATCGGCCGACTCGGAGAGGTTCTGCCTGATGGTGGCCAATTCATCCGCATACTGCCCGGACATCGATTCCAGCGTCAGGGTGCCGGTGCCCAACGAAAGCTGGCCTTCAGCGCCGTGGCTGATGATGTGAATCGCATTGATGCCGGTCCGGCCTGCTAGGGCACCGACCATCTGCTCAATCCCGTCCTGCCCGCCAGTGAGCATGATGACTTCAATATTCGAATCCATGCCGCTCAGGAGTTCCTGATAATTCGGCACGGTGGGATCCACAAACACGACCTCGGTTGTGGACTCCCCCGGGCTGTAGGAAGCAATGGCGTTCAGTAGTTCTTGCGACTCATTCTCTACCGCAGTTGGCTCGCCACTGCCTTCTGCAGACACAGCCGACTCGGCCTGCCCCTGGGCGACTTGTTCTTGATTGACTTCCGCCGCCGTAGCCGCCGCCGCGGCATCGAACATGAGGCGAGATTCAAGGGAGAGAAGAGACAACTTCGGCCGAACTGCGCCTGGCGCCTTGGACGCTGGCTTGGGGGTGCTACTCGGCTGAGGATTTGTCTGCTGCTCTTGCTTTTTCTTTCGCCAGAACATCGCTTGATTCGCCCCCCCCGGCCCACTAAAAATGGGTCTCGTCTTTATCGGCTCAAAATGGCCAGAGCGAGAGATCCGGTGCAATACATACAAGTATTGGTTCAGCAAGAAGCACATGGAGACAGAAAGAACGCGCATAAACCGCTAGAAACGACCTGGAAAGAACCACTAGTTGATGTGGTGAGGGGAACGGACTGTGTTTCGAGGACAAAACACGGCAACTTGGATCGACTGCCTACTGACTCAATCAAGACGACTTCACAACTCAGCGATTGGAATGGGCAGGAGTCTTTTCAACGTTGGATCGGTCTGAGCAGGAAGCGGGACAGTTATTCCAGCTCTGCGTCACGGATCACCCCATCAGGCTATGGTACCCAAAGCCGCGTAGTCCAGCAGGTGAGATTTCAACGACTGTCTTAGGACTGGTCGGATTTAGGTGAGACCTTGCGATCGTTCCCGGACTCCTGTGGAACCGAACCCTCCTGATCTTCATTCGATTCTCCAGGTTCCGTCTCGTACGGAGGCCCTTGAGGAAGACCACGTATTCGTCTGCTCATGACCGTCATCCTGTCTTTCATCCCAGTGCGTCCGTGCAGCAGCATCATACCCGCTAACCCAGTGGCCATTGGCAGGTCCAATCCGCTGGATTTGTCTGATCTCGTTTCCATCTCCTCTGCATGCTGCAGAGTAGGGTTGTGTGATCCCAGGCGGACAACGTCCTGGTTCCCCGTTGCGTCGGGATTCACTGCGATCCCCTCCCTCTTGTCGGAAGAGGTAGGTAGATTCTGCTTCCCTCCTAAAATAGCCGCCTGTTCAGCAGCCGCTGTATGAGCGAGGTGTGGAAGATCTTTTGCCGGAGTCATGATGGCGTCCACGCTGAATGGCGGTTCAGGTCTCACTTCGATCGACATCCCCAAGCCATCCAGCGGATGGACTTCCACCTCACTGATTGTGTTCGCTCTCTCCACTGCCGGAGCCACCGGCTTCGTAGCTCCTAGGAGCGCTATCACCGTATTCGACTCCAGAGAACCATCCAAGTTCGACGCTTCGTTCACATTGGTCAGGTTGATCGTAAACGTTTCGTCATAGGTGAGGCCGCCCGCATCCGTCACTCGCACGGTCACGCTGTGGCTCGTCGCGCTCTCATAATCCAACAAGGTGCCATCGGCCACGGTGATCTTGCCCGTACTGCTGTTAATCGCAAAGCGGCCGCCGGCCGTGTCGGTCAAACTGTAGCTCTGCGTATCACCACTGTCGGGGTCCGTCCCGCTTACGATGCCGATGACCGTCCCGTTCGCTGCATGCTCCGCCACCGTGTTGGCTGAGAGACTTAAGTCCACCGGCGCATCGTTGACGCCGCTCACGGTCACCGTTGCGTCATAGTTCGGACTGGTGCCGCCGTCCCCATCGGTCAGCACAAACCGCACGGTGCGCGCCCCGGTCGTCGGCGCAGTCGTATCGGTGTTCTGATAGGTAATGTTTCGCACCAGCGCGGTGACCGCCGTCGTCGTGGCACTGCTGTTCAACGTGATGACCAAGTTGCTGCCGCTGCTGCCCCCGGTAAACGTCCCGATGGTCACCCCTTGATAGGTAACCGTGCTGCCGCTCACGCCGATCTGGCCCGCCCCGATCCCTTGATGCCGAATGCTCAGCACATCTTCCGCACTGTCGCCCCCGGCCGGGATGGAGACGGTTAAGGTCCCGGTGTCGAAGTTCGTGCTATCCACATCGGCCACCAGCGCGTTGCCGCCTCGCTCGATGACCACGGCTCCAGCCCCCTCGCTATACGCCAGGCTGTCGCCGCTCAAACTCGTGATCGTCGACGCATCGTTCACGGCTGTCACGGTGATAGTCACCGTATCCGTCGCACTGGAGAAAGCGGTGATCCCTCCATTGCTCGCCGTGCTCACCTTGCTCCCTGCCGTGCCGCTGGTCTGGTCCCACGCCCGTAGCGTCAGGGCCGCCGTACTCGTCCCGCTGTAGTTGGCCCTTGGGGCAAAATACAGCCGCGTGCTGGCATTGTCCGCCAAGAGCAGCGCCGAGGTGTTGCTCACCGTCCCGACCGCCGTCCAGGTCGTGCCCCCGTTTCTGGTGTAGTACCAGGTCCCGTTCGTCTGATTGCTCCCCGTGATGGCGAGGCCCTTGGACGCCCCACTGTCCACATCGGTGATACCCCCAGTGAAGGTACTGATCAGCGAGCCCACCGCCCCACTCGGCACCCCCGCATCTTCCACCACGGTCAAGCTCAGAACTGTATCTGCCAACACCGGCGCATCATTGACGGCACTGACTGTCACCGTCGTGTCGTAGTTCGGGCTGGTGCCCCCGTCCCCATCGGTCAGCACAAACCGCACGGTGCGCGCCCC